>Ga0214472_10008921_pt1 | contig 10452 bp, 10 predicted proteins | sample RVTome_6_FD_207662 | JGI IMG/M metagenome (GOLD analysis project Ga0214472, IMG submission 207662) | Soil microbial communities from uranium-contaminated site in the Upper Colorado River Basin, Wyoming, United States - RVT140D175 | ecosystem: Environmental > Terrestrial > Soil > Contaminated >...
GGCTGACGAGCACACGCGGGCACGGGGTGCGGGTGTGCATCCGGTGCGAGGCCGGATGGTCAAGTTCCCACCGTGGCTGCCGATAGGTGCGATGATGCGTCCGACGCCGTCGCGTACCCTTTTGGCAGTTTCTGTTCTATACTCTCGGCGTCGCCCAGGTTCGTCAGGATAATCAATGAGATACGACGATACGTGCATGCGACGGCTGAACATGCCGGCCGCGCCTGCGCGGGCCCTGCCGGCGTGCGGCGGCGACAGGGGCTGAATCGCCATGGCGCGCAAGGCAGCGACGCTCTCCATCGTGTTCGCGGACATCAGCGGCAGCACCCGGCTGTACGAGACGCTGGGCGACGCCGTGGCGCGCGAGCTGGTCGCGCAGTGCCTGGGCCTGATGACCGAGCACATCGACAGATTCAGCGGCACCGTCATCAAGACCATCGGCGACGAGATCATGTGCACCTTCCCGACCGCGGCGCAGGCGGTCGAGGCAGCCATGGGCATGCAGGAGGGGGTCACCGAGGATCTGCCGCATCGCAATCCCCACACGCCCTCGACCCTGACCATCCGCGTCGGTTTGCACCACGGACCCGCGATCCTCGAAAGCGGCGATGTGTTCGGCGATGCGGTGAACACCGCGGCGCGCATGGCCGGGCTGGCCAAGGGCGGGCAGATCATCACGACCCAGGAGACCACCAGCGAGCTGCCGCCGGCGCTGCGTGCGAGCACGCGCCACCTGGATCGCATCTCGGTCAAGGGCAAGGCCGACGAGATCGACATCTTCGAGGTGATCTGGCAGGCCGAAGACGTGACGCGCATGGCCACCGGCCTGCTCAAGGGGCAGAGCAAGGAGGCCAGGCTGCACCTGAACTACAACGGCGTGGAGTGCGAGCTGGACCAGGACATGGACCACCCGTTGATCCTCGGCCGCGGCAAGAAGGCCGACATGGTGATCAACGACTCGATGGCCTCGCGCGAGCACGCCCGCATCGAGTGCCGGCGCGGCAAGTTCATCCTCACCGACATGAGCACCAACGGCACCTACGTGCAAACGCCCGAGGGGCCGTCCTACCTGCGGCGCGAGGATCTGGTGCTCAGCGGGGAAGGGCGCATCGCGCTGGGCCGCGAGCTGAGCGAGGCCACGGAGTACGTGATCTTCACCTGTGTCTGACCGGCCGTGGCGGGCGTAGGTTGCGGTGTCGCGAACTGGCCTGACCCCAAAACGGACCCCAAAACGAACCTTTGCTCAGCGCATTGCTGTTGAAAGCCACGCCCGCAACCTCGCGAACACGCCCGCCTCGTCGCGCGAGGACATCGCTGTCGCGGACGGTGCATCGGGATTTTCGGCGCCGAGCGTCGTATCGAGGATCCCGGCGATCTCTGCGCCGGTCCGCGCATGCAGCCGATAGCATCGGCCGTTGCTGTTCGGATCAGAGTTATCCGAACTGGAGAACAGCAGCTCGTCCCCCCAGTGCGAATAGGTACCACCGCCTTGCTCGCGGATGGCGGTGTGGGGTGCATGAGCCGGTCCCAGTGGCCGTCCATCCTCGCACAGCACCAGTTGCGAGCGCATCGCGAGGAGCACGGTGTCGCCGGTCCCCGCATCGTGCGCGAGCGGGATACGCCAGCAGTATCCTTGCTCCTGGATGAAAGGGCCGGTAAGCGGGCCCAGATCCCGCGTCTCCGCGATCACCTGTTCGGTGCTTTCCGGGCGCCATGCGTCGTTCGTGCGATAGATGCGCTGCTGCGGAATCGCGTCGGTGGTGGAGTCTGCGCGTTTGCGTGCAGCAACGGCCACGACCACGTAACGATCACGAAAGCGGGTCCGGTCCGCGCGATCGAATTCGCCCGGTTGATACCTGCGAATTTGCCAGCTCGACCAGTCTTCGGTCGCGGTCTCGAGCAGCAGCAGGTCCAGGACGTCGAACCGGTTGGCCGCGTAGAAGTCGTGGAAAAGCGTCGGGGAGAACTGGTAGAAACCGTGGTCCATGAAGCCGTGAGCCGGTACCACATGCAGCACGACCCCGCCGATCGCCAGACTCTGGCCGACGTTTTGCAGATACTGCGGAATGTGGAACACGTGCTCGGCGGTGCCGGTCTCCACCGCCAGATTCACGGGGCCCGGTAGCCGAGCGGCGAGGCCGGGGGTATTCAGATCATGAATGTAATCGGCGTGTTCAAACGCACTGACATCGACGCTCAGTACATCGTCGAAGCCCAAGGTCCGGAAGAACACCGCGTCGGTCACCGGGGCAGCGCGGTCCTCGCCGTCGCCGAGCTGGCGCAGGCGTGCGAGGGCGGCAGCGACGGCGGCGGCGCGCGCGTCGTCGCGGCGGCGCATGCGCTCGAGCAGGTCGCGCAGCTGCGTTTGCGTGAGGTGCACGTCCTGTCGCGCGAGTCCCAGGCACCTGCCCGTCAGACCCAGGTCCAACACGAGGCCGGCGATCAGCTCAGCGGTTACCGGGAGAATCGCCATCTGGGTCTCGGCGTGCGGTGCGAAATGCGCAGAAGCGGCGCGCGTTGGACTGCCACGCGGCGATGGTCCGGCCCGAGCGGCGCGACGCGCGCTCGCGCCGATCCATCTCGCCTGTTCCTTCGATGGGGTGCCGTTGCCATGTGCGCCGGCACAGGCCCGACGTCACGTCCCCTGCTTGTGGTCTGGCCCGGAAACGGTGACCATTCGACACCGGATCGCGCTCGCGCACATCGTTCGCGACGCTGTGCGCAGGTGGCGCCCTGTTGCCGACTCATGCCAAGGAATCGATCTGGTGGGCGATGGTGGGTTCGAACCACCGACCCCTGCCGTGTGAAGACAGTGCTCTCCCACTGAGCTAATCGCCCGAGCCACGAATTCTAGGAGTTCCCGCGCGCGCCGGTCAACGCATACCGCGCCGCCTTTCTCGACCGGATTGCTCTTCCCATGACCGTTCGCACTCGATTCGCCCCCAGCCCCACCGGATACCTGCACGTGGGCGGCGCGCGCACCGCGCTGTTCTGCTGGCTGTACGCGCGCCACTGCGGCGGGCAGTTCATCCTGCGCATCGAGGACACCGACCGCGCGCGCTCCACGCAACCGGCGGTGCAGGCGATCCTGGACGGCATGCACTGGCTGGATCTCGACTTCGACGAAGGCCCCTTCTTCCAGACCGGGCGCATGGCCCGCTACGCCGAGTCGGTGCAGCGCCTGCTCGACGAGGGCAAGGCCTACCGCTGCTACTGCTCGCGCGAGGAACTCGACGCGATGCGCGAAGCGCAGCGCGCGCGCGGCGAGAACCCGCGCTACGACGGGCGCTGCCGCGAGCGCGCCACCTCGCGTCCGGGCGTGGCCCCGGTGGTGCGCTTCAAGAATCCTCTGCATGGCGAGGTCGTGGTGGACGACGTCGTGCTGGGACCGACCCGCTTCGCCAACGCCCAGCTCGACGACCTGGTCATCGCGCGTGCCGACGGCAGCCCGACCTACAATTTCACCGTGGTGGTGGACGATCTCGAGATGCGTATCAGTCACGTCATCCGCGGCAACGATCACCTCAACAACACCCCGAAGCAGATCAACATGCTCGAGGCGCTGGGCGGTGTGCGCCCGGTGTTCGCGCACGTGCCGATGATCCACGGTCCGGACGGGCGCAAGCTGTCCAAGCGTCACGGCGCGGTGAGCGTGATGCAGTTTCGCGACGAGGGTTACCTGAGCGCGGCGCTGGTGAACTACCTCGCGCGCCTGGGCTGGTCGCATGGCGATCAGGAGCTGTTCAGCCGCGAGGAACTGATCGAGCACTTCGACATCCGCGACGTGAACAAGGCCGCGTCGGTGTTCGACATGGACAAGCTCGCCTGGATCAACCAGCACTACATCAAGCAGGCCGAGCCGCGCGCGCTGGCGCCGCAACTCGGCGAGCAGCTCGTGCGCCTGGGCGCGGCACCCGACGCGGGCCCGGCGCTGGAACTCGCGGTGCAGGTGCAGCGCGAGCGCGCGCGCACGCTCGCGGAGATGGCCGAGAAGTGCCTGTTCGCGTACCGCGATCCGGATGGCTACGACGACAAGGCGGCGGCAAAGCACCTGGTGGCTGGCAGCGCACCGCTGCTGGCGGCGCTGCGCGAGCGCCTGGCCGCGTTGGCGCACTGGCAGAGTGCGGAACTGGACGCCGCCGTGCGCGAGACCGCGCAGGCCGCCGGCGTGAAGCTCGGCGAGCTCGCACAGCCGTTGCGGGTCGCACTGACCGGAATGGCCGCCTCGCCGCCGATCGATCAGACGCTGTTGCTGGTCGGCCGCGAGCGCGCGCTCGCGCGCATCGATGCGGCGCTGGAGTACCTGCGCGCTCGCGCCGGCGCGTCTTGACACCGATCAGGGCGGCCTCTAGATTGGCGTGCTCGATTTTCGGGGCCATAGCTCAGCTGGGAGAGCGCTACAATGGCATTGTAGAGGTCGGCGGTTCGATCCCGCCTGGCTCCACCAACGGCTGCGAGAAGAGGCCCCCACGCAAGTGTTCCGGGCCTCTTCGTTTTTCAAACCCGGACTATTCATGGACGCGCCAGGCGAGGGCGAGGAGATGCTGGCAGATGCAAGGCGGACGCCGCCTCGGGCGCGCAGGCGTACCTTGACGGTACGTCGAGCACCCGAGGCAAGTCCAACGCCGCACCAATCGGCAGGATTGCCGATTGGGTCGCGCGCAGCGCGCCCGAAGGGGGCGGGTGCAGGGATGCACCCGCCACAGATGCCGGCAGATCCTCGTCCGCAGCCAAGCGTTCATGGATAGTCCGGGTTCGCCCGGTCGTCACGACCCCATCGTCTAGAGGTTAGGACACTGGCCTTTCACGCCGGTAACGGGGGTTCGAATCCCCCTGGGGTCACCACCTCATTCCCCGCTGCAACGGCGAGGACCTGCGATCGAGAACCGCGCTGCTCCCGTCATGCGGCCGGGGCGCGGCCGCGCTCCGCCGCGCCGGCCGCGGTCGCCGCCTGCTACACTTCGCGCGCCCGTGTTCATCGTTTGAACGTGAGCGTGCTCGATCCATCTCCGGCCGCGGTGTGCCGCGTCGGCAGCCGCCACGCCGCGGCGCTTCACGACAGGGGATTGCTCCCATGAAGGTCCTGGTCACCGGCACCGCCGGCTTCATCGGTAACGCGCTGGCCAAGGTGCTGCTCGAGCGCGGCGACGAGGTCATCGGCGTCGACAACCTCAACGACTACTACGACGTGAACCTGAAGCAGGCCCGCCTGCGCCGACTCGCGGAGTTCGACCGATTCACCGACGTGCGCGCCGACATCGGTGATCGCGAGGCGATGGAGCGGGTGTTTCGCGAGCACGCGCCGCAGCGCGTGGTGAACCTGGCCGCGCAGGCCGGCGTGCGTTACTCGCTGACCAACCCGCACGATTACATCAGCAGCAACGTGATGGGTTTCATCAACATCCTGGAAGGCTGCCGCCACGGCCGGGTCGAGCACCTGGTGTACGCCTCGTCCAGCTCGGTGTACGGCGCGAACACCCGGCTGCCGTTCTCGGTGCACGACAACGTGGACCACCCGGTCTCGCTGTACGCCGCGACCAAGAAGTCGAACGAGGTCATGGCGCATTGCTACAGCCACCTGTACGCGTTGCCGAGCACGGGGCTGCGCTTCTTCACCGTGTACGGGCCGTGGGGCCGCCCGGACATGGCGCTGTTCATCTTCACGAAGCGCATCCTCGCCGGCGAGCCCATCGATGTGTTCAATCACGGCAAGCACCGGCGTGACTTCACCTACGTGGACGACATCGTGGAAGGCGTCAAGCGCGTGCTGGACAAGCCGGCGGCATCCGATCCGAACTGGGATCCGGCCGCGCCCGATCCGGCCAGCAGCCGTGCGCCGTACCGCGTCTACAATATCGGCAACAATGACTGGGTGCGGCTCGAGCGCTACATCGACGTGATCGAGGAATACCTGGGCAAGCACGTCGAGCGCAACCTGCTGCCGCTGCAGCAAGGCGACGTGCCCGACACCTACGCCGACGTGGACGATCTGGTGCGCGATTTCGACTACCGCCCCTCGACCACGGTCGAGCAGGGCGTGCAGCGCTTCATCGACTGGTACCTCGAGTTCTACGGCGCCGATGCGCCGCCGGGTTCGCCGGCGGCCGGCCAGCGCGGGGCTCGCGGATGAACGTCGTGATGATCGGCGCCGGTTACGTCGGGCTGGTCTCCGGGGCGTGCTTTGCCGAGTTCGGTGCCCGCGTATGCTGCATCGATGTCGACGCGGCGCGGGTGGCGCGCCTGCAGCAGGGCCAGATCCCGATCTACGAGCCGGGACTCGATGACCTGGTCGAACGCAACATCGAGGCCGGACGCCTCGAGTTCGGCACCGCCTACGGCGACCACATCGGCGAGGCGGACCTGGTGTTCATCGCGGTCGGCACGCCGTCGCGCCGCGGCGACGGCCACGCGGACTTGAGCTATGTGTTCGACGCCGCGCGCGCGATCGCGCCGCACCTCGCCGGCTACACGGTGGTCGTGGACAAGTCCACCGTGCCGGTGGGCACCGCGCGCCAGGTGCAGCGCATCATCGCCGAGACCCACCCGGGCGCCGACTTCGATGTCGCGTCGAACCCGGAATTCCTGCGCGAGGGTGCCGCGATCACCGACTTCATGCGCCCGGATCGCGTGGTGCTCGGGGTGGAGAGCGCGCGCGCCGAGGCGCTGTTGCGCGAGCTGTACCGGCCGTTGAACCTGATCGAGACGCCGATCGTGGTGACCGATCTGGAAAGCGCCGAACTCATCAAGTACGCCGCGAACGCATTCCTCGCGACCAAGATCAGCTTCATCAACGAGATGGCCGCGCTGTGCGAGTGCGTCGGCGGGGATGTGCACGCGGTCGCGCGCGGCATCGGGCTGGACGGGCGCATCGGGCGCAAGTTCCTGCATCCCGGCCCAGGCTACGGCGGCTCGTGCTTTCCGAAGGACACCCTCGCGCTGGTGCGTACCGCGCAGGAGCACGGCGTGCCCACCCGCATCGTGGAAGCGGTCGTGGAAGTGAACGCAGCCCAGCGCGCACGCATGGTGCGCAAGATCCGCGATGCGCTGGCTGGTAGCGAGACCGGCAAGACCATCGCGGTACTGGGCCTGACCTTCAAGCCCGGGACCGACGACATGCGCGATGCCCCCGCCCTGGCGATCCTGCCGCCGCTGCTGGAGAAGGGCGCGCGCATCCGCGCCCACGACCCGCAGGGCATGGACGAGGCGCGCGCGCTGCTGCCGGCCGGCATCGAGTATTGCGACGACATCTACGAGACGCTGCAGGGCGCCGACGCGCTGGTGCTGATGACCGAGTGGAACGAATACCGCGGCCTGGATCTCGAGGACGTCGCGGCGCGCATGCGCGGGCGGGTGTTCGTGGATCTGCGCAACGTGTACGAGCCTGCGCAGATGCGTGCGCGGGGGTTCGAGTACGTGGGTGTGGGGCGCTGATCGGAGGTGTACCGCGCCCGATGGAGGCAGTGTGATCCGGCCGGCACGTCGGGCGTGTGGCCGTCCCTGAGGTTGACACGAATCTCGTGCGACACTAATTTCGTGTCATGAAGAACATCACCATCACCGTCGATGACGAGGTCGCGCGCTGGGCTCGCATCTGGGCGGCGAAGCACAACACCAGCGTCTCACGCCTGCTCGGCGAGGTGCTGGCCGAGCGCATGCGTCGGGAGTCGGACTACGAGGCGGCGATGGAGCGGTTCCTGCGCAAGCCCCCCCGGCGGCTGCGCGAGTCTGGCCAGCCACTGCCCCCACGCGCCGAACTGTATGAACGATAGGTGCTTCGTCGACACCAACCTGCTCATGTACGCCAGGGATGCGACCCATCCTGACAAGCAGGCGCGAGCAGCGCAATGGCTCGAGCGCCTGTGGGAGCTGCGCGCCGGCAGGCTGAGCGTACAGGTTCTGCAGGAATACTACGTGACGGTGACGTCGAAGCTGGCACCGGGTCTTTCAGCCGTGGAGGCGCGCGATGACGTACGCGCGCTCATGACCTGGGAGCCGCTCGTGACCGACGGGCACGTGATAGAGGCCGCGTGGCGGGTGCACGACCGTTTCCGACTCTCCTGGTGGGACGCGCTGATCGTGGCTGCGGCACAGCGGTGCGAATGCCGCCATCTGCTGACCGAGGATCTGCAGGACGGCCAGGATCTGGGCGGCATGACCGTGCTGGATCCGTTCACCAGGCGGCCCGAGGAGGTACTGGGCTTGTGAGCTTCGCGCCGATCGCGGCGTGATCCCCGCATCTGGTGTTTGCACCCGCCCGATGTCCCGATATAGTGTTCAGCGCGTGAACACGAAGCAACGCGAAGTAGCATTGACGCTGGAGCAGTGCCGCGATGCGGGCCATCGGTACTGCGACGACATCTACGAAACCTTGCAAGGCGCTGACGCGCTGGTGCTGATGACCGAATGGAATGCGTACCGGGGTCTGGACCTGGACGACGTGATGGCGCGCATGCCCGGGCGCGTGTTCGTGGATCTGCGCAACGTGTATGAGCCGGCGCAGATGCGGGAGCAGGGGTTCGAATACGTGGGTGTGGGGCGGTAACGGGGTGGGATGCGTGCAGGCCTGGTATCTCATTCACAGCAAGCCCCAGCGCGAGCGCGTCGCGCACAAGAACCTCGTGCGCCAGGGCTTCGAGGCTTACCTGCCGCTGCTGCGCAACCGCCGGCGCATCGCCGGGCGCTACCAGGCGCGCATCGAGCCGATGTTTCCGCGCTATCTGTTCGTGCACCTGGACGATGCGAACGACGACTGGGGGCCGATCCGCTCCACCATCGGGGTCTCGCACCTGGTTCGCTTCGGCCATCGTGCCGCGCGCGTACCCGATGCGCTGGTCGCAGCGTTGCGCGAGCGCGAGGATACCGATGGCGTGCAGGTGCTGCCCGAGCAAGGCCTTGTGCTGGGGGACCGGGTGCGCATCGTCGCCGGGCCGATGGCCGGATACGAAGCCGTGCTGCAGGCGCGCAACGGTGCTGCGCGTGTAATCGTGCTGCTCGATATTGCCGAGCGGGCCGCGTCTGTCACGCTGCGCGAGGATGATCTGGAGCCCGTGGCGCCGCGATGGCGGCTCGATTCGGTCCGCCCGGCCGGCAGTCATTCCGGCAGATGATGGCCGTATCTGGTGCTTGCCCGGCTTCCGGGCCATCTATATAGTGTTCAGAACTTGAACACCAAGCAACGCGAAGAGGCACTGACGTTGGAGCTGCTCGAGGCCATCGAGCAGCGCGACAACGTGACCCAGCGCCACCTTGCAAGCCGCATGGGTGTGGCCCTGGGCTTGACCAACTCCTACCTCAAGCGCTGCGTGCGCAAGGGCTTGATCAAGGTGCAGCAGGCACCGGCGAACCGTTACCTGTACTACCTGACTCCCAAGGGTTTTGCCGAAAAGAGCCGGCTGACGGGTGAGTATCTGTCGTATTCGTTCGCGTTCTACCGGCGAGCATCGCGCTCTTGCGCCGAGACTCTAGAGCAGTGCCGCGATGCCGGGCATCTGCGCATTGGCTTGTACGGTGCGTCCGATCTGGCCGAGATAGCGGCATTACAGGCGCTCGAGGCGGGCCTCGAGGTGGTGTGCTTGTGTGATCCGGAGCGCACGCGCTCTCAGTTTCTCGGTAAGCCCGTCGTAGCAGCGCCAGAGGAAGCGCCGGAACTCGATGCCTGGCTATATACCGCGCTCAAGGGTTCACTTGGGCGCGATGCCCGCTTGTTGTCTCACTGCGGCAGCGTGGCTGTTTACGTGCCATCCGTGCTTGGTGGGGCTTTTTTGGATTCGGCTGGTACGTAGCTGGACACCGCTGCGCCGAACGCCAGTTGTGTGTATTCGATTCCCGTGCGGCCGCGCGCTGCAGGGCGGTAGCGTGTCTGAACGTAGATGCTCGATGCGCGTGCGATTTGACTAACGGTAACTGCGAGGTAGGAGATTAGATGGACGTCTCGAGCAATGTCGCAGTGGTGGGTAGCGGATACTGGGGGCGGAACCTAGTGCGCAACTTTCACGCACTCGGCGCGCTCCACAGCGTGTGTGACGCTAATGAATCGTCCATCGCCGCGATTACCTCGGCGTATCCGGGTGTACATGTCTTTGCTCGTTACCGGGATGTGCTGAGCGACGCGAGCGTCACGGCGGTGGCAATCTCCACGCCCGCAGCATTGCACGGTGCGATGGTTCGTGAAGCGTTGATTGCGGGCAAGGATGTCTACGTCGAGAAGCCGCTGTGCCTGTCGGAGCAGGACGGTCGCGAGCTCGTTGAACTGGCGCACAGCTGCGACAGGGTCCTGATGGTCGGGCATTTGCTGTGGTATCACCCGGCCGTGCTCGCGCTCAAGTTGCTGATCTCGCAAGGAGCGATAGGGCGTGTGCAGTACGTCTACTCGAATCGGTTGAACATGGGCAAGCTGCGGCGTGAAGAGAATGTCCTGTGGTCATTCGCTCCGCACGATGTGTCCATCATTCT
>Ga0214472_10008922_pt1 | contig 10452 bp, 10 predicted proteins | sample RVTome_6_FD_207662 | JGI IMG/M metagenome (GOLD analysis project Ga0214472, IMG submission 207662) | Soil microbial communities from uranium-contaminated site in the Upper Colorado River Basin, Wyoming, United States - RVT140D175 | ecosystem: Environmental > Terrestrial > Soil > Contaminated >...
AGTGAGGCCGGTGTTTGTTAAGGCGTTTTCCGGCCATTCGGCTTCACTGGAGAGGGCGGACAGGAAGGTCGTGGGCGTGTCTGGATCCGGCCCGAGGTAGGCATAGAAGGCGTCGGTGCCGGCAAGGGCGAAGTTGCCGCTTACCCTGGTGAAACTGCCCGCTTCGTCCGCCTCGCCGTTTCGGGTGACGGCCTGAACGCCGCTGTCGGTGTTGATCAGGTGAAGGACGTCGCCGGCAATCAGGCCGCCTGCGGGGGCGATGTAGGTCAGAAAGCCCTCGTTCAGATCGGCCCAGCCGGCGCCGTCCCACTCGTTGTCGCTGAAGTGGAGCCGGGTGTCGCCGGCGAGCGCGGTGAAAGTGACGAACAGGATGTCGCCGTCGCCATCCGCATTCCAGCCGATGATAGCCAGGTCACCGGGGGCCTGGGCGCTTGCGGGGGGGAGGGAAAAGAAGGTGCACAGGAAAAAGGTGGTAGCGAGCAGATAGACAAATCGCGACATAGGACCGTCCGGGTGTCGTGGAAAGGGCACGGGGCTTTCTTTCCGAAACACAGCGCGGGGACGGATATAACGTGCAGGTCACGAATCGCGCATCAGATCCGCTATCATCTGGGCGAGAGCGGCGTAGAAGGCTTTGTCGTCGAACGTACTATTGGGGGTGAAGGGGAGGCCGATCTGCTGCGTGTGGTCGGCGTCGAGGGTGCCAAGGAAGCCGCCCCAGCGGGCACTCTTGACAGAGACGAAGCCGTCGTTGACGCCTTCTTTTTCGTACAACAGCTTGTTCTGGGGGCGTAGGAAGGGGTTGATGGGGAGATCGGTGCCCAGGCCTGCCTGCCCTGCATACGAGTAGTAGCGGACGTCGGGGTGGTCCGGCACGGCGGGGTTGAACGTCTCGTTCATGTAAGCGGGTCGCAGGTTGGCGACAGCCTGCCGGAAGTCGGCGCTGCCGTTGTCCAGGGTGGTGGCGCCGATCCAGTTGGCGAAGCCGGTAATCCAGTCGCGCAGCCGGTCCGGTTGTTCGAGCATGGCGTCGGCCAGGGCCGTGCCGCGATGCGGGGTGGAGATGGTGACGAGGGTCCGGACGACCGTGTGCATGCCGAGCTCGTGGATGAGGTACCGGGCGTCCAGCCCCCCCATCGAATGGGCAACGAGGTGGAGGGCCTCGGCGCGGGTCTCGTGGAGGATATGTTCCAGGTAGGTCTTCCAGACGGCGGCACGGGCCGGGACAGTCTGGTAGGGGGAGACGTTGGGGGCGTAAGCGCGTACACCGCGCCCACGCAGGTAGAGCGCTTCGTCGTGTAGGTGCCCGCCCCGCCGCAGCGAGGCCAGCATCCCGAAGCCGTGCATCATTACCAGCGGCTCCGCCAGAGGAATCACCGGCGGCTGGGGAAACGCCTCCAGACCGGCAACGAGTTTGAAAGCTTTTTCAGCAAGTTTAGCCAAGAGGGGCTCCGGATGTATGAGAGATACCCGGGTTCAACCCGGTACCTGAGCGCGGGTTCGAGGGGATGCGGGGAGGCGGGGAGGCGGCACATGGTCATGGATCAATTTTTCTCCGCGTCTCCGCGTTTCCCCTTCTCCGCGTCTTGTCAAGTAGGTCTGAACGCTCGATAATCCTATATTGCCCTTCCAACAATGTGAAAGCCGGCGTATTCCACAATCGGGGTTTGGCTTATGGCTGAAGGATCCAGGACGGATCTGCAAGCGCTTCAGCTTGAACTGGCTGAAGCCCGGAAGGCGCTTCAAGTCTGGGAGCACCGGATGCAGATCGAAGAGGCGCTCGAACGGGTAGGTGAGCGGACCATGGAGATGCGCCGGAGCGATGAGCTGGCGGAGGTGGCCGCCCTCGTTTTCATGAAGCTGAAAGGCCTCGGCCTTCACCTCCGGCGGTGCGGCTTCACGATCATCGATGAGGCTGCCGGCTGCTACCGTATCTGGCAGACTACACAGGACGGGCAGGTCCTCAAGGGCGACGCCGTCCTTTCTTTGGACGACCCGCAAGTAGGGCGGCCTGTGTTTGAAGGGTGGAAGAAGCGGGCCTCGGCTTCGATCAGCTTCTCGATCGGCGGCAAAGCCCTCCAGGCGTACCTTCGGAACCTGCTCGAAAAGGCCAAGCTGCAGGTGCCCGATATGGAAGCCGAGATGCAGCAGAACACCGCCCCGGAGGAGATCTGGTTTAACAACTTCTTCTACGCGCAAGGCACGCTCTTTGCCAACACCTACCGGTCCTTGCAGGGCAATGACCGGCTCATCGTCGAGCGCTTTGCTCACGCATTCGACCTGGCCTACCGGCGGTTTCTGGACTTGCAGGAGGCTGAGGCACGCGCCCTTGAAGCCGTCCGGCAAGCCTCGGTCGACCGTGTCCGCGCCGAAATCTCCTCAATGCGCACGACCGAAGACCTGCAGCGCATCACCCCGCTCGTCTGGCGTGAGCTGACGACGCTCGGCGTATCCTTCCTCCGGTGCGGCGTCTTTATCATCAATGAGGTAGACGAACATGTTGAGATCTATCTGGACACCCCGGCAGCGGAGACCCAGGAGGTCTTGTACCTGCCCTACGAGCAAGCCTCTATCATCCGCGAGGCCATAAACCAGTGGCGCAAGGGAGAGGTCTTGATCGCCCCCTGGGACCGGGAGACGTTTGATACCTGGTCGCCGTCCATGTTGGTAGAAGAGCGGATCGAAGTAGCTACGCGGCTCGTGGGAGACGGTGCCTCGCTGCGGTTACCGGTGTTGCAGTTCGTGCCTTTTGCACAAGGGATGCTCTTCGTCGGCAGCGCTGAACCCTTGTCCGAAAGCCAGCTCGACCTGATCCAGACCCTCGGCGAGGCCTTCGCCGTCGCCTATGCCCGGTACGAGGACTTTACCCGGCTGGAGGCGAAGAATCAAGAGATCGAAGAAGCCTATTACCGGCTCCAGACCACGCAGCAGCGGCTCATTCAGGCCGAGAAACTGGCTTCGCTCGGTGCCCTCACAGCGGGCATTGCCCACGAAATCCGGAACCCGCTCAACTTCATCAACAACTTCGCAGAGGTCAACCAGGAGCTCGCGGACGAACTGTTGGAGGGGCTTGAGAAAGGAGAGGACGTGGGGGATATCGTAGCCGACCTGAAACGGAACGCCGCCGTGATCGCAGGGCATGGGCATCGGGCCGACGGCATCGTACGGTCGATGATGCAGCACGCTTCGGGGGGCACCGGCGAGCGGGAGGCGGTCGACGTGAACAAGCTGGTGTCGGAATATGCAGACCTGTCCTACCATGGCCATCGCGCCCAGATGGCGGGCTCTAACTGTGTCATCGAACGCGACCTGGGCGATGTCGGACGGGTTATGATGGTGCCGCAGGAGATCGGGCGGGTGTTGCTGAATTTGTTGGGGAATGCGTTCGATGCCGTGCTGGAAAGGGAGAGTGGGAGAGAGGGGGAAAGGGAGAATGGCGTGACGACCGCAATCGGCACCCCGGAGGGGCGTACCGCAGACGCCCTGTCCCCGTATATCCCCACCGTTCGGGTCTCCACCCGCCGCGTAGGAAATGCCGTGGCGATTCGGGTGGCGGACAACGGACCTGGGATCCCGGATGCGATCAAAGTGAAGATCTTCGAGCCGTTTTTTACGACCAAGCCGACGGGGTCGGGCACGGGCCTGGGGCTGTCGCTCTCGTACGATATTGTGACGCAGGGGCACGGGGGGACGCTCCGGGTAGAGAGCAAAGAGGGCCGGGGGGCTACGTTTATCGTCACACTTCATGAGGGGAATGGCCCGCCCAGCTGATGCGCGCCTACGTAGATGGGCGGCTGTTCTTCGACTATGAAAACGAAGGCGAGGGGCCGGCCAAGTGGCCCTACGACAAACCTTTCTCGCTCATCCTGAACATCGCCGTGGGCGGGGCCTGGGGCGGACAGCAAGGGGTTGACGAGGCTGCCTTCCCGCAGTCCATGGAAGTCGAGTACGTCCGGGTGTACCGGCAGACCGACTGATCACGCACGTACACAAGCACTACTTCGATGCAAGCGTGGACAGGTCGAGGGGGGCGGGGTCGGTAAAGATGCCTTTGGGCAGCGTGTCGTACGCGCCGACGTTGGGCAGGATGAAGGCTTCGCCGTTTCGGCCTTCGCCCCGGTCGTTCGAGAGCATGACGTTGCCGTAGCGTTTCCAGTTGCGCCAGGGACGCGTGAAGCCCGGCTCGGCGTCGGTGGCGCTCTGGAAATAGGACCACTGCCCGACGAGCATCGTCTGTTTGTCTACGAAGACTTCATATTTGTTCTGCGGCGTCAGGCCGACCCCTTCGAACGTGAGTTGTAGCACCTCGGCAACCCGGCCGTCGGCCATTGCCCGCTCGCCGAGGTAGGTGAGGGTGACCCCGCTGTCTTTCAGTTTATACGGCATCAGGAACCAGTACCCACTGTTGACCCAACCGCGGTAGGCCCCCTCCAGTTGTTCCTTCAAGGCCGCAGGATCGCTGATCTCGGCGCCGCCTTTCCAGGCGCGGCCCTTCTGGGTATTCACGTTCATCAACACGACCATATCCTCGTGCTGGTAGCGGAAGTCGCCGGTCCATTTGTCCCACACCTGGTCGTCCCGGCCGAAGGTCCAGGACAGGTACCGGGTGGCATCCCAGGCGGCCCGCCCGCCCATGCTTTTCATAACGGCGTCGGCAAGGGCGATGGCACGGGCATCCGAACCTTTGAGGTTGAAGCCTTCCATGGGTGGGTTTTCATCGGCTTGCCGGGCAGCGGCCGGGGTCTGCAGGGCGAAGCAGAGCAGGAGTAGCAAGAAGGAGGCGGAGAGGCGTTTCATGGTGGTGGGAGGCTAAAGGGAAACGGGGTGACCAGGGAAAGGGAAGATAGCATGAATGGAGGAAGGGCACCTAAAAAAAATTACGGCCGCTATTTGGGGAATCACGCATCGATCCCGTCTTGAGGAATAGAACGCGCGCTGAAGCCGTCCGGAACAGAAGACACCCCCATCAAACATAAGAAGAGGAACCCCCATGGAAACGATGCGCTCAACGATCCCCGGCATTAACGTAGAGCAACTGACCACCTTCAGCGCTTTCGCGGCTGACAACCCGGCCGACGTGCAACTCGGCACCCATGCGCCTTATTTCATCAAAACCATTTTGCGCACCGTTCGGAAGGGTGCGCTGCCGTCTTCGGGGCGTGCGACGAGCGAGAGGACGTAGACGCCGCTCGGCAAGGCGTCGGCCGTGCCCAGGAAGCGCACGCTGCCGTTTACCGTCAGGTTCGCCTGCCGGCTCATCAGCAGGACGACCCCCGGCTCGGCAGTCAGTGTAGCGCCTGCTGCTACGGTAACCGCTCCGGCGACGAAATACGGGGCTTCGGCCTGCCGCAGCAGAACGTCCGAGGTGATCATCGAGGAGAGCTGGTGGGATGCGACAGGCTCGAATACGGCGACGAGTTCGGCAGGGCCGCTCAACCAGGAGGCGTCATCGAAGGCCGGGTCTATCCAGGTGCCCGGCAGGGCGGCGCCGTCATCGCGGTATTTCCAGGTAGCGCCCCTCGGGAGCACCACCGCCGATTGGTTCGTCTTCTGCTCGACCCAGTGCTTGAACCGAAAGCCGGGCGGGGCTGCCGCCGTCACTTGCAGCGGGACCTCTTTGAAGAACACCCCGGCCTCGCCGACCCCCATGGCGACGCCGTTGATGTAGAATTTGCCGTCCGTGACGGGTTCGGCTCGGAGGACGAGGGTGGCGCTGCCGGGAAGTTCGAAGAAGTCGGAAACGTACCGGCGGGCGTTGGCCGGGCGCTGTGCGGCGAAGCGTTTGACGCCCCTTGACATCCTGACGTGTCATCCCGGACTCGACCCCATAGGCCTCAAGGAGATAACGGCTATTAACAGGTGTTCGTGAGGGGGAGTTACAGCATCAGCCTAAAACCTCCTTTTCAAGTCATCCCTGGCTTTCTGATGGGCAACGCCCCTCCCGAAAACCGGATAGGTCTACCTCCTCGCCAGCCGAGGAAAGGGCACGCGCTTCAAACCGGGAAGTCTAGACGCGCCCGAAGGTCAGCCGCGTTGAGCGATCGTGCAGCGGAGGTAGCGCTATCCGGTTGACAATTGAGAGCTTGAATCCTAACCTTCGGGCGTGCTATTCAGAAAGGTGACATGCTTTTCCACGTCGCCTTGATATTCAATACTATGTTATGTGCCTTGAAAATGTAGCCAACTATGGAAACGAAAGGTGAGGTTATCGACTTCCGCGCCATCGGCCTCGGAGAGCGCTACGTCTTTACGACGACTGCCGAGGAAACCAACGGCGAACTCGTCGTCATGAAAGCCATCCTCTCCCCGAACACGCCCTGGTCGGGGCCGCCCCACCTTCACCGCGAACAGGAGGAGCAATACGAGGTCCTCAGCGGCACGCTCGACGTGCTGCTCGATGGTGAGAAGCAGAAACTGCAAGCGGGAGAACGTCTCGTTGTGCCCGTCGGGGTGTCGCATACGTTCGGCAACTACAACGACGAGGAAGTGCATTTTATCAGCGAGCACCGCCCTGCCTTGCGCTTCCAAGAGATGATGGAGGCGTGGTATGCGCCAGTAAAGGCAGGGCACCTCGAGAAGGCGAACAGCGTGAAAGGGCTGCTGATGTACGCGGCGGTGGCACAGGACTACGAGCGAGAGATAGTCTTTGCGAATCCAGTGTTGCGCTTACTTCAGCGGGTGCTGGCGAAGCTGGGAAGGGCGCTTGGATACGGACGAGCGAGAGACCTGAGGGCATCAGGCGGCACATAACCCGCGCATCAACGCGGACGCACCGCTGGTCGCTGTTTTGGCGTTGCGCGGGCGTTGGTGACTCTGTAGCTTCTTGAAACCAATTGCTGGCCCTGCGCCGGTTATGCGCCAGCCGTTAAGGGCCTCTCCATCGTCACCCAAGGGCACCGGGGGGACGCTGGTGGTGGAAAGCGTGGAAGGGGAGGGAGCGGCGTTTGTGGTCACGCTGCCAGCCTGAAGTCATCCAAAAAACAGCGCCACGTCCATCCCTAACACGAACCGCTCCAGCGCGAAGATCACCGCGGCTGTGAGGAGGGGGACGCGGAGGTTGTCGTTGAACGGGCCGGGCATGGCCTCGGCAAGGCAAGCCACCACGGTTCCCACGACGCCCACCCAGAGGGTAAGGCCCGGCGCATACATGACGACGGCCAGGCCGATCACCAGAAAAGCAAGTGACCCCTCGACGGTGTGCGTCCCGCCCATCCAGCGGATCCGTCCGTACCGCCGGCCCACCAGCGCGGCAGCGGCGTCGCCGACCATGAAGAGGACGAAGGCCGGGACGGCGATGCGGATGGGGAAGAGCAGGGATAACAGCGCCGCAGCAACCATCACCCAGGTCGCCCCGTTGATCGACACCGGCTCGCCCAGGGCCGGCTGTTCGCTCTTTCGCATGAGGGGGCTGAACCAGCGTGTGATGAACCGCCCGAACCACGCCGCTCGCACCCGCAGCACATCGGCACACACGGCCAGGATTGCGACCGGTACCAGCACGGCTACGGCCAGGTTCTTCCCGAGGAAATACATCCCCAGGGGCACGACCAGCGCTACCAGGTGCAGCGCTTTTCGCTTCACTTCCGCCGCATACGGCAATTCATCCCGCAGTTCCAAAACGTACCCCTAACCAATATTAAACCAGGAATCCCAAACCCAAGAACCCCTATTTACAACCGTCTGGGAAAGGAATGCGAAGCGGTAATAGCGTATATTGAGCCAGTACATCATTGCACGCCTCCGAAACCAGGAGGGCGCGCAACAAGATAGGCAATCGCCTCATCCCGGCCCTTTAACTCCGCGCCGGGAGGTCTTTATCTTGAAAATCAGCCCACCCTCATACCGCTTGTTCCTATGAAGAATCGCTTTACGCTCTCCTTGATCCTCTTCCTCTTCTTTGCCGCCGGTTGCGGCGATGCCGCACAGAAATCTGACGGCGACTATGCCGACCAGATGGCCGAACAGCACGCGGAAGATACCCCTGAAGCCTCGCCGATGGTGCAGGCCGCAAACATCCCGGTCGCCGTGCGCGACGTCGAGTATGCGCGCGTAGACGGCGCGGCGGTCATGGGGTACCTGGCCGAACCCGCCAACGTAGATTCCGTTCTGCAGGCGATGGGACGTGCGCCGGGCTCAGGGCTGCCGGGTGTCATCGTCATCCATGAGTGGTGGGGGCTGAACGACAACATCCGCGCCATGACGCGGCAACTGGCGGCCGAAGGCTACCGCGCCCTTGCCGTGGACCTGTACGGCGGCGAAGCGGCCGGCACGCCGGACGGCGCCCAGGCCCTGATGATGGCGGCGATGCAAAACCCGACAGCGGCCGAAACGAACCTTGTCTCGGCCTACACTTACCTCACCAACCAGGAGCACGCGCCCACCGTGGCGAGCATCGGCTGGTGCTTTGGCGGCGGGATGTCGCTCACCACGGCGCTCGCCCTCCCCACCGACCTCGACGCCGCCGTGATCTACTACGGCCGCCTCGTCGATGACCGGGACCGCCTGGCTACCCTGGAGATGCCGATCATCGGGTTCTTCGGCAGAGACGACGGCGGCATCCCGGTCGAAGGCGTCGAAGCTTTCGAGGCGACGCTGAAAGACCTGGGCAAAGACGCCGAGGTGCATATCTATGACGGCGCCGGCCATGCCTTCGCCAACCCGTCCGGACAAAACTACCTCGAAGCCGCTGCGCAGGATGCGTGGAGCCGGACGCGAACCTTCCTGAAGGCCCACCTCTACGGCATGCCGTGACACTGTGATGAGGGATGGCCGATGGAGCCGATCAATCTCTTTGACTATGAGGCGCAGGCCCATGAGCGACTGCCGCAGATGGTGTACGATTACTACGCCAGCGGGGCGCATGATGAACGCACCTTGCACGACAACCGGGCCGCGTACGACCGGATTCGCCTCCGCTACCGCGTCTTGCGCGATATCAGCACACGGGATCTGACAACGACGGTCCTGGGCGAACAGGTCAGCATGCCGGTGCTCGTTGCGCCGACGGCGTTTCACAAGCTGGCACATGCCGACGGGGAGGAGGGCACCGCGCGGGCCACGGGGGCAGCCGGGTCGATCATGATCCTGAGCACCCTCGCCAACACGTCCATCGAAGCGGTGACGGCGGCAGCGACAGGGCCGGTGTGGTTCCAGTTGTATGTGTACAAAGACCGAGAGGCTACCCGCAGCCTGGTGAAGCGCGCCGAGGAGGCGGGTTGCTCGGCCCTCGTGCTGACGGTGGATGCGCAGGTCTGGGGCCGCCGCGAGCGCGACGTGCGAAACCGGTTCCAACTCCCGCTCGGCCTGTCGGTGCAAAACCTGATGGGCGCCGGGATGGAGCAGTTTCCGCAGGGCGAGGCGGACTCCGGGCTGGCCGCCTATGTCACTTCGCTTTTCGACACCTCCCTCAACTGGCTCGACCTGTCCTGGCTCTGCGCCCAGACCCGTCTGCCCGTGCTTGTCAAAGGAATCGTGCATCCGGACGATGCGCGGATGGCGGTTGAGCATGGTGTGGCGGGTGTGATCGTATCGAACCACGGCGGCCGACAACTCGACACCGCGCCCGCAACCATCGACGCCCTACCCGGCGTCGTCGCAGCCCTCGACGGCCGGGTGGAGGTGATCCTGGACGGCGGCATCCGGCGGGGCACGGACGTGCTGAAAGCCCTGGCCCTCGGCGCACGCGCCGTCGCCGTCGGAAGGCCGGTGCTGTGGGGGCTCGCGGTTGGGGGCGCGGGCGGTGTCAAAAGGGTGCTGGACCTCCTCCGGGATGAACTCGACCTCGCGATGGCGCTCAGCGGTTGTGCGTCGGTCGAAGCCATCACGGATGATCTGGTGTTCTGAGCATCAATCGTATTGAGCAGTCCAACAGTGCACACGCCCTTTCATCCCGAAATCGAAGATTACCGAAGACACGAGGCGTAGCCGACGGACGTCAGTAAATCGGGGTCCGGAATGACAGGTTGCTTTGGCCTCAGCGAATCAGCGAGAGCAGCGCCTTTAGATCGTCGATCATCAGGTCGGGGTTGAGGGGGGACAGGCTTTCGATGGGCTGGAAGCCATATGTCACGGCGCAGGTATGGATGCCGGCGGCCTGGGCAGCCAGCACGTCCTGCCGGCTGTCACCGATGAGGATCGTCCGGTTGGCCGGGACCTGGAGTTCCTTCAGGACGGCGAGCACGGGGTCCGGTGCCGGTTTCTTGGGGAGACCCGCACGCGCGCCGAACACGAGGTCGAGGTGCGGGCGGAGGCCGAGCCGGTCGATCATCGGGTCGGCAAACTGCTGGGACTTGTTCGTCAGGATCGCCCGTTTCTTGTGGGCGAAGGCCTGTAACACCTCCAGCACACCGGGGTAGAGCGTCGAGTGGTCGCAGAAGTGCACTTCGTAGTGCGCGTAGAACAGCCGGTGGGCCTCAGCCAGCACGCCGGAAGAAGCCTCCGGTAGCGCGCGGA
>Ga0214472_10008923_pt1 | contig 10452 bp, 8 predicted proteins | sample RVTome_6_FD_207662 | JGI IMG/M metagenome (GOLD analysis project Ga0214472, IMG submission 207662) | Soil microbial communities from uranium-contaminated site in the Upper Colorado River Basin, Wyoming, United States - RVT140D175 | ecosystem: Environmental > Terrestrial > Soil > Contaminated >...
GAGTCACAGGTAACCACCCTCGTTAACAATCTTATTTTAAACGGCATGGAAGCATGTCAAGCCCAGAGTCCGCCACAGAAGTGGGTAAGGCTTTGGGCAGAAGATCGGGACGGAGGGATTGTGGTAGCGGTCTCTGATCAGGGGCCAGGATTTAGCAAGGATGCTTTGGCCAAACGCTTCGTGCCTTTTGTTTCCAGCAAAGAGGGAGGCTCCGGCTTTGGCCTTTTTCATTGCAGGAGAATCATGCTTCAACATGGGGGCACTATTGAGATTCACAACGGCCCGCCCACCACGATTACCTGTTTTTTCCCAAATCAAAAATAGGTTTAAATTGTTTTGGAAAGGCAATTTTGGGTTCAGATAGAGTAACTCACAAGGGTGTAAATGGCTGAAAGGGCTTAATTTGGTGAAGGAAGATGGGCAATGGGGTGAGATGGCATTGATACAAAGTTGACTTTTGTGACGGAGCTAAGGCTGAGTAAATCTCCACAGGAAGCGGTTCTGCTGAAGTACCCGTAGCCTTTGGTAATTGGTGTAAGCTGGAGGAGTTGGAACAGACGATACGCCCATGGCTCTGAACCAGTGAATCCAGCCTGGAAGAATTGAATGAACAGGAATCTTCGCCGATGAACAGTGTGTTAATAATTGAAGATCGGGAATCATTGCGGCAGCTATATGCCTCATTTCTGAGGAAGAAGGGGTATTTGGTAAGTGAAGCCGGGTCTGCTGAGGAGGGCGAGAAAGCGTTAGGACAGCATGAATTTGGCTTGGTATTAACGGATTTCATGCTTCCTGGCGCAAATGGAATTGAACTTCTGAAAAAGTTGAAATCCCAAGACCCAGAAACGTGTGTTGTGGTCATGACGGCTTTTGGGGAAATAAAACTGGCTGTGGAGGCAATGAAACACGGCGCCGCAGATTTTTTGGAAAAACCAATTGACCTGGATCATCTTGAGTTGGTGGTTGGTCGGGCATTTGAGCATCGCCAGTTGGTCAGACACAGCACGCTTACGAAGAATCATAATCATCAGCCTCGCCTGGTTTTGGTTTCCGATGCGCTTAAAACAGTCGCGGCAATGAGTGATAAGGTTGCATGCTCTGATGCCACCTGCCTGCTTTTGGGAGAATCAGGTGTGGGTAAGGAGTTATTTGCAAGCCGTATTCACCAAAAAAGCAATCGAAAGGACCAGCCGCTTATTTCGGTGAATTGTGCTGCCATTCCCAGGGAATTGATGGAAAGTGAATTGTTTGGTCATGAAAAGGGCGCCTTCACCGGCGCAGTGGGGAAAAAAAGTGGTTTGATGGAAATGGCTGACGGTGGGACACTCTTTTTGGATGAGATCGGTGAACTGCCCCTGGATTTGCAGCCCAAATTGTTGCGGGCCATACAAACCGGAGAGTTTCGCAGAGTTGGCGGGACGAAACTGTTGAAGTGCCAAATCCGCTTCATATGTGCCACCAACAGAGACCTTTCAAAAGGCGTTCAGGAAGGTTGGTTTCGCGAAGACCTGTATTATCGGGTTGCAGTTTTTCCAATTGAGATTCCTCCATTGCGAGAGCGGAAGGAAGATATTCTACCCATTGCAGAAGAGATTCTTCAGGCATCTCGCTACCTACACCTTCCACTTTCCGAACCTCTTTGCAGACAGCTTGAAGCCTATTCCTGGCCAGGAAATGTGCGCGAATTAAAGAATATCCTTGAACGGGCTTTGATTTTAGCTGGGGGGAAGCCTATTCAAGCGGATTATTTACCAGAGGTTTCGGACTCGGCTCTGGCCGGATGTGAAGTGCGATTTGTCATGGATGCAAACCATTCTTTGCGCCAAAATCTCGAGAACCTCCAGGTTTCGGCCACAAAGCAGCTAATCCGGTTTCACCTAGAAAGATCCAATGGCCACAGGACACAAGCTGCACAAAAGCTTGGGGTCTCGGTGAAAACTCTTTACAACAAAATGCAGGAATTCGATTTAGGCTGAATCCTGGTGTTCAGAACTTTTGCTCTTTCTCGCCAATAGAAAAAGAACCCCCAGTAAAAGAGGCATTTGAATAAGCGTTGGCAGGATGCTTTTCCATGCCCAACCACCACCCAATAAAAGCTCATCAGTGGTAGAGAGCAACGTGCCCAATTGGGGCAGAGCCCAAGTGAGCATGCCAACCCCTTTCACCGCAATACTATCTTGGTGGGGGACCACATAGCGCACCACGTAATCGAGAAAGCTGCTACTTGCCCACAATGCTCCATAAAGAAGAAGCAGAAGTGGCTTGGGAAAAAAGGGATCGAGGACTCTGAGCCAGAGGCAGAAGCATGTCAAAAAAATACTTATAAGAAGCAATGCCTGAATAGGTTGAGCTAAGCCTGAGGCACCCACAAAGGTGGCTGTGACAAGAGTAGGTCCAAGAAAGGCCAATGGACTCAAAATTGGCATTGCAAAAAAATATTTGAAATCCTTTGGTGAAATCCAGATGATTGCGAGGGGAATTAAAAGCAAGATTGGCGCTGAAGGGCTCAAAACACCCGCCAATAATTGCCCTGTTGAATAAGGTCCAAGATTTTGCCCGAAGACAAAGATCTCTGAATTCTCGAACCTGATAATTAGCAAAACAATGAATGCAGGCAAACAACCAAGTATTAAAACAAGTCCCAAAAAGGGTCGCACACCAGGTGGATATGATGTAGGCATAAGAGGAAAATAGGGTCCTTTCTGACTTTTGCAAAGTGGCGGCCGCAAATCGATTAGATGCGAACGAAAACTCAATGTCCAGGTAATTCTAACGGAATGGTGGAGTGGTTTTTCAAAGAGATTTCCCTGCGGAAGGGATCCGATTGTCTGGGTACGGAGATGCGGCTATGATGATCTCATGTTAGACACTAGCCTGAATAGCCCAGCAACCCGTCCCCTAACCATTAGCGATCTCACACAGCACATCAAGGATGTGATTGAGACCGAGATCCCACCTGTTTGGGTAGTAGGCGAGGTTTCCAATTTTAAAGCTGCATCCTCGGGTCATTGGTATTTCAGCCTGAAAGATGACACTGCTCAAATTAGAGCAACTATGTGGCGCTCTGCTGCTGCTCGTGCAGGAATGCGACCCAAAGATGGCATGGAAGTCTTGGTTTCGGGCAGTTTGAATGTGTATCCACCGCGTGGTGAGTACAGTTTGGTGATCGATCAGATCCAGGATATGGGTGTTGGCCGTTTGCGGCAAGAATTTGAACGCCTCAAAAAGAAGCTCCAGGACGAAGGGCTATTTGACTCTATTCATAAAAAACCGCTTCCTCTGCTTCCTAGGAAAATAGGTATTGTAACCAGTCCCACCGGGGCAGCGATTCGCGATATCTTACGAGTGCTAAAACACCGGTTTGAAGGTCTCCATGTACTCATTGCCCCTGCGCGAGTTCAAGGGGTAGGAGCTGCGGAGGAGATTGCCGTTGGAATCCAGTACCTGGACCGGTTTGGGGATTGCGATGTCATTATCGTGGGGCGTGGCGGTGGCAGCGAAGAAGATTTGTGGGCGTTTAATGAAGAAATTGTGGCAAAGGCTATCTTTGAAGCAGAAACACCTATTATTTCTGCTGTGGGGCATGAGGTAGATTTTACAATTGCAGACTTTGTGGCAGATATAAGGGCAGCTACGCCATCCAATGCCGCAGAACTGGCTGTTCGAAGCCGAGATTCCTATCAAAAAGCCATCGATTTGGCAGAGCAACGGTTAGTTCGCGCTCTTCAATTGAAAATCCTGGCGTTGCGGCAAAGGGTAAAGCTTTCAGAAAGCCATCCAATTTTTCTGAAAGTCCGCTCCAAAGTAAATGATGTTCAACGAAAGCTTGCGGATTTGGAAAATGTGCAACAGCGATGTCTGGAGCGCCGCATCCAGAGCGTGAAACTTAGAATGATTCGCACCGAAGACGCACTCGATGTACGACGGCTGATTAAACGGCTGGAAGGGTTTTCTCGGCGTTTATTTCAGGCTGAAGTGGATTTGGGTCGCCTTGCGGATGAACAGATCACTCAGGCCAGACAAGCATTCGCCTCCCTGGTTACGCGTCTTGATGACCTTTCCCCTTTGCGCACTTTGGCACGGGGTTACTCGGTGGTTTACAACCAGAAAAGGCAGGTTCTGCGCAGCCCAAATCAAGTAAAAGTGGGAGAGGTATTGCGTGTTCAAATGGCTGAGGGTGAATTGAATGTAAGAGCACTTGAACCAGCCGAGCGAATTGAACAGGGAAACCTTTTCGACTAGGATGTGGTGGGATTGTCTGGTGCTGCTTTTCAAAAGGGAGAACTGGGCAGCAAGAGTTTCGAGAAGGGATGGGGAATGGTGAAAAAATCTGCGAAAAAGGCTCCTGGTTTCGAGGCTCGCTTAGCGGAACTTGAGGAAATTGTTAAAAAGTTGGACGCGGAAGATGTGCCGCTTGAAGAAGCCATAGGCTTTTATGAGCAAGGGGTTTTGTTGAGTGGCGAACTGAACAAGACTTTAGATGAAGTACAGAGAAGAATTGAAATTCTAACTCAGAATGCCAAGGGTGAGCTGATAACAGAATCTTTTGATGAGGAAGAGCAACTCGATGATTGAAAACGAACAGTTTCAAACCTGGATTGACCGAGTAGACACCGAACTGGTCCGCTATTTTTCGGAAAAAGATCTGACTTGCAATCCACTAGATCGGGCAATGGAGTACACTCTCCTTGCCGGGGGCAAGCGCTTGCGTCCTTTGCTTACCTTGGTCGTGGTAGATGCCTTCGGTGGGAACACAGAGGAAGCTATTCCTTTTACACTCGCATCTGAATTACTGCATACCTACTCCCTGATTCACGATGATTTGCCCTGCATGGATGATGATGACATGCGACGTGGCAAGCCAACCAATCACACTGTTTTTGGCGAAGCTTACGCAATTTTAGCCGGCGATGCATTGCAATCTGAGGCATTTCAGATTTTGGTGACCTCCCAGCATCCTATTCTGTCACCTGACCGGCGTCTGGAGATTCTTAAAGAACTGTGTTTGGCCATTGGTCGAAGGGGAATGGTTGCCGGTCAAGTAATGGATCTGTCGAGTGAAGGTCAGGCGTATGATTTGGATCATTTGCAACTCCTCCATTCCAGGAAAACCGGCGGACTTTTTCGCTTTTGCCTGAGATTAGGCGGGCACCTGACACAATTGGACGATGAAGCCATGGAAAAACTGACAGCCTATGCCGATGCGATTGGTTTGCTCTTCCAGGTAGTAGACGATGTGTTAGACGAAGAAGGAACTTCCGAAAATTTAGGGAAAACACCCGGGAAGGATAAGGAAGCTGCCAAAGCGACTTTTCCTCACCTTATGGGATTAGACGGCGCACACAGCTTTGCAGACAACCTGTTGGAGCAGGCAGAGCAGGCGTTGGCGGGTTTTGAGAAGAAGGCCGTAAAAAACTTGAGCGAAATAGCCCGATACATCCGCCATCGCGACCACTAGAGTGATCAAGTCACAGAGTTTTTAAGTAATCCTGAAATGTTTTGCCCAGCCCTTCAGGGAGAGAGAATTCGGGCCATTGCGGCGATGCCTTGGTCGATCTCTGGGCGGGTATTTAATTTTGAGAAACTAATTCTCAGGGTTCCAGCGGCCTCCTTTTCGTTCAATCCCGAGGCCAGGAGAATTTTGCTAACGGAGAGCGATCCAGAACTGCAGGCTGAACCCGCAGAAACGCAAACGCCTTCTTTATCAAGTTTGATCAGAAGCACATTCGCATCCTGGCCAACAAACTGCACTGAACTGGTATTGGGAATGCGGGGTAAGTTTTTGAAATTTACGGCAATGCGGTCGCCTACAGCTTTTGTGAGCTCTTGCTCAAAATAATCTCGCAGTGCGGCAAGGGTTTCATAAATTTCTGGACCAATACTGGCTGCAGCCTCGCCTACACCAACAATTCCAGCCACATCCTCGGTACCGGCACGGCGCCCGTATTCCTGCGGCCCGCCAAGGATAAGTGGATCAAGCCTAATTCCTCTTTGAAGGTAGAAAACGCCAATTCCCTTGGGTCCATGGAATTTATGTGGCGCAAGGGTCATGGCGTTGCAGTTGAGATCTTGAACTCGAACTCTCATTTTCCCTAGACCTTGCGCAGCATCGCAATGACGCAGGTTGGACCATTGGCGCGCAAATTGGAACACTTCTGCTACAGGCATAATCACACCTGTTTCATTATTGGCAAGCATCAATGAAATAACTTTTGTGTTCTGATCTATTCTCTCAAAAAATGGTTCAACTCTCACTGTTCTGCCATTTGTCTCAAAAGGGACCTCACGCAATTCAAAGCCAAATTTATTGGCAGCAAACTTTGCCGCTTCACGAATCGAGGGATGTTCAACTGTACTAATGACTAAATTTTTTCCTGGTTCCATAGGCGAAAGCATGCCGCCGATTATGGCTTGGGTGTTGGCTTCAGAGCCAGTACCTACAAAGGTGATTTCGCTGGATGTTACACCAAGAGCTGCCGCAACCTGGCCGCGTGCGCGCTCAACAGCAATCCGTGGTTTGCTCCCTGCCTGATGAGCTGAACTTGGGTTCCCGTAACACTCCTGCAGAAATGGTCGCATCGCATCAAAGACATTGGGCGTCAATTGCGTTGTCGCGTTATTATCAAAATAAATCATGGCTACTTATCCTGCCGGATTGATTTGCCCACCAAAAGGGGCATTTTAGAACCTGTTGCTAGAGGACGCAATGTTGCTGGTTGGTGATATAGAGGACCTTGCTGGCTTAAACCTCCCAAATGTCGTTGAAAGAACCTAGAAAGTGATATCATTTTTATATTAGCCAGATTTTTTTAATAGAGTGTGGATTGCAGGTCCTTCCTTTTGCGTTACGCAAAGTATTCGCAAATAAACCGATTCCAGAATGCGTTTCCTGGAAACCAAGGTGAAATGAAGCAGTTTGGGCATTTACCCGTATACAAATACCGAAGCAACGCATAAACCCTTTGCCCAGGTAGGGATTGCCTTGGGAAATAGACATTAATGACCTTTAAAAGGAGAGTTCCGATCAATGTTGGAAGTTAAATCTCTAAGCAAGACGTTCCGGGCACCTAAACAGAAAAAGGGGGAAATCATTAAGCAGCGTAATGATCCCCGTGAAAGTGGAAAATGGTTTCATGCCGTGCAGGATCTTACCTTTGATTGCAAGGCCGGTGAGATTCTTGGCCTTCTAGGCATGAATGGCGCAGGAAAAACTACTACCTTGCGCATGCTGGCAACTGCTATCAAACCTTCAAGTGGAACTGCCATTATGGATGGTGTGGATATTGTGAAAAACCCCATGGAAGTAAAGCGGCGTATCGGGTTTTTATCGGGAAGCACCGGTCTCTACGGGCGTCTAACGGCAGAGGAAATGATTCTATACTACGGCAAATTGCACGGCGTCGAGCCACAGGTATTAAAAACCCGGATGGAGGAAATGTTCCATCTTTTAGACATGGAAAGCTTTGTGACGCGGCGCAACGATAACCTTTCGACAGGAATGAAACAGAAAGTCTCTATAGTGCGGACGGTGATTCACGATCCTCCAGTGCTGTTCTTTGATGAGCCGACCTCTGGGCTGGATGTGCTTTCGGCAGAAAATATAGTTAAATTTATTCGACAATGTAAAGCAAAAGGAAAAACCGTGGTTTTATCGACTCACTACATGAATGAGGTTGAAAAGCTTTGCGATCGAGTTACTGTGATCCATCACGGACGAAATTTTTTCTCAGGTAAACCTGAGGACCTGAAAGCTGAGCAAGGGGAAACGGACCTTGAAGAGGCGTTTAAGAAATTGGTAAAGGGAGGTCAGGCATGAGGGGAGTGACCACCGTTTTTTTGAAAGAATTTAAAGAAGTACTTCGCGATCGCAGAACACTGATTTTTATGGTTGCCCTGCCAATCATTGTTCTCCCTGTACTTTTCAATGGCGTTGCCTCCTTTATGCAATCGCAAGAGAAAAAGGCCTCTCAGGAGGTTTTGAAATTTGCCTTGATCCATGGTGAAAATTTCCCACAGCTTGGAGCGATGCTGGATGCAGATGAGAGCTTTGAGAGAATCCCAGATATCACGAATGAGGAAGACATTATTCCGGCAATTAAATTGGGAAAAATAAAGTTCGGATTGTTAGTGCCTGAAAGTTCCGCAGAGTATCTGGATGCAGGCTATTCATTAGATGTAAAACTTATTTACAACAACGCGGCCTTTACTCAAAAGGTGGTTTCTAGAACCGATGCCTTGATCAATAAACTCAATGACAAATTGCGGAATACCCGTTTTTCCGAGATCAACATTTCGAATCCGCTTCAGCAAGGTGGTTTTTTAGAGCCGGTAACCCTTGTGCGTTCAGGATACGCCACGAAACGGGAGAAGTTAGGTGAACAGATAGGTGGTTTTTTGCCTTATCTCTTTGTGGTTTTCTGTTTTTTGGGCGCGTTCTACCCTGCAATTGATATTGGAGCGGGCGAAAAGGAAAGAGGTACTCTTGAGACGCTTTTACTGACCCCGATTTCACGAACTGCTTTGGTTCTAGGGAAGTTCGGTGTTGTTTTTGTTTCAGGTATTGTGGCTGCCGTAGTTTCAATTTCCTCTATGGCGGGTTGGATTTATTTTAAAGGTGCAAACCTTAAAGATGAATTGGGTGAAATATTTAGCTCGTTCGGTTTCCTTGATCTGGGTCTTATTTTGTTGATGATTGTTCCGCTGGCAGCATTGTTTGCGTCACTAATGCTGTCGCTCTCAATATTTGCAAAGAACTTTAAAGAAGCACAAAACTTCATAGCACCACTGCAATTTTTGCTTATTTTCCCTGCCTTCTTGGCGTTCTTACCTGGAATTGAGCTGAATTGGAAAACAGCTATGATTCCAATTACCAACATCTCGCTTGTAATCAAGGAGTTGGCAAAAGGAACGGTTGATTATTCAATGGTCTCGATTATTTTTGCTTCAACGGTTTTATTGGCCGGTGCGGCCACCTTCTTCTGTGTTAAGTGGTTTCAGCGCGAGGAAGTCCTGTTCCGCAGTTGAGATTATCTTTGCCGGGAAGGGTTGAATGGGACCCTTCTCGGCTTTGACTTTTTGACCAGCGTTGAGAACGGTTTATCCTGATCCACACTAATTTCAGATAGCGTATTTCTACCTCGAAAAAGGGAAATTAAGCCAACTGACTAAATTAAATCCAAATAATTTGGGATTTCAGCTGGGTGGCTGTGAACCAGTGTTGCAAGATCTGGATGGCAAAAAAGTCTGATTTTACGAACGCCATGGAGAAATGCATTGCTGAGGGCATCGATGATCGGGCTCTCTTGAGCGATGGGCTTTTCGGTTCCATTAGTGAGTTGAATGGGAAACGATTCCCAGGTGTCGTTTTTATAGGTAGGTGGGACATCCCAGATTAGGTGATGCGATTCAAATACCCAGCCTTTTTTCTTGGCCCAACATTCCAGCCATGCAGCAATTGCTTCTCTAGGGCCAGGGTTTTGTAGCTGTTGATAGATTTCTGGATTGTGGTAATAAGCCAGGGTCATAAGGCGTTTATACGGTTTGCGTTGAAAGTGAACCATGCCGATGAGTTCTTTTCCAGGTCCCTGTACTTGGCTGTGGAGCCATTCCAAAAAGCTGTGGTCGTTAAATGTTAGCAGCTTTGCTCCGAATGCTTTTTCGTCCAAAGTATCCGTAAAATACTGGCAGGCTTTTGACAGCATGGTAATAAAGGCGCGAACAGTATGTCCCCAGTAAACCGAGCGGTACATCCAGTAGCGTGCTAATTGGAACCGCTCTGCGTTCAGCAGGCCCTTCTCGTGAATGCCCAAGACTTTACCGTTTGCGGCAGGGATCAGGTTGCGTATAAAACGTTGGCGTTCGAAACCCGTGCCAAAATCCAGCCCGCAAAAATAGCTATCCCTTGGAAGGTAGTCGCATTTATCGGCATCGATAGGTGAATCAATGATTTGTTTAATTAATTGCTTGGGAGCTGAAAGGTCAGTGCTGCGCTTAAAAAATTGGGTAATCTGTTCGGGCTCGATTGAGAAACATTCCCAAATAAGCTGGCCCAGATTTTCGCCTTCAACTTCTATTTCGCCTTTAACGATGGCGATGGTGAGTTCTTCATGCTTTGGGAAAGGGTGAATGTGATCCAGTTGGTGAGAGCATGGGTAATGGCCTAAATCGTGGAACAATCCCGCAAGCATGACGGCAAGGTAGTCTTTCTCTGAAAAATGCTGGCGGAAGCTCTCGAAATGATCCAGATGGGATAAATAATCAAGAACATTTTTGTAAACGCCGAGACCGTGGGAGAAGCGGGTATGCGTTGCGGTAGGAAATACTTTATCACTTAAACTTAACTGGCGAATTCGTCGAAGCCGTTGGTAAGATCTTGAATCTATAAGCTTTAACAGCCTGTCTGTAACAGGGACCGCCATGTCGGGAGCGATTTTTATGGTTTGGTAGGCATCA
>Ga0214472_10008924_pt1 | contig 10451 bp, 8 predicted proteins | sample RVTome_6_FD_207662 | JGI IMG/M metagenome (GOLD analysis project Ga0214472, IMG submission 207662) | Soil microbial communities from uranium-contaminated site in the Upper Colorado River Basin, Wyoming, United States - RVT140D175 | ecosystem: Environmental > Terrestrial > Soil > Contaminated >...
GTCGGGCTTGGACTCCTTTTTGGGGTCGCAGCGTTCATAAGTGGCGCTATAGCCATCGTTGTAGGCATTTGGGATTTTGCCGTCTGGTTATCCATGCTGTTTCGGCCATATCGTGGTTCAGATTTTAAGTAAGGACTAAATAATTGGATATCCCACCTGACTTAATACGTTTTGCGGTCCCAAAAGAAGTGGATGAAGCTTTCGCTGTGACTGAGCTTAAGACGATTGTTTTGCGATTTTCCGAGGGGCGTGACATTTGGCTGTCCAAGAAAGATTTTACTAAGACACACTTCATTGAGGGTTACCCTGCCTACAGCACAGTACTTCCGAGTGCGCCCGAAGGGCTTCGTGCGCTTAGCAGTGCGCAAGAATAATGGGTTCCGACTGGGGAGCAAAAAAGCGTGGTTCCAATCAAGGAACCGGGCCTGTTCGCTAGCTGACGGTCGCTAGGTGAGTTGGTGGGCCGTCACCGTCTTTCCGCTGACGCCTGCCCCGTCGCCGCGACGGTCGGAAAATCCCCGGTGACGCGCGCCCATTCCCGCGCCTACAATCGCGGCGTGACCGTGAACAGGGGAGGTACCGCCGGTGGTTGCGCGGGTGGCGACGGTGGCGTTCCGGGGCATCGAGGTGCTCGACGTCGACGTGCAGGTGCAGACGTCGGCCGGGCTGCCGGCGTTCACCATCGTCGGGCTGCCCGACAAGGCGGTCGCCGAGAGCCGCGAGCGGGTGCGGGCGGCGCTCAACGCCATGGGCCTGGCGCTGCCGGCGAAACGCATCACCGTCAATTTGGCGCCGGCGGATCTGCTGAAGGAAGGCAGCCACTTCGATTTGCCGATCGCGCTCGGTCTGTTGGCCGCCATGGGCGTGGTGCCGGCGGACGAGATGGAAGCTTACACGGCGCTCGGCGAGTTGGCTTTGGACGGCGGGTTGACGCGGGTGGCGGGCGTGCTGCCGGCGGCCATCCACGCCAACGCCTGCGGCCGCGGCCTGGTGTGCCCGGCCTCGCAAGGCTCCGAGGCGGCGTGGGCGGGCGAGGTCGAGGTGCTGGCGCCCAACAACCTGCTCGCCTTGATCAACCACTTCAAGGGCACGCAAATCTTGACGCCGCCGGAGGCGCGGCTCGACGACCGGGCTCCGGCCTATCCCGACATGGCCGACATCAAGGGCCAGGAAACCGCCAAGCGGGCGGTCGAGATCGCTGCCGCCGGCGGCCATAATCTGCTGATGATCGGCCCGCCGGGAGCAGGGAAGTCGATGCTGGCCCAGCGGCTTCCCGGCCTGCTGCCGCCGCTGGACGCCGGAGAGGTGTTGGAGATCAGCATGATCAGAAGCCTCGCCGGCGAGCTCGCCGACGGTGGGCTGACGCGTGTCCGGCCGTTCCGCGACCCCCACCATTCGGCCTCCATGGCGGCGTTGATCGGCGGCGGCCATCGGGCGCGGCCGGGCGAGGTGTCGCTGGCGCACTTGGGCGTGCTGTTTTTGGACGAGTTGCCGGAGTTCCAAAGGGGCGTGCTCGAGGCGCTGCGCCAGCCGCTGGAGACTGGGCGCGCCGCCGTCGCCCGCGCCAACGCGCATGTGACGTATCCGGCGCGCATCCAACTGATCGCCGCCATGAACCCGTGCCGTTGCGGCTATCTCGACGATCCGGCGCAGGCGTGCACGCGGGCGCCGAAGTGCGCCCAGGAGTACCAATCCAAGATTTCCGGCCCGCTGTTCGACCGCATCGATCTTCATGTGGATGTTCCGGCGGTCAACCCGGCGGACCTGGACCTGCCGCCGCCGGCCGAGAACTCGGCCGCCATCGCTGCCCGCGTCGCCCGCGCGCGTGACACCCAGAGGACGCGCTACGCCGGCCGCGGCGGCGATAAGCCGATCCGTACCAACGCCGAGGCCGACGGCAAGCTGCTCGACGAGGTCGCCAAGCCAGACGAGGCGGGGCGCAAGCTGCTGGTCGAGGCGTCGGAGCGATTGGGGCTGTCGGCGCGCGGCTATCACCGGGTGCTCCGGGTGGCCCGCACCCTCGCCGATCTCGACGGCGCCGCTCCCGACGACGCGCGCCTCAACCGGCTGCATATTGCCGAGGCGCTCACCTATCGGCGCATCGTGCCCGGCAGGAACCCGTTGCTGATGGGACGCCGGTAGCGGAAACCCGCTTCCGCCGGGCCACTGGACTGTGGCCAACGCAGCCTTTGGTGGATAAGATCGGGCCTCAAGGGGGCTTGCCGGGACAAGGGGCTGGAAATTGCCGCGGCCGGCAAGTGAGTTGTTGTATCAATTCAAGTGTTTAACGGGAGGTCTCAACCATGATCGGCGATGCGATTCGTTCAGCGCACTTTCGCCTGGCGGCGGTGGCGCTGGTTTCGGTTTTCGTTTGGGATACGGCGTTGTCCGAGGCCCTGGCCAAGATCGACGGTCCGGAGGTGAATTGGCGCTTCTCGACCTGGGGCAAGAAGCGCGCCTTTACCGAGGGTGTCGAGCACCTGGCCAAGCGTCTTGCCGACGAGACCGGCGGCAAGTTCAAGCTCAAGGTCTTCTACGGCGAGGCGCTGTCGAAGGCGCGCGAGAACCTCGACGGCCTCAAGATCAACGCCTTCGAGGGGGCGCACTTCTGCAACTTCTACCATCCCGGAAAGAACCCGGCGTACATGGTGTTCACTTTGCCGTTCTTGCCGCTCGGCGATTGGAAGACTTCGGCCGCGGTGCGCAACGAGCTGCCGAACCACCCGGCGCTGAAAGCCGACCTCGAGCGCTGGAACGCGGTGCACTACGCCTCGACCTTGCTGCCGCAGTACGAGTTCATGGGCAAGGGCAAGCCGCCCTTGAAGCTCGAGGACTGGAAAGGGCTGCGCGTGCGCGCCGGCGGCGGCATCGGCGATGCGATGGAGAAGCTCGGCGCGACGCGCCAGACGGTGACGGCGACCGAGACTTATACCGCGATCGAGCGCGGCGCCGTGGACGCGGTGTCGTTCCCGTTCAGCTACGCGCACTTCTCCTATAAGTTCAACGAGGTCACCACCTGGTACACGGCCAACATGTCGCCGGGCACGACCGAATGCCCGGTCGTCTTCAACAAGACAGCCTACGATAAGCTGCCGGCTCAGTACAAGAAACTGCTCGCGGACTTGCGCGACGAAGTGACGAAGGTGCTGATCGACGAATACGAAAAGGCCGACAAGGTCAACGTCCCGAAGCTCGAGAAGACGCACAAGAAGATCGTCTACGACGCGGCAACGCTGAAGGAGTTCCACAAGATCGCCGGCAAGCCGGTGTGGGACAAGTGGATCGCGGACAACAAGGACAAGTTCGACGCCAAGGGCGTATTCGACGCGGTCTGGGAGATCGCCAAGAAGGCAAAATGATCGCCACCGTCGGCCGGGCGGGCGCGTGGATCACCTGCCCGGCTTGACATACCAATCGCAACAAAAGGGCAAATAGCGTCATGTTGCTGGCATCCGACGGCAGGCGCCTCAGTCTGCTCGATCGCTGGCTCAGGCCGGTCGAGGACTGGCTTAACCTGTTCGCCGCGCTAGCGATCTTCGCGCTGATGTGCCTGGGTGTGGCGCAGATCGCGCTGCGCAAGATCTTCAATGCTCCGATCTTCGGTTACATCGACGCCGTCGAGCTCGCCATGGCGACGTTTGCGTTCCTCGGCGCCGCCTATTGCCAGCGGTTCGGCGACCACATCCGCATGGACATCCTGATCGGGATGTTGAAGGGCCGCGCCCTGTGGTGGGGCGAGTTCATCAGCACGCTTGCCGCGCTCGCCATCGTCGGCGTGCTGGTGTGGTTCGGCTGGGAGCATTTCCTGCGCTCGTACACGCTCGGCGACACCACCATCGACGCCGAATATCCGGTGTGGCCGTCGAAGCTGCTGGTGCCGGTGGCGTTCTTCGTCTGGTTCCTGAGGCTGGCTCTCCAGCTGTTCGGATTCCTGAGGCTGACCCGCTACCCCGAAGCCGAGCCGGTCGGCGTGCCGGTGGTGCTCGACGCCGCGGCGCTCGCCCAAGACGAGATCCGCGACGCCTTCGGTCCCGGCGGCGGCGGCGATCGGAATGGCAAGGGCTGACGGGAACGGGAAAACGCATGTATCTGGGAATCCACGATCCTTTTACCGTCGGCATCGTCGGCGTCGTCCTGCTGGTGATCCTGGTGATGATCGGCGTGCGCGTCGTCTTCGCCGCCACCATCGTCGGCCTGCTGGGCCTGATCGAGATCATCGGCTGGGAGGCTGGCGCCGGCATGGTCGGCACCATCCCGCATTCGAAATCAGTGACCTATGAGCTGAGCGTGCTGCCGATGTTCATCCTCATCGGCTATCTCGCCTATCATGCCGGCATCACCCGTCAGCTTTTCGACGCGGCGCGTAAGTGGATCGGCTGGGTGCCGGGTGGGCTAGCCGTCGCCACCGTGATGGCGACCGCCGGCTTCGCCGCCGTGTCCGGCGCCAGCACGGCGACGGCGGCGGTGTTCGCCCGCGTCGCCATCCCCGACATGCTGAAATACGGCTACGACCGCCGGCTCGCCGCCGGGGTGGTGGCGGCCAGCGGCACGCTCGCCAGCCTGATCCCGCCGAGCGCCATCCTCGTCATCTATGCGATCATCGTCGAGCAGTCGGTCGGCGCGCTGCTGCTCGCGGGCTTCCTGCCGGGCCTTGTGTCGGCGTTGATCTACGTCGCCATCATCGTGATCCGGGTGGGCGTGAACCCGGAGCTCGGCCCGCCGGTCGGCGGCTTCTCATGGGGCGAGCGTTTCCGCTCGGTGCCCGGCGTGTTCCCGATCGTCCTCGTCGTCGCGATCATCATCAGCGCCATCTACCTCGGCTGGGCGACGCCAACCGAGGCCGGCGCGCTCGGAGCATTCGTGGTGCTGGTGATGGCGTTGTGGCGCGGCATGCGCTGGCCGACGCTGAAGGCCGCGCTGATGGAGACGGCGAAGCTGACGGTGATGATTTTCTCGCTGATCTGGGGCGTGCTGACTTTTGTCCGCTTCCTCGGCTTCTCCGGGCTGCCGGCCGCCTTCACCGAGTGGATCACCACCGTCAACGCGCCGCCGCTGGTGATCCTGCTCGCCATTCTCCTCGGCTATACCATCCTCGGCATGTTCATGGATGCCATCGGCATGCTGCTGCTGACGCTGCCGGTGGTCTATCCGGCGGTGATGGCGCTCGGCTACGATCCGGTGTGGTTCGGCATCATCGTCGTCAAGATGGCCGAGATCTGCCTGATCACGCCGCCGATCGGGCTCAACTGCTTCGTCGTCAACGGGGTCAGGCCCGATATCCCGCTCAGCGACGTGTTCCGCGGCATCGCACTATTCTTCGTCGCCGACGTGATCACCATCGGCGTGCTGATCGCGTTCCCGGAGATCATCCTGTGGCTACCGAAGATGATGATGCGCTGAGGCGAGGCGTCACGCCCTCAGATTGAAGTCGCCGGCCTCGATCTGGGAGAGATTCGCATTCTCGACGTCGGCGATCTGGTAGGAATTCGCCTCCGTCATGGCGCTGGCGTCCTCGGTGTAATAGACCGCGACGCCGTCCGTTCCCGCGCCCGAGCCGAACACCACGATCGCCGGGCCGGCGGCGCCGCCAGAGGCGTCGAGCGGTGCGCCCGATAGCGTCGCCGCCGCGTGCTCGAAATAGTCCGTCCCGTCGGTGAGCGTGCCGGCAGCCCCGAGGTCGAAGTCGGCATCCGAGAGTCCGAACGTGTCGCCGTCGGCGTCCGAGTAATCGGTGATCACGTCGGTACCGAGCGATTGCGCGTGCGCGAGCGCGCCCGAGCCGGCGCCGCCCTCGAACCGCAACTCGTCGGCGCCGCCGCCGCCCGTCAGCACGTCGATTCCCTCGCCGCCGACGATGACGTCGTCGCCGGCGTAGCCGAAGATGTTGTCGTTGCCGGAATCGCCGTAGAGCGTGTCGGCGCCGCCGCCGCCGTGGATGACATCGTTGCCGTCGTTGCCGTGGATGACATCGTCGCCGGCCGTGCTCGAGCCGAGCGAGAACGGGAGCTGGCCCGAGAGTCCCGCCTCGTCGGTGACGTCGCCGTCGATGACGTCGTTTCCCGGTCCGCCCCAGATCGAGTCGGCGCCGGCACCGCCCGAGATCAGGTCGTCGCCGCCGCCGCCGAACGTCGGATCGGTCAGCGGGTTGCCGGCGTCATGGACGCCGGAGACGAAGTTGGTGGGAACGTCGCCGTAGATGAAGTCGTCGCCCTCGCGGCCGCCGATGGCGTCGTTGCCGTCGGTGCCGACCAGGAAATCGGCGTCAGACGTGCCCGGGACCGGATTGCGTGCCGCCGCTTCGGGGATCAGGATCAGATCGTCGCGCTCGCGCGGCTGGAAGCCCGACCCCGGCGCCGAGATCACGCTCGGATCGAACAGGAACCGGAATGTTGGCGCGGCGAGCGTGTCGGTGCCCGTGCTGCCCAGCAACAGCGCTTGGCCGGTGACGGCGATGAACCCCTGGCCGACGGCGGCGACGGTGAACGCCGGCGGCGCGGTCGGATCGAGCGGCCGCTGTTCCGCCTCGGCCGCCGCCTCGCCGGCTTCCGCCTCGGACGGCGTCGGCCCGCGGATCAGCCCGAAATCGCCCGGCGCCAGCGACAGGGTCGCCGTCCGGGCAAGGCCGCCGAAGGCGCGCGGGTCCACTTCCTCGGCCGCCGCGATGGCGAGCTGCAGCGCTTCCTGCGGGTCGAGGCCGGCGGCAATCGCCTGGTCGAAAGCGGCGAGCGCCGCCGCCTCGCCGGTGACCAGGCCGTCGACGGCGGCATAGGCGAGGTCGTAGGCCGCGTCTTCGAAAGCGATCTCGGCCTCGGCGCGCACCAGGTCCTCGACTTCCAACGACTGCAGCCCCCGTCCCTGGCGAAGGATGCCGGCGACCAGGGTGTCGGCGGAGGTGGCGCGCGGATGCCACTGCGCCGCGAAAATCGCGTCGGCGATGGCGAGCTCGGCAGCCCGTTCGGCGAAGGCGGCCTCGGCCTCGACGGCGACTGGATCCTCGGCGGCGAATCTCGCCTCGATGTCGCCGACGCGCGCCGCGATCTCGTCGAGGGTTTTGAGCTCTTCCGGCGTCAGCGGCGCGCCGGCGGCGGGAGCGGCGGCGGCGCGGGCAGCGCGCACGGCCTCGGCGGTCGCCACCTCGGCGGCGGTCTCGGCGAACTTGGCGTCGGCGGCGAGCGCGACCGGATCGTCGACGGCGGCGAAGCGGTCGTCGGCGCCCGTCGCTTTCTCGGCGACGGCGTCGAGCCGTTTCAGTTCGGTCGGCGTCGGCTCGCCGCTCTCGGTTTCGCGTTTGGCCCGCCAGCCGGCGTCGGCAAGCGCCTCGCTGGTGGCCAGATCGGCCGCCGCCTCCGCGAACCGCGCCGCGGCCTCGTCGGTCACCGGATCGTCGACGGTGGCAAAGCCGTCGCGGCCGGATTCCCGGGTGACAATTGCGTCGATGTTCTCGATTTCCCGCGGCGACGCCGGAATGTCGGCGACTTGGATGCGCGGCATCGCCGGCTTCACCGACCAGCCGGCAGCGGCGATGGCGTCGCTGAGCGCGGCGTCGGCCGCCGATTCGGCGAACCGCGCCCCAGCCTCGGCGGCGAGCGGGTCGTCGATAACGGCGAAATCCGGGCTTCCCGCCTCGCGCGATATCACCGAGTCCAGCGCCTCGACGGCTTCCGGCGATAGCGCTACGTCGGGGGATGCCCCGGCCGGCGTGCCGATGGTGCGCACCGTGGCCGCCGACCACTGGGCCGCCTCGATCGCCTGGCGGGTGGCGACCTCTGCGGCGGTCGCCGCGAACGCCGCGTCGGCGCTTAGGCCCACCGGGTCGTCGATGACGCCGAAGAAGGCGTTGCCGGCCTCGTGGGCGATCGCCGCGTCCAGGGCATCGAGCTCGCCCGGCGTCGGCGGCGGGGCCTTCTCGGGCGCCGCCACGCCCGCCGACCAGCCGGCGGCGAAGATCGCCTCGCGGGCGGCATTCTCGGCGGCGACGCCCGCGAACACGGCGTCGGCCTCGATGGCGACCGGATCGTCGACGCGGAGCTGTTCGGGAGTGAGCTCGGGCGCCGCCGGCTTATCCTGCGGCAACGCCTTGATGATGGCGGTGACCCAGCCGCCGTCTTCATCGTCGGGGAAAAGGAGATTGCCTGTTCTGCTCACGGTTCACCGACCGGCCGGTTGCGGTTGACGGCGACTTCCCCCAGGTCTTGTCGCCCGGCGTCGATTCTACAAGGTCCCGGATTGCGGCGCGAACCGCCGGCCGCGGCGTCGATTCAATGGTTTGAAATCGTTGGATTTGCGCGCATCGGCGTCGCTGCCCGACCGCGGCTCGGCTCGGTCAAACGGCGCGAATCGGAGCCGCCCTCAAGGGCGCCGTCGATCCCGTTCGTTCAGTCCCTGGGGCGGCGGATCATGCCGCCCAGGTCACGGCCGGCGAACACGTGGACGTGGAAATGCGGCACTTCCTGGTGGGCGTCGCGGCCGCAGTTGGAAAGGAAACGGTAGCCGGTTTCGGCGGCGCCGAGATCGCGGGCGACGCGGCCGACGGCGCGGAAGAAGCCGGCGATCTCGGAGTCGCTGGCGTTGGCGGCAAAATCGTCCAAAGAAGCGTAGGCGCCCTTCGGGACCACCAGCACGTGCACCGGCGCCTGCGGATTGATGTCCTTGAAAGCGAGTGCGGTCTTATCCTCGTAGACCTTGGCGCACGGAATCTCGCCGCGCAGGATTTTCGCGAACACGTTGTTGTTGTCGTAGGCCATCGTCCGGGTCTCCGTGGTCTTAGTGATAGTTCTCGATCGTGGTTCAGGATGTCGGCTTGTTTTTCTTGCGACGGGATTTCTTCTCTTCGATCCCGGAGACGCCGAGGCGGTTTTCGAGCTCGGCGAACACATCCTTTGGCCTGACCCCCTGCTCGGCCCACAGCACCAGAAGGTGATAGAGGAGATCGGCGCTCTCGCTCACCACCTTCTCCGGCGTCTGGTGGAGCGCGGCGACGATCACCTCGACCGCCTCTTCGCCGGTCTTCTTGGCGATCTTGCCCTTGCCCTGCTTGAACAGCTTGGCGGTGTGCGACACCTCCGGATCGGCGCCGCGGCGGCTTTCGATCACCTTGTAGAGTTCTTCCAGGATTGCGCTATTCGGTTTGTCGCTCATCTGATCGGCCTTTCGGACTTAGGTAACGGATCGAATCTGACGGCGGCGCCTTTTTTCGCCATGTAGGCCTTGGCCTCGGCAATGGTATAGGTGCCAAAGTGAAAGATCGAGGCCGCCAGCACGGCGGACGCATGGCCCTCGACGACGCCCTCCACCAGATGGTCGAGGGTGCCGACGCCGCCCGACGCGATCACCGGTACCGTGACCGCGTCGGCGACGGCGCGGGTGAGCGGCAGATCGAAGCCCTGCTTGGTGCCGTCCCGGTCCATGGAGGTCAGCAGGATCTCGCCGGCGCCGTTGCCGGCCATGCGCTTCGACCATGCGACGGCATCCAGCCCGGTGGCGTTGCGGCCACCGTGGGTGAACACCTCGAACCTGCCGTTGGTGGAGCGCTTGGCGTCGACGGCGACGACGATGCACTGGCTGCCGAATTTCTCGGCCGCCTCGCGCACGAAGTCGGGCGTCTTCACCGCCGCGGTGTTAATTGACACCTTGTCGGCGCCGGCCAATAGAAGTTTTCGGATGTCATCGGTGGTGCGCACGCCGCCGCCGACGGTCAGCGGCATGAAGCATTGCTCGGCGGTACCCTTGACGACGTCGAGGAGCGTGTCGCGGTTCTGGTGACTGGCGGTAATGTCGAGGAAGCACAGTTCGTCGGCGCCGGCGCGGTCGTAGATACGCGCCTGCTCGACCGGGTCGCCGGCGTCCACCAGATCGACGAAGTTGACGCCCTTGACGACGCGGCCGGCGTCGACGTCGAGGCAGGGAATGATACGGATCTTCAGCATCGCCCGTTCACTTCGCCAGCAGCCGCACGGCCGCTTCGAGATCGATGCGGCCGTCGTAGAGGGCGCGGCCGCTGATGACGCCTTCGAGCAGGCCGTCGCCGGCCTTCTTCAGCGCCTCCAGATCCGCCATCGACGAGACGCCGCCGGACGCGATCACCGGCACCTTGGTCGATCGGGCAAGCGCCACCGTCGCCTCGACGTTGGGGCCCCGCATGGCGCCGTCGCGGGAGATGTCGGTGTAGATGATGGCGGCGGCGCCGGAATCCTCCATGTGGCCGGCGAGCTCGAGGGCCGTGATCAGCGACTGCTTGGTCCAGCCCTCGACGGCGACACGGCCGTCGCGGGCGTCGATGCCGACGGCGACGCGCCCCGGGTGCCGCCGGCACGCCTCCTTGACCAGCGCCGGGTTCTTGACCGCGACGGTGCCGAGGATGACGCGCTCGACGTCGAGCTCGAGCCAGAAGTCGACGGTCGCCATGTCGCGGATGCCGCCGCCCACCTGCACCGGTATGTCGACGGCCTCGA
>Ga0214472_10008925_pt1 | contig 10451 bp, 10 predicted proteins | sample RVTome_6_FD_207662 | JGI IMG/M metagenome (GOLD analysis project Ga0214472, IMG submission 207662) | Soil microbial communities from uranium-contaminated site in the Upper Colorado River Basin, Wyoming, United States - RVT140D175 | ecosystem: Environmental > Terrestrial > Soil > Contaminated >...
AAGGCCCTCGCCGTGGCTTCCGCCTCGACGGGCCACGCAACTTGCAGCCCCTCCGCATCACGCGTAATACGAAAGACACTCATTCGCTACTTGATGACTTTCTCGCAGATCCTCAGCGAGCGCTGCGTCGCTTTGAGCGCATCTCTAATCGAAGCACGGTCCTCGGGCGTGAGCGCAGCAACGTGTCCCTTTTCGAGGAGATGTTTCTCCAAGTTCTGCATGTCCGCGAGCGCCCCTTCCGCGAACTGCCGGGCCGACTTGCTTTTGTTCGCGGCCTCCATCTTGCGCTTGAACCGTTCCTTGCCCGCCGCTACCTTTGCTCGATCCACGTTGGCATCACCTGCCTTGCCTGTGGTCTTGGGCGCTACGGTCTTGCCCTTCGCCTTCGAATCCTTCCCGCCCTTCTTCGGCACCGGCTCCGGTTCGGGCTGCTTCTTCAACAGATCTCTCTGAATCTCCTTCGGACTGGCGGGATAGCCTGCAATGAACTCCGCCAAGGCATTCGGATTCGCCTCCCGCTTCCGTCCCTTCTTGCGCGGATCTCCGCCGAGCGCGTGGAAGACATCACGAAGCTCGTAGTTGTCCATCAGTTCCGTATGAATGACGTGAAACAGGACGGCCTTGAGCTTCGCGATGAAGGCAGGATCGCGTTGCTGGTTCTCGGCCGCAGTGACGATCTTACGCGCTTCAAGGAAATCCTCACTCGAACTCCCGATGCGGTCGTAAGAGCCCTCTTCCTCGATGAACTCCAGATACTCATCAATGAGCCTCAGGCGGCCTGCCATTTCGAAGATATTTTCCTCGGTCCTCCCGTAGATGGCCTTCGCCACAAGCTGCGCCGCGGTCTGGCCCGCGGGCACCTTGCCTTCGCCGATCATCTCGTCGTACATCTTCAACCCTTCACGCACTTTGAGAAGCTCGTTCACCGGGGAGTAGTCCCACCTCTCGTTGATTCCTAGCTGGAGTCCAGCCTCGATCCGCCACCGGTCCTCCGGCGTCGTGTCTTCCGGCAGGATGACGCCGTCGAAAAAGCGGAAGCGCGCCGGGTTCGCAGACTCTTTGCTTAGCCGTCGGAGCGATGCGAGCCGTCGATTGCCATCGATGACTCCTCCATCGGGCAACACGACTCCAGGACGGAGCTGCTCGCGTGCGCTGATGTCATCTTTGAGACGTATGAACGCACTGGCATCGCGCTGCGTATCCTTGTCCTCGCCTGCGAGCATCTTCTCGATCTCGGCCTTCCACTTCTCTACCCGTGGGTCGATATTCTTGCCCGGGTTCTGACTACGCAGCCGCAGCATGCGGTCGGCATAGCGACCATTCTCGATATTGAAGTACAGGAGATCGATCGGCACCCGGTATACAGCCAGGTCCTCCTTCCTGCCGCAGATCCAGTGCCGCTCCAGTCTTTGCGTCTTCTCACTCACCTTCAACAGATCAGCTGACTTCATGTACTGGTTACTCCTTAGAGATTGATCGAACCGAACCGCGTCGAAGCCATCGCGATCGCGTACTCCATGTTCAGTTTGTCTGCCTTCCCGATCTTCAGTGGCGCCACCTTCGAGCGCCACCCCTGAACGGTGATACGGCATTTTCGGGGAACACATACTACCTTCGGCCGACATACAACAATAAGATCCCACTCGCAGTTCCCAACCTCGGTGTGATGACCCATATGAGCGTCATTTCGGACTGGCCAAAGTCCCGTCACGGTTAGTTGCGCGGTATCGAGCGCGACTCCAACTGCATCCCAAGCGAGTGTGGATGCCGCATGATAGGTGAAAGCGATTGGAAATCTTGTGAGCAGCTGGCTGGCCGCTCGCTTCATGCATGATCCAAGCGCTCGGCCAAATGAATTGACGGGGTCAAGCGGATCGGGCAAGAGAGGCTTTCCGCCGAGGCTCGATTCCGCAAGCCAGGCTCGATAAAACTCTGACAATTCACTATATGCGATGTAGTCATAGTAGGGCGGATCAAAAATGCAAATGTCGCAATCGACTTTGAATGAAAGAGCAGCAGACGCCGATTGACACACCACCTCGGGCGTTCGACGAACATGGGAATAGTTAGTTGTGACAGGCTCAGGCTTCTTCACGCGCTGTGACCAAATGTACCTACGAACCTCGTTCCCTGTTGATTTGGCAACGCGATCTAAAACTTTTCTCAAGGTGCCGCGTCCACCAGATGGGTGAAAGGGATTCAACTCAACGCCAAGCCAAGGCCACGCGTAGCTTCGCACGCTGAAAAGTGGCGCGAGTCGCCCGTAGTCTGTTGCATAGCCACATAGCCGATTGTTTGTCCCAAGTGCGTTGGACATTGCCAACGTCAGGGCACGTCGCGTTGGCGGAAGCAGGTTCGCGGTACGAAGCCACCGGAAAGCATGGCCGAACACGGCAAGCTGCCGAGGCGTGAAAAGTGCCGCTGCTGTTTTTATTCCGAAGCTCAGTGGTCTATCGTCAACACGATCCTTACTTAGCTCCGTGCGCGGATAATCCAGTTCTGCGTCGTGCTGTCGGAGATAACGGTGAGCTTCCTCCAAGCGGAGAAAGTCGCCAGCCGACGCGCCCCGGATCCGACGGCGCTCATCCGATCTTGTTTCCTCCACTGCGAGCAGTTGCCGTGGCGCCGTGCCCGTCTGGAGCTCTCGGTGCCCCGCCCGCCCGCCGCAGTGCGGGCAAGTAAACTTCGCAGCTGAAAAGTTAGACTCCGTCAGTTTTCGCCGGCCACAACAATGCAACTCCCTCCTACCCTCGTTTTCAAGTTGATGGATCGACAAACAGTCCGGACAGAACGCCACGACGGCCGCGTCCCGAACTACTGCGCCATTCTTTCCGACGTCGCGGGCGATGATGAGACTCCGATAGAGTGGTTCACATCGCTTGCAATGAGGACAGGACACAACTTGCAAGGAGAAGTAGTGGAGCGGTATCCACCCCTTTCTTGTGGGTGCGTATAAATGCCCTGCGACAGAGTCCAGGTAACCCAGTAGGCTGGCGCTCCGCATGAGGAAGTCCGACGGCTCTGCAGGGTCCAGTTCATGCTGGACGATCGTCACAGCCAAGGGATCAACGTCCACGCCGCACGGTGTCGCCCCGAGCCGCGCTGCTTCAACGAGCGTCGTTCCGCCACCTGCAAAAGGATCGAATACCCGTAAATCCTCCAAGGCGTTTGTCGAGCTATTGAACAATTCCCAGAACTTTCTTAAGGGGACGGACGACTCGAGGGCTGCCGCGAGCAGTAGGCCGCGCATGACGCTCGGCGGCCGCCTAGCCCACCAACGATGCGCTGCGTAGACGGGATCGACCGCGCGTTGATCGGCCGTTGCTACCAGTGACAGTTCCTTGAACGGGAATCTGCTCTCTAAAATCGTTCGCGCTGGCGTACGTGATGAAAGGCCCGCGGGGCACGAGAGAGACTCGACCGCTCGCGCGGTCAATCGCACCGAAGCCGATTTGGCATCAGGGTTGTTGTTTTGCCAGTCGTCCGTCACAGCTGCCACAAACTATTATTGTTCTTTGCCAAATGTGCGCGACCCTGCCAGCGCCTGGTAGCCCCGCACTCGTTGTATTAGGCGATCCCCGTTTACACCGCTTGATAGCATATTTCGTTTGCACCGGCCCCCACCGGTCCATTATTTAATTTCAACGCACTGGTCCGGAACTTGTTCCCAAACGCTGCACCGGCGATAAGCTCGCTTCACGAATTCCTTGTATAGCTGCCGTGCATCAAATTGGGCACCCGGGATATGGACATTTACTGCGTCCTCCAATGCCTTAGTCAAATCCCGATCCAAATGATCGAGCACTGCTTCAATCTTAACTTTTGATGTCATGTGAACTCCTCGGGAATTGTCCAGCCATCTGACCGCCCTCGGCCGCCTGATTTCGGGGGTGGCTCGCGGGGCGGGGGCGCATGTACCCCGCCAAGGCTCGCGTAGGAGCCCGTAGCGCGATCCGGTAGCGGGCATGCCTCATGGGGCTACCCGCTGCCGCGAAGCGCCATAGCCAACCAGCGCGACGAAACCGAACCCCCGGAGGGCCAGCTCGTTCAGTCTCGCGGCCAGGTCGGCGGGTTGTTTTCGTTCAAGATCGCGCGCGCTTCTTCAATCTCCACTCTAATTACAGACTCGCTAGTAGCGCGACCATCCGTGTACGCTCTAAGCCAATCCTCAATCAGGCGTATGGCGCGGTCCCATTGTTGCTGTGTGATCGGATACCCTTGCTTGTTCCTCGCGCTAGAAGCAATGAGTTCACGAGCGTGCTTTATGGCCAAATTCTTAATCACTTCCTTGTTCTCCTCAATCAGTCTCAGTCTCTCGTCTCTCTCGTTCTCGTTTGTCATCGGCCATTCTCCCAGCTTTCGCCTAACGACCTCTTCGCCGCTTCGCTCTGGCGAAGCGTGGAACTCGTCTGGTTCAGGCTTTGCCATCGATCTTGCTCAGCACAAGTGTAAATAGCGCCTCTGCCCTATCGAGGAGCTTCTTATCGAGCTCATCAAGCGGCGTAATGCTCAGCTTAGTTGCGATCTCCCGCGCCACATCCGCTTTCCATCCCTCCGGTAGTTCGAATGATTCGCGTACCGCGACTGCTTTGACTCGATCTGGCAAGCTCGAGGAAGCGTCAGTGCCCATGAGAGACAACTTCCGATCAAGCACAGTGCTCGCGGCAGCTACGAAGATTTCCTCACCGATCAGGTCTTCCACCTCGCACTCCGCCCTGTTAAGTACCTCGTCGAGCACAACAACCATGCCATGCTCACTAGCGTAAAGATTCTTCAGCAAGGCGTCCCTCCTGGCACGTCCCGCATCGTCGGCATCCAGGAGAATTAGTGGACGTACTTTCTGCCCGAGGAATAACGCAGCAAGGTGACCCACGTACTTGGCGCCACCGCAAGGCGTGATATAGATATCTTCTGGCAACGCTGTCCGCTTCGCTGCCCGACACAAGAGATTTAGTGCATGAAGGTAGAGGTAGTCTCCTAGCCCTTCGACGAGTACGTTCCGTTTGTGTCGGAACAGCGCAACGACCATTGCATAACCCGCCGCTGCCTGTAGCGGGAAAATAGTTTCGCGGTCCTTCGGCCATTCGCCGACCGAGACCCTACTAATTCCATCATCCCCTTCGACAACGCAGCGCACACGATGCAAATGCTGCCCGTCGATCAAGAATGGTGAATGAGTCGTGTAAAGCAGTTGATTAGGTCCGGATAGCGTTTCGAAGAACGCTATCAACTCTTGCTGTGCTGTCGGGTGCAGATCCAGTCCCGGCTCATCGAGCAGGAGTATTGCGTCCTTGTGCCCCTCCTCTGACTCAACTAGGAAGACCAAGTAAAACGAAAAAAACCACTGAAACCCCTTACTCCGAGATTCGAGCTCGATCTCAACCCCGGGTCGCTTATCGTCGGCGACCCAGATTCGAAAGTAGGGCCCGTCTGCGTGGTACCGAATTTGATGCCTACGTTGCTTCCACCATGCAGAGAAGCGCTCTGTAATGTCTAGCGACGCCGCATTCAGCGTAATTGCTCGTGCTTCCTTCTTGCGCTTCTCCCTCGCAATCATCTCGGGAGTCACAGGTTGATTCGTTAAGCGCGCCCGCTCAGTAGCATCCTCCCCGAGTTCCTGAATCTCCTCGCCTGTAAGATTGACGTGCTTAAACATGGCGCGAATGGTTCGAATTCTCGCGTCGTGAGGGTCAGCCTTGTTCTTTGCAACATAGTCCGGCAGGTACACGGCGCTGTCCAGAATGCCGTAGTCCTCGAAGTAAATGAAGACTGGCAGGTTCGCAGATATGGCGTCGTCCCACACCTCGCGGCTTGGCTTTTGTTGGAGTTGCGTGCCAGTTGCATCCATCGCCCTCGCAATGTTTTCGATTGCCTCAGCGAAAAGGGGCGAGGTCTTGGCATTGAGCTCGCTCTTTAAAGCAGCAACAAGTCTTGTACCCGCCTCGGCCCGAAGATTCGTGAATTTGCCAATACGTGCCTTCGCCGAATCGGTCCAATCCAGAAGGGCGGAGCGAGCAACCTTTGTAGCCTCCTCCTGTTCCGGCGAAGGCGCCGCAGCTCGGCGCAATTGCGCAGAGAACTTATCGAGCGACTCGACTAGTGAGGCAGGGGAAACGACCTCGTCAGGAATTTGTGGCTCATATGCAATAGTGACCTTGCGTGGTTACTGGGGGAACGTAAGGTGCTTCAGCCAATACCTTGTTAAAGACCTCTGAACCGATAGCAAACTTAACCGAGCAAACAGGCCATTCCTCTGCCGTACTGTAGTCGCGCTTGTATCGATCACGCGGAAACTCTCTTTGGGGATCGTGAGGTTCCGCTGTAGCAGGGTTGAATTTGTGTAACGCCTTTAGCAACGCCGTTTTGCCTGACTCATTGCGACCAACCAGCGCAGTGACTCGCTCAATCGGAATCCAGCCGCTGTCCTCCACGTTCCGATAGTTTTGCACTCGAAACTCGGTTGCAGTGAGCTTATCCATCTTCTTGCCCCCCTACACGTCGTTGCATCCAATCTTACTACTCGATTGCGACTGACTTGCCACAAGGCCACAAGCGTCAGCTTTCGAGGTTGTCAAGCCCTCTTCTTATTGGACATTGTCGCAATCGTCTACGACGGGCTAGTATTGATCTCAATCGACGGGTGAATTTGCCGATTTGTCTCGGGATCAGCGGCCTTTCGGCCTCTGGTCCCGAATCATTTCTAGAGATAGCTGGAGGATTGGACGTATGTTGCGATTGCGAGGTACAGAGACTGAACCAAAGCTATACACCGTCGCGGCGGCAGCGCGAGAGTTGGGCATCTCGGCTCAGACATTGAGGTGGTTGGAAAGCCGCTCAATCGTAAAACCCCTGCGCGTACACGACACGGCAGCGCGCGGAATTCGCGTGTTCCGTGAAGCGGACATTCAGCGCGTCCTTGAACACTATGCACAAGTTGGCGGCGTAAGGGGGCTGCGCGAGAAGTAGAGCAGAAGGCATCATGCTGAGGCAGAGGTGCAGCCGGTAGTCAAACGGCAATCGGACAACACACAGGCACCAACTCACCCGCGATACTCAAGATTTTCTAGTCGTAAACGCCTCCCCGGGTGTGGCGTCCCCACGGGGAACCTCGGGCCTTATAACCGCTCTCCGCCGGCCGATTTCGGGGGTAGCTCGGGGAGACTAGGCCGGGGTGCATGGAGGCTCGCTCACGGCCTCCACGGGCCTCCTAGTCCCCTCTCCCTTGGCCGCTAGTAGTCGAGCTGCCCGAGGCAGATTTTGATTCGGTCCTCAAGACCTTGCGCGAGTTCGCGAGCCGCACGTTCCGGGGACGCAACACCGATCCAGGCCGAATCGCATAGCGACGTGAGCCCCAGTTCTCGATTTGAATCCCCCAATCCGACTATCCGCAGCCGGAAAGATCGCACTGCGAACCTCAGTCCTCACCATATACGCGCAGCCAACTAACCTAGTCCCTACATCCACGCGTACTACCGAAGCCTGTACCCACAAGTAAGGATGCTTTTGACCTGCAACCTGAATGCCATTGTTCCGTAGTGTAAGTGCGGCGATGGATTCGACCGACGATCTATTCACGTTGCAGTCGTCTGCGTCCTTCCCTACCTGCTCAACCACGAGCCCTAGGGTCGGCCTTTCTTGAGCCTTAGCGAACCCACTCAGCAGTAACGTTCCAGCAACGATGACAACCAGTACGCTCTTCATTGCACTTCCCTCCCTCTGGCGCGATTCCACGCGGGTTCCGCGAATCGGCACTCCTTAGCTGCAATTCGACTATTTCGGTTTCGCGTTCTTCGCGCGCTTCTGCATAACGGCGCGGGTAAGTTCGTCTATTGTCTCTTGCGTCGGCCACCCTGTGGCGGCCAGCCTCTGATCAATCTGGAACTGGCGTAGCGCGGCGACCGTTTCCTTCAACGATTCTGGCGACATGCTGTCATCTACTCGCCCTTTATAGTGGCCCAACTCCGCCAGCATCGCCCTGATACCCGTGATCGATGACCCCCTGAAGTAGGACCCGGCAAAGACCGTCGCCTTTCCAAAGTCGTAGCCGTAGTACGGCAGGCTCAACTTGCTAATCAGACTCTCTTGGGTTTGGGCCGACAGTGGTACGCCCGAATACTTGTTCACAACTTGAGTTGCCCATGTGCGCAGCGGTCTGTTCTCGCTGCTCGCAGGTTCTTTGAGTATTGCCACGGCCATTTCAACGAACCTACCCTGAACTTCACGCTCCTTTAGTACAGCCTCGAATTGTTTTCCAACAAACAGCACCACAATAGGGACAACTACTGCGGAAAGGCTTAGCAAGATGTTCCTAGTTCTCTCCGACCAGTCCACGATTGCGCCCTCCCAGAGAGTCACTTGATGTTTGTCCGCACTCCCACGGCGGCACCAGCCTAGCATCCTGCCACGGTGCGCGCCACGCTCGCCCCAGCTCGGGTCTCCGTGACCTAAGAGTTGTGGCGTATCTTCTGTGCTAGAAGTATGGATATGCTGTCCTTACTGCCCTGAAGGACTTCGCGCTTGTCTTGGTCCGACTTCATGGAAGGTAAGCACTTCGGCTCGATATATCGGCCATACGCCGACTGGGTCGGCGACTTCGCACTCCGAGTAGACAACATTCTCGGTGCAGACCCAAGTTTCGCCAGATACGTCCAGCCACTTATTGAAAGAGACTTACTGCTGATCCACGGGGACTCATTGGCGGTGTTGGCCGTTTCGCGTTCCGCCTACAGACACTACCCGTTGCGAGAGACACATAACTGGGACAAGTTCTTTACTGTCGATGAAACCAAGTTCACCAACACGTTGCGTATCCCTGTCGATGGCGCAATAGTCATCAAGGAGCCTTCAATTCTTCAGCATCTAGAGAAGAGTTTCTTCTTCACGCAGCCGTTTGTCGTTGGATTTCCCGGCATCTTTATTGCGAAGCCGAATTCCGACGAGGGTGCACGCCGGACTCAAAGTATTGAAGCTGCAGCGCGGTACTTTTTGAGTGAAGAGCAGGTGCACTATCGGGGGTACCTCGAAATGCAGAAGCCCAAAGACATCTTCTTGAGCCATAAGACCGCAAACAAGGTGCTTGTAAGGGAGGTCTCGACCACTCTCGATGCCCTCGGGTACTCCCCGTGGCTGGATGAGGACAGAATGAAAGCGGGCGTCAATTTAGAACGTGGCCTGCTCCAAGGATTTGAAGATTCCTGCGCCGCCGTGTTCTTCGTGACCCCACAGTTCAAAGACGAGGGATATGTTTCGACGGAGATCGACTACGCGCTCATCGAGAAGCGTAAGAAAGGCGCACGCTTTGCGATCATTACTTTGTTAATTCCTGACGACGACGGCGCAGTCGGCGAAGTCCCCAAAATACTCCGTCCGTATGTTTGGAAATCCGCACAGGGTGTCGCAATCATCAGGGAAATAGTTGATGCACTACCTATCAAACCGCAAAGCTTCGTCTGGCGCGCGTAGCGTGGCATGCCCATCGTTTTCATAGAGGAAATCCGCTGTCAAGCGGTTCCTTTTGCGCCGGGGGTTGACATGTTGCCAGATCCTACGGTTCCTCTAAACCCTCAAGTGCATCCCGATACTGCGTGAGGGGCGCAAGGACTACGCCATAGCTAGAAATTCCTTCCTTCTTGGCCGCGAACCAGTGGCGACCCCACGTGGATTCGAACTCCGGTTACCGCTGTGAAAGGACTACCCAAAAAACCCCGCGAGACCCATTGGACGGGACGCGACACGTTCTAGGGGGCGCATGGCCGGCGCCTGTCTAGCCCAGCCCGCGCGCAAGATCCGTCTTCAAGTCCTCGATCGCCTCCAACCCGACGGCAACGCGCACCAACCCATCGGTGATCCCTGCAGCGGCCCGCGCCTCGGGCGTAATGCGCCCGTGAGTCGTCGTCGCCGGATGGGTGATCGTGGTCTTCACGTCCCCCAGATTGCCGGTGATCGAGATCATCCGGGTCGAGTCGATCACCTTCCACGCTCCATCGCGGCCGCCCTTCACCTCGAACGACACGATCGCGCCGCCGGCGCGCTGCTGGCGCATCGCGAGCGCATGCTGCGGATTGGAGGGAAGACCCGGGTAATGCACCCGGGCCACTTTGGGGTGTCCTTCCAGCCAGCGCGCGAGCTCCAGCGCGTGCTCCGACTGCGCGAGCATGCGCAACTCGAGCGTTTCCATGCCCTTGAGGATCACCCAGGCGTTGAACGGCGACAGCGACGGCCCGGCGGTACGCAGGAAGCCGAACACGGCATCCATCGCCGGCCCCTTCGCCCCCAGCACCGCGCCGCCGAGCACCCTGCCCTGCCCGTCGAGGTACTTGGTGGCGGAATGAATCACCAGGTCGGCGCCGAATTCGAGCGGGCGCTGCAGCGCCGGCGTGCAAAAAACGTTGTCCACCGCGAGCACCGCGCCGGCCTTCTTCGCCACCGCGGCAATCGCAGCGATATCGGAG
>Ga0214472_10008926_pt1 | contig 10451 bp, 7 predicted proteins | sample RVTome_6_FD_207662 | JGI IMG/M metagenome (GOLD analysis project Ga0214472, IMG submission 207662) | Soil microbial communities from uranium-contaminated site in the Upper Colorado River Basin, Wyoming, United States - RVT140D175 | ecosystem: Environmental > Terrestrial > Soil > Contaminated >...
GGTTAACCTGTTTGTACTTCGCCACGAGGGGATGGAAAGCGGGCTTACTTGAAATATAGTTCCATAAGTTGGTGTCAATGAGCATTCTGGTGGTTGATGACTCGCCGCAAATGCAGCTCTTGCTGGCAACTTTGCTGGCAGATGCCGGATACTCCGAAGTAATTACGGCTGGTTCGGCGGACCAGGCTTTTGCGATCCTGAATTCCGAAGGTGCTGACGGAGCTGGGACCGAAATTGACCTGGTGTTGATGGATGTCTTGATGCCGGAAACAGATGGTCTTGAGGCGTGCCGCCGAATGAAGGCGATGCCCAGCGCCAGCATCATCCCGATAATCTTGATGACTGGCCAACACGACGATAAGTGCCTCGAGCAAGCATTTGAATCTGGAGCCATGGACTACGTAGCCAAACCGCTCAATCAGACCGAGTTGCGGAGCAGGGTGCGTTCGGCTCTCGCGTTGAAGCACGAGATGGACCAGAACCTGCTGGCCAACATCCAACTCAGTAATGAGTCACTGGCCAAGTCTCAAATTCTGGCTACCGCTACCCACGAGCTTAAATCTCCGTTGACCAGCATCGTCGGCTACGTAGACTCCCTCTTGCTGCAACAAGATTCCATCGGGCCGCTGAACCGCCTGCAAACGGAATTTCTGCTGGCAGTTCAAAGAAATTCCCACCGATTGAGGACTTTAATTGAAGAGCTACTGGATGTGAGCCGGATCGAATCGGGCAGCCTGGAGTTCAGCCTGGAAAAAATACTGGCCAGAGAAGTAATTGACGAAGTGGTTTTATGCCTCAACGGCCAGTCCCGGGAAAAATCCATGAACTTGCAGGTTAAGATAAAACCCGATCTTGCTCCCATCTGGGCCGATTCGCTGCGATTCGGCCAGATCATCACGAATCTCCTGTCCAACGCCATCAAGTATTCGGGTGAGGGCTCGGACATCACCATCGCCGCCGAGGATGGCCCCACCACGGTTCGGTTTATGGTCTCCGACACCGGCGTAGGCATCGCTGAAGATGATCAAGCACGCCTGTTTGACAAATTTTTTCGGATCGACAACCGTCTCAATCGACAGGAGTCCGGCACCGGCCTGGGGCTTTTTATTACCAGGTATCTGGTGGAAGCCCAGGGCGGAAGCATTCAGGTGCAGAGCAAGCCAAACGAGGGAACAACTTTCTCTTTTATCCTTCCTCGTTTTGATCCAGCCGACAGGTCCTGAAGGAGGCAACAATTGGCAAGGGTACTGGTGGTCGACGATGAGCCGGATATCAGAATTTTGATCAAACACCTGTTGTCTTTTGCGGGCCACCAGGTGCAGTTGGCGTCAGACGGAGCCGAGGCACTGATCAGTCTTGGCCAGGACCCGCCGGATGTGATGATTCTGGACGTTTCCATGCCGGTGATGGATGGTTTCCAGGTATTGGAATATATGAGAGCCAATCCCGAGACCGCGGGGATACCAGTGGTCCTGGTAACCACATTACCTCCGGTTAAAGGTGAAAACGCGGGTCGGAAAATGGGGGTAACTCACTATTTGACCAAGCCGTGGGAGGCTGGGACCCTCGAGACCGCCGTCCGGGTCGTGCTGAGGGAAACCCAGAATCGCCAGGCCCTGGGCCAAAACTCGGGACCAGCCTGACCTTCGCCGTCCTGGCCGGGTCCTGGTTCAATCTACCAGCTTGGGACTGGGCCAGCGGCGGTTCTCATAGCGCCCGATCAAGGCTTCCAGGCTTCTTGGGGCTTCCAGGCTTCTTGGGGCTTCCAGGCTTCTTGGGGAGTCAGGTGCGGCATTGAAGGCGCCGACGGTAGGTACCGCTCCGCAGATCGCCATATCGGCGAGAGCGTCGGCGATGGCCTGAATTCGAAGCCCGCTGGCCAGAGCCAACCGGGCCAGTTGTTCCCCATCAGTCCCCTGACTGGCAAAATCATTGGCTTTCCGTATAACCGGGTCAATGGCCTGCCGGATGTGGGGGACCAGAGAGCGAACGGTCTGGGTCAGGGTATTGTATCTGGAATCCTCCGCAACCTTGGCCACCAGTCTGGCCTGCAACTCCAATACTCGAAAGCCCACCCCTAAACGGGCTCTTAATTCAATTGGGTCACACGGCTTGATCAGGTAATCATCGGCACCCGAGTCCAGACCTTCCACGACTTCTTCATTTCGGTTCCGGGAAGTCAGGAGCAGAATGTAGCAACTGTCCGGCATCAGCTCTTCACGAACCTTCCGGCAAATCTGGACGCCATCCAGGCCAGGCATCATCCAGTCCAGGATCGCCAGTTGGGGGACATTTGCTGAGTTGAAAGCCGCCCAGGCTTCATTCCCATTCCTGGCTACGACCACGTCATATCCCCAATTGGTTAACGTGCTCTCGATGAGGAGCCTGGATACGGCGTCATCTTCTGCGATCAGGATCTTCATGCCTTTTTCATCCGGTTAAAGAGTTTAGTTCGGCCGTCAGGAGGCGAATATGACTTTCCAGGTCGGCAAATGCCGGTGTTGTCTGGTCAAAATTCCCGTCGCGTCCCAACTGTTCCAGTTTCAGCGCCGCATTGATGGACCCGTGGGCGGAAAAGTTGCTCAAGCAACCTTTCATCGTATGAGCGGCTCTCGCCAGTCCTGGACCATTGTGGTCAGCAATGTACGATCTCATTTCCGACAGCATCGTTACCTGGTCTCGAGAAAACATCTCGACCAATTCGCGGGCCAGGTCCATATTGCCCTGGACTCTGGCCAGATAGGTTGACTGGTCAAACTCGGGCATAGAGCCCTCTGGACTGGTCTCCGCTGAACTGGTCTCCACCGACACCAGTTCAGCCATCATAACCAGGAGTTGTTCCAGCTCGATGGGCTTGGACATATAGGCATCCATCCCGCTCTGGAGACACCCTTCTTTGTCGCTGGCCAGGGCATGGGCCGTCATGGCGATGATTGGTATGTGGGAGTTGGTACTCATTTCTTTCTCCCGGATGATCGCCGTTGCCGCCAGGCCATCGAGTACCGGCATTTGAACATCCATCAGGATGATGTCGAATTCCCCCGATTCAAAAGTATCGCAGGCCACCTGTCCGTTGTTGGCCAGCGTTACCATGTGCCCCTGTCCCTCGAGTAATTTCGTTACCAGGATCTGGTTTACTGCGTTGTCTTCCGCCAGCAACACCTTCAGGGGGCGGGACAGAATGGCGAAGCCGGGACCCCCTGGGGATTGTCCCGGCATCCGGTCCGGACCCGGAGTAGAACTGTAAACCGGTGGGACTGGGGTGGACCCAGCAGTTCGGGCGCCAGTTGTTATCACCGGACTCGCGTTGACTCCATCCAGGATGATGTCCAGGTCGTGCATAACGAAGGGTTTGGTCAGGATGGAAAACGAGCCGACCTTCCAGGCACGCCGCATTATCTGGTCCTCGGGGTCCCCGGTTACGATTACCACTTTGGAAAAGGGGGCAATCGCGCGGATCGCTTTGAAGGTGGCGGCCCCATCAAGTCCCGGCATTTTCAGATCCAGGAAAATCAGGTTTACCGGCATATTCTGCACGATCTCAAGGGCTTTGGCGCCGGACTCGGCGCATACGCTGTTCCAGTTTCTCTGATCCAAGCATGCAGCGAGCAGACTGCGGACTCCTGCTTCATCGTCCACGATCAATGCGGTAGGCCGATGGCGGTCATCACCGCCTGCCCCCGGGGAGGATGCCGTATCCGAATCGGCGCTCTCCAGCCCGAAACTGGCGGCAAATTGGAAGGTGCTGCCCTGGCCGGGCTGGCTCTCCACCGATAGTTGGCCCCCCATCATGGCCACCAACTGGGACGATATGCTCAGTCCGAGTCCCGTCCCGCCAAAACGGCGGGTAATGGAGTTATCGGCCTGGGAAAAGGCCTGAAAAATCCTTTCCAGGTCCCCGGCGCATATTCCCACACCCGAATCCCTGACCAGGAAGCGCAAAGTAACTTCATCCCGGCTCGAGGTGACCAGCTCAATCCTCACTTCCACCTTCCCGACCTCGGTGAATTTCAGGGCGTTTCCGCTCAAGTTTATGAGGATCTGCCTGAGCCGGGTAGGGTCTCCCAGGACAGTGTCCGGGACCTGGTCCTGGACTTCGAGTACCAGTTGCAACCCTTTTTGATGGAAGAGGACACTGGTTTCCGCAACGATCTGGTGCAAGAGGCCCCGGGGAGAGAAGGCCACCAATTCGAGCTCGATTTTACCCGCCTCGATTTTTGAGAAGTCCAGGATGTCATTAACCACGGCGAGAAGGCCATTTGCCGACCCCTTTACTAACTCGAGGTAGGTCCTCTGGTCTGGCGTTAGCTCGGTGCTCAAAGCAAGTTGAGTCAGTCCGATAACGCCATTCATGGGCGTTCGAATCTCATGGCTCATGTTGGCCAGGAATTGGCTTTTTGCGACGTTGGCCGCCTCAGCATCCAGTTTAGCGGACCGTAGCTCTTCCAGAAGACGCTGCTGCCGCACCGCGGTATTGATGCTGTTAGTCAGCGCATCAATATCCAGGGGCTTGACGTGGTAGGCAAAAGCCCCCAGGTTGATCGCTTCGATGGCGGTTTCCAGGGTGGCATTTCCGGTTATCAGGATAAAAGCCGTACTCGAGCCAGTACGGTTGAGGTGGGACAGGACCGCGAGGCCGCTCATGTCCGTTAGCTTCAAATCAGATATGACGATGTCGATGGGCCGGTCTTCCGCGTGGGCCACCAGATAACCAATGGCCTCCTCGCCATTCTGACAACCAATGACCCGGTGTCCCTCTTCTTCGAGAACAGCAGACAAGGTGGTCAGCATGCCCACTTCGTCTTCGGCGATCAAGATGTTGGCCGGGTGATTCATTGCACAATCCAACCGAACATTCAACTATACTGACAGCTTCGAGCGCGCGCCCAGCCAGACTTTCCGGCTACCTCAGTCGGCTCGGTCCGGCATCGGGGGGGTTGCTATGACTGGTTCCAGCCACCAGACACCTTCTATTAGAATCGACCTCCGGCGAAAAGCCAATGGAGCCAACACCTCAAGTTGAATGGCAAAGCTGGCTTGGAGGCCAGCTAGCCGGCTCAAAAATTTGTGGTGAATGGCAATCGCGACCAGAGACTCTTGCTCCAGCCTGGCGGCGCCATCGTATAATACAGCTAATCCAGTCAACCCCCACCGGAGCGCATCTTGCCCTGCCACGTGATATATGGAGACAGCTTCCTGGTGGCCCAGAAACTCAAGGACCTGGAGCAGGACCTGGAGTCGGATACTGGGGAAGCGACCCTGCTGGACGCCAATTACCACCGCCTGCAGGGCAGCCAGGTCAAGCTACCGGAACTGCTCAGCGCCTGCAACGCTCTCCCATTTATGGACCCATTGCGATTGGTACTGGTGGAGGGTCTGCTGGGCACCTTCGAGACCCGTTCCGGCGCCGGGCGGAACCGGGGAGGCCGATCAGGACCGTCGGCCAGGAGCGTCGGCGACTGGGATGCTCTGGCCCAGGCCATTCCGCAGATGCCGGAGACCACCAGGCTGGTATTCGTCGATGGCCTTATCTCCGCCAGCAACCCGCTGCTCCAGCGCCTCAAACCGGTGTGTGAGACCCACCCCCTGATTGCCCCGACCCGGGAAATGCTGGCCCTGTGGATTAAAAACAAAGCCCAGCAAAAGGGAGCGGGGATTAGCCCGGCCGCCATCCGGTCGCTGGCCGACCTGGTAAGCAGCGACCTGTGGACCCTGGACCGGGAATTGGAGAAGTTGTCCCTCTACTGCACTGGCCGCAACATCGAGGAGGACGACGTCCGGGAAATGGTGTCCCAGGTGCGGGAAACCAGCATCTTCAACGCGGTGGACGCCATCATCGACGGCAACGCCGCGGCGGCTTTCCGACTGCTACGTCAATTGTTGCATGACGGCCGCGACGCCACCTATGTCATCTCGATGGTGGGGCGGCAATTGCGTCTGCTGGCCCTGGTCAAATATTTGACCGATCAGGGAGTTGGCGGAGGCGAGTTGGGAGGCAAAGTGGGGATCAACTCCCAGTTTGCGTTGCGCAAGACCATGGATCAGGCCCGCCGGCACTCCTGGCCGGTCATCCGGCAACGTTATCAAAGGTTGTTGGACGCCGACCTCGCCATCAAGCGAGGCAGCCAGGAACCGGATCTGGCCCTGGAGTTACTGGTGGCCGATCTGATTGGCAGCAGAAACGGCTAGTACTCAGGAACCAGGACTCAGGAACCAGGATTCAGGAAGCAGCAATCATGGGGTTGTAGCAGGCCACGTAATGCTCGTCTTCGATCTCTCCGATGAGGGGTCTGCGTTCAACCCGACAGGTATTGACCGCCTTTTGACACCTGGGAAGAAAGGGGCACTGCTCCGGAAGGTTGATCATGTCCGGCGGCACTCCCCGCAACGGTTGCAAGCGCCGGTTGGTGTCGTCCAACCGGGGCAGTGCCTGGATCAACGCCCAGGTATAAGGATGTTTGGCCCGATGGAACAACGGAATCACCGGGGCAGACTCAATGAGAGTGCCGGCGTACATTACACCGACCTGGTGGCCCATGTGAGCCACCACCCCCATGTCGTGAGTAATCAGCAAAATCGCCGAGCCAAAGTCCTGACAGAGCGTCTTCAACCGGGCCAGGATCTCGGCCTGAAGCGTCACATCCAGGCTGGAAGTAGCCTCGTCGGCGATTAACAGCTTGGGCCGCATTACCAGGGCAATCGCCAGCATCACCCGCTGGCACATACCACCGCTCAGGCTGAAAGGATACTGGCCCATGATGCGCCTGGGTTCGGGGAGACCCAGTTCGCGCAAGATTTCCTGAGCCATACCCTCGGCAACTCGGCTGGAAACATCGCTATGGGCCAGAATCACTTCCGCCAGTTGTTGGCCAACCGTCTGCACTGGATTCAACGCCGCTTGAGCGTCCTGAAAAACCAGGGAAATCTCCTTGCCCCGGATGTTGCGCAGGTGCGACGCGCTGGCTCGCAGCAAGTCCACGCCTTGAAAGATAACTCGACCGGCAAGCACCGTGGCTGAGGTCGGCAGCAGGCCCATGATGGCCAGGGCCAGAGTGCTTTTGCCAGCCCCGCTTTCCCCCACCAGGCAATAGACCTGCTCCTCTTCTTGAACGAAGCTGACGCCGTTCAGGGCTTTTACCACACCCACCGTGGTGTCGATGTGCACGTGCAGGTTTTCAACTTTGAGAATTTCTGCCATCAAGCGCCTCCCGCCCGTTGTCCTTTAATTACCCGGGTGTTAATTGCCCGGGTGTTAACTCCTGGGTGTTAACTCCTGGGTGTTAACTGTCGCCAGTGATTTTCCAACTGGCCCGGGGCGTAGATTATCTAAAGATTGGACGCGCTGGCAGGTCCGACGTTCTTCAAATCCACCGCGCAAAATCTACCCTGTCGGATCTCTGTAATCAAGTCGGGCAGTCCGGTAATTTTCTTCTGGAACCGGGTGGCGGCGGTGCCGAATTGCCCCCTTCGGTGGGCATCGCTGCCGCCGGTTGCCCTCATCGCCAGTCGGTCCCGCAAGTCCAGGGAGAAACAGTTTTCCTGGACCGACCCCCGGCCGTTGATTCCCTCGATGGCATCGCAATAGCCGAAGAATTCATCGGCGCTGGCCTGTTCCAGCATTTCCCGACGGGACGCTGCGTTCTGGGCCGGTCCTTCCAGAAACCGGCGCCGGTAGGGATGGGCGGCGATCATCACACCACCCTTCTCGTCAACTAATTTGCGCAGGAATGCCGGTTTGTGCATCCCAAAAAGGTAGCGGTCCAGACCAAAGGCCACGACATGGCCGGAGTCGGTGTTCAGTTCAACACCGGGCAATACCAGAAAATTGTGCCGCTGGCTTAAATCCCAGGTCTCGTCCCGAGACCAGAAGGCATCGTGGTCGGTCAGGCAGACCCCATCCAGGCCCAGTCTCTTGGCTTCCCCAATCAGCTCATCCACGCTGATAAAGCTATCGTCGGACTTGGGATAGCTGTGAGTGTGGAGATCAATCAACAAAGAAAACGGCCTTTGGCTGGTACCAGGTCAACCATGGATTGAGAGTCATCCCAATGGACTCGCCAGACCCCTTCTCCTTCTCGGTCTATGGAAGTGGGCTGGGGATGTTGCCGGGTAATATTTTATGTATGATACCAGAATAGTAGCGGCCAGGGACAATTGTCTAACAGGATAAGGGCTTTTCATCAACCTGCTAATAGCCGGAGATGCTAGCGGGGGATTACCAGCCCCTCCTCTTCCAGCAGTTCAATAATCTGCGCTGCCTTCAGGCGGCCAATCTTGAGTCGGCGCTCCAGAAACGATGATGACAGATGCGGGTTACCCAGGGCCAGATCTCTGGCCCGCTCCAGCATCTGCGGATCCACATCGTCACTGTCCGCCACTTCATCTTCAAATTCCTCGATGGATATCACCGGCAAAGGAGGCCCCGGCTGACTCAGCCAGAACTCGACCACCCGGTCCACTTCTTCGTCCAGAACCAGCGTGCCCTGCACCCTTCTGGGCTTGGGTGAGTCGTTGTTCAGCAACAGCATATCGCCCTTGCCCAACAGCTTCTCCGCTCCCACCGTATCCAGGATCACCCGCGAGTCCACCTGAGAAGCCACCGCGAAGGCTACTCTGGCCGGGATGTTGGCCTTGAGCAGTCCGGTGACCACGTTCACCGACGGCCGCTGGGTCGCCAGCACCAGATGAATACCGGTAGCCCGACCCAGTTGGGCCAGTCTCACCAGATTTTGCTCAATCTCGAACCCTCCGACCATCATCAAGTCGGCTAGCTCGTCCACCACCAGCACCAGATAGGGCATCCGCTCTTCGCCCTTGGCGTTGTACCCGGCGATATTGCGTGTGCCGATCTCCTCCATCAGCTTGTACCGCCGGAACATCTCCCGCATCAAGGCCCGCAGGGCTGGGTTCACTTCCTCCACATCCACAATCACCGGCGCGATCAGGTGGGGGATACCGTTGAAGGGGGTCAATTCCACCCGCTTGGGGTCAACCATGAGCATGCGCAGTTGGTCCGGCGGCTTGGTGAACAGCAGCGAGGCTACGATGGAGTTGATGCACACGCTCTTGCCGCTGCCGGTAGCGCCCGCAATCAGCACGTGAGGCAGCGCGGCCAGGTCCATCACCACAGCGTTGCCGCCGGTATCTTCGCCCAGCGCGATGGGCAAGCCGCCTTTGGCAGTCAGGGCGGCAAAGGATTGGACCTCCATTACCTTTCGTATGGGCACTTTTCCCGGCGACGGGTTGGGCACTTCCAGCCCCACCAGCGCCTCGCCCGGAACCGGCGCCTCAATGCGCAGGTACGGCGTCTTCAGCGCCAGGGCCAGGTCTTTTTCGCGAGTGATTATGCTCTGGACTTTGACCCGGCTGCGCTCCACTTCCACGGTGGAACCGTCTTTTTTGCTGTACTCGGCCCGTTTCTGCACCCACCCGGGCACCAGACCGAAACGCACGATTCGGGGACCAGCCTTGATGTCCTTGACCTCAACGGTTACGCCATGATCCGCCAGGGTACTTTCAATGTGCCGGGCCATCTGCTGCAGGGGACTCTGCGGCACCGAGTAGGGTTCTGGGGGCGCCAGCAAGCTGGTGGGGGGCAGCTTCCATTGGGACTTGACCGGCGGCATCACCGCGACGGTTTGCTGGGAGCCTGACGGAGCAGCGAAGGGGTCAGCAGTCTCCCAATCGGCGGCGTCCCGATCCAACGGAACATCCCCGGGGGCGGCGCCGGCAGGCACGGTATCTACGGCGGCGGCCAGCCCTCGAGTCGCTCCGTTAGACTGGGCCGCTGACCGACCAGGTTTGGCCGAGAAGCCCTGATTCAACGCCCGGCCCATCTGCCGCATCCACCTCCGTCGCCAGCGGCGGTCAAAAAGAAGTCCAATGCGGAAGGCCAGATTTCGCGCCGCCCGGTAGCTACCCCTGGCGGTTCCTCGGATTCCCCGCCACCAGAAAGTCCCGAGCCCTCGCGCCGCCCTGAAGTAATGGGCGCTGGTCCACCTGGGATACATGAGCCAGGGTGTCACTACGGCGATGGCCGCCAGCTTGATCGCCCCCAGCGGCAGCGGATACCCGGCCAACACACCGCCCCAGGTCCCGCCCAGGCTAGCGTCATACACAATCCCCAGGCCGGGTAAAGCCAGATCAGCGGTGAAGAAAGACAGTATGCCGATGCTGATGGCAACCAGCCCAGCCGAGCCGAGCCACCACCGCCAGTACCGGTACAGGAGCCTGGGCCAGTACCGCGATATTACCATGGCCCCAGCCGCCCATATGCCAACGGGTATCCATCCCAAGGCCAGGGTGGTTAGCATCCACGATCTGGCCTCCACCGATAGGCCCAGCACCAGCGCTGCCGCCAGGGCCGCAACGATCAATAAGGCGACATCGAAGGTAGCACCCAGCTTGACGGAGCGACCAGTCTTATCCGGTGCGGAGGAACGGCGGATCTG
>Ga0214472_10008927_pt1 | contig 10451 bp, 9 predicted proteins | sample RVTome_6_FD_207662 | JGI IMG/M metagenome (GOLD analysis project Ga0214472, IMG submission 207662) | Soil microbial communities from uranium-contaminated site in the Upper Colorado River Basin, Wyoming, United States - RVT140D175 | ecosystem: Environmental > Terrestrial > Soil > Contaminated >...
CCCGGATCGCCTGATTATCGCCATGACCTATTACAATTTCAAATCCATCTTTGCCTGGAACATTATTCTTTACACCGGTTTTTTCGCCATTGTCGGCGCTTACCTCTGGATGATGATGGACCACAACATGTACCGGTTCAAAAAGCCTGTCGGCCTGGCTGCGTTTATCTGGCGCCTGACGCTCACCACCGGTACCGGCTCGATCTTTGGTTTTCTGGTCGCGCGTTCAGCTTATGATGCTGCCCTGCTGGCACCGATGTTCATCATCATGTCGTTCTCATTCGGCCTGGCGATTTTCATTCTGGTGCTGATGGCCGCCTACAACTGGACCGGGCGTGAACTGGGCGATGTGGTGGTTGCACGTCTACGCAAGCTGCTCGGCGTATTCGTCGCTGCGGTGCTGTATTTTGTTATTGTCTATCATCTGACCAATCTGTACATTACCGAGCGTCATGGTGTCGAAGATTTCATCCTCGCTTCGGGTGGCATTTATACCCAGGTGTTCTGGATCGGACAGATCCTGCTCGGCAGCCTGGTGCCGCTGGCGCTGATCTATGCGCCGGGCCTGGCTCAGAGCCGAAAAATCCTGGCGCTGGTCTGTGGGCTGGTTATTTTCGGTGGCCTGGCTCAGCTCTATGTCATCATCATCGGCGGCCAGGCCTTCCCGCTGCAAATGTTCCCCGGCTACGAAATCAGCAGTTCGTTCTACGATGGTGTGGTCGCCAGCTATACGCCTTCATTGCCCGAAGTCATGCTCGGCCTCGGCGGTATCGCAGTCGCGCTCTTCATGGTGGCCTTTGCCATCAAGGTACTGCGCTTCCTGCCGACCTCACTGGCGGATTCGGTCGCAGATCCACACGCCTAAGAAGCAATTAATAATTAATAATGAATAATGAACAATGAAGGGCAAACCCCGCTAAATGTCTCCAGGCTGCAGCTACTCCTGAAGACATCATTATTCATTATCCATTATTCATTATTCATTTGAGCTGCAAAGCAGCTCATGTCTCGCCTGTTCATCTCTGCTGCGCACAAGTCCTCCGGCAAAACCACGGTCAGCATCGGCCTGTGCGCTGCGCTACGCGCCGCTGGTGAGACGGTACAGGCATTCAAGAAAGGCCCCGACTACATCGACCCGCACTGGCTGGGAAAAGCAACTGGCCGCGACTGTTTTAATCTGGATTTCTACACCATGTCGCACGAAGAGATTCTGGCGACCTTCAGCCGCTATGCACAGGATGCCAGCATCAGTCTGATCGAAGGCAACAAGGGCCTGTACGACGGCCTCGATCTCGACGGCAGCAATAGCAATGCCGCGCTCGCCAAACTGCTGAAAACCCCGGTGATCCTGGTACTCGATGCCCGCGGCATGACGCGTGGCATCGCGCCGCTGATCCTTGGTTACCAGGCGTTTGATCGGGACATCAATATCCGCGGCGTGATTCTCAACCAGCTCGGCGGCTCGCGCCACGAAGCCAAACTGCGCAGTGTGATCGAGCATTACACCGATGTCTGCGTGGTTGGCGCGATCCATAAAGACCCGCGCTTTGATATCGACGAACGCCACCTCGGTCTGGTACCCAGCCACGAAGATCCCGCCTCGGCAGAAAAAATCGCCCTGCTCTGCGCTGCGGTCAGCGAGCAGGTGGATCTTGACCTGGTGAAAAACATTGCCAGCGCCGCACCCGCACTCGCCAGTGCGCCCTCTGTTGCCAGTGTCACGGTGAAGGTCAAAACCGACCTGCGCATCGGTATCGCGCGCAATGCGGCATTCGGCTTTTATTACCCCGACGATATGCTCGCACTGCAAAACGCCGGCGCCGAACTCATCGACATCGATCCGATACGCGATGCGAAACTGCCAGCGCTGGACGGCCTGATCCTCGGCGGCGGCTTCCCGGAGACCCACATGGACGCGCTATCGTCCAATACTGTAATGCGTAAGTCGATATATGATGCCATCGAAAACGGTCTGCCGGTGTACGCCGAGTGCGGTGGCCTGATGTACCTCTCGCGTTCTATCGAATGGCATGGCAAAGTGGCAGCCATGGTCGGCAGCATCCCCGGCGATATCCTGATGGAAGCCCGCCCCCAGGGCCGTGGCTATGTGCAGCTCAGTGAAAACCCTGGCAGCCCCTGGCCCGAGCCACTGAAAACCCGGATCTCGGCGCACGAATTTCATTATTCGCGTTTTAAAAATCTGGACAAAGATGCTAGATTTGCTTTTAGTGTCAGGCGCGGTGCCGGTATCGATGGCAAAAATGACGGCTATATCTACAAAAACCTGCTGGCCTGCTACAGCCACCAGCGCAGCACTGAAAAAAATCCATGGACGCAACGTTTTGTTCAATTTGTAAGGCAACACAAACTCCAGACCACTAAAGAATTATGATTACCATTACACCCAGCGCAGCTGATCAGATAAAACTTTCTGCACAACACAGCAAGGCCGAAGGCATGCCCCTGCGCATTGCCGCGACGCGTAATGACGATGCCAGTATTCATTACGGCATGGGCTTCGATGACAGCAAGGAAGAAGACATCAGCATCACCTGCGAGAATATTGAAGTCATCGTTTCGCCGGAAAGCGCAGCTTTACTGATCGATACGGTACTGGATTTTGTCGAACTCGAACCGGGCAACAGACAGTTTATATTTCTCAACCCCGGCGATCCCAACTACAAACCACCGGTTAACCAGTAAGTTCACAGTTCAGTGGATGACATGGCCAAGACTGCTAAATCGACTTCGGACATCACCAGTCCGATCACTGAATGGAGCCGTGACTCCATCATCATACTGTACGAAGTCATCAGTCTGATTAATTCGGCGGAAAACCAGCAGGAGCTGTTCAACCACTTTCTCAAGCATCTGAGCAATCGGCTGAAAGCGAAAGCGGCCAGCCTGCGCCTGATCAGCGACGATGGCTGGATGGAGCTCGCCTGCAGTTTCAACCTGGGCGATGAAGACAGCAGCCAGATTCAGCAAACGCCGATCGAAGGCGCATTATTCAGTCGCAGCAGCGAACCGATTGATCTGATCAAAATCTCAGCCGCCAGTACTTTACTCGCCGGTTCGGCAGATCAGATGCTGACCATTCCGGTGCGCCACCTGGTACACACTCTGGGTGCGATCAATATCATCTACCCGCCCGGGGCCATCGATCTCAATAACGAACTGGCCTCCTTGCTGTTCAGCGCCGCGCATCACCTTGCCCTGGCGATCGAGAAATACCGCCTCGAGAACCTGACCAGACAGAAACTGGCACAGCGAGAGCGCAGCATGATCGCCAACGAACTGCACGATTCACTGGCACAGACCCTCGCTTCGCTGCGTTTCCAGGTGCGCATTCTCGACCAGTCTCTGCAACCTTCGGGCGACTATATGGCAATCAACAGCATCGAGCAGGTTGAACACGGTCTCGATGAGGCCTACACTGACCTGCGCGAGCTAATCGCACACTGCCGCGTACCCGTCGAACAGCAGGGCCTGCTGGCCTCGATCGAGCGCGTGGTGGCAAAATTCCGCGAAGAAACCGGCATCCATATCCTGTTACAATGCGAACGCACCCTGCCAGACATTCCCGCTAACATGGAAATGAACGTGTATCGCATCGTGCAGGAATCGCTCACCAATATCAGAAAGCACGCCAAAGCCAAGATCGTGCGTGTACTGCTGGATTGTGACGCTGATGGCCGCTATCGCGTGCTGATCGAAAACGACGGCATTGGCTTTGACAAAAAAGCCATCCAGAGCAGCGCCGGCAACCACCTCGGGCTGACCATCATGCAGGAGCGCGCGCGTCATCTGGGCGGAAAATTACGTATCGAGAGCGAGCCTGAAGAAGGTACTCGCATCGAACTCAAATTTCAGTATAAAAGAGACCAGGCGGTCTGAGCCATGCCATGCGCGTAATCATCATCGACGACCATGCACTTTTCCGAGTCGGCCTCAAAGGCCTGCTCGAGCAGCGCAGTATAGAAGTCATCGGCGTCGCCGCCGATGGTGTTGAAGGCATCGAACTCGCCGCCCAGCTGAAGCCCGATATTATTCTGCTGGATTTACGCATGCCCGGCATGGGTGGACTCGAGGTGCTCAAAGCCCTGCGTGCAACAAACCAGTCGATTCCGGTGGTAATGCTGACCACCAGTAATGAAGAATCCGATCTGATCCGATCGCTGCGCCTCGGCGCCCAGGGTTATTTGCTCAAGGACATGGAGCCTGACGAGCTGGTCAGCGCCTTGCGCGATATCGAAAAAGGCAGGAACGTGGTCGCCCACGACCTCACCGATGCGCTCGCACGCATGGTCCAGGGCGAGACCACGGTGGCCGACAATGCCGGCCCGTTTGCCGCCCTCACCCCGCGTGAACGCGAAATCCTCTGCCTGCTCGCCGATGGCCAGAGCAATAAACTGATCGCGCGCAATCTGGGCATTTCTGACGGCACGGTAAAACTGCACGTCAAGGCGATACTGCGCAAGCTCGGTATCCACTCACGCGTTGAAGCTGCGGTGATCGCGGTCGAACAGGGACTGCGCAAGCCTGAAAATGGCGCCTGAGCCCGAGCCCGGTTCGGCCATGAAAACCTTCAAGCAGATCGTCGAAGCAGCGCGCCAGCAGGTGGCAGAACTGTTCCCCTGGGATGTCGATGAATTACGCGGCAGCAATCCTGAACTCCTGCTGCTCGATATCCGCGAAGAATGCGAATACGCCAATTATCACATCGCGCATTCCATGCTGGTACCACGCGGCATTCTGGAAACCGCCTGTGAGCCTGAATACGAAGATGCCGTGCCCGAGCTGATCGCGGCGCGCGAGCGTGAAATTGTAGTGATCTGCCGTTCCGGCAATCGCAGCATCCTCGCAGCACAGACCATGCAGCTCATGGGTTACCAGAATGTAAAATCGATGCAAACCGGCCTGCGCGGCTGGAATGACTATGAACTGCCTTTGATTAATGCCAGCCAGGAAGTGCTGGATCCTGAGCAGGTGGACGAGCTGTTGCTGGCAGGATTTTGTTCGAGCCTGATGCACCCTGATCGGCGCACCATTCAGTCGTAGCGTTTGTGGTGTTTGCGCCGCTTGCCGGCTTTTTGTGAAATCACACCCGTGATGATCGACAGGTCTTCAATTTCGATGGTATCGTAGAGATCATTGAGTGGCTGCAAATAATATTTATCATCGAGAATCCGCAGCTGACGAAAAATATATTCCTCGTTTTGCACCGCGATCACATAACTGCCATCGCGGATCGCGCCGCCCGGGTCGATCACGATGACACAGCCTTCTTCGAACTCGGGCAGCATGGAATCACCCAGTACCCGCAAGGCATACGGTTCCGCCGCGCTGCAACCGGTATTATTAGAAGTCGACATATAAGCCCCTGATTCTGATCGTTCAATTATACGCGTTCGTGCTTTGGCGACCAAGTCCGGGCATGCAATGACCCGCCAGCCAGTGTAAAATGCCGGTTTTTAACATTGCCATAGTGCCCATGTCCGAGCGCATCAAAAAAGACAAATACGTATCTCTCACTTACACGATCACCGATGAAACCGGGGAAACGCTCGAACGTATTGATCTACCTGTCAATTTTATCCAGGGCCGAGACAAACTGGTGATCGAACAAATCGCCCGGGCACTGGAAGGCCACACTGTCGGCGATACCCTCAGCGTCAGTCTGAGCCCGGCAGAGGGTTTCGGCGAATCCCAGCCGGAACTCATGTTCACCGACGATCTCGACCATGTGCCAGCACAATTTCACAGCATCGGTGCCGAAGTCGAGTTTCAGAATGATCGCGGCGAAATGAAAGTGTTTCGCGTCACTAACATCGAAAACGGCAAACTGACCGTGGATGGCAACCACCCGCTCGCGGGCAAGACCATTACCTATAACATCACCGTGCAGACAGTGCGAGACGCCACCCTGGATGAGCTCAGCAATGGTATCGCCGATGCACCGCAGCTACACTGAACCCGCAGGAGCAAAAAAGAAAACATCAGTATTTCAGGGGTTTTACCCGGCTGCAGCCTTATCATGGCGCAGCACAGAGCAGCACGACCAGCCACACAGAGGCGAATTCTGCTGAAAAAGGCTCTGATTTAAGGTATCCTCATGCCCCGTTGTCCAGCGTCCGTAATACGCCCCATGATGGCAGTTGCTGATTTTACCGAAACTGAAATCTGGGCTATCGAAACCGCGCTAAAACAGCGCTGGCCCGGACAGAACATCGAGCTACAGCCAACCGCTGCTGACAATCAGGCTGCAGGTGCATACTGACAAGGGACTAATGAAACGCGAAGCAACAGAACACGTTATACACAGAATTCGACACAACATTACATACTTCCAGTTCCAGGGGAATCAACAACATGAGTAAGATGAACGCGTTTTATGCACAATCCGGCGGCGTCACTGCTGTGATCAATGCTTCAGCCTGCGGTGTGATCGAAACCGCGCGCAAGCACAGAAACAAAATCGGCAAGGTCTATGCTGGCCGCAACGGTATCATCGGTGCACTCACCGAAGATCTGATCGACACCAGCAAGGAAACCAGTACAGCGATCGCCGGCCTGCGTTACACCCCTTCCGGTGCTTTCGGCTCCTGCCGTTTCAAGATGAAAAGTCTTGAAGACAACAAACTGCAATACGAACGTCTGATCGAAGTATTCAAGGCGCACAACATCGGTTATTTCTTTTACAACGGCGGCGGTGATTCTGCTGACACCTGCCTGAAAGTTTCGCAGATCGGTGAAAAAATGGGTTATCCCATCATCGCGGTGCATGTGCCAAAAACCGTCGACAACGATTTACCTATCACTGACAACTGCCCCGGCTTTGGTTCGGTTGCCAAATACATTGCAGTGTCGACCATGGAAGCCAGCTTCGACGTGGCTTCGATGTGCGCGACTTCAACCAAGGTATTCGTTCTCGAAGTCATGGGTCGCCACGCAGGCTGGATCGCTGCTGCCGGTGCCATGGCATCGACCAAAGATCATGAAATCCCGATCGTGGTGCTGTTTCCTGAAGTCGAGTTCAACCAGGAAAAATTCCTCAAGACAGTCGACGATAAAGTGAAAAAATTCGGCTACTGCTCAGTGGTAGTATCCGAAGGTGTGCACTGGCCTGACGGCAAGTTCCTGGCTGAAACCGGTCTGAAAGACGCCTTTGGTCACAGCCAGCTCGGCGGCGCCGCACCCGTGGTTGCCAATATGATCCAGGCCGGCCTGGGCTATAAATATCACTGGGGCGTGGCCGATTATATGCAACGTGCAGCGCGCCATATTGCCTCCAAATCTGATGTCGATCAGGCCTATGCCACCGGTAAAGCTGCGGTCGAGTACGCCATCAAGGGCCACAATTCAGTAATGCCTGCAATCAAGCGTGTCAGCAATAATCCATACAAGTGGAAAATTGAAATGGCACCGCTGAGCAAGATTGCCAATGTCGAAAAGATGATGCCCGCAAACTTCATTTCGAAAGACGGTTATGGCATTACTGCCAAATGCCGCGAATATCTGGCTCCGCTGATGAAGGGTGAAGATTATCCTCCATACAAAAATGGCCTGCCGAAATACACTGTCCTGAAGAAAGTCGCGGTAGCTAAAAAACTGGCAGCCTTCAAGCTGTAGTTATAAAGTGACGATCAACAAGGAATTTGCTAAATAATTTTTATCCACAGATGAACGCGGATACACACTGATGAATGTTACAGAATAAACAATGAAGATAATCCGTGTTTATCTGTGTTCATCTGCGGACTAATGACTGGAGAATAATATATGAAAATAATACTCCTCGGCGGACCCGGTGCAGGCAAAGGCACCCAGGCCAGCTTTATCAAGGAAAAATTCGGTATCCCACAAATTTCCACTGGCGACATGTTGCGCGCACACGTCAAAATGGGCACTGAACTCGGTAAGGCTGCAAGAAAAATTATGGATGAAGGCGGCCTGGTTTCCGACGACATCATCATGGGCATGATCAAAGAGCGCACCAGGGACGCGGATTGTAAAACAGGCTATCTGTTCGATGGCTTTCCACGCACCCTGCCACAGGCCGATGCTTTAAACGCCGCTGGCATTGCAGTCGATGCAGTAGTCGAAATCGATGTCGATGATGCTGAAATTATCAAGCGTATGGCAGGTCGGCGTGTGCATCTGGCGTCCGGTCGCACCTATCATGTGCTGTACAACCCACCTAAGGTCGCAGATCACGATGATGAAACCGGTGAAGGCCTGATTCAACGCGAGGATGACAAGGAAGACACAGTGCGCAAACGTCTGGATATATATCACCAGCAAACTGAACCACTGGTGAACTACTACTCGAGCTGGGCCAGCAGTGGCAAAGCCGATGCACCAAAGTATCATAAAATTGCCGGCATCGGCAGTGTCGAAGATATTCGTGATTCGATCTTCCGTGCCCTGACTTAATTTTTTATCGTAAGCCCTGTTCACGCAGGGCTTTTTTGTATCTACATCCTTATCAGTGAGATTGAAACATGGCTATCGAACTTATCTTTGCATTGGTCTGCGCATTGGTCGGCATCGGCTACGGCGTAGTATCCATATTCAGCATACTCCGTAAAAATCCGGGCAATGAAGAAATGGTGCGCATCCAGGCCGCCATCCAGGAAGGCGCAATTGCCTATCTCAAACGTCAGTACACCACGATTGCAATCGTCGGCGTAGTGATCTTTGCCGCACTCATGTACTGGCTGAATGCGTATACCGCCGTCGGTTTTGCCATCGGTGCGTTCCTGTCCGGTATTGCCGGTTACATCGGCATGCACGTTTCGGTGCGCGCGAATTCGCGTACCGCACAGGCCGCTAGCGAAGGCATGAATGCAGCATTCAAAGTGGCTTTCCGCGGCGGTGCGATCACCGGCATGCTGGTAGTAGGTCTGGGTCTGCTCGGTGTTACCGGATATTACGCGTTCCTGCTGCAGACGGGTGCAGAAGATCCCTTGCACGCACTCATCGGCATGGCATTCGGTGGTTCGCTGATTTCTATCTTTGCCCGTCTCGGCGGCGGCATCTTCACCAAGGGTGCTGATGTCGGTGCTGACATCGTTGGTAAAGTCGAAGCCGGTATCCCTGAAGACGACCCGCGCAACCCGGCAGTGATTGCTGACAATGTCGGTGACAATGTTGGTGACTGTGCCGGCATGGCGGCCGATCTGTTCGAAACCTATGCGGTCACCATCATCGCTACCATGTTGCTCGCCAGCCTGCTGGTGCCGGGCGACAACCAGGGCGTGGTGCTCTATCCGCTGGTGCTCGGTGGCGCTTCGATTATCGCTTCGATCATCGGTACCTTTTTCGTCAGTATCAAACCCGGACAGAAAATCATGAGCGCACTGTATCGCGGTCTGATCGTTTCCGGTGTGCTGGCAGCAGCCGCTTTCTACCCTATCACCACGCACATGATCGGCGACAGCCTGGTGATCGACGGCCATGCGATTTCGGCGATGAGCGTGTTCTATAGCACCCTGATCGGCCTTGCCCTGACGGCCGCCATGGTGGTGATCACCGAGTTTTACACCGCGACCGAGTATGGTCCGGTGCGCCGGATTGCGCAGGCCTCCACCACGGGTGATGGTACCAATGTCATCGCCGGTCTGGGAGTCTCGATGAAGTCCACCGCCCTGCCGGTTCTCGCTGTGTGTGCTTCGATCTGGGGCGCTCACGAGCTGGCTGGCCTGTTCGGTATTGCTATTGCCGCCACCGCCATGCTGTCGATGACAGGCATGATCGTGGCGCTCGATGCCTATGGCCCGATCACGGATAATGCCGGTGGTATCGCTGAAATGGCCGATCTGCCTGAAGCCATCCGCAACATCACCGATCCACTGGATGCTGTGGGTAATACCACCAAGGCGGTGACCAAGGGCTATGCCATCGGCTCGGCCGGTCTTGCCACCCTGGTGCTGTTCGCCGATTACACCCACAATCTTGGCGGCGGCGTGGTATTCAGCCTGTCTGACCACCGCGTCATCATCGGCCTGTTCATCGGCGGTATGGTGCCTTATCTGTTTGGCGCCATGGCGATGGAAGCCGTCGGGCGTGCTGCGGGGGGTATCGTCAACGAAGTACGCCGTCAGTTCCGCGAGATGCCGGGCATCATGGACAGGACTCAGAAACCGGATTATTCGAGCGCGGTCGACATGCTCACGCGCGCCGCCATCAAGGAAATGATCCTGCCTTCCCTGCTGCCTATCGCCGCGCCGTTAGCGGTCGGCCTCCTGCTGGGTAAGGAAGCGCTCGGTGGTCTGTTGATCGGCACCATCGTCACCGGCCTGTTCCTCGCGATCTCGATGACTACCGGTGGCGGTGCCTGGGACAATGCCAAAAAGTATATCGAAGATGGCCACCACGGTGGCAAGGGCTCGGATGCGCACAAGGCCGCTGTCACTGGCGACACCGTTGGCGATCCTTACAAGGACAAC
>Ga0214472_10008928_pt1 | contig 10450 bp, 13 predicted proteins | sample RVTome_6_FD_207662 | JGI IMG/M metagenome (GOLD analysis project Ga0214472, IMG submission 207662) | Soil microbial communities from uranium-contaminated site in the Upper Colorado River Basin, Wyoming, United States - RVT140D175 | ecosystem: Environmental > Terrestrial > Soil > Contaminated >...
AGGTAATTCGCGAGCGCTCGCCTTCCCTAGCGCCAGCGCCGGAAAGCTATTTCGCTTCGGGGGTTTAGCGGCATGATAAGCGACTTCACCCGGCGGATTTGCCGCCAGCTTTGCGCCGAGCGGGCCATCGAGCTCGAGCTTGCGCGGCTGGCGTGGAAGCTGAAAATCCTCGAAAGCCGGGGCGCGCTGTCGCCGGCCGAGGCGGTAATCGACGGCGAGCGGAAGGCCGAGGCGGCCGGGCTCATGGCGACGGCAGCGAAGGGGGATTGAAATGAAAGTGACCGCAAGGCCGGGGCCGTTCTGGCTACAGCAATTCGCCGAAGATAACGACGAGCGCGACGAGCGCTGGCGGCGGCTTAAGGCGAAGCGCAAAGCCGAGTGTAAGTGTTGGCAATGCGCCCGGCCGGTCGCCGATTGCGACTGCCCGAACGTAAGTCACAAGCCAGCGGCGCCGGCATGAGCACGGCGGCTGAGATAAGGCGGGCCGGGCCGAGGCCAATCCGGCGCGGCGGCCGGCTGAGGCGAGGGGCAATCAATGGCGCTGAATGAAACTCAATGGCCGGCGCGGAAGATCGAGCGGCGGCTGGTGTCGAAGCTCGCGCCAGCGGCGCGCAATGCGAAGCTTCATAGCCCCGAGCAAGTCGGGCAAATCGCGGCGAGTATCCAGGAATGGGGTTGGACGATGCCGGTGCTGATCGACGAGCACGCCGGAATTATCGCCGGCCATGGCCGCGTCCTGGCCGCGCAGTCGCTCGGCCTTGAGCGCGTCCCCTGCGTCGTGGCGCGCGGCTGGACCGAGGCGCAAAAGCGAGCCTATTGCATCGCCGACAATCGGCTATCGGAAGCGCCGTGGGATCAGGAATTGTTGCGCCTAGAGCTCGGCGAGCTTCAAGAACTTGAAGGCGACTTGTCCCTACTCGGCTTTTCGGACGCCGAGCTTTCGGGAATTCTCAATCCTGGCTCGGGCCGCTTCGCTGGCGAGGGGCCTGGCTCGCTGTCGGCGCAATTCGGGATTCCGCCGTTCTCGGTCTTCAACGCCCGCGAAGGATGGTGGCAAGAGCGCAAGCGCGCGTGGCTGTCGCTCGGCATTCAGTCGGAGCTTGGGCGCGGCGGCCAGGCGGGCACGAGCGCCATTGCGGCCGAGGGCGCCGACGCGAGCTACCGGGAAATCGGCGGCAAGTCGAAGCGCAAGCCGCGGCACAAGGCGAACGCGGCGCCGAGCGGCCGGCCTATGCCGAAGGACCGGCCTGAGCGGGCGAAGTATCGGCAGCCGAGAAAGGCGAACGCGACCCCTGGCGGGGCGCCAATGCCGGCGGCGGATTACGGGAAGTCTAAGGCGCGCGGCGACGGGCGCTGGCGGCCGCTGCCGCATACCGCGAAATGAGAGCTGCCTTGCCGCGCTCGACAAGCTCGGCCGGGTCGCGCCTGATCTGGCGGTAGAAATGCGGCCGCAAGAGCGCGTCCTTTGCCCGCTGGATATCGGCCTTGTGCTCGCCAAGCTCGGGGAAGCGCGCGGCGAATTTGATAGCCTCGGGCCAGCGGCCGGCGGCCATATGGGAAAGCAGCGTGTCGATTTTCGGCGCGAGCATGTGCAGGACATAAGATAGGCGGGCGCCTATGGCAAGAGAAATCAAGAAAGCGGCGAAGCGGCGGCGAGCGAACGCCTCCCCGACCAAGGGCGGCGGAGATGGATACATAGAGCTGACCCGCCAAATGAAGCGAGGCCGGCGGGCCAACGCCGAGCCGGCGGGCGGCGGCGGCGGTGGCTGGAAAGCGATGAACGAGTCCATGGCGCGCAATCGGGCGAAGCGGCGCGGGGGCGGGCCGACATGGAACACCGGCGAGTGGGGCCAAGGCCGAATCGCGGAAGGCGACATTGCCGGCGGCATGGCGGCCGAAAGCTCGGGCACGTCAATCTTCGATCCGGTGCTCTGCGAGCTTTCCTATAGGTGGTATTGCCCGCCGGGCGGCCTTGTGCTCGACCCCTTCGCCGGCGGAAGCGTGCGCGGCATTGTCGCCTCGCGGCTCGGCCGGAAGTATCTCGGCGTCGATTTGCGGCCCGAGCAAATCCTGGCGAACGAGGGCCAGGCCGAAATCATGTGCGGCCCGCCGATGCCGGAATGGAAGGCGGGCGACTCCCGGGATCTCCTGGCGCTGGCCGAGGGCGCTGAGGCCGATTTCATTTTCTCCTGCCCGCCCTATGCCGATTTGGAAGTGTACAGCGACGACCCGAGGGACATTTCGACGCTCGATTACCCGGATTTCCTCGCGGCCTATCGCGCCATCATCGAGGCCGCATGCCGGCTCTTGAGGCCGGATCGCTTCGCATGCTTCGTGGTCGGCGACGTGCGCGACGCCGGCGGGCTCTACCGGGGCCTTCCCTGGCACACGATTCAGGCATTCGAGGACGCTGGGCTTCGGCTCTATAACGAGGCGGTGCTTGTCACCGCGGTCGGAAGCTTGCCTATCCGCGTGCGCCGGCAATTCGAGGTCGGGCGCAAGCTCGGAAAGACGCATCAGAATGTGCTCGTCTTCGTCAAGGGCGATCCGCGCGCGGCCGCCGCCGCTGTCGGCGCGGTCGAATTCGGCGAGCCCGTCGCGGCCGAGGCCGGGGTGCCCAATGCCGCGTCGGATTGAATGCGGGGACGCTTTGCCATGGCTTCGCGCTCATGCCGATTGCGGCGCGGTGGTCACCAGCCTGCCGGACGCCGACGAAATCGGCGCCAGCATGGGGGATTGGGCCGCGTGGTTCCGCGAGGCGGCGGCCGCCTGCGCGCGCGGCGCCAGCCCGGGGGCGCCGGCGATCTTCTATCAGACGGACCGCAAGGCCGGGGGCGGCCTGCACTCTAAAGCCTTACTGGTGATGGAGGCGGCCAGCGCCGCCGGCAGTCGGCTTCTCTGGCACAAGATCGTGCTGGCGCGCGCGCCGGGCCTGGTCGATATCCGCCGGCCAGGATATAGCCATCTGATTGCGGTGAGCCGAAGCGGCAAGCCAGGGAAGGCTAGCCCGGACGTGATAGGCAACCCCGGCCAGCGGGCCTATGCGAACGGCCTGGGCCTGAATGTCGCAATCTTCGCTTGCCGCTTCGCCGCGCTCTCGGCCCGGCGGATAGTGGACCCCTTCTGCGGCCGGGGGACGATCCCGGCGACGGCCGAGGCGCTTGGGCTTGAGGCAATCGGCATCGACATCGACCCGGCGCAATGCGACCATGCGCGCCGCCTGAAAGTGGAAATTACCGATGGCCGAGGAATCGAAAGCTAAGTCGGCGCCGCAGGTCAGCTATCCCGTCAAGCTGATTTCAAAGCTGCTCATGTTGACCGAGCGGCGCGTGCAGCAGCTTTCCAAGGAAGGCGTCCTGCCGAAGGGCGAGCGCGGCCGGTATGAGCTTGTCGCCTCGGTCCAGGGCTACATCAAGTTTCTCCGCGACCGCGCGATAGGCGAGGATTTGCCGGGCGACGCGGTGAGCAGCAACCGCGCGCGAATTCTGAAAGCGCGGGCGGATATCGCCGAGCTCGAGGCTGAGCGCCTGGCGGGCTCGCTGATCCCGGCGTCGGAAGTGCAATCGACATGGGTTGCCGCCGTGAGCCGCTTCCGGCAGAAGGCTTTGGCGATTCCGGTGAAAGCCGCCCCGCTCGTCTCTGTCGAGACGGAAATTGACGCCTGCCACGAAATAGTTGAAACCTTCGTGCATGAAGCCCTCGCGGAATTGGCGGCAACGGTTGTTCAAGCGGCCGGTGCATCCGGCGGCGACGGCGCCGATGCAGGCGGCGTTTCTCTCGGCGGCGCCGCCGCCGCGCCTGACAGTGAGCCAGTGGGCCGACCGAAGGCGGCGGCTAAGCCCTGAATCCAGCGCCGAGCCCGGCCAGTGGATGACCAGCCGGGCCGAGTATCAGCGCGGCATGATGGACGCCTGCTCGGACGCCAGGAAGCCAATCATTGTCATTATGACGAGCACGCAAATTGGCAAGACCGAGATCATCAACAACGTCGTCGGCTATCATGTCGAGCACGACCCGGCCCCCATGCTGGTGCTCATGCCCACGGTCGAGCTTGGCGAGTCGTATTCCAAGGATCGGCTCGCGCCCATGCTTCGCGACACGCCGACGCTCGCCGACAAGGTAAAGGACCCGCGCTCGCGCGACAGCGGCAACACCGTTCTGCACAAGGTATTCGCCGGCGGGCACATCACGATTGTCGGCTCGAATAGCCCGGCCGGCCTCGCGGCCCGGCCGATCCGAATTCTGCTTTGCGACGAGATCGACCGCTATCCGGCGAGCGCCGGCACCGAAGGCGATCCGATTTCGCTGGCGCGGCGGCGGACGGCGAATTTCTGGAATCGCCGCATCGTTCTGACTTCGACGCCGACCACCGCCGGCATCAGCCGGATTGAAAAGGAATGGGCGCTGTCGGATCAGCGCCGGTATTTCGTGCCCTGCCCGCATTGCGGCGCAAGCCAGCACCTGCGCTGGGCTCAAGTCAAATGGCCCGAGGGCCAGCCGGCCGGCGCGAAGTATCATTGCGAGGCGTGCGCGAAGCCATGGACGGAAGGCGAGCGCCGGTTGGCTATCCGCTGGGGGCGCTGGCAGGCGACGGCGGCCGGGAATGGAATAACGGCCGGCTTCCATCTGAATGAAATTTACTCGCCTTGGGCAATGCTCGCGGATATGGCGCTGAGCTTCCTTGAGGCGAAGTCGCACCCGGAAAAGCTCAAAGCCTGGATTAACACCGTGCTCGGCGAGCTTTGGAATTCTGACGCCGAGAAGATCGACCCGCACAGCATCGCGCACCGCGGCGAGGACTTCGCGCTTGCGCCGGCATGGGCAATGTTCATGACCGCCGGCGTCGATATCCAGGACGACCGGATCGAACACACCCGGCTGGCGTGGGGGCTCGGCGAGCAAGCCGCCGTCTGGCACCGGACAATCTTCGGCGACCCGAGCACGCCCGAACCTTGGCGCCAGCTTGACGACGAGCTTTTGCTGGCGCGCTTCCCCACCGAGGACGGCCGGCTCTTGCCGATCTCGGCGGCCTGTATCGACACCGGCGGCCACCACACGCTCACCGCCTATGCCTTCTGCAAGCCGCGCTACAAGCGCCGGGTCTACGCCATCAAGGGCGTCGGCGGCCAGGGCCGCGCGGTATGGCCGCGCAAGGCGAGCAAGAACAACGCCGGCAAGGTGAATCTCTTTCTGGTTGGCGTCGACGCGGTGAAAGAGACGATTATGTCGCGCTTGCGGCTTGAGGGGCCGCAGCCGGGATATATCCACTTCTCCGCCGAGCTTGACGCGGCCTATTATCAGCAGCTCACCGCCGAGCGCATCGAGCGGAAATATGTTAAAGGCTTCCCGCAGAACGTCTGGACCAAGGAGCCGCACGCCAGAAATGAAGCGCTCGATTGCATGGTCTACGCCTTCGCCGCGCTGGCCGCCCTTAATGTCAATTGGGCCAGGCTTCGCGCCGGCCATCGCGCTTTGCCCGAGCCGCCAGCGGGCGAGCCTGTCGCCGCGCCGCCGGCAAATCCGCCCCCGGCCGCCGAACCGCCGCCGCGCCCGCTCGCGCCGCCGGCTCCGGGCGAGCTGCCGCGGCCTCGGCCCCAGCTCGCCGGCCGGCGCCGTCGCCGGCGCATGCGCGTGATTTCCCGGCCGCTGGGGGGATAGATGGCGAGAAGCGCCGCGCAGCTTGAAGCCGACATTACGGCGCTCGAAAACGCCTTGTATGTCGGCGAGCTTATGGTGCGCTTCGCGGATCGCACGATTCAGTATCGCTCGGTCGCCGAGATAGAGCGGGCCTTGCAGCTGGCCCGAAGCCAGCTTGCGAAGGCGCAAGGAACGCGCCGGCGCGTCTACCGCCTCGATGCCGAAAAGGGATTCGACTAATGGCGCGCGAGCCCGCCCGCTACCGGGTGAAGGGGACGAAGCTCTATATCCGGCCCGGCCGGGGCATGCAGGCATATGAGGCCGCCGGCACGGGCCGCCGTGCGCGCTTCTGGCATGCGCCGAGGGTCGGGCCGAACGCGGCGCTTGAGCGCTCGCTCCCGGCCTTGCGCGGCCGCTCGCGCCAAGCGGATCGCAACGACGGCATGGCCGCCTCGGCTATCGACGGGCTCGCGACGGAAATGGTCGGGACCGGCCTCAAGCCGAAATTCCGCACGCCGGATCGCAATCTGAATCGCGAGCTTGCCCGGCTTTGGGCGGATTGGACGGACGAGGCGGACGCGGACGGGCGGCTCGACTTTTACGGCTTACAAGGCTTGCTCGCCCGCTCTGTGGTCGCCGGCGGCGACGCCTTCATTCGACTCCGCCTGCGCCAGCCCGGCGACATGGCTACGGTGCCGCTACAGCTACAGCTTCTCGAATCCGAATTTTGCCCGGACGAATTGACCATGCCATTCGCGGGCGGGCTCGCGGCTGGAAATGAAATCTCTCAAGGGGTCGAATTCAACATCATCGGCCAGCGCGTCGCCTATTGGCTCTATCGGCGGCACCCAGGCGACAGGAACGGCAACTGGTTTCTCGACAGCGAGGCGAAGCGCGTTCCCGCTTCCGAAGTGCTCCATTGCCTCTTTCCGCGCCGGCCGGGGCAAATCCGGGGCGAGCCCTGGCTATCGCGCGCGCTGATTACCCTTCGGGACTTGGACCTTTTCCAGGACGCCACGCTCAAGCGCCAGCAGGCGGCTTCGATGATCGCTGGCTTCGTCACCGAGCCGGCGGACGACACTTTCGGCGGCGACGACTCGCAAGAGGAAGACGAGGCGGAATCCGGCGTGCTCAACGTCAAAATGGAGCCGGGGACGCTCATCGGGCTCGAGCCGGGCCAGGAAATCACTTTCAATAATCCACCCGACGCGGGGACGACTTACGATCCGTTCACCACGTGGCAGCTTCGTTATATCGCGGCTTCAATCGGGATTCTCTACGAGCAATTGACCGGCGATTACACGTCGGCGAACGACCGGCAATACCGGGCGGCGATCAACGCCTTCCGGCGCCGCTGCGAAATGTGGCAGTTCCACATGCCTATTCTCTGGCGCTGGCTCGACTTGGCGATCCTGGCCGGCAAAATCCAGCCGCGGGGCCTGTCGGACGCCGAGCTTCGGCGCGTCGACTGGATAGGGCAGAAGCGGCCCTATATCCACCCGGTGCAGGACGTGCAGGCCGACATCGCGGCGGTGCGCGCCGGCTTCACTGCCCGCGCCGACATCGTGAGCGGCCAGGGCGATGACGTGGAGGACGTGGACGAGCGGCAGGCGCAAGACAACGCGCGGGCGGACGAGGCCGGGCTGGCGCACGACAGCGACGGGCGCCGGCCGGCGAAAGGCGGCGCCGCCCCCGAGCCAGACGGTGGGGGGGACGGCGGGCGCCAAGACGAAGGCGGCGAGGGCGAGCAAAGAGGGCGGCCGGATGCATAGCTTCGAGCACGTTCTGGCGCACGTCTTGAATGAGCCGCTGCTGGCGCATCCGGCGAAGGCCGAGATTGTCGCCGGGGTCGTGCTTCGCCGGGCCGGCGTTGAAATCCACGTCGAATCGACGGCGATTGCCTCTAGCCTGGGGCCGCTGCAGGAGCGCTCGATGCGCGAGCGCTCGATGCGCTGGGGCGAGGGCAAGCCCTTTCTCTTTCAGGACGGCATCGCCGGCATCGAGATTGTCGGCTCGCTGGCGCACCGGCAATGGCACATCGGCAAGAGCAGCGGCGTGATGGGCTACGACGGGATCGGGGCGCAGCTAGACGCGGCGCTTGAGGACGGCGAAGTCCAGGCAATCTTGCTCGACATTCATTCCGCCGGCGGGGAAGTCCCCGGCGCCTTCAATCTTGCGGATCGCATACGGGCGGCCAACGCGGTAAAGCCCGTTGTGGCGATTGCCGATGAGATGGCGTTTTCCGCCGCCTATCTTCTCGGCGCCGCCGCTGGCGAGCTCTGGCTAGCGAGCGAGACGGCCCAAGTTGGAAGCGTCGGCGTTGTCGCCGTTCACTTCTCGTTCGCCGAAAATCTGGCGGAGGCGGGAATCAAGCCCACAATTATTCAGGCCGGCGCCAGGAAGGCGGAAGGGAATCCGTTCCAGGATTTGCCGGAAAGCGCACGAAGTAACTTGCAAAAGGGGGTCAATGCGGTCTACGAAATATTTGTGGATCGCGTAGCGGGGTTCCGCGCCACGTCGGCGAAGGCGGTACGGGACACGGAAGCGGGAATTTTCATGGGCCAGGAAGCGGTGACCATGGGGCTCGCGGACGGTATCGCCGAGCCGCTGGCGATCCTGGGGGCGATGATTGCCCGCGCGCGGGCCGGGGCTCTCCCGGCGCCGCGGCGGGCTTGAAGGGAGCGAGCATGAGCGGGCTCAAGCAGTACATGGACAAGGCCGCCGAGGCCGAGAAGGACGAAGACGAGGACGAGGACGAGGACGGCAAGAGCCCGCCGCCGAAGGCGAAGGCCAAGCCCAAGGCCGCCCCGAAGAAAGCCGAAAGCGACAAGCCCGAGGACGAGGACGAGGACGGCAAGCACGAGCCCATGGCCGCTTGCCCGCCCGCCGACGTCGCCCGCGCCTGCAATGCGGCCGGCGCGGCGCATCTGGCGCCGCTCTACATCGAGCGGGCGCTGACCAAGCCGCAGCTTGAGGCGGCGCTGGCGGAGGCCGCGACCCTCAAGGATATGTGCCGCCGGGCCGGCGCCGACTCCGAATTCGCCCGGCTGTCGCTGGGCTCGCTGGACGCGGCGCGGCGCGAGCTTTTCGAGATCATGGCGGCGCGCCAAGCCGCGCCGACCACGAGCCGGCTTCCGGCCGGCCCGAGCGAGGCCGATATGGCCGGCGCCTCGGCTGTCGCCGCAAGCTGGGATCGCGTGGTCGAGAAAATCAACGCGCGCACCGCCACCACGCTCGGCGAGCCAGGCCCGGGCGCGAGCGGCTGGGATCGGGCTGTCGCCCGCGCCAACGCCGGACGAGCCGGATAGCCCGGCCGCGAGCCCGCAGAGTCCAGGAGGGACACAGACATGCCCGACAAGTTCACCGAGGCCCGGCACCCCGCCGAATTCGTGCTTTCCGAGGCAAATGGCAAGCGCTCGCGCGGCCAAGTCACAGTCGCGGCCGCCCAGGATTTGCCGCCGGGCACGATCTTTCAGCTTGCCGCCGGGAAGGCGGTAGGCTTCGGCGGCGATTCGGACGACACGGTAGCCGGCATTCTCTTGTATCCGGCGGATACGACGGTGGCCGAAGTGGACGTGGCGACGCTCGTTCGCGACGCCGAAGTCAATTCGGCGATCCTGTCGGTGCCCGAGGACGACTCGGACGGCACCGTTCTGGCCGCCGGAATTGCCCAGCTTGCGGCGCTGGGCATCATCGCTCGCTAGGCGCCGCCGCGGCCTGAAAGGGAATCCAGCCCATGCTCGACGTGTTCAACAGCGACGCTTTCAGCATCATTCCGCTGACCGACGCCATCAACAAGCTCAAGTATGTGCCCGGCCGCTGCGGCCAGCTCGGCCTATTCTCGCCGAGCGGCATCGCGGCGACCAATATCGCGGTCGAGGAAAAGAACGGCACCCTCGTCATCATTCCGCCGACCGCGCGCGGCGCGCCCGGTACGACCATCGACAAGTCGAAGCGCACGCTGCGCACCCTCGGCGTGCCGCATTTCGAGATCAACGACGCGGTGATGGCGGAGGAAGTCCAGGGCGTCCGGGCCTGGGGCACCGAGAATGCGCTGGAGACGGTCCAGGGCCTCGTCATGGAGCGCGGGCTGATCCACAGTCAATCGGCGGCGGCCACCGAGGAATTCAGCCGGATTGGCGCTGTCAAGGGCATCGTCACCTATGGCGACGGCTCGACGCTGGACCTGTTCGACGTTTTCGAGATCACCCAGCCGGCCGAAACCGACTTCGACTTGGACAATGCGGCCCCGGCCGCCGGCGCGCTCCGCAAGCGCTGCGCCACCGTCGTTCGCGCCATCGCGAATACGTTGGAAGGCGTGCCCTTCTCAAGCGTGCATGCCTTCTGCGGCGACGCTTTCTTCGACGACTTGCTGGCCCACGTCGAAGTGCGGGCCAGCTATTTGCAGACCAGCGCGGCGGCGCTCTTGCGCGAAGGCTACGTGCTGCCGAACGGAAACAAGATTTTCGGCGCCTTCGAGTTCGGCGGCGTCGTGTGGGAAAACTACCGGGGAGCGGTCGGGGCCACCAGCTACGTCAACACCGACAAGTGCCACATCTTCCCGCTCGGCGTTCCCGGGTTCTTCCGGACCTACTATGCGCCGGCCGATTACAACGAGACGGTCAACACCATCGGCCGGCGCCTCTATGCGCGCCAGTACGAAATGCCGAACGGCAAGGGCGTCAATCTCGACGTGCAGACCAACCCGCTGAACATCTGCACGCGCCCGAACGCGCTATTCCAGGGCCGCCGCACCTAGTCGGATTGGTGGCTTCGAGCCCAAGCCGGGCGGCCGCCAGGGCCGCCCGGCGCC
>Ga0214472_10008929_pt1 | contig 10449 bp, 9 predicted proteins | sample RVTome_6_FD_207662 | JGI IMG/M metagenome (GOLD analysis project Ga0214472, IMG submission 207662) | Soil microbial communities from uranium-contaminated site in the Upper Colorado River Basin, Wyoming, United States - RVT140D175 | ecosystem: Environmental > Terrestrial > Soil > Contaminated >...
GATGTCGGGCCGCGACTCGCGGAAGCCCGGCAACCGCGCCATGACGCCTTCGAACTGCCGCATCCGCCGGGCCGTGGCCCGCTTGCGCCGCGCGCGCGGGTTGGGTTGGGCCGCGGACGCCGCCGTGCTCGCCGCGCGGCTCGGTGAGCGCGTGGCTGTGCGGCTCGTGTTGTGGCTTGACGTGCGGCTGCCGGTAGATTTGGGAGATGGGCGCGGACTCATGTCGGTTTCTCCTACGCCTCGCGAGTCGTGCGGTTTTGCTGACGGTCGGCGTGGCGCTCAAGCGCCAGTTGCACCAGCCGGTCCACCAGGTCGGGATAGGGGAGGCCGGTGGCTTCCCAGAGCTTGGGATACATGCTGATGCGCGTGAAGCCGGGCATGGTGTTGATCTCGTTGAGATAGAGGTCGCCGCGCTCGCCGTCCAGCAAGAAGTCGACGCGCGCCAAGCCGCTGCCGTCGATGGCCTGGAACGCCTGCACGGCCATGCGGCGCACGGCCGCGGTCTGGGCGTCGGTGAGGTTGGCCGGGATCAACAGTTGGCTGGTGTCGTCCAAGTATTTGGCGGCGTAGTCGTAGAACTCGTGACCGGGGACGATCTCGCCCGGCACGCTGGCGATGGGTGCATCGTTGCCCAAAACGCTGACCTCGATTTCGCGCGCGTGGGGGACGGCTTCTTCGACCAAGATTTTACGGTCGTAGTGCGCGGCCTCGTCGATGGCGGGGATGAGTTCGGCCCGGTCGCGCGCTTTGTTGATGCCGACGCTGCTCCCCAAGTTGGCGGGTTTGACGAAGACGGGATAGGTCAACGCGGCTTCCACGTCGGTCGCGGCGCGGTCGGGGTCGCGCTGCCAGGCCGGGCGCATCACCACTGCATGGTGGACCTGGGGCAGCCCGGCCGCGGCAAAGAGTTGTTTGGCGATGAGTTTGTCCATCGCCACCGCGCTGCCGGTGACGCCGCAGCCCACATAGGGCAGGTTCGCCATCTCCAACATGCCCTGGATGGTTCCGTCTTCGCCATAGGGACCGTGGAGGACGGGGAAGATGAGGTCCACCGTGTCCAACTGGGGCGTGTGCGCGGCGCTGGGCAGGAGCGCCCAGGCGTCGTGTTCGTCCCGGTCGAGGGAGTTCGGGTTGTCGCCGTTGCCCGTCTTGATCTGTGGCGCGATCTGCGGTTGGACCTCGGCGGCGTCGCAGAGTTGGCGCAGGGGGTCGCCGCCGGTCAGCCAGCGGCCTTCGGGCGTGATGCCCACGGGCACGACGGTGTACCCGGCTTTATCCAATGCGTCGATGACGTTGGCCGCGCTGGCAAGCGAGACTTCATGTTCGCTGCTGCGCCCGCCAAAGACGACGCCGACCCGCACATGTTTCCGGTCTACGTGCATGATTCACCATTCACCCACAAGTTGAACTTCGGGCGTCAATTCGATGCCGAAGCTATCCCGGACGCTGGACCGGATGCGCTCCATCAGCCGGACCACATCCGTGGCGGTGGCCGCGCCCACCCCACCGCGCCCAGAGGGCACCCGGACGATAAAGTTGGCGTGCTGCCGGCTCACCTCGACGCCGCCGCTGCGTGCGCCCTTGAGACCGGCGGCCTCGACCAGCCGCCCGGCAAAGTCGCCGGGGGGGTTGACAAAGACGCTGCCCAGGCTCGGCTCGACCGGCTGCGTGGCGCGCCGGTGCTGGAGAACCTCGGCGGCGCGGCGCTCGATTTCGTCTCGGTCGCCTTCGGCCAACCGGAAGTTGGCGCTGAGGATGACCGGGTTGAACGCGGACCGCAGCGGTTTGCGCCGTTTGAGGCTGCTGTCGCGATAGGCGTAGTCGAATTCCTCTACCTGCATTTCTACCACTTCGCCGTCGGCGTCGATGACCCAGGCATAGGCGAGACTGTCCTTTATTTCGCCGCCGTACGCGCCTGCGTTGCCCATGACCGCGCCGCCCACCGTACCGGGGACGCTTACGGCCCATTCCAGCCCGGTCAGCCCGGCGCGCACACCGGCGCGCGCCACGCCTGCCAGGGCCGCGCCGCTTTCGGCAAAGAGAAAGGGACGGTCGTCCACCGGATAGACACAACAGGGGGCCGGGTCGATCCGCACCTGGCGGCAGCGGTTGTAGATCACCAGCCCGCGGATGCCCGCGTCGCTGATGAGCATGTTGCTGCCGCCGCCCAAGATAAAGTAGGGTAGCTCGACCCGGCGCGCCCAGCGCACCAGCTTGAGCAGTTGGTCGGTGTGGTTGACGACGGCAAAAAGCTCGGCGGGACCGCCCACTTTCATGGTGGTGTAGGTCGCCAGTGGGGTCCCGGTCGTGATGGAGACGCCGAAGGCCGCGGGCGCGGTGAGGTCCACCTGGGTGAAGGTCGGCGTCATGGGTGCGCCTCCTCGGTGCGGGCCGTCAGCGCGTCCAGGAGCAGTTCGCCGATGCGATAGCCGTCGCCTGCGCCCAGGGTAATCACCACGTCGCCGGGCCGGATTTGCGCGGCGAGGAAGTCTGCGGCCGCGTCCAGTCCGCTGATGTGCCGGATGGCGGGATGCGGGCTGGCGGCGACCAGGGCTGCGGGCGAGGCGATGCCGTCGTCGGTTTCGCGCGCAGCGTAAATGTCGGTGACGATGACCTGGTCGGCGTCGTCGAAGCTGTGCGCCAGCTCGCGCAGCAAGTTGCGTGTGCGGCTGTAGGTGTGCGGCTGAAAGACGGCCCAGATGCGCCGGTCGGGGAAGCGGCTGCGGGCCGCGGCGAGCGTCGCGGCGATCTCGGTGGGGTGATGGGCATAGTCGTCGATGACCAGCACGCCGTCTGCTTCGCCCTTATGCTCGAAGCGCCGGGCTGCGCCGCGATAGCTTTCCAGCGCGGCCAACGCATCGGCCAGCGGCACATCGCACGCGCCCGCGGCGGCCGCGGCGGCCAGGGCGTTGCGGATGTTGTGGACGCCCGGCACGGGCAGCGTGAGCGTCCCGGCGGGCATCCCCCATTGGCGCACATCGGCGGTGGAGCCGTCGCCGGGAACGGCCTGGACGTCGAGGGCTTGCAGCCCCGCCGCGGGGTCCAGCCCATAGGTGATCCAGGCCGGGCCGCGCGAATAGGCATAGTTGCGTAGTTGTTCCGCACCGGCGTCGTCGCGACAGGTGATGACCAAGCCGCGGCGGTCCACGCGGTCGACAAACTGGCGAAAGGCGCGGCGAAACGCGGCGGGCGTGGGATAGTGGTCCGGGTGGTCCCACTCGACGTTGGTCACGACGGCGACGGTGGGGTTGAGGCCGAGAAACATGCGGTCATACTCGTCGGCTTCGATGACAAAGAGGTCGCTCGTCCCGGCGGCGGCGCTGCCGTAACCGGGCATGTCGGCCCCGACGATATAGCCCGGCGCGCCCAAATGGCTCCCGCCCGCGGTGTGCAGGATGTGGACGATCATGGCGGTGGTGGTGCTTTTGCCGTGCGTCCCGGCGACGGCGATCACCCGGCGGCGCGCCAAGAGCGCGGGCAGGAAGTCGGCACGCTTGACCACGGGGAGGCCCAACTGCTCGGCGGCCTGACGTTCGGGGTTGGCGGCGGCGACGGCGCTGCTGATGAGCACGACATGGGGCCTTTCCGTTGCGGGCCACTCGAGCAGGTTGGCGGCGGTCTGCTGAGAGAACACGGTGGCCCCGGCCGCGGCCAGGCGCGCGGTGGCCGCGTTAGCCTGGCGGTCGCTGCCGCTGACGCGCATCCCCTGCTCCAAGAGCACTTGGGCGATGGGGCCAAGCCCCGCGCCGCCGATGCCGATCAGGTAAATATGCAGTTGAGGATCGCGCTGCGCCAGCCGGGTCGTCCAGCCGTCGCGTTTGGTCGCGGCCATGCTGCGTTCCTGCTTATCCGCGCACGCGGATGATGAGTAAAACCGCCACGGGCACAATCCAATAAACCGGGTTCTCGAAAAGCGACTGCGGCAAGTACTTGACGAGCGTCTCGGCGGTGCTGGTCAAGGTGCTGTCAAAGGTGACGAGGCGGCTGATCGGGTACTCATAGACATCCTGGTAGTACCACAGCGTCCCGGCGATGAGATAGCCGTTGAGCAGGCCGATACCCAGGCTGATAAGCGTGCCCTGGGGCGGCGGGGCCGGAGTGCCGCCGAAACTGAGCGTGCGCCCGGCGTAGCTGCTAAAGACAATCGCGGCAAAGATGACGCTGTAGAGAGTGCTGGTCAAGAGCGCCTTTGCGCCGTCGTCGGTCAGCCCCAATAGCTGCGTGCCCAGGGTGGCAAACGCGCCGTCGAGTGGCTCTTTGAAAAAGGTCAAGATAAAGATGGCGACGAGAATGATCAGCGTACTGCCCAGTTCTTTGGCATAGCCGCGGGCGAGGCCGATCAGCGTGACCATCAGCCCGATACTGATAAAGGTGACTTCAACGGGTCCCATGCAGGGTGTTCCTGGTCGATTGGTTCATGGCTGCCGGGCGGCTAGGATTTGACCTTCGCATTGCCTTTGATGGATGTGGCCGCGAGCACCAGCAGTAAGGTTAGGATCACGATCAGCCCCAGCGACCCGGCGGACTCGACGAGCGTCCAGACGCTGCTGACGCCGTTCCAGAGCAGGGCGATGCCCGCGGCGATGAGTTCGAGCAGGTTGAGGTCCGCGCCGAGATTGGGCAGCGTTCCGTCGGGCGCAAAGAGCGCCTGTAGACTCGGCACAAAGACCACGCCGAAGAAAAGACCGTTGAGCACTCCAAAGAGGATGGCCCAACCGTTGCGCGGGCTGTTTTTGTCTTGGATGGCGAAATTGGTCACAGCATAGGTCACGACAAAAAGTACGACCCAGACGATGAATAGAAAAGACGTTTGCGCGTCGGCGGAGACCAGTTCAGGCGCGTTGGCGAGGGCGGCGAAGGCGTCGTCCGTGCTTCCCGTAAACCCGCCGGAGGTCGCAAAAGAGAAGGCCGCGCCAAAGAGATTGGCGAAGGTGACGACGATCTCGCTGCGCTCCTGCAAGACGAGCCAGGACGCCAGCGCCACGCCGAAGACGGTCAACTCGCGGCGGACGCCCCGGCGAAAGCCCAGCCAACCGAAAAACGCGATATAGATGAGGAAGGAAACGATGATGGCAGCTTGGCCGGTCATGGTTTGTCCAGTTGAGCGAGGGCAGTCGGCCCTCAGGCGTGGCGGGTGGCCGCCAGTTTGCGTAATTCGTCGGCGATGCGCTGGGCCGCGTCGGGCTGCGCCAGTTGTCCGGCGGCTTCGCCCATCTTGGCGAGCCGGTCGCGCTCGGTGAGCAGGGTCAAGACCTGGGGAACCAGGTCGGTCATGAGTTTGGCGTCTTCGACGACGACGGCCGCGCCATGCCGGACCAACTGCTCCGCATTGCGCGCTTGGTTGACCCCGGCAAAGGGCAACGGGGCCAGGATGGCGGGCAGCCGCGTGACGGTGAATTCGCCCAGCGTACTGGCTCCGGCGCGGGCGACGGTCAAATCGGCGGCGGCCAGCGCCAGCGGCATGGCCTCGTGCAGATAGTCCACCGGATGGTAGCGTTCCACCAGGCGACCCGGCAGCGCCCCCTCGGCGCGCAAGTCGCGAATCTTGTCTTTTGCCATGCCCCAATCACGTTCGCCCACGACGTGCAGCACGTGGGCGTGGGGCAAAAGGTCGGGCACGGCGCGCCAGGCGGCGAGATTGATGCTGCGTGCGCCCTGGCTGCCGCCCCAAATCAGAATCAGCGGCACATCGTCTTCGCCGCTGAGCTGGGGGCGGTCGATAGATTGCGCCAACTGACGGCGGGCTGCGCCACGGTCACACGCCGCCAAGACCAGTTCTTGGCGCACGGGATAGCCGGTGACGACGGCCTTGCCGCGGGGCGCGACGCCGCCAAAATAGCGCGCCGCGTCGGGAAAGGTGACGGCGACGCGGCGGGCCAACAGACTCATTGCGCGGATGGCCCAACCCGGCGTCATGTCGGGCAGGTAGATGAGCACCGGGACGCGGCGGAGACGACAGGCCGCGACCACCGGCGCGCACACATAGCCGCCGGTGACCAGACAGACATCCGGTTGAAAGCGGCGCAGAATGTCGAGGCTTTGGCGCACGCCGCGCATCATCCGGCCCGTGTTCGCCAGGGCCGTCAACGGGTTGATGCCGCGCACCTTGCCCGTGTCGATCCCCCGGTAGGGAATCCTGGCGCGGCCAACCAACGCTTGTTCCATGCCGCCGGTGCTGCCTATCCAGAGCAGCGCGTCTTTGGACGCGGCGTCAGGTGCGTCGAGTGTTGCGGACGCCGGTTGGCCCGCCGGGCCCAACGCCGCCGCCAGATGCGGCGCTACGGCCAGCGCCGGATACACGTGACCGCCCGTTCCCCCACCCGAAATTAAAACGCGCATATGAGTCCTGTAGGTTGGTTCCCACCGGAGAAGCCCGATCCGCACCCCGGCTCACGTTGAGCAGGATGCCGATGGCTCCCATGACGGTAACGAGTGAACTGCCGCCATAGCTGATCAGCGGCAGCGCGACGCCGGTCGGCGGCGAGACGGCCAGCACCACGGCGATACTGAGCAGCGCCTGGAGCGTCAACAACGTCGTGATGCCCGTGGCGAGCAGCATCCCGAAGGTGTCGGGCGCACGCAAGGCAGCGCGCAGACCGCGATAGACCAACAACGAGAATAAAAAGATGACAAAGAGCGCACCCAGCAGCCCCAGTTCTTCGCCGATGATGGCGAAGATATTGTCGCTCCAGCCCAGGGGCACGCCCCCCGGCAGCTTGTAATCGCCGTTGCCCAGCCCTTGCCCAAAGAAGCCGCCGTTGAGCACGGCCCGCAACGTTTGCCCCGTCTGCCACTCTTGGCTCTCCCACGGATTCCAGAAGGAGGCGGTGTATTTGGCAATGCGCTCGCTCGCATGAGGACTATACTGCAAAATAAGCCAAAACGTTCCGGCGCTGCCCACGCCCAACAAAATTAGCTGACGGAGTTCGGCCCCCGCGATGAAAAACATGATAAACGCCGTGACCACGATCAGGATCATGGTGCTGATGGCGGGCTGCGAAACCAATAACACGGTGATGATGCCCATGAGCACGGCGAAGGGGGCCAGACCGACCTGGACGTTGCGGATGCGGTTGCCTTTGCTGGCGAGCCATGCGCTGATGTAGATGATGATCGCGATCTTGGCCGGTTCGCTGGGCTGGACGCTGCCGTCGAAGAGCGTGCGCGTCGCGCCGTAGCGGACGTCGCCGAAGGCCAGCACCGCGACCAGCGCAAGCAGCGCCACCCCCATCAGCGGGATGCTGGCCCGTTCCCAGAAATGGTAAGGGACGCGCATGGCGACGATCATGACGACGACGCCGAGCACGATCCAGATCGCCTGGCGGAAGAAGTAACCGTAGGGAGAGCCGGTGTCGAGCGTGGCGACCGCATAGCTGGCGCTGAAGACCATGATGCTGCCCAACGCCAGCAGCGTGGCGACGATGGTCAACAGCCCCCAGTCGTAATTGCCCTGGTCGCGCGAACTCTTGGCGGATGTCTTGGTGGTCATGGCATTCGTTTGGCCCGGTTGCCGTTGCAGATCTGCGCGTCGATCATGCGGCGCACCAGTTGGCGGAAGTGCTCGCCCCGTTCTTCAAAGTCCTTGTAGGCGTCGTAGCTCGTCCCGCCCGGCGAGAGCAGTACCACGCTGTCGTCGCCCGCCACGCGCGCCGCCAACTCGACGGCCTCGTCCAGCCGCTGCACGACGGCGCAGTTGGGCGCTTTCTGCTGGCTGAAGCGGGCGCGTTCTTGGACCAAATTGATGATCATGGGGCCGCTTTGTCCAAAACCGATCAGGAAACTGACGCGGGCCAACGCTTCATTGGCGAAGGCGTCCCACGGCAGATTCTTGTCCTTGCCGCCCGCCAGGAGGATCAGCGTCTGTTGGCCCGGCTCAAAGCTGCGTAGTCCGGCGATGGCGCGTTCGGGCGAGGTGGCGATGCTGTCATTGATCCAAGTCACATGGTTGTCGTGGGCCACGACTTCGAGCCGGTGCGGGACGCCGGTGAAGGTGCGCGCCACGTCGCCCATGCAGCCGAGGTCTGCGCCCGCGGCGTGGGCGATGGCGCAGGCGGTCAGCAGATTGCCCACATTGTGGTCGCCGCGCAGGGGGACTTCTTCCCGGCGGCAGATGGGTTGGCCTTCCACGATCAACACGCCATCGGCCAGCCAAGCGCCGGTGGAGAGTATGTGTTGCTGCGAGACCGGCACGATGCGGACGCCGCGGCGTTGCAGCACCGCCTGCGTTTCGTCCAACAGGTCGTCCAACCGCCACTCGGCGGGAATCCGTTTGCGTTTGGGCAGCATCTCCGGCGGGGCGAGGCGCGACGTGACCGGGTCGTCCAGATTGACGACGAGCGTGCTGCCCGGCTCCAGCAGGGCCAGCAGATTGAACTTGGCCGCAGCATAGGCGGCCATCGTGGGATGGCGGTCCAGGTGATTGGGCGTCAGGTTGGTGATACACGCCACCTGCGGGCCGCCACCTTGCAGACCGCCCCACGCCAGCGCCGGGTCGAACAACTCAAGCTGGAAACTGCTCAGTTCGAGCACGGTCGCGCCGGGTTCGATGGTCGCCAGCCGGTCGAGCAGGGGGACGCCGATGTTGCCGCCCACATGGACGGTGCGCCCGTCCGCGGCGAGCAGCTTGCCGACCAGGGTCGTGGTGGTCGTCTTGCCGCTGCTGCCGGTGATGGCGATCAGGGGCGTCAGACCGTGCGACGCGGCCAGTTGGCAGGTGAGCAGGCCGTCGTTGGTCAAGGGGATGCCGCGGGCGACGGCGGTTTCGACGATGGGCAGTTGGGCCGGGACGCCGCCGCTGAGACAAAGCAAGGCACAGTCGTCCAATAACGAGGTGGGATGGCCGCCCAGGGCATAGGCGACCGGGATGCCGTTGAGCGCGGTGGTCTCGGTTTTGAGGCGTTCAGGGGGCGCGGCGTCGCTGACGACGACCTGCGCGCCCAAGTCGGCGAAGAAGCGCGTCAGCGCCATCCCCTGGCGCGCCAACCCCAGGACGACGACCCTGCGCCCGGCAAAGTGTGCGCGGAGCAGGTTGGCATCCGGCGTGGGTGCGCCGGAGAGATTGCCGTTGTTGGTGAACACTTGCGGTCCCTTTCCACGTTCGGGAAACCGGGCCGGAGCAGCCAAGTCAACCGGCGTTGGCCGGAACTGCTCGGTCTGCCATATCAGATGGTCCACGCCGTCCATACGCTCACACTTCCTTTTGCCCCGACGCCCAGAGGGATTCCTCGCTTCGCTCGGAATGACAGCAACTCGGGTTAGATCAGGGCCAACGCTACGCCCAACATGCCGCACAACACGCCGACCAGCCAAAACCGTTCCTTTACCTGCATTTCACTCCAGCCAAGCAACTCGAAGTGATAGTGCAGGGGCGACATCTTAAAGATGCGCCGTCCTTCCCCATACAGCCTTTTGGTCCACTTGAAATAGCTCACCTGTAAGATGACGCTGCCCGCTTCCGCCATAAAGACGAAACCGACGACGGGCAAGAGCAGCCATTGACCTGTCATCACCGCGACCAGCCCCAGCGTTGCGCCCAGGGCCAGACTGCCCGTGTCGCCCATAAACATCTGCGCGGGGTAGGCGTTGTACCACAGAAACGCCAGCAACGCGCCTACTACCGTAAAACAAAACGCCGTCAGATAGATTTGGTTCTGCAAATAGGCGATGGTCCCGTAACAGGCAAAGGCGATACTGCTGATGCTGCCCGCCAAGCTGTCCAGCCCATCGGACAAATTTACGGCGTTGCTCATGAGCACGATGATCAGCACGGTGATAGGGATGATCATCGGGCCGATGCGAAAAAAGTCCGGAAAGCCCGGCACACCCATATAGTCCCAATGCGGCGGGCCAAAGTAGAGCACCAGCGCGACGGAGGTGGCGAACAGCAACTGGAAGCCGCTTTTCATGCGGGCGCTCATGCCTTCACCGCGTCCCCGCAGACCCTTGATGCCTTGCCAGTCGTCAATTGCGCCCAGAATGGCGTGCGACCCCAGGCAAAAGAACAGAATTAAGGTGCTTTGCCCGATATAGTTGAGACCCCACAAGTTGGCGATGTTGAGCACGCCGGTAATCAGCAGGACGGGCACGACGATCAGGATGCCGCCCATCGTGGGCGTGCCGGTCTTGAGTTGGTGAACGTCCGGTTCTTCGACACGGATTTGTTTGCCCATGCCCCATCGCCGGAGCAGATTGATCAGCGGCGCACCCCAGACGACCGCCAGAAAAAAACTGACCGTGCCCAACGTCAACGCGTATGCCATGCCCTACTCTTTCGCTCGGTGTTAGTGGTGAGGCTGGGGCACTCTTTTGGCCCGTTCATCTTGGCTGATGGCCGGGACGATACGCTCCATCCCCACGGCGCGGCTACCTTTGACTAACACCAGGTCCCCGGCGCAGATGGCGTGCTGCAAATAGGCGATGGCCTCTTCCGCCGTGGCCGTGCTGTAGAGA
>Ga0214472_10008931_pt1 | contig 10446 bp, 13 predicted proteins | sample RVTome_6_FD_207662 | JGI IMG/M metagenome (GOLD analysis project Ga0214472, IMG submission 207662) | Soil microbial communities from uranium-contaminated site in the Upper Colorado River Basin, Wyoming, United States - RVT140D175 | ecosystem: Environmental > Terrestrial > Soil > Contaminated >...
GCCGCCGGCCAGGAACAGGAAGCCGTTGGGATCGTCGGCCTCCAGATACGGGTTTCCCGAAATCTCGATCGACCCCTTGGCGATGATCGTCATCGAGGTCGGGCTGGCGTCCCCCTCCCCTGGACTGCCCGACATCTTGACGTTGCCGTCGACGCAGAAGGTGCCCGGGTTCTCAGCGTCGCCGCTGTATTCCCAGATCGTGGGGCTGGTGCCGGAGCGCTTCCAGCCGAACTGCTCGCTGCCGGTGGCGTCGTACTCGGTGCCCGTGCTCTCGTCCACGACCTTCCCCGTCGACGTCAGCGTGTAGTCGGCGTCGTCGCAGTGGGATGCCGTGGGATTCTCGTACTGCGGCACGCTCTGCGAGCCGGCGTCCTCCGTGGGTTCCACGCTGTCGCCGCTCCCGTTCTCGAGCGAGCCGCTCAGGTCCACCGCGCCGGTCGCGCTGACGCTGCCCGAAGCGACCACCGAGCCGCCGATCTTGAGGTCCCCGTTGGTGTGAAGGCTCTTCGAGCAGCCCAGCAGGTCGGCGTCGCCGCTGATCTCGAAGTCGCCGTCCACCAGCACGGTGGGCTCGATCGAGCAGGCAAAGCTCTGGTTCCGGATCGCGACCTGGGTCTCGAGCTCGCCCGCCATCACGCCGCCGGGCGTGTCATAGGTCAGCGCGATGTTGACTTGCTTTACCTCGCCGGCGTCGGCGGTCACGTTCAGGTTTCCGTCCAGGTAGGTGATCGTCAGGCCCGTGATGTTGTCGGCCACCACGCCCTCGACCCCACCGACCTCGCGGAGGATCTCCCCCGTGTCGGCGTCGAAGTAGTAGCGGACGTGCTCATCGCCGAAGTCACTGGCGTCGTCGGTGTCGCCGTCGGCGTTGAGGTCCGCCGTCCATTCGACGTCGCTCGCATCCGTCGTGACGAAGCCGGAACCGGCGGTCCCACGCGGGTCGTAGCCCGCGTTCCGCATCTCGCGCGCCATCATGTCGAGGGCCGCCCGCGCATTCATCGTCCGCTCGACGCCGGTGTTCTGGCGCGACTGGGCCTGGTGCTGGGCGCGGAAGATGTCGACCATCGCGACCGTGACGATTCCCACGACCACGAGCGCCACCATCATCTCGACCAGCGTGAACCCCAGGCCGTTCTTCGCGACGCGATGTCTCATGGCGGACTCCTAGCGCCCCGGCTCGGCTACGTACGTCATGCGGCGCGACTGGAAGGTCGTTCCGCGCTCGTCCCACGTTCCCAGGATCTCGATCTTCTTGACGCCGTCCATCGGCGTGTCGTCGGTGACCGTCCAGGTCCGTTCGAAGGCGATGCCTCCCACCGTGATCGTGTCGTCCCCGTCCGTGATGTCGTCGTAGCTCGCCGTCTGGAACTCCTCGATCTTCTCGTGGAGGACCTGGTCCGCGCGGGTGCGGTTGGTGGCCCCGCGGTTGGCCTGCGCCACCGTGACCGAGAGGGCCGCCAACCCGAGGATGCCGATCGTCATGAGGACGACGCCGACCATGACCTCGACGAGCGAGATGCCGCGCCGGTTCCCGCGGCGGGAACGGAGGAATCGAGCGATCACGGGGCCGAGCCTCCCACCGGCTCCACGTACATGCGCGTCATCCCGCTGGCGAGGATCCGCACCGTGATGGCGCGATTCTCGTCCGAGATCACCAGATCGCCGGTGCCGCTGACGCGGCCGGTCGGATAGAAGGTGATCGCGCCGTCGGCCTCGCCGTTGAGCTCGACGGTCGCGTAGGACGCGAAGTCGGAGGTGCGGTCGATCGTCGTTGCGATCTCGTCTACGACGCCGTCCACGACGCCCTCCAGGCCCTTGGCGTCGAGCGTGCGCTCGTCCTTGTGGCGGATCTCCACGGTCTCGCCGTCCGCGACGGCCACTTCGTATTCGCGCTGCTCGGCGACCGCCTTGGCCCGCAGCCGCGAGAGCTCGGTGTGGACCTGGCGCGCTTCCCTGGTCATGTCGAAGGGCCGCGTCCGGGAAGCCACCGACGGGATCACCACGGCGGCCGTGATGCCGACGATGGCCACGACGACCATGATCTCGATCAACGAGAATCCCTGGGCGTCGATTCGGAGCGTCTTCATGGTTTCCCCTTTCATGTGCGAAACCCCCAGGGCAATTCCTGCTCGGGGGGCCATAGAGAGACCGGATTGCGCCGGTGTTTCCGGCGACAGCCAGGCTGTCCCCGCTCGTTTGCGGCGTGGACCCTATGGCTTTGCGTCCCCCGATCGCTCGGGGTTTGCCCTGATGTCGTTGGGACGCGATCTCGCGTCCCCGTCCGCCTTTGACCTACAGCAAAAACCGTTCCATGGTGGTCATGGCGTGGGCGGGGCCGCGCAGCCGATCGCAAAAGCCTCGGAGCGGCAAGGACTTGTTTGGCTCGTGACGCGGGAGGGCCGCTCCGGCTTCCTCCCCCGAGACCGCACGTTGCAACGGCCCCCCGCGTTCCACGCTGTATCGTTCCATTTCTCTGTCACGATCCGTATCGCTGGGACCACGAGAGCACTCGACGCGTCAGCCCACCCTCCGGCGGGCAGTCGAAGACGAACTGGACGTTTCCGGAGATCTCGTTGGACGTGGCGTAGTCGGCGGCGCCGGCGGGATCAGGCTCGTCGGCGCAGAAGATCTGGGCCGAAAGGCTGGGATTGCCGCTGAGGTGGCACTGGCTTCCGGCGTAGAGCAAGCCGTTGCTGAGCTCGGGAGCGGCGCCGCTGACGTTGCCGGCGATCTTGAGGTCTCCCTGGGCCATGAGCAGGAAGCCCTCGGGGTGGTCGGGCATGATGACGAGGTTGCCGGTGGCCGTGATGCCGCCGGTGGCGAAGACCGTCATCACGAACGGGTCTTCGGCGGAGCCCAGGCTGCCGTCCATCTTGGCGTTGCCGTCGATGCAGAAGGTCGCCTCCACCACCTGAGCCGCGACCAGCTCCCAGGCGGTGTTCCCGGCGGTGGTCTTCTGGACCCAGCCGTAGGCTCCGTTGCCGGTGTTGGCGTGGACCTCTTCGCCGGTCGCGACGACCGTGATCCACCCGTCGGCGTCCAGGATGTAGTCGGCTCCCGGGCAGGTGTTCCAGACGTCATAGGTGGGAACGGTGATGGTCGCCTGGTTCATGAGCGGCGTCACTTCGTTGCCGTCCGGATCCTCGATCGAACCGCTCACCACGACGCTGTCGGCGGAGACCACGTTGTACTCGACCACGAGATTCGACACCTCTGCGACCCCATTGGTGTAGACGCCGCCGCAGCTGCCCAGGAGCTGGACCGAGCCGCCGATCGCGAGATCCCCGTTCACGACCACGGCGGGGGGCGTCGGATCGGATCCATAGACGAGATCGACGGTGGCGGTAGCGCCGTTGGGGTGCTTGCCCCTGCACCGAATGAGGATGCGGCCGTTGAGGTCGACCAGGTCGTCCCCGTCACCCTCGTTGGGGTCGTCGAGAAAGGTCACCTTGTACCTGCCGTCCCCCCACACGAATCCTTCTTCGGGGATCTCCACGTCCTCCGGCATGCCGAACCCCATGAGGAGGCCATCGTCGTCCGTATCCGGGAGGCTGTCGCTGCCGAGTAGGAGCACAGTGAGCGTCCGATCGGAGAGGTGCTCTTCCAGCACGGAAGCAGCGTGCGCCGCTCCCGCCTCGGCCAGCTGCAGGGCCCGCGCCGACGATTCGCGGTTGGCCATCGAGCGCGCGTTGAGATCGACCACCACCCAGGCGCCGGCGGCGAGAAGACCGATCGCCACCACCGCGAGGAGCGACACCGGCAGGGCCATCCCCCGCCGATCCCACGCGCCATGCAGGCCGGAGATGCCGGTCCTCACGTCTGGTTGCGGAGGTAGACCCACGCCTCTCTCCTTTCGGTCGCGCCCGTCCGCGGATCCTTGGGGGTCACGATGCGGAAGCGCACGCGGGCGGCGCCGCTCATGAGAGCCTCGTCCGTGAGCTCGGTGCCGTTCACGTCGTAGTACCAGAAGCGGAGCGACTCGACCGGGTACACCATCGGGCGCCCGACCTCGTCCGCCTGCCAACGAACCTTGAGCGTGTCGGCATCGACCCAGATCTCCACGTCCTCGTAGAGGTCCTCGGTATCCCCGTCCGCCGGATTGAAGTCCGAGACCACGCGCAGGTTGTCGAACGCATCGTTGCCGAGGGGATCGGGGTCGAGCCGCGCTTCTCCGCGCTGGTAGGGGTCGGCGCCCGCGGACCTCAGGACCGAAGCGATCGCCCCCTCCGCCATGCGCAGCCCCTCGTGGGCGCGCACCGCTTCGCGCTGGCGCACGTAGTCGCGCTGGGCGCGGATGATGAGAGAGAAGAGCGACCCCATCACGATCGTCAGCAAGACCATGGCGATCATGACTTCGGTGAGCGTGAAGCCCGAGAAGCTGCGGAGACGAGCGATCATGGCGCCAGCACCAGGGTGCTGAGATCGAGCGCGTCGTGATCGTTGCGCGCCACGTTGGCCGGGCGGACGCGAACCGTCACGGCGAGCGTGTTGGCCGGCCCCGGCTCTACGGTCCACCGGCGCAGGATCCAGCGCGCGTGAGCCGTGGGCAGGCTGTCGGAGTGGCTTTCTTCGCTCGCCGTCAGGGAGCCGCCTTCGGCGAGCTCGTCGGGGATGCCCGCCGCCGAGGCGCTCCGGAGCTCCTCGAGCTTGCTCTCGGCGGCGGCGGTGAGCTCGCCGTGGCTCACGGACTGCTCGTGCCGACGGCTGGTGCCCGCCAGGACGCTGGCCATGCCGAGCACGGCGACCGAGAGGATCATCATGGCGACGATGATCTCGATCAGCGTGAAGCCGCCGTCCCCGCGGAGGGGGACTCCGCTCACGCCGCGGGGGACGGCGTGGAGCAGCATCACTCGACGCGCGCCTGCCCCGCGGCGTCGAGCACGACGTTACGCTCGAGCTCTCCGAGCCGGAGCGTGTAGACCTCCCTGCCGTCCTCGGTGGTGCCGAATCCGGTGAACCTGACGGTGTCCGGGGAGGTGCCCGTGAAGCGGACCTCCTCATCCAGATAGCGGGTTCCGATCCCCGCGATGCGGTAGGTCTGCGCGCCGGTGAGCGCGACGGTGGCCGTGGCGTTGTTCTTGATCGCTTCGGTGCGGGCCCGGTTGAGGTCCCCCACGAACGCCTGGGCGGAGCCCTCGATGCGGAGAGTCCGGCTGAGGCTTTCGATGCGCGGGGTCGCGATCGCCGCCAGGATCCCCACCACCGCGAGGGTCATCAGGATCTCCACCCGCGTCACGCCGCGCGCGCCCTGGCGGAGCCGGGGGCCGTGGACAAAACCCCAAACACGACGGGGGGACTCACCCACCGTGCGGGACGGGATAGCGGTCATGGCTTCATCCTCTCGGCAGCTGGCTGTCCGGACGACGGTCCGGACCCTGTAGCTTTGCGCCCCCCGATTGCTCGAGGTTTGCCCTTGTGCGAGGAACGCGCGGAGCGCGTCCGCCAGAAACCATTGCAAGATTCATTCCAGCGCCGACGATGGATCGCGTCAACCCGCTGGGGCGCTGGAGGTTGCGAGCGGTGGGACGGGCCCGCGAGGGCGGCGCGGCGGGTCCGCTGCGCCGCGAACTGCTAGCGGACCTCGCGCCACGCGACGACGCTCGGACCACCCCCGGGGTCGCGCTCCACCCACGCCTCGACCTCGCGCGCGGCGCTTCGGGATCGGCCCTCCGCGCGGATGCCGAAACGGCCGCCGGACGGAGTCCAGCGGGCGGTCCAGCTCCCCGTCTCCAGCGTGCCGGCGAGCTCGCGGGCGACCCCCGCAGCGCCGGGGTCGACCGCTTCGCGCGCCAGGGCCTCCGCCAGGCCCCCCTCGGCGAGCGCGAGCGCCGCGGCGTGGTCGCGATAGTTGCCGGCCAGCGCCGTCTCGACCCGGGCAGCGAGCGCCGCCGCCAGCGACAGAGCCGTGAGCGCGACCAGCGCCCAGAGCACGACCGCCAGCGCCGCGCCGGCGCGGCGTGCCGGCGCCGGCGCCGAACCGGTCGCCATCACGGATTGCGGCGCGCGGCCGCCCACCGCGCCTCGATGGCACCGGCGCGCCGCGCTCCGGGCACGCGCACGCGCGCCTCCGCGATCCGGGCCCGCGCCGGATCCGGGACCGGACCCAGCTCGCGCCCTTCGCCGTCGCGGTAGGAGAACCACGCGGAGTCGGGCCAGGCGGACAGGAGGCGGGGGCCCCCGTTGACGCCGCGGCGCCAGGCGCCCGGGCCCACGGCGTACGCCAACCGCTCGTTGGGGTTGCCGTCCGTCGGCAGGAGCGCGCCGTTGCCGTTCCAGTCGGCCGACAGGTCCATCGCGCCGGCCTCCAGCCGCTCGATCCGCGCTCCCGAGCCGCCCACGGGGTCGTAGCCGGCGCCGCGCCACTCCGCGGCCCACAGTGCCGCCGCCGCCCGGGTCTCACTCCAGGCCGCGTGGCTCGCGGTGAGCGTCGCGACGGCGCGGTTGCCGACCCCGCACAGCGCGAGCGCCGCGCCCGTGATCAGGAGCCCGACCACCGCGGCGACGAGGAGCTCGACGGTCGTGAATCCGCCGCGCGCGCGGTCACGTGCCACAATTCGTCTCCCGTTCCCGGAATCGCCGCGTGACGAGAACCACCGCGTCGGGCCGCTCCGGGCTGCCGGCCTCCACCCGCGCCTCCGCCAGGCATGGCGCGGGGTGGGTCGTGCGCCACCGGAGCTCGCCCCGCCACGCGGCCCACTCCACGTCGGCCGCTCCCGCGCCCTCGGCGGGCCACGGCGCCGCGCGCCAGGTCTCGAGCCACGTCTCGGCCGCCGCCAGGGCGAGGCCCCGGAGCATCGCTTCGCGCCTCGCGCGCTCGCCTTCCGCGATCCCCGCGGCGAGCGCCAGCGCTCCCACCGCCAGGAGGAGCAACGCCACCACCACCTCGATCAGCGTCACGCCGAGACGTCCCGACTCGATCGAGTCGCCCGGCTTCGCTGCAGCACGCCGAGTCACATCGCCGTCACCGCCCCCGTGGGCGCCACCCGCGCGCCGTGCCAGCGGGCGTCGGGGTCGCCTTCGACGCCGACCCACGTCGTGCTGTAGAGGCTGCTCGTGCCACGCGAGGTGAAGAGGATCTCCTGACGCCAGGCGGTCGTACGGAGGAGCAGGCCCGATCCGAGCGACCTTCGGCGCAAGGTGTCCCCACCGACGGCGATCACCACATATCGGCCGCGCAGCGTGTCGACGACGACGCGGGCGGTCGCGCCGTCGAGGATCGCCCGCGTCCGCGCGAGGACGAGGTCGCTCCTGAGCTCGCGCCCCGCGGACCACGCCGCGTAGCGCCGCGTGGCGCGCGCCACCGTGGGCGCCGCCGCGGCGGCCAGGATCGCGGCCACGACGAGGACGGACAGGGCCTCGACGAGCGTATGCGCGCGGGGCGCCCCATGAAAAGGACCCATACAAGAAGGACCCGAGGGGGATGCGGCGGACGGAAAGTGGCCGGCCGGCGGCCGGCGGTCAGACGGAGGGCTACAGACGCGAGCGGAGAGGGATCAGCAGGCGTCCCCGGCCACGAGCTGGCCTTCGGCGCTGCTGATGCACCAGCTCGACGTGGCCCCGGGATGGCTGCCGACCAGGCGGATCCCCCCATCCACGAGCGTGCCGGTCACGGTGACGCCGGCCGAGGACGCGAAGCCGGGGGGGGAGACCCGCTCCCCATCGACGGCGACGAACGCCACGTACTCGCCGAGATGGACGTAGTACTCCTCCTCGGCGCCCAGCGCGTTCCGGACGTCGCTCTTCACGGTCGCGTCGTGCGCCCTGTCGGTGACGCTCGCGAAGTGCGGAACGGCGATGGCCGCCAGGATCGCGATGAACGCGACCACGACCAGCAGCTCGACCAGCGAGAACCCGGAGCGATCTTGAGATGGGGAGAAGCGGCTCATGCCAAAGGTGTTTGCAAGTCTCGGGCCGTAGTGGGGATCGCTCCCGGGGGGCGGTTTCGGGAGCCTTTGAACGGCAGGAAGTTGAGAGGATTCCCGGTCGTGGCGACTCCGTTCATGGAGGCCGCTGTGAGCCGCCGACCGTCGGGATCTTCACACCCGCCGGTCGGACAATCGGGGGGGGCATCAGCAGGCGTCCCCGCGCAGGACGATGACGCCGTCCGCCGAGTCGACCTCCCAGCACTGACCCTGAGCGTGCTCGGCGATCATCGTGTAGTCGCCGGCGCCGGCGCTCTCGATCGTGACGGTGACATTCTCGGAGGGGGTGAACTCGAGGTCGGCCGCGTCGCCTGCATACACCTGGTTGTCGGAGTAGTACGACTCCTGGGCGCTCACGGCGTTCCGAAGGTCGGACCTCGCCGCCGCGTCGAACGCCTTGGCCTTTGCCGATCCGAAGCGGGGGATCGCGATCGCGGCCAGGATGCCGACGATCACGACGACGATCAGCATCTCGATGAGCGTGAACCCACCGGAGCTGCCGCGCGTCAATGTGTCCACTCCTTGGGAAATGAAGCTGTTGCCCCGGAAATGGAAACGGCGCGAAGCCGGAGCTTCGCGCCGAATCCGGGAGCAGGACCGTTCTTCAGCCCTACCCTTCCTCAGCAGCCGGTCGTCTCGATGACGATCTCGCCGGCATCCGAGTCGACGCTCCAGCCGTTGTCGCTGTCAGCGTGCTGGGCGCACATGCTGTAGCCCGTCGCGTCCCCGGCAACGACGTCGGACAAGGTCACGTTGGCCGACGGCGTGACGTCGAGGTCCGCCACGGCACCGTACGTCTGGTTGTCCGAGAAATACGCTTCCTGAGCGGTCATGGCGTTGCGCAGGTCGGTCTTGGCCGCTGCGTCGAACGCCTTGCCCTTGGTCGAGGCGAAGCGCGGAATCGCGATCGCAGCGAGGATGCCGATGATCACGACTACGATCAACAGCTCGATGAGGGTGAAACCCTTGGAGTTCTTCATGCTCTTCACGGCTCTGCTCCTTGTGTCGTTTCGGTCACTTTGTCGGGACGCCCCTCTTCCGGTGACGCGTCCCCCAGTCGGTCCCTGGTTGCCTTCGGGTGGTTGGATTTGCAAGAGGGATGCCATACCGAAATGCCGTGCGGATGATACCAGGCAACCCGTTGTCTCAGAACGATTTGAAGCGAGTGTAACAAAATCGGTGGTCGATTCCGTCCCGGCCGGCACGGGCGATTCGCCCACGCGAATCGCTTGCAGTTTGCCAACCGCCACCCATTACGTCGTCTGGAGACCGTAGCGGTCGATCTTGCGGTAGAGAGTGGAGGGGTCGATTCCGAGGATCTCCGCAGCGCGCGCCTTGTTCCCCTCCGTCTTGGCGAGCACCCACTGGATGTAGGCCTGCTCGATCGTCTCCATGGTCGGGGTGGGCGCGGGGGCGTCTCCGACCAGCTTCTGCTCGGGCTTCTCGCGCACCTTGTCGGGAAGCTCGGGAAGGTCGATGCGGTGGCCCGCCCCGGTGCCGTCGCGCCACCCGGCCAGCACCAGGAGCCGCTCCACCACGTTCTCCAGCTCGCGCACGTTGCCCGGCCAGTCGTAGGCGCACAGCGCCTTGAACGCGCGCTCGGTGAAGATCTGGTCGTAGGCGCGGTTGCCGCCCGGAACGGCGCCCGGGAACCCGTTCGTCGCCAGCACGTGCTCGAGCAGCAGCGGTATGTCCTCGCGGCGGTCGCGCAGCGGCGGGATCGTGATCGGGATGACGTTCAGGCGGTAGAAGAGGTCCTGGCGGAAGTTCCCCGTCTCGACCTCGCGCTCCAGGTCCTTGTTGGTGGCCGCCAGGATCCGGACGTCCACCGGAACCGCTTCGGTCGCGCCCACCGGGATGATCTCGCGCTCCTGGAGGACGCGCAGGAGCTTGACCTGGATGGCGGGGCTCGTGTCCCCGATCTCGTCCAGGAAGAGCGTCCCGCCGGCGGCCACCGTGAACAGCCCCTCCTTGTCGCGGATCGCACCGGTGAAGGCGCCCCTGACGTGGCCGAAGAGCTCGGATTCCAGCAGCGGCTCCGGCAGCGCCCCGCAGTTGATGGCCGTGAACGGGCCCCGGCCGCGCTTGGACTTTCGGTGGAGGTAACGCGCGAAGAGCTCCTTGCCGGTGCCGCTCTCGCCCATCAGCAGGACCGTCGAGTCGGTCGGCGCCACCTGGTCGGCGACGAAGAGGACCTTCTTGAACTCGCCGCTGGTACCCACCGGGTCGATGCGGATCGAGTCGCCCACCTTGCGCTGGAGCGCCTGGTTGTCGCGAACGAGCCGAACCGTCTTCTCCTCGAGGGCATGGATGTCGAGCGCCTGGCGGGCGTTGAGGACGAGCTCCTGATTCTTGTAGGGCTTCCTGAGATAGCGGAAGGCGCCTTCGTTGCAGGCCTGGATCGCGACGTCCTCGTCGCCCTGCGCGGTGATCAGGATCACCTTGGCGAGGGGGTCCTGCGCCCGGGCCGCCTTGAGGACGGCGATTCCGTCCCGGACCGGCAGCCTCAGGTCGGTGATCACGA
>Ga0214472_10008932_pt1 | contig 10445 bp, 10 predicted proteins | sample RVTome_6_FD_207662 | JGI IMG/M metagenome (GOLD analysis project Ga0214472, IMG submission 207662) | Soil microbial communities from uranium-contaminated site in the Upper Colorado River Basin, Wyoming, United States - RVT140D175 | ecosystem: Environmental > Terrestrial > Soil > Contaminated >...
GTGTGCTGGGAGCGCAGCCCGGCGAGGACGTGAGCCTCCTTCTCGAACCGCTGCAGGGCCACATCGCGATCCCCGAACCTCGCGGTGAGGCTGGAGTTCAGGATCTGCTTGACCGCGGCCCGCCGGAGAAGGCGGTTGTGTTTCGCCTCGTACACGACTCCCATCCCGCCCTTGCCGATCTCCCGGATGAGGGTGTAGCTGCCCAGATTCTGCCTTACTCCGGATTCGTAGACGAACTTCGCCCCGAAGGTCGCGATGACGACCGCGATGGCGGGACTGATCATCGACTCGACGAGCTTGGGTCCTTGCTCCCAGTAGGCCTGGAGGCGGCTCAGGACGATGAGAGTACCCAGGGGGACGGTGGCCGCGCAGAGGAGGCTGGCCCGCAGGGCCCACGCGCGGGGCACGGGGATCAAGAGCGGGAACATGATGATGATCGGCGTGACCCAGGTGACCATGGGCAACCGGCTTCCCTCGGCCGTGAGGTAGGCGGGGGCCGAGATCGAGATCACGAAGCAGCTGAGGACCTGGAACGTCAAGGCGTACACGAGGAGGCGTTCCAGCGCCATCCCGCGGTCGCGGGAAAGAACGGCCAGCATCGCGGAGAGTGCGATCCCCGAGAGAACGGATATCACGTTGATCGGATGCCGATCCAGAACCTGCCCTCCGGTGAGGATCGCGTGGACGGTGTAGGCGCCGAAGGCCGCGATGCCGATGAGCGCCACGTAGAAGAGACGCCGGCGGATTTCGCCCTGGAGCCGGGGCGGAAGCCCCAAGCGTTGCGCAAGGTCCGATTGGGGAATGAGAGAGACGGCGGGCTCGTCAGGGCTTTGCGAAACGGCCATGCGCATTCCGATTCACGGAGAGCGGCGGCCCCGCTGGGAGTCGGCGAGGCTCCCACCATGCTATATTACAACTGCCGGGAGGTCGGGAATCAAGTGCCCTGCCCGCCGGCGCGAAAGCCAGAGCGCATTTTGCTTTTCCCGCTACCGCTTTGGGGAGAGCCGCATGCCGGATCCCACCGAGCCCACCGGAGACATCACTCCGCCGGAGCCCGTCGAGTCGTCTCTGATCGGGAGATACCGCGTGATCCGTTCCCTGGGTCGCGGGGGTATGGGCGAGGTGTACCTTGCCGAGGACGAGCTCCTCCATCGCAGGGTGGCCCTCAAGCGGGTGGGACGTGATTTGAGCCGGGATCCCGAGTACCGGCGCCGCCTCCTCCGCGAGGCCCAGCAGGCCGGCCGCATCTCCGATCCCCGCATCGCCGCCGTCCACGACGTGATCGTGGAGGACGACGACGTCGTGCTCGTGATGGAGTACGTGGAGGGCAAAACCTTCCGCGAACGGATGCAGGACGGCCTTGCTCTCGAGGATTTCTGGGACCTCGCCGTCCAGTGCGTGGAAGCCCTCGACGTCGCCCACCGGCACGGAGTCCTCCACCGCGACATCAAACCCGACAACCTCATCGTGGACGCCGCGGGCAGGGTCAAGATCCTCGACTTCGGCGTCGCGAAGCGGGTGTTCGTCGAGGACGGCGTCACCACCGCCAGCACCGACACCATCGACGACAGGATCATGGGCACCCCGGCCTACATGCCCCCCGAGGCGCACCTGGGCCGGGCCCTCGACGAGCGCTCCGACATCTTTTCCCTCGGCATCTTCTTCTACGAGGTGCTGGCCCGGCGGCGGCCGTTCACGGGATCCACCCGGGGGGAGGTGGTGAGCAGGATCCTGAGCGAACCCCCGGTTCCCCTCGAGGAAGCCGCGCCCGGGGTGCCCGAGCCCCTCTCCAGCGTGGTCGCGTGCATGCTGGCCAAGGAGCCCGGCAGACGCTATGCCTCCGCCGGAGACGTGCGGGAGGCGCTCGCGGCCGCGCGGCGGGGGGAGTTCCGCGAACCCCGGACCGTCCCCCGCCGGACGAGGGGTTCCCGGCGCGTGTCCCGTACCGCCGCCGCCCTTCTGGCCGTCGCCGCCCTGGCCGGGGTGATGGCGCTGGCCGGCGGTCCCGGACGCTTCGGCGCTCCCGCACCCCTTCCCCTCCACCCCAATCTCGCCGTTGTGCCCTCCGGTGTGTCCGACACCTCGGTCGAGGAGCGGGCCTTCGCGTTCGGGGCGGTGGCCGACCTCACCGAGACCCTGATGCGGCTGGCACGGGGGTCGGGTGTCCAGGTCGCTCCCTCCGCGGACGTCCTTGCCGGCGGAATCGAGACGCCCGAGCAGGCCCTCGAACGCGTGGGGGCCAACCTCACCCTCCTCTGCGGACTGGAGACACGGAAGAACGGGTCCCGGGTCCGGCTGGACCTCGTGGATCCGGTCTCCGGGGAGACGGTGCGGTCCAAGACGGTGTCCCGGCCGGAGGACGGCCCCCTCGCCGTGGTGCGCGCGCAGCGGTGGGCGGCGGCCGCGCTCCTGGACATCGATCTCCCCGAGGCTGTGGCGTCGGCCGAGGAGTACGGGGACGCAACGGGGGCGGGGACGATCCGCTTCTATCTGGAGGGGCGCGGGCACCTGGCGACCCACCGTTCCCTGGACGATCTCGCCCTGGCCGAGGACCGGTTCGAGCTGGCTTCGCAGATCGATCCCGGGTTCGGGCCCGCCCGCACCGGTCTGGGCTGGGTGCACGTGGCCAGGTACTTCCTGGACGGTCGCGACCCCCGCTGGCTGGCCGCGGCGAAGGAAGAAGCCGAGGCCGGGCTCGCGGCCGACTCCGGCCGGGCCGGCGCCCACGAGTGCCTGGCCGTGGTCCTCTCGCGATCCGGAGAGGTGGAAGCGGCGGAGACCCGGTTCCGCCGCGCCGCCGAACTCGATCCCACCCGCGAAGCGCTGTATACGGAGTGGGGGCGGATGTACGGGCGGCGGGGCGACGCGGCCCGGGAACACGAGATCTACGATCGGGCGGTCCGGGTGCTCCCGGGTTCGCACCGGGCGCACCTGCGGCTGGCGTCGTTCCTGTACTACCGCGGGAAGTTCGACGGAGCGCGGGCGGAGTTCGAGACCGTGGTGCGGTTATCCCCCGACTACTACAAGGGCTACTCCAACCTCGGGGGGATCTACGTACAGGAGGGGCGCTACGAGGAGGCGGTGGCCGCCCTCGACCACTCCATCTCGTTGAACCCCACCGAAGGGGCGCTCTCGAACCTGGGCACCGCGTACTTCCACAACCGCGATTTCGAGCGCGCCATCAGCACCTACAACCGGGCCTTCCAGTACGGGTTCGGAAACTATCTCCTGTGGGTGAACCTGGGCGATGCGTATTACTGGGCACCGGGGATGCGGGACCGGTCCACCGAGGCCTATGAGCGCGCCGTTCGTCTGGGCCGCGAGATCCTGGACGAGAAGCCCTATCACGTCGAAGTGCTGGCCGATCTCGCCCCGGTCTACGCGCGGCTGGGCAAGGTCGATTCGGCCCGGGTCCACGTCGAGGCGGCCCTCGACCGCGCTTCCGGCAACCCCAATATCGAGTACCGGGCGGCCCTGACCTACTGGGAGCTCGGAGAGAAGGAGCTGGCCTTGGATCTGCTGGAGAGCGCGGTCCGGGGGGGATGGCCGCGGGTGTGGATCCGCGACTCCGTGGTGTTCGATTCCTGGAGAGACGAGGAACGCATGACCCGGATCGTCGGGGAAGTGACGTTTCGCAGCAGCCCCTTCGGGGGCGGGAAGGAGCAGTCCCATGGCCACCAAGGTGATTCGGGTTGACGTGTCCCCGGAAGGGATCCGGCTCGATCGCGCCGATCACGCGGTGGGGTTGAAGCGCGGAAGGGACAAGGTCCGCTGGGCCGTGTTGGGGCCGCAGCGGATCGAGATCGAGTTCGAGAACGACACCCCCTTCGACGCCCGGATCCTGGGGCACGAGGCGGCCACGGGCAGGGACAACCAACCCACCGCGGAATGCGCGAGGGGGAGGTACAAGTACACGATCTACGAGGAGGGAAACCGGGGCAACAAGCTCGATCCGCACATCATCATCGATCCTCCCTCCAGCGGCGGGTTTCCGGGCGGAGGTTAGACTTGCTCCGTCAAAAGCCGCACGGCATCCCGGGCGAAGGCAACGGGGATTCCATGCGCGGCCGGCGGCAACCCGCAGCGACCCACCCCAACTCCGGGTGACCTTGGCTTTCTTCGCGAGGCCGTCGCCGGAGGCGCATGGTCCCCGGGGTCTGAGCCCATGGTGCCAGGATCTTTTGACGGATCAAGGTCAGGTTCCGCGCCTCGGCGGGCTGGTCAAGCCCCGGGGGCGCGCGTAGTCTCTCTCCCATGGTCCACACCATGCAGATCGAGTGCTCCACCTCGGGAAACGGCGACACCCGGGATCTCACCCCCGAGGCGGCCAGGGTCGTGCGCGAGAGCGGGGCCGTGTCCGGCATTCTCACGCTCTTCGTCTCCGGCTCCACCGCGGGGTTGACCACGATCGAGTTCGAACCCGGGGCGGTGGCGGACTTCCGGAGGCTGTTCGACGAGATCGCCGCCGCCGACCGCGAGTACCGCCACCATCTCACGTGGGGCGACGACAACGGCCACGCCCATGTCCGCGCGGCGCTCCTCGGTCCGAGCCTCACCGTGCCGTTCGCGGGGGGAAAGCTCACCTTGGGGACGTGGCAGCAGATCGTGCTCGTCGATTTCGACACCCGGCCGCGCGAGCGCGCTCTCGTGGCTCAGGTCGTGGGGGAGTAGAACCGTCATGAAATCCAAGGCTCCGGTCGCGTTTCGAGAGTTCGTGAAACGATTCCCCGAACTGGGCGAGGCGTGGAATGCCATGCGCCGGGCCGAGGCCGGCGCCGGGCCCCTCGACGAGAGGACGCGGCGTCTGGTCAAGCTGGCCGCCGCTGTCGGTTCCGGCCGCCGCGGCGGGGTGACTTCGGGGGTGCGGAAGAGCCTGGCCGCGGGCGTCACCCAGGAGGAACTGGACCAGGTGGTGGCGTGCGCGGCGAGCGTGGTGGGGATGCCCGCCGCGGTGGCCGCCTACGGGTGGATCCGCGAAGCGGCGGAGGAAGCCGGAGAATGACGCTGCGGGCGGCGGGCCGTGCTCAGGGGCAGGTCTCCGCGGCGTAGATCTCGCTTCCCGGACCCCGCCGGCAGCGCAGGGCCTGCTTGGCCTTGGTGATCCGCCAGTACCCCCCGCTCTGCAGCTCGAGCGTCAGCTCGTGCCAGTCCCCGGCCACCGCGTCGTCGAGGAACCCGTCGCGAAACACGGTGATGCGGATCTCGGTCGGCGTCTCCCCGGCCAGCGTCTCGACCGAGACGGCGGCGCTTCGGTCCCAGAGTTTTCCCAGGAACCGGTGCGCCACCAGCATGGGATCGCCGGGCCAGGCTTCCCCCAGCGAGGCCGCCTCCGCCGTCTCGGTGTTGCCGGCGGAGACGTCCAGCTCCCAGTGGGAGACCACGGGATACGCGAGGGGGTTGGATCGGAGCTGCGTGTACGAGGTCGCGCAGGAGCACAGGAGGAGAGGCAACAGAAGTGTAAGTCGAAGCACCGGTTCCTCCGCTAGAAGTACAGGTTCACCCCGGCCACGATGTTCGACGAGTCGAACTCCAGGTTCTCGATGGCCTCGCGCGTCTGCTCGTCGAGTTCGCCCTGGGGGTCGTTGAAGATGGCCTGGTATTCGGCAAAGACGCCGATCCGTGGCGCAAGCGCCATGACCGCGCCCACCCCGACGTGCCAGCCGAAGCTGGTCTCGGTGCGATCTTCCAGATCGAAGAGGGTCTTGGCGTCCTCCGAGAACATGAATTCCCGACGGTACCATCCGCCCCCTCCCAGAGCGTAGGGGCTCAGGTTGAGGGGCAACGGCGCATACACGCGAGCCGAGAGCGTGAGGGGGATCGTCTTCACGTCCAGAGCGAGGTCGGTGTCCTCGACCTCGAAGCGGTACTCCTCGTCGCTTTGATAGCCGACGCTTCCCCGGACACCGAAGATCTTGAGCAGGCCGAGCTCCAGATGACCGCCGACCAGGTAGTCCCCCTCGTCGGCGCCGGCCGCCTTCAGGTACCCGACCTGGGCCCCGACGTGGCCCTGGTTCTCCAGCAGCGGCGAGGCCGCCGGGGCCGGGGCGACCGTCCCCACGAGCAATACCACCGCGATCACCGCCGGGATTCGAACTTCGCGCTCCTTCATCGCCATCGCCTCCTCGGATGCCGTGTGCGCCCGGCAAGGCGGCACCCCGCAATCACTATGCGGGCGGGCGGGAGAGGCGTCAACGTCGTTCCGAGGGAAGATCGTCTAGACTGTCGGGTGGAAGAATCAGGAGAACCTCCATGCCCAATCCCGACATGCAACGCATTCGAGAGGCGATCGAAGCCGTCGACCGGAATCTGATCGCCCTCCTCCGCGAGCGGATGGATCTGGTGGAGTCCATCGTCACCGCCAAGCTGGAGGCGGCGGTGCCCTTCCGCGACCAGCTCCGCGAGGAACGGGTGCTGCAGCGGGTCCGCCGGCACGCGGTCGAGGCGGGGCTCGACACCCACGAGGTGGAGCGCCTCTACCGGCAGATCATGGAGATGTCGATCGCCCGGCAGCAGCACCACATCCGCACTCTTCCCACCACGCCGCTTCGCGTGGCTTACCAGGGCGTGGAGGGATCCTACAGCCATCTCGCCGCCCAGCGGCGGTACGCGGGCCGGGCGGGGGGGGTGTTCCTCACCGGACACGAACGGTTCGCAGATGTGGTGACCGCGGTCGTGGACGGGGAAGCCGATCTGGGGCTCCTGCCTATCGAGAACACCACCGCGGGCAGCATCAACGACACCTACGATCTCTTGGCCGAAGGCAGGGTGACGATCGTAGCCGAGGTGGTGAGCCACATCGAACACTGTCTGCTCGGCCTGCCCGGCGCCCGCGTCGACGATCTCCGCATCGCCTATTCCCACCCGCAGGGGCTTCTCCAGTGCGCGGGCTTTCTCGCCCAGCATCCCTGGATCGAAGGACGGTCCGAGTTCGACACCGCGGGGGCGGCGCGGAAAGTCAAGGATCGAAACGACCCCACCCGGGCCGCCATCGCGAGCGAGTCGGCGGCGGGCGTCTACGGTCTGGAAGTGCTGGCGCGGGGGATCCAGAGCCAGGCCGGGAACTACACCCGGTTCGTGGAGGTGGCCCGCGAGGCCGCCGCCTGCCCTCCCGGAGCGGCGTGCAAGACGTCGCTTACCCTCGTGCTCGGCCATCAGCCGGGAACCCTGGGCCGGGTGCTCCAGGCCTTCAGCGACCGCGGAATCAACCTCACCAAGATCGAGTCGCGTCCCATTCCGGGGAGCCCCTGGCAATACCGGTTCTATCTCGACGTGGAGGGGCACCGGGCGTCCGAGCCCCTGGCCGGGATCCTGGCTGCGGTCCAGGCGATGGTCGCGGAGTTCGATGTGCTCGGGACGTATCCGCGGAGCGAACCGACGGGCCCGGAATGATCGTGGCGACACTCGCAGCTTGACGGCCTGCCCTCCAGGATCCTGCCCGGGTCACACCTGTCCAAGAACGGTTGTGTACCCGGGTAACCCGGGTACACGATGCGGCCGGCGCCACGCGCCACTCCGTGGACCCGCGGTCAGGCGTGAAGGTCCTCCGCGTCGCGCCCCAGGGCGAGGGATCGCTGGTACGCCGCCCACACCGCGCGGCTGATCGACGAGCGGAACCGTGCCCGCTCCAGGAAGTACAGCGCCTCGGCGGCGGTGCCCCCCGGAGAGGTGACCTGGTTCCGGAGCCGGGAGAGATGGTTGGGCTGCTGCTCGTAGAATTCCAGGGCTCCGGCCAAGGTCTTCACCACGAGCTTTTCGGCCAGGTGTCGGGAGAACCCCAGATGTACGCCCGCGTCGACCAGAGCCTCCAGGAAGAGGAACACGTAGGCGGGGCCGGTTCCGCTGAGCGCGGTGGCCATGTCGAGATAGGACTCGTCGGCGACCTGGACCGCCTCCCCCAGAGAGCGGAGGATCACCGCCGCCTGCTCCAGCTGCGGCTCGGAGACCTCAGGGGTGTGGGTCCACACCGTGATGCCGTGGCCGACCTGGGCGGGGGAGTTGGGCATGGCCCGGACCACCGCCTTCCGTCCCAGCCCCCCCGCGATGGTGGCCATGGAGATGCCGGCCGCGATGGAGAACGCGAACGCCCCGGGCTCCATGGCGTCGCGCACCTCCTCCATGACGTGGCGCATGACCTGGGGTTTCACCGAGAGCACCACCACGTCCGCACCCCGCAGCGCTTCGCGGTTTTCGACCGCGGTGCGGATGCCGTAACGGGCGGCGAGACCGTCGCCCCGCTCCGACCGGGGTCCGCTGGCGCAGATGGCGGCCGGTTCCACGTCCCCGTGGCGGAGCAACCCGCCGATGACCGCCTCGGCCATCCCTCCCGAACCGACGATGCCGACCTTCATGGGGCCTCCCCGGCGCCGCGGGCGCCGCCGCCGGATCAGATCCAGGTGAGGATCTCGTCCAGCGTCTTCTTCTCGATGTCGGGCACCCGGGCTCCGGCGGCCGGGTACCCCACCGGGATCAAAAGAAACGGTCTGTAGCGTTTGGGCATGCCCAGGATCTCGGTGAGGAAGCCCATGGGGCTCGGGGTGTGGGTCAAGGTGGCGAGTCCGGCCTCGTGCAGCGCGGCGAGGAGAAACCCCGCCGCCAACCCCACCGATTCGTTGACGTAGTAGTGCTTGATCTTGGTCTCGGTGCCGTCGGCCGCGCGCTCCAGCCCGTACTCCATCTTGAACACCACGATGAGGTAGGGCGCGACCTCCAGGAACGGTTTGTGCTCGTCGGTTCCCAGGGGGGCGAGCCGGTCCAGCCACTCCTTGGGCATCCGCCCGTGGTAGTTCTTGTGCTCCTCCTCCTCGGCGGCCGCGCGGATCCTGGCCTTCACCTCGGCGTCCTCGACCACCACGAAGTGCCAGGGCTGGAGGTTCGCTCCCGAGGGGGCGCTCCCCGCCACCCGGATCGCCTCCTCGATCAGCTCGCGGGGCACCGGGGTTCCGTCGTAGTCGCGGACCGTGCGCCTCTTGCGGAGCTCCGCACTGAACGCCCGCAGCCGCAACCGTTGCTCCTCCTCGGGCAGGCGCTCGAAGTCCAGGGGGGAAGAGGGGTAGCGGGTCATAGCGGAGAACGGCGCGCCACCGTCATATCCCCCAGGCGCCGCTCACGTGCAGGTTCGAGCCGTTGACGTACCCGGCGTCGTCGGAGAACAGCCACCGCACCACACCCACGGCGTCGTCCAGCGTTCCCAGGCGGCCGGCGGGGATCTTGGACACCATGGACTCCAGCTCGTCGGCGTCCGCGCTCCCCGAATCGATGTAACCCGGAGAGATCGCGTTCACGGTGATTCCGTGGGGGGCGAGCTTCCTGGCCAGCGTGCGGGTGAGGATCAACACGCCGGTCTTGGCTGCGAAATGCGCGGTCACCATGGGCTGGGCCTTGAGCCGATCGGCGTTGGCCATGGAGAAGTTGACGATCCGCCCCCACCCGGCTTCGATCATATCGGGGGCGGTGAGGCGGGAGAGGTAGAACACCGGGTGCAGGTTGTTGTCGAACATATCCCGCCAGCCCTCGGGGGTCTCGTCGAGGATGGGCACCCGGTGGTAGGGACCGGCCCCGTTGACGAGGGCGGAGACCGGGCCGAGTTCGGCCCGCGTCCGCCGGACGAGGCCGGCGCACGACTGGGGATCGGACACGTCGGCCCGGACGGCGAGGCCCTCGGCCCCGGCATTGCGGATCCCGGCGAGCGCAGACTCGGCGTCGTCCTCGCTCTTGCGGTAGCAGATGACCACCGACCACCCCGCCGACGCGAGATCCAGTGCGATCGCGCGGGGAATCCCCCGCGCCCCTCCGGTGACGATGGCGACCTTCTTGCTCATGGCGGCATCCTAGCAGCGGGAGCGGGGTTGGGGAACCGAGGGCGGGGCCGGCGACCTCCGTTCTCCCGGCCGCCGTTGCCCCGGGTCGCGAAACTCGCTACCCTTGGCCGACCCCCCGAACCGCCGAGGATATCACGTGCTAAACAAATGCCTGCTCGCGGCGGCCGTCGCCGGTGCCCTCCTCGCCGCGGGATGCGCCGGCGAGGACCAGGACCCCGACTTCATCTTTCTGCTCGGCGCCGAACCCGAGACCATCGACCCCGCCCTGGTGTCGGGGAACCCCGGGGGCCGCGTGTGTTCGAATATCTTCGAGGGGCTGACCTTCCGCCATCCGGAGACCCTGGTGCCCCAGCCGGGGATGGCGGAGCGCTGGGATCTCTCCGAGGACGGCCGCACCTACGTCTTCCACCTCCGCCGGGCCGTGTGGAGCGACGGTGAGCCCCTCACCGCCCACGACTTCGCCTACGCCTGGGAGCGCGTGCTCAACCCCGAGACCGCCTCCAAGTATGCGAACCTGCTCTACCCGATCCTGAACGCCGAGGAGTACAACAGCGGGGCGATCCCCGATCCCGGGCAGCTGGGGTTCACCGCGCTCGACGATCATACGCTCCGGGTCCAGCTCCACTC
>Ga0214472_10008933_pt1 | contig 10444 bp, 10 predicted proteins | sample RVTome_6_FD_207662 | JGI IMG/M metagenome (GOLD analysis project Ga0214472, IMG submission 207662) | Soil microbial communities from uranium-contaminated site in the Upper Colorado River Basin, Wyoming, United States - RVT140D175 | ecosystem: Environmental > Terrestrial > Soil > Contaminated >...
GACGGTCGTGTTCATGACACGACCGGATGCAGTCCAACACAGCGAGAGCCCCGCACGGGGTGTGCGGGGCTCTCGCTATTTCTGCCGGAAGATCTCGGTATTTCTGCCGCGACCCCTTCGTTCGTGGAGGTGCGGGGAGTTGAACCCCGGTCCGCTGAGTCTTCCGCGGCGGCATCTCCGAGCGCAGCCATCCGAAGGTTCTCGGTGGATCGGACGCCGATGGCTCGTACCCGATCACCAGAGCCGGAATCGTCTTTCGCCGCTGGTCCCGGCCCCCAGCGGCGGCGTCCCGCATTACGGCGCCTGGGTCCGGCGGGGCGGGCGCCCTCCGGTCAGACGGGCTGCTACCGAGTGTTAGTCAGGCAGCCAGTGCGAAGTTGTCTTCGGCACTTGTTGGTTGGTTGGCGGTTTGTTGACGGGGCTCCGACCATCCCCGGCTCGCTTCCGTCGCTTCGACACTCAACGTCGAAACCAGTACACCCCCAATGGGTAACACCAGTGTACCTCGCAAGACTGGTCCACCGAAAGCACGAAGAGCCGTGTAACAATGACCACTGAGAGTGGACATATCTCACGCAGAGTGAACAAAGGAGCGCACCCGGTGAAAACAAGAGCATTCATGCTGATCACCGTGCTGGCCGTGATCTTCGGGGGAACCGCCGCCCTCGCGGACGAGCACGACGAAGCACCCGAGGACAACACGAGCTTCACGGCGACCGTGAGCGACGAGAGCCTCGACGACACGGTCACCGACGACGACGAGACCCTCTACATCCGGTACCACGTGTGCAGCCTCGACGAGGAAGCGGACGACTCCTGTGACGACGTGCTCGAGAACTTCGATCCCGAGGCCTTCGAGGACTGGACCGGCGAGGTCGCCGTCGAGCCCAACGGTTCAGGCGAGTTCAACCACGGCTCGTTCGTCTCGGCATTCGCCCAGGGCTTCGACGGCACGGGCAAGGGATGCATCCTGCGCTTCGTCGCCGGGTCCGGCTGGGGCAAGGAAGGCTTCGACCTCGAGGGCGAGGACGTGCTGCTCCAGGCGGAGACGCACTGCTCCTTCAACGCCGATCACGGCAACGGAAACGGCAACGGACGTCCCGACTGGGCCGGACAGGGCAAGCCCCCATGGGCCGGTCCCGACGGGGACAAGTCGCTCAAGCCCGGCAAGGGCGGGGGCGACGACTGATCGTCATCGCCGAAGTTCAACGAGAGGCGGGCCGCGTGCGGCCCGCCTCTTCTCATTGCCGGGACCGTCTTCGAACCGCCCGGTCCATCTCCCGCTTCTGCTCCTTCTCCCGCAGCGTGTGGCGTTTGTCGACGCTCGTCTTGCCGCGGCCGAGCCCCAGCTCCAGTTTGGCCTTGCCGTCCTTGAAGTAGATTCGGAGCGGCACCAGGGTCAGCCCCCGCTCGGCGAGCTTGCCGGCGATGCGGTCGATCTCCCGTCTGTTGAGCAGAAGCTTCCTCGTCCGCTCCGGGGCGTGTCCGCCGTCGCGTGAGAACCCGTGCGGGCCGATGTAGAGGCCGACGAGGAACACCTCGCCGTCCCTGACGTGGGCAAACGAGTCCTTGATGGTCGCCTTGCCCTCCCGCAGGCTCTTCACCTCGGATCCGTGCAGGACCATGCCCGCCTCGAACGTGTCCAGGATCTCGTAGTCGTGGCGAGCCCTGCGATTGGAGGCGACGACCTTCAGACCCCCCGGCTTGGTCTTCTCAGCCACGAAGGTACGGAAGGGGATCGGTGTGCTTGCCGTTCACGTGGACCTCGAAGTGCAGATGATCGCCGGTGCAGTACCCGGTGCAGCCGACAAAGCCGATCCGCTCCCCCGCTGCCACCTCCTCACCCACCGAAACGGTGAGACGCGACTGATGGGCATACAGGGTTGAGAGCCCGCCGCCGTGGTCGATGACCACCGCGTTGCCGTAGCCGCCCCGCAGCCCGGCGATGATCACGGTGCCCGCCTCCGCGGCGTAGATCGGTGACCCCCCGATGGCGGCGAGGTCGATCCCGGTGTGCATGCGCCGCGTCCCGAAGATCGGGTGGACGCGCCAGCCGTAGTACGAGCTGATCCATCCGTTCACCGGCATACGCAGTGCGCCCGGCGCCTCTCCCCCGCTTTGCTGGGCGGCGGCGATCTCGGCCTCGATCTTCGCCGCTTCCGCCTCGAGCCCGTCCTTGTGCTGTTCGGCGGCGGCGATGTCGTTCCGAATCCTGGTGAGCAGGTACTGGACCTGTCCCAGCTCGGTCTCGGCGTCTGCCCGTAGCGCCTCGGCTTCCGCCAATTCGGCCTCGAGGACCGCCCGCTCTCCATCCAGTTCGAGCAGGATCGTCTCGGCCTCCGAGCGGCTCTCCTCGACCTGGCCCCGTTGGCGGTCCTCCTCCGCCCGCAGGAACTCGAACGAGTCGAGCAGATCCTCCGACCTCCCCGCCACACCGTCGGCGTAGGTCCAGCCGACTGCGAGATCGCTCATGGAGTCGAAGCTCAGCACCATGGTGCCGACCGGCATCGACGCATTCATGTACATCTCGACCGCCTGCAGTGCCAGCGTCTGCGACGTCGACTCGATCTCCCGGGTCGTTTCGAGCAGCTGCAGCTCGACGGACCGCAACTGGTCCTCGAGCTCGGCGACCCTGCCCTCCTGCGCCGCGATCTCGGCCTGTTTGGTGGCGACGTTGGCCTCGGCGACGGCGAGGGCGTCGTGCACCTCCGCCAACCGTGCCTGGGCGGCGGTTAGGTCCTCGCCCACCCTGCTGCTCTGGGCGCGGGCGCTGTTGATCTGGGCGGTCAGTTGCTCGATCTCGTCCTGGACCTCGTCGAGCTCGTCGACGGACGTGTGCGCACCGGCGGGGACGACCAGTGACATTGCCAGGAGAGCGACGAGCCCGACGGCGAGACGCTGACTCATGCGGCGGCTGGCTTCGACTCCGCTTCCCGCAGGTACTTGCTCAGACCGACGAATGAGCCGAGCACTCCTGCGGCCGCCCCGAACAGTACGAGGAGGATCCCCCAGCGCAGGAAGAACGCATCCTCGATGTTGAATCGCAACAGTTGGATCGAGTCGCCCACACCCTGCAGGTTCTGCGACGCCACCCAGACGGTGAGAACGGCGAGGCCGGCACCGAGCATCCCCTCGATGAGGCCCTCGAGCACGAAGGGAACGCGGATGAACCAGTTGGAGGCGCCCACCAGCTTCATGATCGAAACCTCGTCACGGCGGGCGTAGATGGCCATGCGGATCGTGTTGGCGATGAGGATCACAGCCGACCCGCCGAGAACGAGCGCCAGACCGAGCCCCAGCACGTTGAGGACGGTGCTCAGGCTGGACAGCTGGTCGATCTGTTCGCCGAATGACCGGACATCGCGCACGGCGGGAAGGGTCCGGAGCTGGAAGACAACGTCGCGATACAGGTCGATGTCGGTGAGCTCGATGCGGTAGGAGGCGGGCAGGATCGAGGGGTCGATCGATTCCACGAAGTCGGGGCGATCGGAGAAGAGCGTCTGGAACTCGACGAACGCCTCCGCCTTGTCGACGTAGCGGATCGCCAATACCTGCTCCCACTGTTCGACCTCGGTCATCAACGCCCGCTGGCCGGCCGGATCGAGCCCACCCTGGTCGGGATCGTTCAGAAAGGCTACGACGTGGGTTCCCTCCTGCCAGGCGAGGGTGTTGATCCTCAGCAACTCGTTCAGGACGAGGGCACCGAAGGCGAGCGAGAGCGAGATGAAGACGGCGAGAACCGCACCCGTGACGACCAGCGCGTTCCGTCGGAGATTGATGAACGCTTCGCGGGCGAGGAAGGCGAGTCGGCTCATTCTTCCGAATCCTCCGCCATCTCCCTCGCCTCGACCGCGGCTGCGAGCTCCTCGTACTCGGCCTGGGCGTCGAGACCGTCGACGACCGGGAGCTCGGTGGTGGCACGCATCGCAGACTCGTAGCGGCCGGAGCGGTCATCGCGGATCACGGCACCATGGTCGATGGCGACCACGCGACGTTGCATGGCATCGACGATGGCGTGGTCGTGGGTGGCCATCACGATGGTCGTTCCCGTGCGGTTGATGCGGTCGAGAAGTTTCATGATCCCAACCGACGTGGCCGGGTCGAGGTTTCCGGTCGGCTCGTCGGCGAGCAGGATCGGAGGCCGGTTGACGAAGGCGCGAGCGACCGAAACACGCTGCTGTTCCCCGCCGGAGAGCTGCTTCGGATACCGGGCTCCCTTGTCGGCGAGACCCACCAGGTCGAGCACTTGATCCACCTGGGGTCGGATCACCGAACGTGGGCGGCCCAGGACCTCCAGGGCGAAAGCGACGTTCTCGGCGACCGTCTTGTTGGGAAGGAGCTTGAAGTCCTGGAACACGGTCCCGATCGACCGGCGGAGGAACGGGATCTTCCAGCGCGGCAACGTGGTGATGTCCTTGCCCGCCACCCAGATGGTGCCGCGGGTGATCGGCTCCTGGCGGAGCATCAGCCGGATCAGCGTGGACTTGCCGGAGCCGGAGGGACCGACGAGGAACACGAACTCGCCGCGTTGGATGTCGAGATCGACGTCACGAGCGGCGACCGTGCCGCCCTCGTAGACCTTTGTGACGTTCTGCAGTCGTATCACGGAGCATTCCTTCGCGCGCCGAATGGCCCGCGTAATGGATGGGGAATCCTGTCCCGGAAGGGTACCAGGGACGCCGAGATTTCCCGATCTTGGGGATTCAGGCGGAGGTACGCCTCTCGTGCTCGGCGCGGCGCCATCGCAGATAGCCCTCGACAAAGGGGTCGAGGTCGCCGTCGAGGATGGCGTCGACGTTGCCGACTTCGACGTCGGTGCGCAGGTCCTTGACCATCTGGTACGGCTGGAGCACATATGACCGGATCTGGCGTCCCCAACCGGCCTCCACGTTCTCGCCACGGATCTCGTCCAACTGGGCGGACTGCTCCTGCTTGGCGAGGACGAGCAGCTTCGCCTTCAGCATGTTCATGGCCCGCTCGCGGTTCTGGAGCTGAGAACGTTCGTTCTGGCATGTGGCCACCAGGCCGGTCGGCAGGTGGGTGATGCGCACGGCCGAGTCGGTGGTGTTGACGTGCTGTCCGCCCGCACCCTGGGAACGGAAAGTGTCGATCCGAAGTTCGTCGGGATTGACCTCGATCTCGATCTTCTCGTCACCCATGTCGGGGATCACGTCGACGCCGGCGAAGGCGGTGTGACGCCGGGCCTGTGAGTCGAACGGGCTGATGCGAACCAGACGGTGCGTTCCACGCTCTCCCTCCAGGTTGCCGTACGCCCGGTCGCCCCGGACGCTGATGGTCGCCGACTTGATGCCCGCCTCCTCGCCTTCGGTGTACTCGTCACGGGTGACCGAGTAGCCCTTGTTGGTGAGATAGCGCTCGTACATGCGCAGCAGCATGTCGGCCCAGTCCTGAGCATCGACGCCGCCTGCGCCGGCGTACACCGTGAGGATCGCCGGGAGGTCGTCGTACTCGCCGAAGTAGAGGGACTCGAGTTCCAGGTGGTCGAGCTCCTTCGCCACCAACGCCAACGACTGAGACGCCTCGGCCAAGGAGTCCCGGTCGCCGAACTCGAGCAGCAATTCCGCGTCGTCCAGCGATCGTTCCAGGTCGGCGACGAGCGAGAAGATCGACTCGTACCGGTTCAGCTTCTGGGAGACGACTCGAGCTTCGTCGGGGTCGCTCCAGAACTCCGGCTCGGAGACACGCTCCCGCAGGTCTTCGAGCTCCGCCGCCTTCTGTTCGAGGTCAAAGAAACCCCCGTGCTTCGAGCAGGCGGCCTCGCAGGGCGGAAATGTCGTGTGAATCGGTCGTCGTCATCAGATGGCACCAGGGTACCCGGGGGTGGCGGCGGTCAGGCCGTGAGGCCGTGGCAGCGCTTGTACTTCTTGCCGCTGCCGCACGGGCACTGCTCGTTGCGCCCGATCTTCTCACCGGTCTTGACCGGCTGCTGCGGACCTCGCGACTGCTGGGCGACGGGTTGACCCTGCTTCGGCTGCTGCGGCTGGGCCAACTGGACCCGGAACAGGTATCGGACGGCGTCGCGCTTCACCGACTCGACGACCTCGCTGAACATGTCGAAGCCCTCGCGCTGGTACTCGCTGAGAGGGTCGCGCTGACCCATCGCCCTCAGTCCGATCCCGGCTCGAAGGTAGTCCATCTCGGCGAGATGCTCTCTCCATTTGTTGTCGATCAGCTGGAGCATCACCGAACGCTCCACCTGGCGGAGGACGTCGGAGCCGAGCTCCTTCTCCCGGCCGGCGTAGATCTCGCGGGCGTCGTCCAGCACGAGCTCGACCACCTTCTCGACGGAGACGGACCCTTCGAATCGGTGCGGTCCGATGTCGAAGTCCTCGTGGAAGATCGCCATCTCCTTCGAGAGTTCCTCCCAGTCCCAGTCGGACGGCGGGGTTGCCTGCCCGAACACGCCGACCACCGTGTCCTCGAGCACCCTCTCGGTCCACTCGTTGACCAGGTCGTCGGTCAGCTCGCCATGGAGGATGCCGGCGCGCCAGCCATAGATGACCTCCCGCTGGCGGTTCATCACCTCGTCGTACTTCAGGACGTTCTTCCGGATCTCGAAGTTCTGCGACTCGACCTGACGCTGGGCCCGTTCGACCGCCTTGTTCACCATCCCCGCCTCGATCGGCTGGTTCTCGGGAATGTTGAGACGCTCCATGATCGACGCGACCTGCTCGCCGCGGAAACGTCGCATCAGGTCGTCTTCGAGAGAGAGATAGAAGCGGGTCTCGCCGGGGTCTCCCTGGCGACCGGACCGACCACGCAACTGGTTGTCGATCCGACGGGACTCGTGACGCTCGGTGCCGACCACGTAGAGGCCGCCTGCCTCGATCACCTGCTCCTTGAGCGGGGCGAGCTCCGACTCGTGCTTGGCGGTCAGCTCGTCCAGCTTCTCCGCATGTTCCGGGTCGTCGGGATCGATCCCCGCCCGCTTGAGGTCGATGATCGCCGATCCCTCGGGGTTTCCGCCCAGCATGATGTCGACACCACGACCGGCCATGTTGGTGGCAACGGTCACCGCCCCCACCCGGCCCGCCTGGGCGATGATGTCCGCTTCCCGGGCGTGGGCCTTGGCGTTCAGCACCTCGTGCGGTATGCCCCGCTTGGTGAACGCCGCCGACAGGCGTTCAGACTTCTCGATGGAGACCGTGCCCAGCAGCACCGGCTGGCCGTTGGCGTGTCGCTCGGCCACATCGGCCACGACGGCGTCGAACTTGGCGTTCTCGGACTTGTAGACGAGGTCGTCCGCATCGAGGCGGATCAACGGACGGTTGGTGGGAATGACGAGCACCTGCACGTTGTAGATCTGGGCGAGCTCGGCCGCTTCGGTTTCCGCCGTACCCGTCATGCCGGCGAGCTTGTCGTACAGACGGAAGTAGTTCTGGAGCGTGATCGTGGCGAGGGTCTGGTTCTCCTCCTTGATCGCCACGTTCTCTTTGGCCTCGATCGCCTGGTGCAGACCCTCGGAGTAGCGCCGCCCCTCGAGCACCCGGCCGGTGAACTCGTCGACGATCTTCACTTCGCCGTTGTCCAGCAGGTATTCGACGTCGTGGTGGTAGAGCTCCTTGGCGCGCAGCGACGACTCCATGTGATGAACCAGGTCGACGGCGGCGTGATCGTAGAGGTTCTCGATCCCGAGAATCTCCTCGACCCGGGCGACCCCCTCTTCGGTGACCAGGACCTGACGCTTGCCCTCGTCGACCTCGTAATGCTCGTCGCGGCGAAGACGTTGGGCGATGCGGGCGAACTCCCGGTACCACTTGGCGTTGTCCGCCACACGTCCCGAGATGATGAGGGGGGTCCGGGCCTCGTCGATGAGGATCGAGTCGACCTCGTCGACGATGGCGTAGTGATGACCGCGCTGGACCATGTCGGCGACGCGCATCGCCATGTTGTCGCGCAGGTAGTCGAAGCCGAACTCGTTGTTCGTTCCGTACGTGATGTCCGACTGATAGGCGGGTCGGCGTTCCTCCGGCGTCATGCCCGCCTGGACGAGACCGACTGAGAGCCCGAGGAACCGGTGCACCTCGCCCATCCACTTGGCGTCGCGGGCGGCCAGGTAGTCGTTGGTGGTCACCAGATGGACGCCCTTGCCCTCCAGGGCGTTCAGATATGCGGGAAGGGTGGAGGCCAGCGTCTTTCCCTCACCGGTCTTCATCTCGGCGACCATCCCACGATGGAGGCCCCCGCCCCCGATGAGCTGGACGTCGAAGTGCCGTTGACCGAGCACACGCTTGGCCGTCTCGCGGACGGTGGCGAAGGCGTCGATGAGCAGATCGTCGAGCGGTTCGCCGTTGGCGACGCGGGTCTTGAAGTCCACCGTGTTCTGGCGGAGTTGGTCGTCGGTGAGGGCTTCGAAGCGGGGCTCGACGTCGTTGATCGCTGCCGCAACGAGCTGCAGCTCCTTCAACGGGCGGCCCTCTCCCGCGCGAAGCAGCTTGGAGAAGAGAGACATGAGGACTCCAGGATATCGGGTCGCGCCGGCTGCGTGGCCAAACGCGCCCCGGCTGCTAATCGATGTTGATCAGTTCCTCGCGGATGGCATACATCACCGCTTCGTTGCGGGAGCGGAGGCCGAGCTTGTCCAGAATGTTGCGGACGTGGTTCTTGACGGTGTTCTCGGAGATGAAGAGACGTTCTCCGATCTCCCGCGAGGTGTGACCTTCGGCAATGGACTGGAGGACCTCGATCTCCCGGCCGGTGAGCGTGGGACGCCGGGTGTTGGCGAGGTCCCTGTGCTTGAGGAGTTGAGCGACGGTGTCGAACAGCTTCCCGCCCATGGCCGGTGACACGACGGCGCCGCCCTCGAGCACGTCACGGAGGCGTGCGACCAGGTCCGGCATGGGGGTGGTCTTCACGATGTATCCGCGAGCGCCGCCCTTGATCGCCTTCAACAGGTCCTCCCCCGACTCCGAGGAGGTGAGAAGGACCACGCTCGTCTTGGGCGCGACCTCGCGGATCTTCGAGACGACCTCCAGCCCGGAGATGCCCGGCATCAGGACGTCGAGCAGCACGATGTCGGGGTTCAGGTCCCGCGCCATCGACACCGCCGTCATCGCATCCGACGCCTGACCGAGGATCGAGAATCCCTCGGCCCGCAAGGCGGCGGCGAGCCCCGCCTGGATCAGCGGGGCGTCGTCGACGATGACGATGGAGGGAGCGCTCATGCGGGTTCTATCAGTCCGAGCCGTCCGTCGTTACGGCGGTAGAGGACGCTGTTCTTGTCGGTGCCGGAGTGGAGGAAGAAGAAGAAGTCGTGTCCGAGGAGTTCCATTTGGAGGATCGCCTCATCGATGGTCATCGGCTTCATCACGAATTGCTTGAGGCGAACCACCTCGGTCTCCCCATCCAGCGGCGGGAGGGACGACATCTCGTTCTCCCGCTTGCGGTGACGGTCGATCACCTTCTCCTTGAACCGGCGCATGGTCCGGGTGAAGCGGTCGACCGCGTCATCGAGGGCGGCATCCGGCGTCGACGCCGAGGCCTCGATTCGGAGCATCCGCCCCCCGGTCAGAGAGGTCAGCTCCAATCGGTACTTGTCGCCGCTCCGCCGGGGATTGTGTTCCTCGGTCAGCTCGACGTCGACGTCACCGGCGTGGTCGAAGACCTTCGCCGCCTTCTGCAGTTTCTCCTCGACGGCTGCGCGGAATCCCGGATCGAGTTCCGTCCCCCGAGCGTGCACGCGTATGTCCAACCACACCTCCTGATATCTCCCTGCGCGGAGACTAGTCATTCAGGGCACTCCCGTGACAGTCAGCGCGGACTCCACGACGCCGAGCAGAGACGCCGCCCGATCGAGAGTCGACCCGGTGGTGAGAACGTCATCCACCAGTACCGCGCCCTCCACCCGGCGGCGAGTCGTCAGACGGGGCGGAGTGCGATCGGCGCGGGCGGAGCCCGCATGCGGCCGAGCCCACACCGGCGCCCCGAGGGCCGACACGACGGGGACGCCGGTACGGCGGGACAGCGCTGCCGCGATCTCGGTGGCCTGATCCACCCCGTACCGAACGCGCCGGGTGAGAGTCCGCGGCACCGGAACCAGCCAGCGGGCATCGGCGGGAACCCGACTCGCCAACTCCTCGGCAACGAGAGAGGCCACCGCGACGACCCCTTCGTACTTCAGCCGGCGCACCAGCACCCGAGCCGCCCCTCTGTGCTCGGCCCAAGCGACGACGGTCAACCCACCGGGAGTGCGCAGATCTCCCAGCGGGTGAACCGTCGAACGACACGAGCCACACAGTGGAGGCCCGGGGAGACGGCAGGCGAGACAGACCATCCCACCGTCCTACCGGTGGGGTGTGACCGAATCGGCGTCAGGTGCCGACCTTCCAACCGCTCAGATAGTCGACCTGCTCGGCCGTCAGCGTCTCGAGTCCACCACCCAACGCCTCCAGCTTGATGCGAGCCAGCTGGGCGTCGATCTCCT
>Ga0214472_10008934_pt1 | contig 10444 bp, 7 predicted proteins | sample RVTome_6_FD_207662 | JGI IMG/M metagenome (GOLD analysis project Ga0214472, IMG submission 207662) | Soil microbial communities from uranium-contaminated site in the Upper Colorado River Basin, Wyoming, United States - RVT140D175 | ecosystem: Environmental > Terrestrial > Soil > Contaminated >...
GTTCGCGCGACGGCCTCGTCCACGTTCTGCTTCAGCGGCACGACCTGGCCGCGGCGCCAAGCTCCGTCGCAGGTGATCACCGCCTTTGCCCGCGCGTCGTCGATCCGGTCGGCCAGCGCCTCGGGCGAAAATCCTCCGAACACGACTGAATGCACCGCGCCGATCCGCGCGCACGCGAGCATGGCCATCGGCAACTCGGGAACCATGCCCATGTAGATCGCGACGCGATCTCCCTTGCCGATCCCGAGCGCGCGCAGCGCGTTCGCGAAGCGGCAGACCTGATCGGTCAGTTCGCGGTAGCTGATCGCGCGGCGATCGCCGGGCTCGCCTTCGAAGTGGTAGGCGATGCGATCGGGCGTCGCCGCCGCGTGACGGTCCAGGCAACTGACTGTGGCGTTGAGCGTGCCGCCGCCGAACCAGCGCACCCACGGCGGCGTCCAGTCCATGACCCGCTCCCACGGCGTGAACCATTCGAGGCGCCGGGCCTGCTCGGCCCAGAACGCGTCGGGATCCGCTCCGGCGCGCGCGTAGACCCCATCGTCCGACACGAGCGCATTCGCCCGGAACGCCCCTGGCGGATCGATGACGCGATGCTCGTCCAGCAGCGCAGCGATGTTCTTCTCGTCGGTCACGGCGGCTCCCCTTTCCCGGTCCGCCGCACTCTATCGCGCTCCCATTCGCGCAAGTCGTGGCGGCATTCCCGACATCCATGACCCGCGTACCCTCCTGCAGCGTCATGCGTCTGCTTCGTTCGTGCTCCAGGAAATAGCCTCGACTCGCTACACAATCACGCCCGATCTTTGCCGAGAATTGGCGAAGGTCGATTCTTGACACGCGCATCAAGCGTTCGGAGGGGACGGAGACCATGGCGCTTTCACTGAAGCAGCGGACCTATGCGGTTGTTGCAGCCATCGCGGCGGCATTCGCCACACTCGCCGCCCCGGCCCCGCCGGCATCCTCTCTGCCACCGGTTTCGGCGATCCTCGATCCGGCGCTGACGGCCGCGGGCGTGACCGCACCCGTCACAGCATCGGTCATCGTTCGGGGCGCCGACGCCGGCAGCGTGGCCGAGGCGGTCCGTCGCAGCGGCGGCCGCGTCGAACGGGTGCTTCCCATCGTGGACGGCGTCGCCGCGGTCGTGGATCCCGCGGCGCTGGCGTCCCTGGCGCGCGACGCCGCCGTTTCGCAGATCGCCGCGAACCGTTCCGTCCATTTGAACGACGCCGGCGACGGCGGAACGCCCCCAACGCCCACCTCGGTCTACCCGCAGGTGCTGGGAGCCGACCAGGTCTGGTCGGCCGGCTACACCGGCAAGGGCGTCACGGTCGCGGTCATCGACACCGGCATCGCCAACGTTCCCGACCTCGCCGGCCGGATCGTGCCGGTCGTCGTCAACGATCTCACCGGCGCCACCGAGCCCTGCATAAACTTCTCCGGCGAGGCCGGATGCGCCGACTCCTACGGCCACGGCACGTTCGTCGCCGGCATGGTCGCGGCAAGCGGCGCCACCTCGAACGGCCTCTACAAGGGCGTCGCGCCGAAAGCCAAGGTTCTGTCGGTCAAGCTCGCGGGACGCGACGGAGCGGCCGATGTGTCGACGCTGCTGGCGGCGCTGCAGTGGGTCGTGTCGCACAAGGATCGATACGGCATCCGCGTCGTCAACCTCTCGTTGGGCAGCGACAGTCCCCAGTCGTATCTGATCGACCCGCTCAACTACGCGGTCGAGAAAGCATGGAACGCCGGGATCGTCGTCGTCGTCGCGGCGAGCAACCGCGGTCCGACGCCGGGCACCATCACCAAGCCGGCCGACGACCCGTGGGTCGTCACCGTCGGCGCGGTGGACGATCGCGGCACCGTCGAACTCGGCGACGACCTGCTGCCGAACTTCACCGGCCGCGGCCCGACGCTGTCGGACCAGTTGGTCAAGCCCGACCTGGTCGCCCCCGGCGCGCACGTCGTTTCGCTGCGGGCGCCCGGCAGCGCGATCGACGAGAACTTCCCGACGTACGTCGACGCCTACCACCGCAAGGGCAGCGGCACATCCTTCGCGACGCCGGCCGTCGCCGGCACCGTCGCGCTGATGCTGCAGCGCGACCCGTCGCTGACCCCCGACCGGGTCAAGTACGCCCTGATGTCCACCGCGCGCGCGACGGCATCGTCGAGCCCGTTCGACGTGGGCGCCGGCATCGCCGACGCGTACGCCGCGACGTTCACCGCTCCCGAGGGCCTGGCGAACCAGGGTTTGCTGCAGTCGGACGGAACCGGCTCGATCGACGCCTCGCGCGGCACGCTGCGCGCGCTCGATACCACGACGGGTCTTGCGATCGAAGGCGTGCTCACCCAGCAGGGGCTCGTCTGGAGCCAGGTGCAGTTCCTCGATCCGATCTGGAACGAACTGACCTGGTCCACCAGTCAGTGGACCGGCGCCAACTGGCACGGCGCCAACTGGCACGGCGCGAACTGGCACGGCGCCAACTGGCACGGCGCCAACTGGCACGGCGTCGAGGACGACTCGCAGTCGTACGGACAAGGCTGGCTGGGAAGCGCGATCTATGGCGCGTGGGAATAGGCGGATGCGTTCGGTCAAGATCACAGCAGTCGTCGTCGCCGTCGCCGCTTCGGCGGGTGCGGCGACGCTGCTGTGGCTCCGCGCATACGAGTGGGGCCCGCCGGTTGATCCCGTCCATGCGCTCGCGTTCGTCGCCGCCCTGACGGTCGCGGCGCGGCTCGTGCTCGACGTGCGGGTCCGGGACGAGACGATGTCGATCTCGCTGTTCGAGGCGGTGCTCGTTCCGGCGCTCGTCGCATTCCCCGCGCCGGTCGTGGTCGCGCTCGCCGTCGCTTCGCAGGCGATCTCCGAGGGATGGCAGCGCGTCCCGCCGCTCAAGGCTTCGTTCAACGTCGCGCAGTGGGCGCTGGCTGCCGCCGCCGGTAGCCTTGTCTTCCGCGCGGCCGGCGGGACCGGATCGCTCAGCGGCCGAACCTTCGCCGCCGCGGCGGCCGCCCTCACGACGATGGCGTTCCTGAACACAACGCTGTTCACGATCGTGGTCTCGATCGCCCGCAGCGATTCGATGCGTCGCGTCGCGGCCACGCACGCGCCCGCCAACCTGCTGGCCTGGTCGGTCAACGGCGCGTTCGGCGCGCTGTTCCTCGCCGCCCACATCGCCTACAACGCCACCATCGTGCTGTTCGCGGTTCCGCTGGTCGCGCTGCACACCGGCCTCCGCGGCTATGCCGGCGCGGTCGCCGACCGCCGCCGTTTGCACGGCCTCCACCGCGCGACCGCGGCACTGGCCACGCCGATGAATCCGCTCGACGGAATGCAGCGCTTCCTCGACGAGGCGCGCGTGACCTTTCGCGCCGCCTGGGTCGAGTTAACCGTCGCGTTCCCGGACGGGATTCGCGTCTATCGCTCCGGCGACAGCAGTGACGGCGAGCGCCTCACGTCGACGGTCGCGGTCGATGCCACCACCACCGGCGCACTGACCGTCTGCGATCGCGTCCGCACCGCCGACGGCGACCACGGCGACCGGACCGTGCTCGACGCGATGGCGCGCGCGGCCGGAAGCGCGCTGCAGAAGGCGCTCTTGCTCGAGCAGATCCTGGACGAGCGACGCACGCTCTCGGACATCGTGCAGCACACATCCGACGGAATCTGCACGATCGACGCCGGCGGGATCGTGCGAACCTGGAATCCGGCATTCGAGGCGATCACCGGAATCGGGGCCGTCGACGCGATCGGATCGCGTTCGCTCGACGGGATTGATCCGCGGAGCGAGTCGGGTGCGCGGATCCCGGTCGAGGCGTGGGCCGAAGGGGCCGTCGGCCTGCCCGACATGCTCGAGATCACCGACGCCGGCGGACACCGGCGCTCGCTCGCCTGCTCCTACACGGTCGTGCCGGGCCCCGACGGACGAGCGGCGACGCTCATCATGGTTGCCCGCGACACCACGAAAGCGCGCGAGGTCGAGCGAATGCGCGAAGACTTCGTCGCCGCGGTCAGTCATGAGCTGCGAACGCCTCTCACGCCGATCAAGGGCTTCGCCGAGACGCTGCTGCGCCACGGCGAGACGCTCCCGGCCAACTCGCGCGAAGAGATTGCCCGCACCATCGCGCGACAGGCCGACCGGCTCGAACGACTGATCACGAACCTGCTGGAGATGACCAAGGTCGAGCGCGGCCTTCGCGAACGCCCCGCCGGCATCGTCGACGTCGCCGCCGCGGCGGAAAAAGTCGTCGCCGACTTCCGGCTCGCCTCTTCCGGCCGGACGATCGAGCTGCACCTTCCCCATCGCGCGCTCGCCGCCGGCGATTCCCTCTGGGTCGAACAAGTGGTATCGAACCTGCTGTCGAACGCCCTCAAATACACGCCGCCCGCAACGACGATCTCGGTCGTGGTGGAGGCGGCCGAATCCGGCGTCGCGCTGGAAGTTCTCGATCGCGGCCCCGGCATCCCACTCCCCGATCACGAGCGCGTCTTCGAGCGGTTCCGGCGGCTCGACGACCAGACCACCCGCGCCACCGGGGGCGCAGGCATCGGCCTGTACATCGCCCGCCGGCTGGCCCGAATGATGGACGGCGACCTGGTCGTCGGGCCCTCCGAGCAGGGAACGCGCATGATCTTGACCTTGCCGGCCGCGCACCACCTGGCCGTCGTCGGCTGACGCCTCCCCGGCATCCCCCACCGGGAGTAGTCCGTTGTGACCGGATCGGGAAACCCCCGAAAAGGACCATTGAAGACCAGACGCCGCGGAGGGCATGCTACCCCCATCGAACAGTCGAATCGGGGGTAGTCGTGATTGCTTCGCAGAGTCGTACGTGGGCGGCCGCAGCGGATCATTTCGCGCGAACCGCGGATCAGCCGTTAATGACACTTCTCGGAGCGGCGCATTCGCTGGCCGCCGACCCGGATTCGCCCGAGGCGCACCGCTTCGCCGAGTCCGCGGCGCGCAACGCCGAGCTTTTGGCGCACATGGTCCGCGACCTTCAGCAGATCGCGCGCCGCACGGCGGTGCCGGCTCGCCGCGAGATGATCGAGGTGATGCCCGCGCTGCGGGACGCACTCGCCGCCGCCAACGTTCGAATCGAAGGTGACGAGACGCTCGTCGCGATCGCGGCGCCGTCGGATCTAACCGCGTTCGTCTCGGCAATCGTGAGCGCTGCGGAGGGCAAGACCGTTGGGGTGTCGGCCCGCGCCGAGGGCGCGCGGGTGTGCGTGACGATCCGAACCGCGTTCCCCGACCATCCGCTCGACATCGGCTTGGTCCGGTCGCTGGCCGAACCGCTCGGTCCGGTCGCGGTCGGCGTGCACGGTTCGGTGACGGTTTCGCTTCCGGCGTTGCACCTGTCCGGCGCAGCCGCCGGGCCGCGCTGGCAGGCTACGGCCGCTTCGCGTTGATCTCGGCCTGCTCCCGCATGTAGCGCGTCATCCCGGTGCGCTTCATCGTGCCGAGCGTCAGCTCCGGCGCGATCGCAAACGACACGTGGCCGATCTTGCCGAGCCCCTTGGCGACCGTGGTCAGCCCCCGGTTCTTTTCGATCGCCTCGACGACCGCGCGCGCCACCGCCGGGGAATCGACGGCGCCGACGCTCTTGGGAGCCGGCCGCCCCCATTCGGCGAACATGCCGGCCGTGACGAAGCTCGGACACACGACCGATACTTCGACGCCGTGCTCTTCGAGTTCCGCGCGCAGCGACATGGCAAATCCGACGACGGCGTGCTTGGTCGCGGAATAGACCGTGTTGTGCGGAACCGGGTTCAAGCCGGCAAGCGACGAGATGTTGACGATGTGTCCGGTTCGCCGCGCGATCATCGACGGCGCGACGAGCCGCGTCAGCCACATCAGCCCAGTGACGTTCGTCTCGACGATCGCCTGCATCCGCTCGAATTCCATGGACTCGAAGTCGCAGACCTGCTCGAGCCCGGCGTTGTTGATCAGAACGTCGATGGGGCCGAGCGCTTTTTCGACCGCGGCGACGAGCGTCCGCAGCGATGAAAGGTCGCGCACATCGGCCGGCAACGCGATCGCGTCGCCGCCGATCTCTTTGCGGACCGTTTCGAGGTCTTCCGCGTTGCGCGCCGCGAGCGCGAGTCGCGCGCCCTTCGCGGCCAGCGCCCGTGCCATGTCGACGCCGAGCCCGCGCGACGCGCCGGTGATCAGCACGACTTTGCCGGTGAGCGGTTTCATGGAGTCCTCCTCGCGTCGGGAACGCGAGCAAGCCTACGCGAATGCCTCCAAATCCTGCATTCTCACGCGTGCGACGCGCCGGCCGGCGGCGCGGAGCGCCCGCAGATCGCCTTCGGCCTGGGCGTCGATCAGGGTGCCGAACGTGAAACCGCGGCCGGGGATGCCGACGTCGTCGGGATGGGCCTCGTCGGTCACGACCAGGAAGCCGCCGCCGGGCGGGCCACCCTTGTGCACCTGGCCGGTCGAGTGCAGGTACCGCGGTCCGAAGCCGGTGGTAACCGCGATTCGCAGCCGGTCGCGAATCGCCGTTCGAATCCGCTCCAGACGCGCGGCGTTCTGGTCGCTCGGATCGACGAAGGCGAGGATCGCGCAATACGCCGGTGCCGGATCGAGCACGGCGGCCGGGTCCTCGAACGACGGCACGGCGGCGCCGCCGGCATCAAGGATCTCGCTCGTCGCCTGCTTCGCCGAGGCGACATCGGGTTGATCGAACGGGTGGATGCCGAGCACGTGCCCGGCGACCGCGGTGGCGAACTCCAACCGGAAGAACTCGGCGCCGAGCGTCTCGGCCGGCGAGGCTCCGCCGGATTCGATGACGAGGCGTGGAGCGCCGCTCGCCGCGACCCAGTCGTGGCCGCCGGTGTCGACGAAGATGCGATCGTCGCCGAAGACGGCCGCGTCGCCGGCCGGCTCGCCCGCGACGGGCAGGATGCCGCGGCCGTCCTTCCCGGTCGATTCGGCGACGAGCTGCTCGACCCATGCGCCCAGCGGGGCGAGCGCGTCCGGATACACGAACGAAGCCTTGTCGCGTCCGGACAGCGCGGCTTCGCCGAGCGCCGCGCCGAGCAGCGCGCCGGGGTTGTCGCCGGCCGGCGCGCGGCACCGCGCGGCCATCGCCAGCGCACCGGCCGCGAGCGCGTCGAGGTCGGCGCCGATCAGCGCCGCGGGAACGAGTCCGAACAGCGACAGCGCGCTGAAGCGGCCGCCGATGTCGTCGGGGTTGAGGAACAGGCCGGCGAACTCGTGCTTTCCGGCGAGCGCCTCCAGCGGCGAGCCGGGATCGGTGATCGCGACGAAGTGGGTGCCGCGTTGCACGCGGCCGTAGAAGTACTGCAAGTGGCTGAGCGTCTCGATGGTCGAGCCGGACTTGCTGGCGACGACGAACAGCGTGCGGCGAAGGTCCATCTCGCGCTCGATCCGGCGCACCGCATCGGGATGCGTCGAGTCGAGCACGCGAACGTCGATCGCGCCGGCGGCGACGCCGAGCGTTCGGCGCATGGTTTCGGGTGCGAGCGAAGAGCCGCCCATGCCGAGCAGCACCGCGCCGGTGAACCCGCCGGCCGCGGCTTGCCGGCCGAAGCGCGTTAGCTCGTCCAGTCGCGGTCGGAGCACGCCGGCGACGTCGAGCCAGCCGAGCCGGTCGGCGATCTCGGTGGGATCGTCGCGCCAGACGGTGTGGTCGCGTTCCCAGATGCGCTCAACGGTTCGGTCGCGCGCCATCGCGGCAATGCGCGCGCGCACCGGCTCGGCAAGCGGACCCAGCGTGGCCGTCTCGGGCGCATTCATTCGGACGTGAACACTACGAGATCCCCTTCGCGAGCGTCCTGCCGGAAGCCGCACCGGCTCAGCACGGCGCGGGCGGCGACGTTGCCGGCGTGGGTCCGCGCGAACGCGCAGCGAAACCCGGAATCGCGTCGCATCCAGGCGAGCAGTGAAGCGAGCGCCTCGCCGGCGATGCCGCGGCTCCGCATCGACGGCACGACCGAAAAGCCGATCTCGACGCCGCCGTCCGCCGCCGGCGGACCGTGACCGCCGATGTCTCCCACCACCATTGAATCCTGCACGATCAGCCATGGGCCCCATCCCACGCGCTCGGGATGCTCGGTCAGGCCGGCGAGCATGAACGGGATCGCGCCGCGCAGCTCATCGCCCGGCCATTCGGGATGACGCTCCAAGCCGGGAAGCGGTTCGTCGCGCATGACCGCGCCCAGCAGCGCGCCGTCGCACGGAACCAGCACCAGGCGCGCGGTCCGGATCGGCTGAGCGCCGGCGGTCACGGCCGTTCTAGTAGGGGCCGTCGCAGCACGAGTCGCGCCATCCGCACGACGGACAGCGATAGTGCGCATGCTCGGGCTTCATCTCGGTGCCGCACATCCAGCAAAGCGTGGACGTGTCGCACGCGGAAGCGAGGTCTGCGGACATGCACTCACCCTACCCCCAGCACCCGGTCGAGGTAGGCATTGCGGAAGACGCCGTCCGGGTCCAGTCGCGCCCGAATGCGCGCGAAGGCGTCCCACTCCGGATACCGAGCCGCGAGCGCATCGCCGTCCAGGAAATGAATCTTCCCCCAGTGCGGCCGCCCCTCGAAGCGGCCCATCAGGGCCTCCACCTCCCGGAAGAACGGCTCGTGGGGCATGCCCTGAAAGACGTGGACGGCGATGTAGGCGGTCGCTCGGCCGGCGGACGTCGACAGATGCGCGTCCTCGTCGGCGGCCGCGAACCGGACTTCGACCGGAAACGAGATCCGGTAGCCACGGTCGGCGATGATCGCGCGAACACCACGGACCGCATCGGCGGCGGCGGCGAGGGGAATCGCATATTCCATCTCGGCGAACCGCACCGTGCGCGGACTGGTGAACACGCGATCGCTCCGGTCGGTGTATTCGACGCGGGACAGCATTCGTCCGGCCATGCGCGCCATCGGCGGAATCAAGGTCTGCCGCGCCCGGCCGATGCGGCACACCGCGCCGAAGGCGCGATTGGCCAGCAGCATCTCGTCGAACCATTCTTTCGCGCGCGACCGCGGCCGCAGCGGGCCGTCCACCCGGTTGTTGCGCTTGGTCAGCGTCCGATCGGTGTGCGGGAACCAAAAGAACTCGAAGTGATCGTCGGCGTCGAGGTATCGGTCGAGCGAGCCGAGAACCCATTCGAGCCGCATCGGCTCTTCGACGGCGTGCAACGCGTATGCCTCGTCGCAGTCGATCGTGACCGAGGTCGCCGCGCCCAGCGCGCCGAGCGACACGCGCGCGGCGGCGAGGACGTCGGGGCGGTGCTCGCGCGAGCACTCGATTCGCTCGCCGGCGGCCGTCATGATCGTCATCGCCGACACCTGCGACGACAACGTTCCGAGCCGCGCGCCGGTTCCGTGCGTCGCCGTCGCGATCGCGCCGCCGATCGTCTGCGCGCCGATGTCGCCAAGATTGCGGAACGCAAGGCCCTCGGCCGCGAGTCGCTCGGCCAGCGCGCGAATCGTCGCGCCGGGCTGCACGGTGACGGTCCGCGCGACACGGTCGACGGCCAGCACGCGATTGAGCCGCGCGCTGCGGATCATCATGCCGTCGGTGCAGGCCGCGTCGGTGAACGAATGGCCGGTTCCGGCGACCTTGACCCGCTCGCCCCGCGCGACGGCCCCGGCAATTGCCCGAGCCAACTCGTCGTCGCTTTCCGGTTCGACGATCGACGACGGCCGGCACGAGGCCGTGCCCGCCCAGTTCCCCCATCCGCCCACCGTCACCAGCCGCGCAGATCGACCGGCCACGATTCCAGAACTTCCTCGCCGCGGACGACGTGCAGACGCTCGTGATAGGCGATCGTCGGGTCGATGTGGCCGGGCCGCACCAGGATTCGATCCCCGGTCCGCAACGGCGATGCCGGCGCGAACGTGACGTGCTCGTCGGAGACGAACCAGACCGCATGCCCGCCGTCGATCGTGGGATTTCCGTGGTCCATGCCCAGCGCCTTCAATCCGCAATCGGCGACGGCATGCTCCGCCGAGACCGAAATCACCGTCGCGAGCACGCCGAGCCCGCGGCGGAACGGCAATCCCAGCTCGTCGTAGGCGTTGTCCATGAGCACGTAGCTGCCGGCCTGGATCTCCGTCGCGAGCGTATTCACGTCGTAGGTGCCGGTGCCGCCGGCGCTGATCACCGCGCCGCCGACGCCGGCGTGCGCTTGGGCGAGCCGCTCCATGCATTCGGTCGTCAGCGACGCGCGAAGCGTCCGGTCGGCGAGTCCGACGACGTGACCCTCGTAGCCCATGACGCCGCGAACGCTCAGCCCGCGGCTGCGCGCATGGTCCGCCAGCCGTCCCGCGTCGCCGGGCACGCAGCCGCAGCGCGGCAAGCCTACGTTGACGTCGATGAGCACCTCGCGCACACCGCCGGCAACGGCCGCCTCGATCGTGGGCTCCGAGTCGACCGCGACCGTCACGCGCGCACCCGCCGCCACGAGCGCGCCGAGTCGTCGCGCATCGA
>Ga0214472_10008935_pt1 | contig 10444 bp, 10 predicted proteins | sample RVTome_6_FD_207662 | JGI IMG/M metagenome (GOLD analysis project Ga0214472, IMG submission 207662) | Soil microbial communities from uranium-contaminated site in the Upper Colorado River Basin, Wyoming, United States - RVT140D175 | ecosystem: Environmental > Terrestrial > Soil > Contaminated >...
AATTTATTTTTTTTTTTTTTTTTTTTTTTTTTTTTTGTTTTGTTTTTTGGCTTGTTTTGTGGGTCCTTATTTACCCCCCCCCTTTGGGGGGTTTTTTAATTCCCCCTCCACAATTCGCGTGGCAATCCAGAAACCAAAATATTGAGTCTGGTTTTTATTAAAAAAATAAATTTGATTTATTGAATCAACTATCTGCGTAAATCTGCGTATCATCTGCGTTTGTCTGCGATTTATAATAACTGATTCAATAACTCAAAAAACTAATTTTTTCAAAAACCAAACAATTAATTTTTAAATATATTCGACTAATTTGATTATAGATATTTAATACTAAAAAGCAAGGAAAAAGATTTTTTTAAAGAGCGAAATTTTATACAATGTTTCAGTATATGCGATGTTTTGCGTAGTGAAACGGAGCAAAATATGGGAGAGCGAAGTGCAATGAGCGAACCGCATATACTGTGTTAGGCGAGCCGAACGAAGCGATAGCGGAGTGAGAGTGCAACATGGCTTGCGTATTTTTGAAAAATTTATCCATATTATTTCGTTTTTGGTGGGCTTTTTATTATTGTATTTGATTTTTTTGTTTTTAAAAATGGAAGAGGGGCTGGGGGTGAATTCCATTTTTCAAAACTCCTTATTATAAATTTGATGAATAAGGTAAAGACTTTATGTAATTTTCCATAAATTTAAAGTCAGGATTACCATTATTATCATTTGGTAAAAATAATTTTTCTTGCCTTATTCTTGTTTGAGATCTTTTTCTTCCAAAACCATATCTAAATACTTGCAAATTTAGTATTGATGTAAAAAATAATGCAGTATATTTATTCAATTCAAAGTCTATCGGCTCTAAAACTTCAACATGATCAGATCCAACAAATTTGGATTCTTGATAAAATGCTTTACCGTCTGTTGCACTGTCAATAGTTATTACATTTCCATTTTCTGTGAAAATACTCGAAGTGCATGTAACCCCATTATTTTTATTGCTAGTAGTTACATATAGATATTCTCCGTAAGTAATTTCATTTTTAGTAAAACTTTTTTTAGATCCTCTTACTGTAAATAATTTTGATAAATCAAATTCTTTAAAATTTTTCTTACTAAAAACCACAGAGCCATTATCTAGGGATTCATTATTTAAATGATCGCTTGTAAAAATATCTAATAATTCTACTTCATCTAGGTTTTTTTCTAATAAATCTAATTTTAATTTTATTAAAAATATTGAGTATGCTTTGATACTGTTTTTGAATGTTTTTTCTGTTAAAAACTCATAATCTGTTTTTGAATGTGCTTGTATTATCCATTCATCATTATTATTAATTTCTTTAAAAACTAATTTAATTAAATCTTCATTTTTTTGAGGGTTATTTATTTTATTCAATAACTCCTTCTTTATATTAGTCCATTTATTAAGAACGTCTGTTCTGCCTTTTGTTTTAGATAAAACTAATCCGTCATCATCTAAATCATATAAAACCACTTTATTGTTATTATGAGGTGTGTTTGTTTCAAAAACTCCTATTGCTGTATGAGTAGATGCGTTTGGTTGAAATAATTCGCTTGGCATATTTATAACATACTTTAAAGTATGTTTTGATAAAATTCTATTTCTATCATTATCATCTTTAAAATATGTAGATAGAGGAGCTATTATTACTCCGTATCTACTACAATTATCCAACATTTTTTCCAAAAATTGAATTTCTCTTTTAGTTGGGTTAGATTTATTATCCTTTCCTCCATAGGGCGGATTTATAAATCCAATAGTTGGTTTATTAGGTAATGTATTTAAGATTTCATCTGTTTTGCTTGAAAAAAAATCTTCGTTAAAAATTTGAGATTTCCCGTCTCCTCTAAATAGCATATTAGATATTGCCAAAGAGTACATTGTGCTACTTTTTTCAAATCCAATAAGTTGGTTAGCTTTAATATTTCTAATTCTTTCTTTTTTATTTGATATACTAGAATTTTCAATTTCTTTTATTAACTTGTTCATTCCCGCAATTAAAAATGCACCAGTTCCACAAGCAGGGTCAAAAATTACGTCATTTGTTTTTATTTCGATTAAGTCTGTAAATAATGATGTTATATGATTTGGTGTTAAAACAATTCCCTTTTTTACATTTGTTATTCCTGCATATCTCAAAAATTCTTCATAAAACTTTCCTATAATGTCATAGTTCGTCTTTTTCTTAAAAAGAGGAATTACATTATTTTCAAGTTCAACTAATATATCTTTCAAAACAGATGTATCATTTAAATCTTTGTCTGTTTTAATGAAAGCCAATTCATTTGTTAAAATATTTATTTTATCTTGGCTTATATTTTCACTATTAAGAATTTTTTTTATTGTTGTGGGGATATTTATTATAATATCTTGAGAATCATAATTTAAATAACTGTCTTTAAAAGAATTTTTAAGATCATCTCTTTCAAACAAACAAATCATTAAAGCACTGAGTAAAATAGGTCTTTTTTGAGAGTCTAGGTTTCTTAATAATCTATTTATTTCGCTTGATGACTTTGAAATATCACTTGATATTTTTTCTAAATCGATATTTTCAAAAAAAGCCAAATAATCTCCCTCATCTAAAATTTCATTCTTAGCAATATTTTGAATAGCATTATTTTCAATAATAAAAGTATCTAATCTGTGGTTATATTCATCGTTAATGTCACCAGAAAATGCAATACCAATAACTTTCCAGTTTTCTAAAAATTTTCTTATCGTTTCTTTTTCTTGAGATAGTTTTTTTTCTGTAAAAAAAGACAAATAATGTTTTATTCCATCTACAGCAAAATCTATTGGTTTATCTTCCTTTTTTGAAACATGGCTTTTTACTTGATCTTTATTTTCGATTAAAATTAGTAGTTTTTTATTTTCATTTACATAAATTAAATCAGGATAACCTTGATTTCCTGTGCCTTTTTTACTTGTTTTATCTAAAATTTCTTGAATATATTTATTATCCTGTTTTTGTACATTCCAAGCATTAGAATACTGTCTATTTTCTTTAATAAAATTAAATAGACTAATATCTGTTTTTGCTTCGTTTTTTCTTTCGTTTGCCATATTACTTCTTTAATAAGTTAAAACTAATTTAAGTATATAAAACTTTTTGCTTTTTTCCAAACTGTATAAAATTGAGCGGAAATTTTTACTTTTCTCTTATTACCACTTTGTTTTTTGTTTTACTTTCGTTTTTTGACCACGAAGTGAGCGAAATTTTATACAACGTTACGAGTATCCGAAGTTCGCTAGAGCGAAGCGACAGCGAATTTGCGTGGAGGCTTTTGAATAAAAGCCGTAACCGGATACTCGTTGTTAGCTGATGTATTCCTTTTCTTTTTTCCGACAGCAGTCGGAATTGTTTTGAAAAATTTTCAAATTTCTTTTTTCTTTCCCCTGTTTGGAGTTCTTTGTGATTTCTCAGGAACGCCTGGCCCTGGAGATACTATTCTTGTTAATTTTACATTTTTTAATTTCTCCACTAATTTTGCTAGAGGTACACCAGTTCTCTTTCTTTCCTCTATCATGTCAGCTATTTCATCGCCAGAAATAGTATGTCCATCTTCGGCCTCAATAAGAATATCCGTTTTGAATAGCGCATCGTTTTCGGAATCTGTATGTGTCATATTATCAATAAGTTGTTCTGGTTTGGCAGTATCCAGTACAGTCTGAATACCCGCAGCCCTACCTTCACTCGCGCGCAATTTATCAAATTTTCCCTGAGCCATTGCAAAGCAAAAATTATCATAATCAATAAATGGCAAATGAAAGCCATTGTAGTTTATCACCACATAACCATCTTTCTTCATTTGAAAATGGTAATGAGGATTTTTGCCTTCGTGGGTTCCTTGGTTTCCTTGTTTATCACCTTCAGAACAAATGAAAGACCATTCCAAGTTTTTATATCTTATTGTAATATCAATAATATTTGTTGATTTTCCCTCTTCAACCAAATCATTGATATTTACAAATGGTTTTTCAGAGTTTGCCACCCAACGAAGATAAGCGATTGTTTGATGAAAACCCTCTTTTGCAAATAGGAGTGGAAAATGCGCTTTCTTTAAATTCGTTGCCTTCCACAGTAACCAATGAAAACAAGGTTCTTTTTCATCAAAGTAAATTATATCACGAGAACAAAAAGAGCATTTCCCTTCGTTAAGTGAACTCTTTAATTTTTCAAAATCCAGTTGCGCTTTTTTATTATGTTCATTGGCGCACGTTTGCAGTTCCTCAATCGGGTACGATGCAAGCATTTTGTTCATTCTTTTTATTTTTTCCTCTAAATTCATAAAAGAAATTTGAAAATTTTTTAAAACAATTAGGCGATAGCCCAAAAAAGAAAAGGAATATTTCATCTAATGTTGAGCTTTGCGAAGTCCTCTCGTAGCGAAGCGGAGAGAGGATTTGGGCGGAAGCCGTCAAGCGGGAGTTGTATGAAGTTTCGCGTATTTACTCAACTTATTTTAAATTTATCACATACCCGCCCTATTCGCAAAGCTCAGCATTGTATAAAATTGAGCGAGATTTCCACATTTCTTTTCTTACCACTTTGTTTCTTTGTTTTACTTTCGTTTTTTGACCACGAAGTGAGCGAAATTTTATACAACGTTTCGGCATCATCTGAAGTGCGAAGCATTTGGGTGAAGCGTAGCGGAACCAGATATGCCGTGTTATCGGATGTAAAATTAATCAGCCGGCTATTCGCGTATAACTGTCGGTTTAAAAAATTGTTCTTGAAATTCCGTCATGGCCAAAATTTGGTCATCGCTATAAGTTTTATTTTCGGGAACAACAATTAATTTATCATCATCATTGTCCGTTCTGTGAATTATGGCAATACATTTACCATTAAACATATCTTTTGGTTCAAAAATGCCGAGCACATAAGCATCCACTTCTTCGTCATCAGGAGCTTTTGTGTCTGGAATATGACCATAATTCACAGGATAAATAAATCCCCATTTAGGATGACTGCTTCCCATTGGACGATCCATTTTCACGGTTACTATCTTACCGATATATTTTGTAGCGTAATTTTTGGCCATATTTTTTGTTTAACGTAGGCTGATTAATTTTATACAATGTTAAGAATATCTGAAGTTTCGTTGTTGCTTTTTGTTATAATTGCGCGGATGCGTTAATAAAAAGCGGAAACGAAATTTGGGCGGAGCTAGTAAAACACAGAAGATAATTAATTTATTTGTAATTTATCAATATTGTTTTTTAAACTTATAATTCTATCTCCTTGCATGTCGTCTGGAAGAAGATTTAAAAATTCTTTTGTAATTATTGTCAAATCTTTAAAGCAACCAATTGGATCCCATTGCTTTTCTGGAGGTGAACCAGCCATTCTTTTATAAGTAAGGTGAACAACCTCATTGCTGGTTCGTTTTTCTAGTTCAAGAACATTTTTCGTTTTATCTGGTCGTGTTAGTTTCCACTTGTTATCATCAATAAAATGCGGTGCTCGGGAATAATCCTTAGCAGGTTTGTAATAAAAAAATTCTAGTAAATTTCTGCCATGAAAAAATAAACATTCCAAGGACATATTAATTCCATTTTGATCAAATGGTTGGTGATATTTTTTCCAACTCACGATAGCATAAGAGACCATTTCAACTTCATATGTAAAATGTTCGTCTAAAAATTTTTTTAAATCTTCCTTTTCCATAAATTAATTATCTTCTGTCTTTTACGTCCAGCGGAGCTAGATACGCCGTGTTAGACGATGTATCACTTAATAATTTATTTTTAATCTTTTATAGGGTTATCAATATTTTTAGTTTTGAAAATAACTACCAAATAAGCTATTATGCCCCAAATTGGAATAACTATATTTGGAAATGGATCGTTGTACAAATTCATTGCCAAGTTATTTTGAAACAGGATAAGTAAAACCATAATTACTAGTCCTACTATTTCAAGTATCTGGCGAGTAGATGACGCCTTGATAATCCCAATCTTTTGTTTTTTGGCAGATTTGTAAGCTAGCGCACTTAGTGTTATTGATATGCCAGCAAATAATAGTGAACTCGGGTTAGCAAGCCCTCCAAGGATAGCCAAAGCTCCAATAACCAGAGCAATGGTAGACCCTAAAAATTTGTTTTTCATGCGATTTAATTTAAAAAATTATTAAGCGAAATTTTATACAACTGGTTATTATGCGAACTTTTGTTCGTATAATAATCGTGAATTTGTAATAAATGCGAATATTTGTTAATATTTTAATATCAAATTTAAACAAATATTTTATTTTATAATAACATGTCCGATATTTTAAAACAAACAGAAAATTTGTTGAAATTAAGAAAATATTCTTCAAAAACAATCAAATCTTACCTTTTATATATTGAACAATATTTAACTTTTTCCAAAAAGAACCGAATAAAAAATATTTGATAATCTATTTCAAGACTAAAAATCAAACGCCCCACATCCTTCGGATGTGGGGCGTTTGATTTTTTAGATCTTTATTTTAAGCCTCAAAATTGCTATTATAGAAGCAATGAAAATACTTATTTGTACAGGGATATACCCACCAGATATTGGAGGACCAGCGACTTATTCAAAGTTGCTTTTTGACGAGCTTCCTAAAAGGGGTATTGAAGTAGAAGTTTTGAGTTTTGGAGAAGTGCGTCATTTACCTAAAATTTTCAGACATTTAGCTTATTTTATTTGGACTTTGAAAAAAGGGTTAGAGGCGGATTTAATCTATGCTCAAGACCCTGTTTCTGTTGGTTTGCCTTCTGTTTTGGTTGCAAAAATTTTAAGGAAAAAATTTTGGATAAGAATAGCTGGTGATTTTGCTTGGGAACAGTTTCAAAATCAAAAATCAAAAATCAAAAATCAAAATGTAATTCAAAATGAAAAATTTATTGGGATTGAAGAATTTCAAAATATGAGATTTGGTTTTATTACAGAGTTGAGAAAGAAAATAGAGAGGTTTGTGGCAAAAAATGCAGACCAAATAATAGTGCCGAGCAATTATTTTAAAAAGATAATAGTGTTGTGGAGAGTAAATACTGAAAAAATAAAAGTCATTTATAATGGTATCGATTTAAATTTTGAAAAAAGTTGGGAGTCGCACTCCCAACAAAAAGAAAAAACTTTGCTTTCTGTTGGGAGACTTGTTCCTTGGAAAGGATTTAAACAGTTAATTCAAATGATTCCAGATATTCAGAAAGAAATTCCTGATTTAAAATTAAAAATAATTGGAGATGGTCCGCAAAAAGAAGAATTAGCAAAAGAAATTCAAAAACTCGGTTTAAAAAACAGCGTTTTTTTGCTTGGAAAATTATCTCGCGAAGATTTGTTAAAAGAAAAACAAAAAGCAGGTATTTTTGTTTTTAATACAAATTGGGAAAGTTTTTCTTTTGATACTGTAGAAGCAATGGCCTTAGGGTTGCCTGTGATAACCACAAATATTTGTTCGTTGCCAGAGTTGATAGAAGACGGGAAAGAAGGAATATTGGTTGAACCAAACAATAAAGAACAATTTTTAAATGCTATATTAAAAGTGTTGAAAGACGAAAATTTTAGAAATGAAATAATCAAAAACGCAAAACAAAAATCACAGATGTTTTCTATAAAAAATACTTTAGATAAGTTAGAAAAACTTTTAATGAAATAATACAGAGTTTTTTGTGTTAATATGATAAATGTTATGAATTATTTTGATGAATGGAATAATTTAAAAAAAGAAATAAATAGCAGTCATCCGAAAGTTTTTTTTAAAGAAAGAGATATTTTTTATGTGTCTCTTGGACAAAATGTTGGTTTTGAAGAAAACGGAAAAGGTCAAAAATTTTCAAGACCGGTAATTGTTTTGAGAAAATTTAATAATATGGTTTTTCTTTGTGTTCCATTAACCTCCTCTGTAAAAGAAGGAGAATTTTATTTTAATTTTTATTTTAATAATAAAGGAAACTCTGCAATTTTATCTCAGATAAAATTGATAGATTCTAATAGACTTCTGTCTAAAATAGGTATGATTTCTGATAAAGATTTTAATGATATGAAAAGAAAAATCAGCAAATTGTTAAAACTTGCCGATTTTTCTTAAAATTTTATGCCTCTTGCGAGGCGATCCCGAAGGAATTTATACTTATATTGTATATTAAATTAACACAAAGTCAATATGAAAATATTAATGATTTCAACAGATAGAAAAATATTTGAGGAAAATTCTGCAGTGAGACAGAGGATTATTGAATATGGAAAACTTGTTGAAGAATTGTACATCATAGTATTTAATTTAAAAAATTCCAAAGCCCAATCACCAAATTCCAGACAAATTCTAAATCCAAAATTACAAGTTCAAAACATAAAAATATATTCTACTGATTCCAAAAACAAATTTTTTTATATTTGGGACGCAATCAAAATTGGTCGTCATATAATTTATAATTTAAAATCTAAAATTTATAATGCATGTGATGAGAATAAAATTCTCATCACATGTCAGGATCCTTTTGAAACAGGTTTTGTTGGTTGGTGGATTGCAAAAAAGACAGGTGCAAAATTGCATTTGCAAATCCACACCGATTTTTTGAATAAATATTTTAGAAAAGAATCTTTTTTAAATTATATTAGGGTTTGTATCGCAAAATTTGTTTTACTAAAAGCAGACGGTATTCGTGTTGTAAGTAAAAGAATAAAATCATCACTTTCAACTTTCAACTTTCAACTTTCAACTAAGGTATCCATTTTGCCGATTTTTGTCGATGTAAAAAAAATAGAAGAAAAAATCCCAACCCAAAATTTGATGACTAAATATAGTCAATTTGATTTTATTATTTTGATGGCTTCTCGTTTGGAAAAAGAAAAAAATATTTTTTTAGCAATAGATGTAATGAAAGAAATTGTGAAAAAATATCCCAAAACAGGTTTGGTGGTTGTAGGGGAAGGAACATTGAAACAAAGTTTACAGAAGACAGTTTGCAGTTTACGGCTGGAGAGGAATATTATTTTTGAGAGATGGAATGATGATTTGGTTTCTTATTACAAAACCGCATATTTATTTTTGTCTACTTCAGATTATGAAGGGTATGGAATGACTTTGATAGAAGCAGGAGTTTCTGGGTGTCCTATTTTAACAACCGATGTTGGTTTGGTAGGAGAAATATTGAGTGAGGGGGCTGTGGAAATATGTAAAGTGGGGGATAAAAAATGTTTTGTAAAAAAACTAGAAAGACTTTTGAATGACAAAAATCGTCTTCAAGAAATGTCTGTAAAAGCAAAAGAAGAAATCAAAAACAGAGTAATATCTGATAATCAAGAGTATCTTAATCAGATCAAAAAAGATTGGGAACGAGCTTTAAACAACTAATATGAAATTATTAATTATCACGCAAAAAGTAGATAAAAATGATGATATCCTTGGATTTTTCCATGGGTGGCTTTTAGAGTTTGCAAAGCATTATGAAAAGATAACAGTTATTTGTTTACAAAAAGGGGAATACGATTTACCTTCTAATGTAAAAGTATTTTCTCTTGGTAAAGAAAAAGGAGTCTCTCGGATACAATATCTTATAAATTTTTATAAATACATTTGGCAAGAGCGTAAAAATTATGACAAAGTTTTTGTGCATATGAACCCTATTTATGTGGTCTTAGGGGGCTTATTTTGGCGATTTAAAGGCAAAAAAGTGGCACTTTGGTATACACACAAAAGTGTTGATTTGAAGCTTAGAATAGCAGAAAAATTGGCAAATATTATCTTTACAGCGTCAAAAGAAAGTTTTCAGTTAAAGAGTAAAAAAGTAGAGGTTGTGGGTCATGGGATTGATGTAGAAAAATTTAATTGTTTAAATAATAACGAAAAAGATATTGATATTTTGTATGTAGGGCGTTTGGATAAAATAAAAAATCAAAAACTTTTGGTTGAAGCGATTGATGTTTTAGTAAACGAACGACAGCAAAAAGAAATCAAAGTTAATTTAGTTGGTGATTTTAATTCAAAATACGGAATGGAATTGAAAGAGATTGTTATAGAAAAGAAGTTGGAAAACAATATAAAATTTTTAGGAAGCATTCCAAATAAAGATATTGTTGGATATTATTGCAATTCAAAAATCAGTATAAATCTTTGCCCGACAGGAGGAATGGACAAGACAGTTTTGGAGTCAATGAGTTGTGGTATTTCTGTTGTTGTTTTAAATAAAACTTTTGAAAGTCTTTTATCAAACGAGATGATTTTAAATAAAGAGAATCCAAAAGAATTGGCTGATAAAATTTTGAATTTATTGGAAAATAAAAAAGATTTTGATTTAAGAAAAATAATTGTAGAAAAGTATTCTTTAGATAGTTTGATCAAAAAAATATGCTCAAAGATGTAAACGGGTTGTAATATCTGTCCGTCATTGGTCGTTGCGCAATGACGGACACCTGTCCGTCATTGCGAGGAGTCGGGGGTTATTTTTTAAT
>Ga0214472_10008938_pt1 | contig 10443 bp, 15 predicted proteins | sample RVTome_6_FD_207662 | JGI IMG/M metagenome (GOLD analysis project Ga0214472, IMG submission 207662) | Soil microbial communities from uranium-contaminated site in the Upper Colorado River Basin, Wyoming, United States - RVT140D175 | ecosystem: Environmental > Terrestrial > Soil > Contaminated >...
ACCTCAGGAGTTGACAGACTCGGTCACTCTGCCACTGGTGGGCGTCAAATCCTATTCAAGGGGAAGTTCATCTTGCTAGTCCGCTCCCCGGCGGCTTTGAAGTGTTGCATCCCGCCCCGAGACTTCTAGGAGGAGCTCTGACTCCCTGAGGACAGGCTTGTCCAGCGCTGCCAACATCCTTTCCATGTCTGCATGCAATTCGGCGAGCGACTCACCAAATGGTTCGCATGGATCCTCTGTCCAGTATTCAATTCGACCGGCGGAATCGTAGTACACCTCATGGATCCCAAACAACTCCCCAGGGCCGGCGGGAACCGTCCTGCAGATAACGCGATAGTTCCAGGTCATCACCCCTCCGAATGATCGGCACCGCCGGTTGACAAAGCCGCCTAACGCCTTCGAGCTGAGCGGCCCGCCTTTCATCTTACACGCAAAGCCCCCTCTCTGCCTGGCCGGACCCATCAATTAACAACCTGGCCCGCTGGGCATTTGTCCCGCGCTCTTTGCGGGGTCCGCTCCAGCGAGTTGTTAGGCGTCACTCCAAAATCCCCTCATTCTCTAGGTTCGAGTTCTTCGAGTGTTGGCCTCTGGAAGAACTCGATCCAAGGCTTCATGCTCTCTTCCGGTATGTGGAAGCTCTGCTCTGAAGGCTGCGAATTCCTCAGAGCGAGTCGCCTGAATAACTCATCCTCTGGCACATCAAGAAAATGCACCTCACAGCTGGCTCCGAGTCGTTTCGCCCGCAGCCGATAATCTTCGCGTTCTTCTCTTGCCCAAAAGCCGAAATCAAGGATCACATTCGTTCCCAATTCCAGCGCCCTACTTGCGATATTCCAAAGCAGAGCCTCGATCAAACTATGCCTGGCATCATGTTCTGCCTCTTCCGCATCTTGACCAAAAAGACGCACATGCCACTCATCGGTTGTCAAGCGAAGCGCCGCCCTCTCATTTTCAATCTGCTGCGCAAGCGTCGTCTTCCCTGAACAAGGGAGGCCAACCATCAGATGTAGGGTTGCCACGCTTTCCACTCCTAAGGATCGTTCACAGGCCGCCTAACGGATGAGTTCAGCGGCCGGCGTTTGCCAGCGCCGAGACGATTGGCCCAGGCCATCGTAAACTGGGGCCCCGGTCGCCCCGGGGGCGGCTCGTCCGCTTCAACGCCATGTTAGGCGTCATTCACAGTCTCGTATGTCTGCTTTCGGCCAGAAGCGGGCACTAATATCTCGCGGTTCTTAGGGCGACACCAAGTTGGCATTTCCAAGGATTGCGTCGACGACGCGTGAGATAGCTGCCGTGGCGTCGATTATGATTGCGTTCTTTGGAATGTCTTCCTTCGCCGCATGCTGCAATCGCGCATTGAATTCCCCTTCGCTTGCGCGTACGCCCCACTCGTCTTCAGGTCGGGCGGCAAGACGCCGGTTCAGCGTGTCCAGATCGACCTCAAGAACGAAAACTCCGTCGAATAGATCGATAAAACGGTCAAAATTCCTGGAACCGCCGCAAAAGAACGATGCCGCATGACTTTGGTCGGCCACCAAAGCTCTGACCTTGTCGACGTCCCAGATATGATGCTCGTGGGCGAAGCCATCCAAGGGCTCACCGGTTATTGGATCGCCCTGATAGGCCAAGGCCCTGTCGCCATGGATGGAGTGGTACCCCCGCCGTCTCAGCTCGGTGCAGACGGAGGTCTTGCCGGTGCAGGAAACCCCTTCGATTAGGTAGTTTTTTACACCCATGTCCGTCTCCAATAGAAGAACGCTGCGGTTTTGGAGTTCTTCCCGCGTTTCGAATGGCTATTCACCTACTGCCTAGGCTTCCGGTTTCGCTTCGGGTCAAAAGCTGACATTTCCGAATGATGCTTCGATGACGCCTAACGGCCTCGAGATGAGCCGCCCGGCCAACTCTTAGATAGTAGCTTGAATTCGTTTTCTCGCAGCTGGCCGGGTCGGCTCCATCGAGTTGTTAGGTAGCCGTCATCCGTATGTGGCATAGTCACTCGCCTCCGCGCGAATCGGCGACAAGGCGTCGGAACAGTAGGCCCGTTGTCGCGCCGAAAAGGGCACTCGCGAGCAGGAGAGAAGCCGGTATGTATGAAACCGTTGGCGAGGCCAAGGCTGGAACAACCAGAGCAACGGCAGCGGCGCTGGCGCCGGTTGTGCCGAGGATCCACAATCCAGACTTCTTGACGCGTCGCCTGAGAGTCAACCATTGAGCAACCCCTATCGGAGCCCCAAGAAGTGCGCCTAGACCTGCCGCGCCTGAGACACCTAGGGGGGCCCCGAAGAAGAAAGCCAAGACCGGGGCGAGCCCAACAACAAAGCCGATCGTCGTTGCTGGAATCCAGAAACGGATCTCCAGCCGAGTGCGTCGAAGGACGAGCCACTGGCTTATCCCGAGGGGTGTCGTCAGGGCGAGTACGAGAGCTGGAAAAACGGCGAGAGCGAAGACGCCCGGCTCGCCCTCCCAGGCGAGGGTTATGAAGACGACAACGACATAGGTGACGCCAGCCAATGAAACGGACAGTCCGATAGCAGTCGCCACCGCCCAGTAAAGCACAAAGCGCGCGGGGAGTGTCTGTGCGGAACGTGATATCGCTGCCATTGGGAGATCCTCCTTCGCGGGAGAGCCTTGGTGCGGAGCGGCCTTTGGCCGAAGTCGGGGACGGCGGCCTAACGCTTTCGAGCTGAGCGGCCCGCCTTCCATCTTACACCCAAATCCCCCATCCTGCCTGGACGGACCCAGCAATCAACAGCCCGGCCCGCGGGGTCCGCTCCAGCGAGTTGTTAGGCCGCCCACAGATTAAAGTGCGCAACTGCTCGAGATTATCGATCCTCGAAGAAGAGTGAAGTCGCCTCTTCGGGCCAGTTCATTGACCTGTTAGTGCGTCTGTCGACGCAGGCGACGACCATAAGACACCGAGAGATTTCGCTGCCTGCCTCGTCGGACATTGTGCACTCGATGAAGGCGTCAGGGCCCTGGAATTGTCGGACAAAGGAGGTGATTGTTAGCTCCTGATCACCAATTGCGGGCTTTAGGAAGTCGATCTCCATCCTCTTGACCCAAATCATGAACGGAAGCTGGGCAAGCGTTTTCAGGTCCCATCCGATCTTGTCTCGGAGGCCGTTCATGCGGTGGTCGACGTAGTAACCTGAATATGCTCCTGTCCGCACGTGGTTGTACGGATCGAGATCGGAGAATGTGATACGTTGCTTGCTTTTGAAGACAACCGGTTGCTGCGGCATTCACCTCTCCGCGTGGAGTCTATTTGTTGGCGGCCTAACGCTTTCGAGCTGAGCGGCCCGCCTTTCATCTTACACCCAATGCCCCCATCCTGCCTGGCCGGACCCATCAATCAACAACCCGGCCCGCGGGGTCCGCTCGAGCGAGTTGTTAGGCTGCCGCTTGCGACGATCAATTGGGCTTCAGAGCTACCCTTCTAACCTGCTGAGCAGACCCCGCAGGGGCGCAACGAGTGGCGGGATTTCCTCATCAACTGTCCGCCAGACCACCTGCGTGTTCACCCCAAAGTAATGGTGGATCAGCTTATCCCTCATACCTGCGATTGCTCGCCATGGGATTTCGGGAGCAAGGCTGGTTATTTCCACTGGAAGGCGCTTGGATGCCTCGCCAAAGATTTCGATCGCCCGGACTACGGCGAATATCGTCTTATCGTCACCTTGGAATGCCTGGAGATCCATTGCCGTAACAAATTGCTGGGCCTTTTCGGCGGCGTCCAGCATGTCGCGAACAAAGTCGGCCTGGGTTCTCGACTCGGTCATACTGGAACGGCATCTCTGAGAATGCGCTCACCGATACGAGGCTTCAGTGCGTCTCGCATGACCAGGTCGACCTTGACGCCCAGCTCATCCGAGAGCAGCTGCTCAAGCTCGATGTACCGCAGCAGGCCAGGGTTCACCTCGAAGGACACGAGAACATCGAGATCGCTGCTGCCGGATTGATCGCCTCGCAAGTAGGAACCGAAGACCGCCAGAGAGTGAACATCGTACTCTTCGGCCAAGACAGGTTTTAGTGCTTTCAGCTTCTCTTGAAGCTCCTGAAGTGTAGTTTCTTGTTCCATATCCCGAGATTATACAAGCGGTGACAGGAAGGCTACCTGGCATCACGGCAGCCTAACGCTTTCGAGCTGAGCGGCCCGACTTCCATCTTACACCCAAAGGCACCATTCTGCCTGGCCGGACCCAGCAATCAACAACCCGGCCCGCGGGGTCCGCTCCAGCGAGTTGTTAGCGGATGCGGCTATTATCAACCTCGGATGCGCACCCGCGTTTCTTCGACAATCCACAGCTTGCCGGAGACTTCCGGCTCGACGAGCGTCGGAGCCAATCGCCGCATCACCCCATTCACGTGCTCGCGGTCTGATCGATCGAGGCGAAGCACAATGATCCCATGATGGGCATCCGGCGGATAGGACCGAATGTCGCCGAAACCGAGGTCCAGAGTGATCAGCACCCTTGCTTCTGCGGAGACGGCGGCAATGACATCGCCATCATCAGCGCCCTGCAATGACTGATCATAGACCGTGACGACATCGTGGCCCGCTTCCGCCAGGACACTCACGGCAGAACCGGGAAGGTCCTCATCCAGTTTGATGTCCACAAGAAGGTCTGCCTAGGCGGGAACTGGCCTGATGCGCTCGCGAGCAAGCTCGGCTGCATAAGCTACGGCAGCCTTGACATCTTCGTCGGCGACGCTGGGGACCTCTGCTACGATTTCTTCGCTAGTCAACCCTGCCGCCAGATTGTCAAGTATCACGGACACCGGCACCCTTGTGCCCTTGATGCAAGCCTGGCCGTGGGCAACAGCGGGGTCAACGGAAATTTGACTGCGCCAATCCATACCATCCTCCAATTCAGAGACCACTATATCACTTCAGAGACCGGCTCTGCCGGATCCGCTAACGCTTTCGAGCTGAGCGGCCCGCCTTCCATCTTACACCCAAAGCCACCAACCTGCCTGGCCGGACCGATCAGTCAACAGCCTGGCCCGCGGGGCACCTGTCCCGCGCTCTTTGCGGGGTCCGCTCCAGCGAGTGGTTAGGCGGCACTTCAACTTTGGCGGCGTTTCACTGCACACCGGACACGAACTCAATCACGTCGGCAGCGAGGAGGTCCGGTGCCTCGAGCGCGGCAAAGTGTCCGCCCAGGGGCATGTCCGCCCAGTGAACAACATCGTAGACACGCTCGATCCATGTTCGCGGCGGGAACGGCGCTTCGTAGGGAAACCGAGCGATACCGCACGGAACACGGACACGATCACCACGCTCGAAGCGTAGGGGGGTCCGTGCCGACTCCAGGTAGAGGCGCATCGACGAGGCAATCGTGTTGGTCGCCCAATAGATTGTGACGTTAGTCAGGATCAAGCGGAGAGGAACCGCGCTACGCGGATCAGCCCACTCTCGGAATTTCTCAGCGATCCAGGCGGCCAGCCCAGCAGGCGAGTCACTCAACGCGTAACTGAGGGTTAGAGGTCGCGTCCGCTGTAGGTGACCGTACGCGCCTTGCTCGTCGCTCCATTGTGCACGCTGGCGGAGGAAGGAAACTTCTTCGGCCGAGGGTTCGCCCTTAACGAACGGCGCGTATGAGCCCGGGATGTAGTTGAGGTGAAGTGCGAGCACACGCGAGGGGAACCGCACGGCGAGCCAAGTCGCAATACCAGCGCCCCAGTCGCCCCCCTGGACCGCAAAGCGATCGTAGCCGAGAGCAGTCATCAGCTCGGCCAAAAGCGCCGCGATGCGCTCGTTCGACATGCCTGCCGAGGATGGTGCGTCGGAAAAACCATAGCCTGGCAGCGACGGAACCACGACGTGAAACGACTCCGTTAGCATTGGCAGGATCGATAGCATCTCGACGAAAGAACCAGGCCACCCGTGTAGAAGCAGTAACGGCCTGGCGGCAGGGCGGACGGACTTCAGGTGGAGGTAGTGGAGGCGCAGGCCGCCAAGTTCGGCTCGGAAGTGGGGCAAGCGGTTGATGTCGTGTTCCTCTGCTGGCCAATCGAAATCCTCCAACCAGTAGCGCGCGATATCACGCATCTCGCTTAGGGGAACGCCGCCGCTGTCGCTAACGCCGCTAGGCCAGCGCGTCGCTCGTAAGCGATCGCGAAGATCCTTGAGTGTCTCGGAAGACACTTCAATGCGAAATGGTTCAATCATCTTCGCCTCTCGGCCACTCCTTGCCGCCTAACGCTTTCGAGCTGAGCGGCCCGCCTTCCATCTTACACCCAAAGCCACCAGCCTGCCTGGCCGGACCCATCAATCAACAACCCGGCCCGCGGGGTCCGCTCGAGCGAGATGTTAGGATGCGCATCCTTGTCAGGCCGACGCCCTGTTAAGATTCTCCAATACGGAAGTGAGCACCCGATTGAATTGTCCCGGTTTTTCCATCATCAGGAAGTGTCCCACGTCAGGGACCAGGACGACTTCTACGCCATAGCGTTGCATGGACTTTTCGTTAGTTGGGGGGGTATCCGGATTGATTGCGACGACGGGCAGGTTCAAATCCTGGAGGACGCTCGGTAGCCTGCTGTCGTTTGCAAAGGACGCTTCCAATGCGGCAAGGGCTATATCTGGTGGAGCCGACGACATATCTTCTACGACTCGTTCAACAATTTGTGGATTGCTCCCCGGAAGGAATAACTTGCCTACGAAGTTTCTAGTTTCACTCTTGAAATCCAGATGAAAACTGCCGACGAGCCTCCTGATTTCTTCATTTGTCCGTGGCACTGCAAGTTGCTTGTACGTGTCAACCATGATCAGGGCATCCACTGTGCCTGGCAACAATCTGGCCGCATCGACAATGACATCGCCCCCCATCGAGTGGCCAATCAGCACGATCCGATCGAGCCCGAGATGATCAGCGACAGCCGCAACGTCCTCTCCGAATGCTTGGACGGTCCAGACCTGGCGCTCCGTGCCCGATTCACCATGGCCGGCCAGGTCGACCGCGACGACTTGGTACGCGTCAGCAAACCAGTCCAGCTGGGCGGCCCAATAGCCACGGTCGCATGACCAGCCATGGACAAACACTAGGGCGGGCTTTCCATCGCCGCGAGATTCGTAGGAGATGAAGACACCGTCATTTGAAGCTACCATGTCAGGCACGCCTGGCGGCTGTCGCATGGCCAAGCCGAGCTACCGAAGATCTCTGCAGACTGCGCATCCTAACGCTTTCGAGCTGAGCGGCCCGCCTTCCATCTTACACCGAAAGCCACCATCCTGCCTGGCCGGACCCATCAATCAACAACCCAGCCCGCGGGGCAATTGTCCCGCGCTCTTTGCGGGGTCCGCTCGAGCGAGTTGTTAGGCAAAGATGTGGTCTTCATTCCCCGACGTGATCGGCAAACTCGGCCTCAGAGAGATCCAGGCCGTCGATGATTCCAATTCCATGGGCTTGCTGCCAGACTCGAAGTACACCGATGAGAGCAGCACCTCCTGCGACAAGAGCAGTGCAAGCTTGATAATGGGATAAGAACGAGAACTGGAACTCGCCGGGAGACGTGCTTGTTGAGTTCATGATACCTTTTGGGGACCAGTGGACCCAGTCGCTGTATGGGTCCATCAAACGACTGTACAGCCGGGTAAGCTTGACCTCCTTCGCGATCTGATACATTCCTAGCCCTGTCCAATCCGCGTTGAAGTGGTTTCGGAATGGGTTCGGGTCGGTTCCATTGTTGATTGCACGGAGCCCGGATGGCGTCAAGTGCATGGCTGCATCTTCTCGAAGACGTTGAAGAAGCTCTGCTTTTTCAGCCTAGGAGAATTCCTCCGGCTTCCTGGTTAGGCGCTTCCATTCCTGAACCCAGACAAAAGTGAACCATCGCTGTGATCGTGTACCTGGTTCAATCTCCACCCAGCGGATTCTCAGCAGGCCTTCTACCATCGTGCGGGCAATGAGCTCAACCGTCCGCCTAGGAGCGAGAAGAAGAATGTCCTCGAGATAGTGGATATTGTTGAGCAATGCAGCGTTTAGCAATTAGTAAATGTAGATTAGTCCAGGCTGGCTTACCGTCTGAGTCTGTGAGAGTTCGCGATCTGCGATTCTACAGGTGCGTCTGCATGCAACCTTCAGACCTATGAAATCCGCGAAGGTGGCATCGTTGTCTCTCGGGTCAGCAGTTTGAGCCCGCACCAATTGGTGACTCCGCCCCAGTGTCAAACGAATTCTCTTCTTTGCCTAACGCTTTCGAGCTGAGCGGCCGGCCTTCCATCTTACACCCAAATCCCCCATCCTGCCTGGACGGACCCATCAATCAACAACCCGGCCCGCGGGGCAATTGTCCCGCGCTCTTTGCGGGGTCCGCTCGAGCGAGTTGTTAGACGCCAGAGATTCGAGGCTGGGCCCCTTGCTTCAGACCCAGAACCGGGAGCCCCTCACCCAGCCGACACTCTGGGCAGGGCAAGCTGCTTCAAGTGAAACTCATAATGAGCGACCGGGTAATGAAAGATGTCTTCAAGAGTCATGAAGTCAGCGAAGTTGGGGTCCCACTTCGAGGGCATGTGCATGCCGCGCTGCCACTCAAATTCGCCGATCCGCTCACTGGCTTTGACCAAGGCTTGGTGGGTTGACTTCAATTGGCCGCGGAGACGCCCGCGTGTGAACACCCTCCCTTGCAGGCGCGCGCCGATGGCGTTGATCCAGTTGAAAGGGCGGGTGTTGAGATTGAGCAGCCAGGCGAAAGGTCTGGACATAACTGGGGGCAGCCGCGCCCAGATCCTGACCACCGGTGTCAGGGCCCTGACAATGATGAACCCGAAGAGCATATGCGCGATGAGCTCGCCGTTGTTCCAGCCTGGGTTGCGGCTTTGCCGAGGCAATGCATCATCTGGGAATGTATCGAGGAGGGCCTCAAAGTCACCGTGTATTTGTTGGAGTTCGGCTCGGACCTTACCAGGGATTGCTGTCGAATTGCTCAATGCGCGCGTTCCCTTCGAGTCTGGCTTGCTGGACTTCCATCATAGCCCATGGATGAATGCCGCCTAACGCTTTCGAGCTGAGCGGCCCGCCTTCCATCTTACACCTAAAGCCACCAATCTGCCTGGACCGACCCATCAATCAACAGCCCGGCCCGCGGGGTCCGCTCCAGCGAGATGTTAGGAGAAGCCCGGTTCATGTTCTAGCGAAGTGGGAGTACTCGGGCACGTGTCGTACTCTCATCGACGACGATCAGGGCACCTTGCTCCAGTTCATGAGAATAGGCGTCAAGTGCCGCCAGGACCAGGTTCTTTAAACTTTCTGGCAGTACATTCTGAGTTCTGACTTGAAAAACGCTCGGTCCGTCAGCGCCGGATGCTGCCAGAATTGCACCGAAATCGAGATCGTGGGTGAAGACAACCCTTCCGTTCTCCAAGGCCCACCCAAGGATCTTGCGGTCTGTGGCTTGTGGATTGCCCACATTTGACCAATGAACCGCATCGACTCCTTCCCCAGCAAGCACATCAACCCAGCGGATAGGGATGTTCATATCAAGCAGCAGCTTGGGGATCACGTTCGGCTTATGGAGACCTCTCGCTCTTCAGCACGCCAGGCGGCGTACGCGAGTGCTTGCAGAATATCCTCTTGCGTGAGATGAGGATACTCACTCAGGATTTCGTCATACGCCATTTCCGAAGCCACCATCCCGACGATCAAACCGACAGTAATCCTCGTCCCGCGAACACAGGGCTTGCCTCCCATGATTGCTGGATCTATCGAAATCCGGTCGAGTTGTCTCATGAGTCCTCACTCCAACTTGGCTCAGAGCCGCATTATACAGTGCAGGGAAGACAGCCTGGGAGGGGAGAAGCTTCTCCTAACGCATTCGAGCTGAGCGGCCCGCCTTCCATCTTACACGCATAGCCTCCATCCTGCCTGGATGGACCCATCAATCAACAGCCCGGCCCGCGGGGTCCGCTCGAGCGAGTTGTTAGGCAGATTTACCGATACTCAAGAGTAGTGCCTCGACTCAACGGGGAATCCAAATCGCAGACCCAGCCGGTCAATACGCCGATAAACCGCGGGGGTGGACCCAATCCAGCGTTTGAAGTACAGGATCAGAACAACTGGGGCAACTAAGTTCATGACGTCCTCAATTGGAATGATGCTCCAGGCAGGAACAATGAGGAGGAGTGGATAAGCTAGGAAGGAAATCAGAAATAGCTGGCGAAGTAGTCTAAGGCTGTAAAGCAAGTAGATTGAGAGCGTCGCGCGGCCACCCCTCTCGTCCAATCGCGAAGACACAAAGTAGCTCCAGTAGTAGATTGACTTGGGCATCCTGGTGACGGCAATAGAGACTGTAAGGACTAGGCCAGCCGAAAGTGCTCCGGAACCTGCTTCCGGTTCGCCAAGACTGGAGTTCCCCCGTTTTGGTGGACAGTGGAGGGCTAAGGGATCACGCGGCATGGGCGTGCTGCATTTCGTACCTGGCCGGTGATGCATAGCCGATGGA
>Ga0214472_10008940_pt1 | contig 10443 bp, 9 predicted proteins | sample RVTome_6_FD_207662 | JGI IMG/M metagenome (GOLD analysis project Ga0214472, IMG submission 207662) | Soil microbial communities from uranium-contaminated site in the Upper Colorado River Basin, Wyoming, United States - RVT140D175 | ecosystem: Environmental > Terrestrial > Soil > Contaminated >...
GCCCCACCGTCGTGTTCTCGCCGCAGCGCGTGGCGAGCGGCAACCGGCTCGCACGCCACAAGACCACCGCACGGGGGCTCTACGAGCGCGAGCTCGCGCGCGTGACGCAGGCCGGTCACTTCGACGCACTTTTTTGCAACGAGCACGACGAACTCGCCGAGGGCGCCCGGAGCAACGTGTTTCTCGACCTGGGCGACGGCGTCCTGCACACCCCACCGCTCGCGAGCGGCGCCGTCGCTGGGGTCTTTCGCCGCAAGCTGCTCGACGAAGGGCGTGCGAGGGAGACACGCCTCACGCGCGGCGACGCGCATGATGCAAAGACCATTTATGTCGCGAACGCGGTGCGGGGCTTGGTGCGGGTGGCGCTCGCCGTATGACAGATGATTCAGCCCACGGGCAGGGCCGCGCAAGGCGCTTCCCGTCATTTCGCAGCAATTTGACTTGGCGCAAATGAAAGCCGACTCGCCATTGCTACTTTACAAACCCTTACACTCGGGACCGTTCGCATGAAAGTCAGGAACTTCATCCTCATCACCTCGGCCGCGGTGGGCGCGATCTTCCTCGGTGGCAGTTGGTGGGCGGTCAGCCAGGCCGTCGAGGAGTCGTTCCGCGAGCACGCGCGCAGTCAGGCGGAAGACGCGGCCCGCCTGACCTTCGCCGCGATGTACGAAATCATGAGCCAGGGCTGGACGCGCGCGCAGGCCGAGCGCTTCCTCGCCAACGTGCGCAACAGCTCCGGCGGTCAGGGCTTCAGGGTCGAGATCTATCGCGGCGCCTCGGTCGAGGCGCTCTATGGCGCCATCGACCAGCCCGAGCCCGGTCTGAGCGTGCGCCGCGCCCTCGACGAAGGCGAACGGCACGATGGATTCTTCGGCGACACCTATCGCAGCACCTTTCCGCTCAAGGCCGAGACGCACTGCCTCGGCTGCCATACCAACGCGAGCGAGGGCACGGTGCTGGGTGTCATCGAGGTGCGCCAGCCCTTCGGCAAAGTGCTCACCAAGGCGCGCATGGGCTACTACACGAGCGCGCTGCCCAGCCTGCTGCTGGGCCTGCTGCTCGCGAGCGCGGCGGTGTGGTGGGTGAGCCGCACGATCTCGCGCAGCGTCGGACAAGTCGAGACCAACCTCGATTCCATCAACAACATCGCCGATCTCAGGCACCTCGTGGTGACCGGCAACCGCCACCCGTTCACCGAGATCGAGCGCATCAACACCGCCGTTGCGGCGCTCGCCTCGCGCCTGCGCGCCATCGCCGTCGACAAGGACATCCTGTTGTTCGAGATCGGCCTGCTCGAGAAATTCGTCATCACCTCGGAGGTGATCCGCGACTGGCGGGTGTACGTTGGGCAGTTGCTGCACGACATCAACACGATCATCGACGCGCAGGTGCTGTTCTCGGTCTTCCAGATCGACGATGAGCTGTTCGACATCGAGATCTTCTGGTACTGCCGGCCAGACGAGGTCTCGAAAACGCGCATCGAGCGAACGGTCTCGGACACGCTCAAGCACGACAAGCGCTTCAGCGCTCCGGCCACGGTGCACGCCCACCACCACTATCCCGACCACGATGCGCCGACCAAGATGCTGAACGAGGATCAGCTCACGTTGCGGGTGAAGTCCTTCTTTGTCGACCGGCCCAAGATCGGCAGCATCGTGGGCATCGGCGTGCAATCCGATTCGCTTCTCGATCAAACCCATCACCTGGTGCTCGACAGCATCCTGTCGACCCTGCTCAACGTGGTCGGCTCGATCAAGGCGATTCACAAGTACACGCGCGATCTCGAGTACTACGCCACGCGCGACCCGCTCACCGATCTGTTCAACCAGCGCGTGTTCTGGGAAATGCTCCACTACGAGCTCGGCCGCTGCGAACGGCACGCGGTCAAGACGACGTTGCTCGTCATCGATCTCGACAATTTCAAGCTGATCAACGACCACTACGGTCACTCCCTCGGCGACCTCTTCCTGCAGGAGATTGCGCGCGCCATCCGCAGCGCGTTGCGCGGCGGCGACATCCTCGCACGCTACGGCGGCGACGAATTCACGGTGGTGTTGCCCGAGGCGGACGTGGAGCAGGGCTACATGGTCGCCCAGCGCGTGCTGGCGGCGGCGCGTGCGTGCTCGGTCGATGCCCCCGACGGCAGCAGGGTGCGCGTGTCGGCCTCGATCGGACTGGCGGTCTATCCGGATCATGCCGGCGAGGCGAAGGATCTGTTCCTGTTCGCCGACAACATGATGTATCGGGCCAAGGCGGAAGGTAAGGAACGCGTCGCGATCCCCACCGAAGAGGACGTGATGGCGGTGTTCCGCGACGTCTCGGAAATGGGGGTGGCGGTGCTGGCGGCGGTCAACGAGCGGCGCGTGATCCCCTTTTTCCAGCCGATCGCCTCCGTGCGCGGGGACCTGCCCGCCGCGGTGGAGGTGCTGTCCCGCCTGGAGGTGAATGGCGAGCTGCTGCGCGCCGACCAGTTCATCGAGATCGCCGAGAAGATGGGCATCATCCACCGGCTCGACGCGATCGTGATCGAAGCGGCGCTCGCCCAGGTGAAGCAGAGCGGCTTCGACGGTTACATCTTCTTCAACCTCTCGCCGCGCGCGCTGGTGCTGTCCGAGTTCGTGCGCACCCTGCGCGCCGTGGTGGAGTCATCCGGCATCCCGCCCGGGCGCATCGTGTTCGAGATCACGGAACGCGATACGGTCAAGAACCTCACCCTGCTCGAGCGCTTCTTCAGCGACATGAAGGCCGAGGGCTTCGGCCTGGCGATCGACGATTTCGGCTCGGGCTTCTCGTCCTTCCACTACCTGCGCCGCTTCCCCTTCGACTTCCTGAAAATCGAAGGCGACTTCATCGCCAACATGGTGCACAGCGAGCGCGACCGCATCTTCGTGCAGAGCATCACGCAACTGGCGCGCGCGCTGAAGATCCAGGTCGTGGCCGAGTATGTCGAGTCGGCCGAGGTGCTGGCGATGATCCGGGAACTGGGCATCGATTACGCCCAGGGTTACCACATGGGGCGCCCCGACCGGGCGATCCGTCCGGCGGGCGCATCCAGCGCCGCCCCCGGGCTGATCGATCTCGTTTCGGACTGATTCGCGCGCGCCCGGGCGAGTACCAGGCGCCGCTCAGTGGGGCTGATCCCTGGCGCGCGAACGGGTCGGCGCGCAGGGCCGGCACGGCAGCAAGCCCTTGTGCCGGTCGACCATCAGGCAGTGGTGCCCGCCATCGCATGGATCCACCTGCGATGCGCGCTCGCCGGGCACGAACGCCTCCACGTGTAGCACTTCCAGGAAATGCAGGGCGGCCCCGAGCCCCTTGAAGACGGTGAGATCGCCGTTGCCGGCGCACACCCAGCGTCCATCCATCGAAATGGCGAAACATCTACCTTCCTCGCCGCCGAGCGCGTGCAGCTTGATCCGGCAGTCCTCGCGCCCCAATACCGGCGCGGCAGCGAGCTCCAACCAGGTCGCCACCCGTTGTGTACCTTCCATACCCCCTCCTCCAGTGCCGCGCCCCCCTTGTGGTTTGTATGGGTGGGCGTCGTGTCCCTGCAACTTACTCATTATGCGTGACATGACGATGAAATCAAGGCGGCTTTCGGGCGCGTGACGCGGCGTCCCGATCGCGGCTCATGCATCCCGCTCCCCAGTACGATCCACCCACCCGGTCCATGAAGCGCGCGAGTTCGATGTCGCGCGCAGTAAGTCCCCCCGCATCGTGCGTGGACAAGGTGACCTCGACCTTGCTGTAGACGTTGCTCCATTCGGGATGATGGTCCAACTTCTCCGCCATCATCGCCACGCGGCTCATGAACCCGAAGGCCGCATTGAAATCCTTGAAGCGGAAGCTGCGCGTGAGCGCGTCACGTCCCTCGGTCAGCGCCCATTCCGGCAGTTCGGACAGGGCCGCGGCACGTTCGGCATCGGTGAGTTTGCTGGGCATGGCGGACCTCCGGTAGACGCGGTGCGGGCGGGCGGCGCTCGCGTGCTGCGGCGCGCGACGGGCATGCGGTGGCTGTCATGACCGCGTTCGTTACCGCCAGTTCCGAAGGCGGTGCGCGCGTGCCCTGCGGCACCGTCGATTGCGGCAGCGACACCGGCAGCGTATCCTGCGCCGCTTTTGTCACCCGAGCGCTCCCCCTTGGCGGCACAGAGTTTCGACGTAATCGTGGTCGGCGCCGGCGCGGCCGGCATGATGTGCGCGGCCCAGGCCGGCCAGCGCGGGCGCACGGTACTGCTCATCGACCACGCCGATAAACTCGCCGAGAAGATCCGCATTTCGGGCGGCGGGCGCTGCAACTTCACCAATCGACGGGTCGGGGCAGAACACTTCCTGTCGCGCAACCTGCATTTCGCCCGCTCGGCACTTGCCCGCTACGCGTCGTCCGACTTCATCGAACTGGTCGAACGGCATGGCATCGCCTATCACGAACGCGATCACGGGCAGTTGTTCTGCGACGAGTCCGCGCAGGACATCATCGAACTGCTGCGTGCCGAGTGCGCCGACGGCCGCGTGCAGTGGGCGATGCCCCTCGCGGTCGAGGCCATCGCGCGCCTGCCCGATGGCGCCGACCGCTATGCCGTCGATACGGCGCGCGGACGCTTCACCTGCCACAGCCTGGTCATCGCCAGCGGCGGGCTGTCGATCCCGAAGATCGGCGCCAGCCCCTTCGGCTACCGCGTCGCCGAGCAGTTCGGCATCGCGGTGATCGCCCCGCGCCCGGCGCTGGTGCCGCTCACCCTGCCGCCCGCGACGCTGGAGCGATTCGCGGCACTGGCCGGGGCGTCGCTCGACATCGAGGCGCACTGCGACGGGGCGAGCTTTCGCGAAGCGGCGCTGATCACCCACCGCGGCCTGTCCGGCCCCGTGGTGCTGCAGATTTCGAGCTACTGGCAGGCCCAGGCCTATGAATCGGGCGAGTGGGCCCCGGTCGGCTTCGACCTGCTGCCGGGCATCGACGCGCTCGCCTGGCTGCAGGCGCATGCGGGCGAACGGAGCCTGCTCGCCAACCTGCTGGCCGAACGCCTGCCGCGCCGCTTCGCGCACGCGTGGTGCGCCCTGCACGGCTGGGAACGCCCGCTCAACCAGTTCCGCCCGGCCGAGCTGCAGGCGATTGCGGCCAACCTCTCCGACTGGCAGATCGTGCCCGCCGGCACGCAGGGCTACGCCAAGGCGGAAGTCACCCTGGGCGGCGTCGACACGCACGCGCTGTCGTCCAGGACGATGGAGGCGAGTGCCTGCGCGGGGCTCTACTTCATCGGCGAGGTGATGGACATCACCGGCCATCTGGGCGGCTACAACTTCCAGTGGGCATGGTCGTCGGGCCACGCGGCCGGCCAGTTCGTGTAGGCGCCCGGAGTCCGCACCGCGAAGTCGAAGCGCCGCCCGGCGCCCCGACGGGCCGGCCCCGCCCGGCGCGGCCGCGACGGTCCGCCATCCGCGATGCAGCCCCCGTTCCGCCGCCCGTGACTCGCCGGTCTCCTCCCGGCATCGGGGACTTCTTCACGGCCTTGTCACATTGAGGGTCCAGGCTTGCGGCGACATCCACCGTCGCAGGTTTTTCATGCAAGAGAAGCAGGTTCGCGCCATCTTCCTGTCGGACATCCACCTCGGTACCCGCGGCTGCCAGGCGGAGCGTCTGCTCGACTTCCTGCGCCATCACGAGTCGGAATTCCTCTACCTCGTCGGCGACATCGTCGATTTCTGGGCAATGAAGCGCAGCATCTACTGGACCGCGGCGCAGAACACGGTGGTGCAGAAGATCCTGCGCTGCGCGCGCAAGGGCACGCGCGTCACCTTCGTGCCGGGCAATCATGACGAAGCCCTGCGCGAGTACGTCGGGATCACCTTCGGCGACATCCGGCTCGAACTGGACTGCATCCACGAGACGGCCGACGGACGCCGCTTCCTGCTGGTGCATGGCGACGACTACGATCAGGTCACGCGTTACCACCGCTGGGTCGCGGTGCTGGGTGACATCGCCTACAACGGGCTGGTGCGCCTCAACAGCTGGCTGTCGTGGGCGCGCCGCCGCATGGGGGTTGCCGGTTACTGGTCGCTTGCCGGCTACGCCAAGCGCAAGGTCAAGACGGCGGTCAGCTTCATTTTCGATTTCGAGGATTCGGTCATCCACGGGGCGCGTGAACGCGGCGTCGACGGCGTCATCTGCGGCCACATCCACTGGGCCGCCATGAAGCAGGTCGACGGTCTCACCTACGTGAATTGCGGCGACTGGGTGGATAGCTGCACCGCCATCGTGGAGCATGTCGACGGTCGGCTCGAGCTCATCGAGTGGGGCAAGCCGCTGCCGCAGCGGGCCCTGCCCGGCCCCGCGCGCCGCACCGCCGAGCCGGACCGCGCCGCGCCCGCGACTCAGGCCGTACGCTGAACGGGCCTGCGGCCGCCGCTCAGGAGCGGCACCAGGCTGGCCGCCTGCAACACGATGAGGGCCGCAAAGGCAGCGCCGAGCGCCCCCGGCGGCGACCAGCCGGCGCCGCGCAGCACGTCGAGCAGCACGCCCAGTCCCCACTGCACGCCGAACGCGCCGAGGAAGGCCATCAGGTTGATGGCGGTGCTGACCCGTGCGAACACCGTCCTGGGAAAATGCGCGGACGCCGCGAGATAGGCCTGCGAGTTGACCGCCGACAGCACTCCGAGCAGGAACCACATGAGTCCCACGGGTCCCCACCCGAGCAGGATCGACGCCTGCACGAGGAGCATCCCGGCGTAGCCCACCTGCATCAGATTGAGCGGCTTCACGCCGCGCCGGGCGAGCTGCGTGCCGACCAGTCCGATGCCCAGCTGCCCGGCCAGCATGCCGAGGTTGAGCACCAGCAGGTAGCCGGCCGCCGCGCTGCGCGTCAGTCCGTTCACGTTCATCAGCCACGGCACCGCCCACAGGCTCTGCAGCGCCATGAACCCGCCGGTGAAGAAGGTGGCGGAGGCGGCGAAGCGCAGGAAGGCCGGCGAGCCGAAGATGCGCCCCACCGAGCGAAACGCCTGCGGAATGCTGTCGTGCGAGGCATGCGCCGCCTCGTCGGGCAGCGAGACGAAGATGAATCCGGCAATGCCCAGCGCCGCCAGGGCGATGACCCAGAACACGCCGCGCCAGCCCAGCACCGGCAAGATCGCCTCCAGCGGGGCGCTGGCGGTGAGGGCGCCGAGCGCGCCGGCGGCCATCAGGAAGCCGGTCATCGAGCTGTGCCGCTCGGGCGGGTACCACATCGCGAAGCCCTTCAGGCCGGCCATCAGGCACGCCGACACGCCCAGCCCGATGAGGCCGCGCGCGAGCCCCAGTTCGCCCAGCGAGTCACCGAGCGCAAACGCCACCGCGCCGAGCGCGGTCAACACCAGCAGCCCGCCTTCGACCCGGCGCGGGCCGTAGCGGTCGAGCGCGATGCCCAGCGGCACCTGCGCCAGCCCGAAACTCAGGAAATAGGCGCTGGTGAGCAGCCCGAGATCGGCCGCCGACAGCCCGAGGTCGCGCGTGAGATCGGGCGAAATGACGGCATTGACGGTGCGCAGCAGGTAGGAGAGGTAGTAGCCGAGGGCGAACGGAAGAAATATTCTGCCCCATGAGTCCGGTCGAAGATGGCTCATCGTGTGCGGTTCAGAAACGGGAGTCGCGATTCTGCCCTGTTTCGGGCTGCCCGCCGCAAATATCCGCCGCGCCGGCGGTGCGCCGTCAGTTGATACCTATCAAGGATTGTGCACGCGCAAGTCGGAGAATGAACCTACCCCACCGGAGTGCCGAAAATGATCCCGATTACCGACCTCATGAGCCGCGACCACCGCACCTGTGACGAGGCCTTCGCGCGGGCCGAGACGCGCGCGGCGCGCGGCGACTGGAGCGACGCCACGGCCGCGCTGGCGAGCTTCGCCGCGCTGCTCGAATCGCACTTCTGCGCCGAGGAGCAGGTGCTGTTTCCGCGCTTCGAGGCCGTCACCGGCATGACCGAGGGCCCGACCCGCATGATGCGCGGCGAACACATCGACATGCGCGAAGCGCTCGCGCGCATGCGCGAAGCGCTCGAGCGCCACGACCGCGACGACTTCGCGGGCGAGGCCGAGACGCTCCTCATCCTGATGCAGCAGCACAACATGAAGGAAGAGAACATTCTCTATCCGATGTGCGACAACCACCTCGCCGCCGAGCGCGCCGAACTGTCGCCGCAACTGGCCGGGCGCCTGGGCGCGGGGAGGCCGGCATGAGCGTGACCATCGATGGACGCGGCCTGGAACCGCCCAAGCCGTTCGAGCTGGCGATGGAGGCGCTCGCCGACCTCAAGGCGGGCGAAGAATTGATGCTGCTGCTCGACCGCATGCCGTGGCCGCTGTTCCGCATCCTGGACCGGGAAGGCTATCGCCACAGCAACCGGATCCGCGACGACGGGGTGGTCGAAATCCGCATCGTCGCGCCATGAGCGGGGCCGGACACGCCTTCAGCTACGACGCCGCCCCCGCCTTCTCCACGCCGCTGCGGTTCTTCCTGACCGCGCCGCTGTTCGGCGTGGCCGCCGGTCTGCTGCTCCTGGCGGCGCCCGAACTGCTCGCCTCGCGCTGGACGCCCGGCGCGCTCGCCCTCACCCATCTGATGGCGGTCGGATTCATGCTGAGCGTCATGGTCGGCGCCCTGTTCCAGATCCTGCCCGTGGTGGCGGGCGCGGAGGTGCCGCGCGCGCGGCCGCTCGCGACACTCGCGCACGCCGGCCTCACGGCGGGCGCGGCGAGCCTGAGCCTGGGACTGGGCGCGGGCGCGCCGGACTTCCTGGTGGCGGCGGTGGCGCTGCTCGGCACGAGCTTCGCGCTCTTTCTCGGCGCCATCGCGCGGGGCCTGCGGCGCGCGCCGATCGCACAGGCCACGCCGCGCGACCTGCGCCTCGCGGCGGCCGGGCTCGGCATCGCCCTGCTGCTCGGCCTGACCCTGGCGATGGTGCTTGCGCGCGGCCTGCCGCTGCCGCTGGTCACGCTCCTCGAACTTCACGTCGGCTGGGCATGGCTCGGCGGCGCGGGCCTGCTGCTCGCCGCGACCAGTTGGGTCGTGGTGCCGATGTTCCAGATCACCCCCAGCTATCCGGCCCCGCTCACCCGCTATTGGGCGCTGGCCACCTGTGGCGCGCTCGTCGTGTGGAGTGGTGCGGTGCTCGCCGGGCAGGCGGGTGCGGCGCTGCTGCTGGCGGCCGTCCTAATCGCGCTGGCGGCGCTGTTCGCCGTCACCACCTTGCGCCTGCAGCAGCGCTCGCGGCGCTCCACCCCGGACGGCACGACGCGCGCCTTCCAGCTCGGCATGACGAGCCTGCTCGCGGGCCTCGCCTGCCTCCTCGCGGGACACTGGTCGGCGCACGACGCGTGGCCCATCCTGGCCGGCATCCTGATCCTGCACGGCGGCTTCGCGAGCGTCATCCAGGGCATGCTCTACAAGATCGTCCCGTTCCTTGCCTGGCTGCACCTCACCCAGGACGGCGTCCGGGCGCCCAACGTCAAGAAGCTGCTGCCCGATACGCCGGTGCGCCGGCAACTCGTCGCGCATGGCGCGGCGCTGGCGACGCTGCTGGCCGCGGCCGCCAGCGGCAGTGCCGGACTCGGGCGCCTGGCCGGAATTCTGGTGGCGGTCGAGTTCGCCTGGCTGCTGGCCAATCTCATGTGCGTGGTACGGGCGTACCGGCGGGCACGGGCGGCCTGAGCCGCCACCGCCCGCGCGGGCGCCCCCGTCGTAGTTCTTTCGACCCAGCCCCTCCGCCATCCGGCGAATGGTCGGGCGATCCGTCCAGCTGCTGGACGCGGGCGCAAGCCCGGTGACCTGAGCGCCCCCCGCGACGCCCGCTGGCGCCGCGCCGGGTGCCGCCCGGCCCCATGCGCGGCGCGGCGGCTGCGGCGGCACGCGTACCCGCCCGGTGCGCCCATGCTCCGCCAGCGCCCCTCCCCCGAACTTGTCCGGTCCGGCGCCTCGCGCCCTTGCCCCCGGTGTCCCGCGCGTCCGTGCGCGCCCTCGGCCGTGCGCCCCGGCTCCTCCCGTCACACCCCGTCCGGCTAGTTCCAAGGAACTAGTACCCACCCTGACGAACTAGCCCGCCGACCCTGCTTCTGGCGAATGGTGGCCGCCCGCCCCACGCCCTACGCTTGACCCCGGTCCGAAGCGGCGTTCGCTCGGCTCTGGAGGATAGGAAGGACATGGCTTCTCGACACCGACAACAGATCTCCGTCCTGGTGATGAGCACCCTCGCATTCACCGTGTGCTTCGCGGCGTGGATGCTGTTCGCCGTCATCGGCATCCCGCTCAAGGCCGAACTCGGACTCAACCAGACGCAGTTCGGGCTGCTCGCCTCCACGCCGGTCCTCACCGGCGCGCTGGTGCGCCTTCCGCTGGGAATGTGGACCGACAAGTTCGGGGGGCGCATCGTGTTCTTCCTGGTCATGCTGGCGACCGTGGCACCGATCTACCTC
>Ga0214472_10008941_pt1 | contig 10443 bp, 10 predicted proteins | sample RVTome_6_FD_207662 | JGI IMG/M metagenome (GOLD analysis project Ga0214472, IMG submission 207662) | Soil microbial communities from uranium-contaminated site in the Upper Colorado River Basin, Wyoming, United States - RVT140D175 | ecosystem: Environmental > Terrestrial > Soil > Contaminated >...
ACGCCAATTCACACCGCCGCACAACCGTCCCCCTGGGGGAAAGGGGGCCTTCCGCGCCGTCCACCCCGTCCGCACCTGTCCAACACCCCACCCGCCGAAGAACAGCGATGCGTGAATAAGTTCGGATGACAGCTCATTCTTAATGCGAAACGCGCATAATACCGTTTGGTGCTAGTTGGACAGTGCCACTTTGGTCGGTGATCGCATGGTTTGGCTGGAACCGGGAAAACCACCCTCTTGCGATTTAGGCAACGGGAGGATTCTATCAACCGCTCGCAATCGCCTCACGCGGCGCGGCCTTTCCTCGCACGTGGCCGTCGCGAAGTCTCGTCCACAGCCGGCGACGCGGACTGCCACGCATCCAGATACGGCTGGTCCGTATCCAAATAGTTAATTACATAATCTTGAATGGCGGCTTCCAGCGTTTGAAACGCCACGGGACAGCCGGCGGCGTGCAGCTTGGCGGTGTCCGCCTGCGTGAAATACTGGTACTTCCCCCGCAACACTTCCGGCATTTCGATGTACTGGATGTCGGCCGGCCGGTCCAGGGCGGCAAACACGGCGCGGGCCAGATCGTTCCAACTCCGCGCCTGGCCGCTGCCCACGTTGAACAGTCCGCATACGTGCGGCTGCTTGAGCAGCCACCAGATCACGTCCGCGCAGTCTTTGACGTACACGAAGTCGCGCTGCTGACCGCCGTCGGCAATATCCGGGCGGTACGACTTGAACAGCCGCACCCGGCCGGTGTCGCGGATCTGCGCGTGGGCCTTGTAGACCACGCTGGCCATGTCTCCCTTGTGGTATTCGTGCGGGCCGAAGACGTTGAAAAATTTCAGCCCGGCGATCTTGCGAAGCGCCCCGCTGCCCAGCGCCCACGTGTCTAATAATTGCTTGCTATACCCGTACATGTTCAGCGGGCACAGCGAGCGTGTGACTTCGTCGTCGTCCGCGTAGCCGCCGGAGCCGTCGCCGTAGGTGGCCGCGCTGCTGGCATAGATGAATCGCACCTCGTGGGCCAGCGCCCACTCGGCCAGCGTGCGGGTGTACCGATAGTTGTTCCGCAACAAGAAATCGGCGTCCGGTTCCGTCGTCGAGGAGCAGGCGCCCAGATGCACAATCGCGCGGGGATTGAAACCGAGCGCATCCTGTTGGACGCGGCGCAAGAAATCGTCCTTGTGCAGCACGTCGGCCACCGACAGCCCGGCAAGGTTGCGCCACTTGGCGCCCGTGCCCAACTCGTCGACGACCACCACGTCGTCGACGCCCTGCTGGTTGAGCTTCCACACCAGCACGCTGCCAATGAACCCGGCGCCGCCGGTCACGATGATCATGGCTGTTGATTCCGTTCCTCACGTAATCGACTACACGGTCTCGTCCCGCGCGACGGGTCCAAGATTATACGGTTTTCGTCGCGTGGGCGAAGAGCGATCTGATCACTCGAACTGAAAAGAAAGTCGAAAAAGGGGACTGGCTCTGGGACTGGCTCAATACGGTTCGGCACGGAATGTGGTAGGGCGTATTTTGGGGAGGGGGATGACGGGAGCGTGATCGGGGATGGCTGTCAGAATGACGGACAGGTCGGCTCGATGTCAGCGGGCGCTTTAGAACCGGCCAGAGATGGGCGCGTCAAAATCGGCAGGTGAACGGTTGTGAGTGTGGTTGTTCAGTCCACTGGCCGCCAATAGCCTGAGGCGTGTCCCCGCTTCGGTTATGGCACGAAGCGGCAACACGTCGCGGCATGACGCCGCGAAATCCCGGCACAATGCCGTGACCCAGTTTTTAACACCGATCATCCAGAATTCCAATTCCCGCTGAACCAGGACGGTTCAATGTAGATTGTGGCAATGTAACCTTCAATCCGTCTTTCTCCACGACAAACGTCAGGCCTAACGGCTGTAGGATCCGCTTTAGCGCCGTGTGCAACGGCACCGGCTCTCGCAGCGCAATTGAGATCCGAGTATCGGGGCCAACTCCTGCCGACGACAAAGCTTCGGTATCGACGTCAATGCGTATATTGCGAGACCTTCCCATTTTCTCTATTACTTCGGCGAGTCGAACGTTTGTGAGTGTCAGCCTAACGGGATTCTCTAAAATACGGTCAATACTATCCTCTGGGCTTTTTGAACGAACGGCGTTCTCTGCCGTTTGTTTTGCCTTCGGCCCGCCGTACACAACAACGTTGTCCTCGTTCTGAGTGACTGTAACGCCATCTTTGCTTGCGCTAGGTAGAGCCGTCGCAGGCGGCACTTCAAAAGGAATGTCGTTAGCGCCTAAAGTGGTTTGGTGCGCCTGCCGTTTCGCGTCCGTCGATCGCCTTAGCGTAGTCTGGAGTGAAAGTTTGTAGGTTCCTGGTGCAAGATTCCTAAACGCCTTGGCGAAATTGAACTTCCACCTGTGAATGCCACCAGGAGGCAACATAATGTCAGCGTATTGGCCACCCCGCCACTCTTCGCCACTGAACAAACTGTGGCCGATTTTTGAATAGCCGATCTTCTCGCCACTCTCCGTTGTCAATTCTACTCTGCAGTCCAGGAAATAACCAGTTTCGCCAGCGAAAACGTCGTCTTGTGTCCGATTGACTAGAATAACGTCCACTGCTATTTGGCCGTCTCTGATGGTTGCCGGAACAAGAACAAACAGCACTAGCCCATCATGCTCTATGCGACGGGCATTCCATGGTTGATTCGATTCCAGCCTGTGATGGATTTCCGGTTGATCGCCACCATAACACGGACGGTATAATACCACTAATGCAAGGCAGACGATGCACAACAGTTGATTTGTTTTCATTGGAATGTTCCTCGTGAGGCAAAAAGAGTACACGTCGGACAAATGCCGAGCGCTTCGATGTGCTTCGACCATTACTCCGAGAACACAAAAGGATCGAAATAGGGACGCAGCCAATATTGACAGCTTGGAATGCCGCATGATCGCGTTCCGCCATGCCAAGTCGAGCCAAAAAACTAGCTGCGTCCTGGTTTCGACTCTCGGCAGTTGAACGCATACCAGCACGCAGCGCAAGCCAGTGGGTTTCCGGCTGACGCGCACGCGCGTCGTGTTCGTGTGTTGGTAGATTCCAATCGGCCGTTCGCCTTGAGGGAAAGAATGGCGCGCATTTTTTCAGGCGCCTATAGAGTGTGAGATGTCCCGGACGTGAAAAAATAGGCTCCAAATTTTCCCCTCCCGCGTCCCATTCGGGGGTCCCGGTTTTTGGCCGTGCAACCCCCCGCAACCGGGTTTTGACCAAAACCCAAACCGCGCTCAACAACTGCTCAACGCCGCCGCAACCCATCGCACCCCTCCTCATCCGAACCCAATTCAGCGCGCGCAACCTACCACAACCAGTGGCCCGATTACAAGCGCCAATCAATCGTCGCACCAGCAAGGGACGAGCAAGTGGGTTTCCGGTTCACCCGCTGGCGCGTCGAGCTTGTGGAAGAATTCCGTCTCCATTGATCCACCGTCTGGCGACGGTGGCTACGTTGGCGTGTAGCCACGCTCGCGGGTCGCCACGCTCGCCAGAGCGTGGAAGAATCGCGTCTCCATCGATCCACCGACTGGCGACGGTGGCTACGTCGGTCGCACCTTGCGCCCCCGGCTTTACGCTGTCGTCGCGTGCGCGACTGGCTGATGGCCGCCGCTTGACGGCCGTTATCAAAAAGCGGGGCCCGTGCGAAACTCGTTTTTACGTTCGCACCTTTTTGAAATGAAGTTGTTGACGGTGAAATGTAATACCGGGAAGTTGTTTTTCGGTCGTGCCTAAGAGGATGGCCCGGCGACAAAACGATTATCGCAACGATTCTGACCGCCTTTTCTACGGCTCCTTGATATCCTCCCCAAAACCCGGCGGAAAGATGTCGTCCGGCATCTCGTCAGTTTTCTCAGCCGGGGATGATCCGCCGGCACCTGCACCGGAAAACGTGTCGATCCAGTGTTGCACTTCGCCGGGCGAAAGGGGAGTGGCGGGCTTGGTTTCCACCGTCGAACTTCCCGCGGCGCGGCGGCGCAGCGTTTCACGGTACCAGCGGTCACTGTCGACGGCGTTGGCCCGGCGGCGGCGCGCTGCGCGTTGGATGCGATGATCGCTGGAGACGACCGTCAGGCTGCGCGGCGCGCTATCCGCGGCAATCAATTCCTCGATCAGGCTGTCGGCGTCTTCATAGCGCGCGGCGAAATGGACGACAATCCCGCGATGATTCACGCGCCGGGGCAACTGCCGGGGGGCGTCGTCGCCGGCGTCGAAGACGATCGTCGTTCGCTGTGCTTCGCCCGCATCCAGCGATTCGGCCAGAAAATTCAACAACGCCCGCCGCGCCCGCTCCAGACTGCCCGGTCCCACCCCTCGGCCGATGATGCCGGTGACATTCAAGAGATTGTATCCGTCGATCAGCAGGGGCATGGTGGCACGTTCGAGAAAAGAACACTAATCCGCGCTAATCGACGCTAATTGTTCTTGCGACGTGCACGATTCCCGCCAAACCAATTCATTAGCGCGGATTAGCGAAGATTAGTGTTCCCTTTCACATCAGATGAGTCCCGTACATTGATTCCCTGCCAGACTTCGTCGTGCGTCAGGCCGACATTCGGATCGCGCATTTCGTCGCGCCGCCTTGCCGCTTCCTGGTCCACCCAATCGGGAAGCGGTATCGGCTCTGCCACTGCCCCCAGATCATCCCAAAGCAATTCCACCAGCCGCATTTTTTCGTCCGGCGGCAGCGAACGCAGCGCGTTTTCGTCGATCGACATCGAGTTTCTCCAGAGTGCCGTAGGCACACAGATTGGGGGCATTTCTACAAATTAGGTCACTTAAGAAAGTTTACGTGGGAAGCGATCGCCTGTCATCTGAATTGTCCATACATAAAGGTTACGACGGGATTCGCAGGAGGCTCTCCGCCGTCAACACGGGGAAGATATGCGCCTTCACGATCGTGTCAATCAGCTCGATACTTCACCCGCCCGCCGACGATCACCGTGTCGGCGCGGCCGACAAGCGTGCGGCCGGCAAACGGCGTGTTGGCGTTTTTCGAGCGGAACCGCGCGGGGTCGACCGTCCAGCGGACGGCTGGATCGATGATCGTCACGTCGGCGTCGGCGCCGACTGCGAGCGTTCCTTTGTCAATTCCCAAAATCCGGGCCGGATTGATCGTCATCTTCGATAGCGCCGCCGCCCAGTCGAGATGTCCTGGTTCGATCAGTTCGCTGACCACCAGCCCCAGCATGGTCTCCAGCCCCACGATGCCGAACGGCGCCAAGTCCAACTCCTGCATCTTCTTTTCCGGCGCGTAGGGCGAGTGGTCCGAGGCGATGCAGTCGATCGTGCCGTCGGCCAGCGCGGCGATCAAGGCCTCGACGTCCTGCCGCCCGCGCAGTGGGGGATTCGTCTTGTAATTTGCGTCGAAGGTGCGCAGACATTCGTCGGTCAACGTGAAGTGGTGCGGACAGACTTCGGCCGTGACCCGCACATTGCGGCGTTTGGCCCGGCGGATCACCTCGACGCTGCCGGAGGTGGACACCCTCATGGCGTGAATCCGCCCGCCGGTCGATTCGGCCAGCGACACGTCGCGGCTGGTCATCACGTCTTCGGCGGCCGCCGGCATGCCGGGCAGTCCGAGCACCAGCGAGACCAGGCCTTGGTGCATGACGCCGCCAGCGGTCAGTTCCAGGGCCTCGGCATGGTTGAGGATCGGCCGGTCGAACATCAGCGCGTATTCGAAGGCCCGCCGCATCAACTCCGGGTTCGATACCGGCGCGTCGCCGTCGCTGAACGCCACGGCGCCGGCCTGCACCAGTTGTCCCAGTTCGGCCAGTTCCTTGCCTGCGCGGTTCTTGCTCACGCAGGCGACGACGAACACGTGGCAGTTGTCGGCCAAGGCGGCCTGGTGCTTGATGAACTCGACGGTCGCCTGGGTATCGATGGGCGGTTCGGTGTTCGGCAGACAGGCGACCGACGTGATGCCGCCGGCCAACGCCGCGGCCGTGCCGGTGGCGATCGTCTCGTCATCCTCGCGCCCCGGCTCCCGCAGGTTGGTGTGCATGTCGACCAGCCCCGGCGCGACGATCTTGCCCTGGGCGTCGATGATCGTCTGTTGGCCATTGGCCGATACGTCGAACCCAGCGATTCGGCCGTCCTCGATCAGCACGTTGGTTCGCCGATCCAGATTCTGACTGGGATCGATGACGCGGCCGTTTTGGATGAGGATGGTCATAGGGTGTGCCACGGGGCGGTCTACTTATGGGGTGGCACGCCCAGTATGGGCGTGATTGCGGCGCGATTAAACACGCCCATTCTGGGCGTGCCACCCGGTTGCGGAGCTTTTCTGAAAAGTGTCCCCGAATCCACGAGATTCAAAACCCTGCCTCTCACAACCGGCAGTTGGCAATTTGAGTTTCCAGGATCGCCGTGGCGCCGACAGATTCGAGTTGCTCCATGATACCGATCACTTCGCCGCGACGCACCATCACGCGGACGGCGCACCAGGCGCTGTCTTCCAGGGCGCTGACCGTGGGCGAATTGAAGCCGGGGGTGATCCGCTCGGCTGCGGCCAGCTTGGTGCGGGGGACGTTGTATTCCAACAGCGAATAGCTGCGGGCGATGACGACGCCCTCCAATCGGCGCACCACTCGGTCCGCCAATTCACGGTGCCTGGTGTGACGGTTCTGGATCAACACCGTCTGGTACGAGCCGATCTCGTCCAGCACCCGCAGCCGGTTGGCCGCCAACGTGCTGCCGGTTTCGACCAGATCGACAATCGCGTCGGCCACGCCCAGCGAGATCATCACCTCGACCGATCCAGCCAGCGTGACCAGATGGGACGTGGCGTTGTGTCCGGCCAGATAGTCGCAGGTGATCCGCGGGAAGCTGGTCGCGACGCTGCGCCCGTCCAAATCCGCCGCCGTCTTGGCTTCGCTAGTGTCCGGCACACAGACGGCCAGACGACAATTGCCGATGCCCAACTCGAGCCGCACCGTGGCGTCCGCGCCGCTTTCGGCCAACAGGTCGCTGCCGGTGATGCCCAGGTCGATGGCCCCCTCGGCACACAACACCGGGATGTCGTCGGCGCGGAGAAACGTCACGTCGACCGGCATTTCGCGGCAGCGGGCGAACAGTCCGCGCGGCGTACGGCGAAAACTCAGCCCGGCCTGTTTCAGCAGGCCTTCGGCCGGTTCGGCCAGCCGCCCCTTGCTGGGCAGACCGATCCGTAGATTGTGGTCCGAAGCGCTCATGAGTCGTCACTGGATTCTTTACGGGCCGCCTTTTCATCGAGACCGGAGATGCCCAGCCGCCGGGCAAGCTCGGCTTCGACCTCCGGCAGCCGCACGTCGCGGTGGGCCAGCATCACCAGCAGGTGATAGACCAGATCGGCTGCCTCGCGGATCAAGTGTTCGCGGCCCGGTTGGCCGGCCTCCGCGGCGGCCTCGACCACTTCGGCCGCTTCCTCGGTGATTTTGGCGCCGATCTTTGCGACTCCGCCGGAAAACAACGTCGTCGTGTACGACCGCTGGGGCGGATTTCGCTTCCGTTCCTCCACAACGGCCATCAGCCGGGCCAGGATCGTCTGCTCGTGGGCCACCGCGAAAGCCTTTCCTCGAAGCGAAGTGCAAGTCACAATCTAGGGCGACGCCGTGGTCGATTCGGTCGATGAAGTCGCTCGATTTTGGGTGGCACGCCCAGAACGCAGTGATGGGCGTGGGATGCTCGGGCGCACGCCCTTCGCTGCGCTCAGGGACGTGCCGCCCCCGCGTGCCACCCCTGATCGACCGGCGGAAGTTTTATCGCGTTATGAATTCCAACAGCAATGTAGGAGGAAACCGACAGGCGGTCCAGAGACCCGCGGCCCAGGCAGCCGGCGAAGTTCATGCGCCGGTCAGATTTCACAGAGCACGGCGTACCACGTGACCCAGGCGCCTCATCTATCGGACTCATCGGCCGACTCGCGGGCCGAACTGCCGCCGCTGCCGGCGCGCTGCTGGTATTTGACCGGACCGACCGCGTCGGGAAAGACCGCCATCGGCATCGAACTGGCTCGCCGGCTGGGTGCGGAGATTATCTCGCTGGACTCAATGGCGGTCTACCGGCGCATGGACATCGGCACGGCCAAACCGACGGCCAAAGAGCAATCCGCTGTGCCGCACCATCTGATCGACCTGATCGATCCGCACGAGGAGTTCAGCCTGGCCCAATACGTCCACGCGGCCCATCGCGTGGTGGCCGAGATTGAAGCACGGGGCCGCGAACCGCTGCTAGTGGGCGGCACGCCGTTATACCTCAAGGCGTTATTGCGGGGAATTTTTCAGGGCCCTCCGGCCGATTGGAACTTCCGCCGTGAATTGGAGGGACAACGCGCAGCCCACGGACCCGATTGGCTGCACGCCCGGTTAGCCGCGGTGGACCCGGTGTCGGCGGCGCGGCTGCACCCGAACGACGCGCGGCGGCTGATCCGGGCGTTGGAGGTCCATCACCTCACCGGCACGCCCATCAGTGCGCTGCAGCGGCAGTTCGACCTCGGCCGCCCGGCGAACCAATGCCGGGTGTTTCTGCTCGATTGGCCGCGGCGCGAGTTGTACGACCGCATCAACCAGCGGGTCCAAACGATGTTCGCCGACGGCCTGGTCGAAGAGGCCGTGGCACTGCTGGATTCCGGACAGCCGCCGGGGCGCACCGCCCGGCAGGCGTTGGGTTATCGCGAAGTGTTCGAGCATCTGGCGGGCCAGCGTGATCTCCCGGCGACCATCGATCTGCTCCAGCGCCGCACCCGTCAATTCGCCCGTCGTCAACTCACCTGGTTCCGCAGCCTTTCAGAATGTCGCCCCGTGGAGATGTCGCCGGACGCCACCACCATCGACATCACCCGCCACATTCTCCGCGTGGCGATGAGGTTGCGGGGTTAAAAGAAGGGAACGCAGCCTCTTGTTCAATTGATGTATGCCCACTTTTTCGGCGGCTTCAGCTTATTCGACGGCGGCTTCACGATCCCGTTGGCCGACAGCCTGTGACCGGCGTGCGACATGCGGGAAAAACTGGTCCCGTTACGCGCCATGTTCCGCTTGCTGAGAGCCGGCTCGCCAGAGGGCGCAGTACAGCGACGGCACGACGAAGAGGTTCATCACTGTCGACGAAACACGTCCAGCGGCGCGTTCCTCAGGTTGCGGTAGCCCAGCACCAACAGCGCGGCCGCCAACGCGATCACGAGATAAGGCTGCCCGAGCGAGGACTGAATGAATAAAATCAACTTTTCGTCTCCGGTCGGACGTTCACGTCGAAGGTCCGAGCGCCGCGCAATACCGTGAGCGCCAACGGAGGATGGCGGTGCATTTCGGTTAGCAGCCGGTGCAGGTCGTCGACGCTGGTGACGATCCGGCCCCCGACGGCGACGATCAAGTCGCCGGGTTGGATACCGGCCGCCGCGGCGGGACCGTGCGACGGGACGTCGACCACTTCGACGGCGCGATCGGCGAATAAATCGAGTTCCCGCACCAGATGCCTTGGAATCGGGCTGACCGTGGCGGAGATGCCCAGATACGGGCGGCGCACGCGGCCGTGTGCCATCAATTCGCCGACAGCCCACTTGGCCGTGCCCGCCGGAACCGCGAATCCCAGGCCTTGGGCCGCGGCGATGATCGCCGTGTTGATGCCAATCACGCGGCCGTGCGAATCGACCAGCGGCCCGCCTGAATTGCCGGGATTCAAGGGCGCGGAGTGCTGCACGATGTTTTCGATCAGCCGCCCTTCGCGGCCGCGCATACTGCGGCCCAGCGCGCTGACAATGCCGGTCGAAACGGTGGCTTGCAGTCCCAACGGATCGCCGATTGCGATCACAAGCTGCCCGACCCGCAGCGCGTCGCTGTCTCCCAACTGTGTGGCCGGCAAATCGCGGGCGGCCAGGCGGACCAGGGCCAAATCGGTCGCCGGATCGTCCCCGACCAGCTCCGCGTCCAGCCGGTCGCCGTCGTGCGTGGTGGCCGTGATTCGCTCGCGTCCGTGGATCACGTGGCTGTTGGTCAGCGCGTACCCGTCGGGCGTGATCAGAAACCCCGATCCCGAGCCGCCCCGCCGCTCGCCGGCCGTGGGGCCGACGCCGATCACGGCCGGCGCGATAATCTCCACCACGCCGATCACGGCGCGGGAATAGGCGTCGAGCAACTCGAGATCATGGTCGTCCGCCGCACCGGCCGGCGGCCGGCTCGGGGCGTCTTCTTCGGGTGGTTCGGCGTGGATGAATTTCAGCGGAGATTGAGATGTGCGGGGTGAGGCGGGAGTCATTTAACGCTATGCCTTTCTTGGAACGGCGACGCATGGAAGAGATAGGCGACACCGGATTCGTTGTACGATGATGCTCAAGGCCGAAAAACCAGTGCAATATAGAATCTGTTGCAACGATACTGGGTTTGCACCGCTGTGAATCGAACAATAGCGGAACACTAATCCGCGCTAATCCGCCCTAA
>Ga0214472_10008942_pt1 | contig 10441 bp, 5 predicted proteins | sample RVTome_6_FD_207662 | JGI IMG/M metagenome (GOLD analysis project Ga0214472, IMG submission 207662) | Soil microbial communities from uranium-contaminated site in the Upper Colorado River Basin, Wyoming, United States - RVT140D175 | ecosystem: Environmental > Terrestrial > Soil > Contaminated >...
GCTGGAGCTTCGCCGAGTTCGACGCCCGCGTCGACAATATGGCCAAGGGGCTCCTGGCCATCGGCATCGGCAAGGGCGACCATGTCGGCATCTGGGCGCGCAACGTCCCCGACTGGTTGACCTTCATGTTCGCCACCGCCCGCATCGGTGCCGTGCTGGTCACCATCAACACCCTCTATCGCAGCTTCGAACTCGAGTACGTGTTGCGCCAGGCAGACATGAAAGCCCTGGTGTTAATCGACAGCTTTCGTGACCATGACTACCTCGCAACGGTTTACGGGCTGATCCCGGAGCTGCGGAGTTGCCAGCGCGGCCACCTGCAGAGTGCTCGTTTCCCGGCGTTGAAGAGTGTCATCTACATCGGCCAGGAGAAACATCGCGGCATGTATAACAGCCGCGAACTGCTGTTGCTCGGCAGCCAGGCGAGCAACCGGGAGCTCGTTGCGATCAAGGCGACCCTCTCTCCCCACGACGTCATCAACATGCAGTACACCTCGGGCACCACTGGCTTCCCCAAAGGGGTCATGCTCAGCCATTACAACATTCTCAACAACGGCTACTTCATCGGCGAACGGCAGAAGCTCAGCGAGCAGGACCGGCTCTGCCTGCCGGTCCCGCTGTTCCACTGTTTCGGTTGTGTGCTGGGCGTCATGGCCGCGCTCACTCACGGCACCACCCTGGTGCCTCTGGAGATATTCGAGCCGTTGATGGTGCTGGCGGCCATTCAGAAAGAGAAGTGCACTGCTGTTTACGGTGTGCCGACCATGTTCATCGCCGAACTCGATCATCCGATGTTCGATCTGTTCGATCTCTCATCACTGCGCACTGGCATCATGGCCGGTTCCCCCTGCCCGAAGGAAACCATGAAACAGGTCATGGAAAGAATGCACTGCAGTGAGATTACCATCGCCTACGGGCTGACTGAGGCCTCTCCCGTGATCACCCAGACCCGCACCGACGACAGTATCGACTACCGGGTCGGCTCGGTGGGAGCGCCCCTGCCACAGATCGAGGTCAAGGTTGTCGATCCCGACACCGGTGTGCTCTGCGGGCCGGGCCAGCCCGGGGAACTCTGCTGCCGCGGCTACAATGTCATGAAGGGTTACTACAAAATGCCTGAACAGACTGCCGCGGCCATTGATGCCGTCGGCTGGCTGCATTCCGGCGACCAGGCCGAATACGACGAACATGGCTATTACCGCATCACCGGTCGTATCAAGGACATGATCATTCGTGGTGGCGAAAATATCTACCCGCGCGAGATCGAGGAGTTTCTCTATACCATGGAGGGGGTGCGCGACGCCCAGGTGGTGGGGATCCCGGACGAAAAGTACGGCGAGGTGGTTGGCGCGTTCATCATCCGCAGGGAGGGCGCGGAACTCACCGAAGACGACGTGCAGGATTTCGCCCGTAGTCGTATCGCTTCTTTCAAGAAGCCGAAGTACGTGTTCTTCGTCGAGGATTTCCCGCTGACCGCGAGCGGTAAGGTACAAAAATACAAGTTGCGTGAAATTGCCCAGGAGATGCTTGGCCTGGGCGAGGAGACCACTGTGGCAAGTTGATGAATCTGTGCGGCCGCATGGTTTTAAAAGCTGTCATTCCCGATCACACCAGCGGGAATGACAGCTTCTTTCATTGTGGCGAGTGGTCTACTACCCTGTAACCCATAATCTTTCGCACCTTGCTTGTTCTTTGCCGCGTCAGCTACGTTCCGAGCTCAGCTGCTTAGCTACGGCTAGGCACCAGAAATCGCGCCTTGCTGACACGGCAAAACCCTGCGCAATCTATCGAAATCCTATAGGTTACAGGGTACTACGGTTCAACCAACAATGATCTCGAACTGTTCGAGATGAAAATTCGGCCGTGCCGTAATCGTGATCTGCTTTTCGAATTTCTTCTCCAGTTCCTCGATGCCGTGACGCTCATCATCAAAGAGGAGAGCGGCAATGTCCGGATGAACCAGCAGGGTCATGCGGTAGCCCGGTGCCGGCCCCATCTCGCGCTGAAGTTCGCGGAAAATTTCGTAGACTGTGGTCGTGCGGCTTTTTACATAACCCTTGCCGTCGCAGTAGGGGCAGGCCTCGCAGAGGGTTCGGCCGATGCTTTCGCGGACGCGTTTGCGGGTCATCTCCACCAGGCCGAGTTCTGAGATCTTGAGAATGTTGGTCTTTGATTTGTCGTTTTTGAGGGCCTCTTCGAGGGAACCATGAACCATCTCGCGATGGGCCTCTTTTTCCATGTCGATGAAATCGATAATGATCAGACCGCCTATGTTACGCAGACGCAGCTGGAAAGCTGTTTCCTTGACGGCCTCCAGATTGGTTTTGAGAATGGTGTCTTCCAGGTTGTGCTTGCCGACAAAGCGTCCGGTGTTGACATCGACGGCCGTCAGCGCCTCGGTTTGCTCAATGATGATGTAACCGCCGCTCTTCAGCCAGACCTTGCGTCCCAGAGCCCGGGCGATTTCCACCTCGAGACCGAAGGTGTCGAAAATCGGTTCACTGCCATGATATTGCTCGACCTGGAAGTTATGACCGGGCATGAAAGTGTTGAGAAAGCGGACAATTTTGTTGCGTTCGACAGGACTGTCAACGACGATCCGTGCGACGTCCTCGGTGAGGATATCCCGTAACACTTTGCTGGTGACATCAAGGTCTGAATGAATCAGGCAGGGCGCGCCTTTGTCTTCGCGGTGTTCGCTGATATGCTCCCAGAGATTGACCAGGTAATCCATGTCTGCTTTAAGCTCTTCACCGTCGCGGCTTTCCGCCACTGTGCGGACAATGAACCCGGTCCCGGCCGGCCGCATGACATCTACCAGGTGACGCAGGCGCTCGCGTTCCTCTTCATTCTCAATGCGACGGGAGATACCGACGTGATCGACGGTTGGCATGTATACCAGGTTGCGGCCCGGCAGGGAGATGTGTGAGGTGATGCGTGCGCCCTTGGTGCCGATCGGCTCCTTGGCAACCTGAACCAGGATCTCCTGACCTTCCTGCAGCAGTTCCTCGATCGGTGGCAGCGGCGGTCGTTCTTCACTGGCCTCTTCGCTGGGAGGCTCGTGGCGGTGGCCGACTTCAACGTAGTGTTCCACGGCTTCCATCTCGTCGAGCACATCGGCGACATAGAGGAACGCAGCCTTCTCCAGGCCGATATCGACGAAGGCCGCCTGCATGCCGGGCAGGACCCGGATGACCCGGCCGCGATAGATGTTGCCGACGATGCCGAGCTCGCGGCTGCGTTCAATGTAGAGTTCTGCAATGTGTCCGCTCTCCAGGAGCGCAATGCGCGTCTCGTGGGACGTGGTGTTGATGACCAGTTCTTTGGCCATGGCATGTCTCCTTCAGGGTCAAAAGTTATATGTAGTTAAAGCATGAAATTTGTCGTTGATTGCAGTGACAGGGGTCACGTCAAAAATGAGACGTAGAAAGAAGAAGGGCTCTCTCTTGTTTGTCTCATTCCTGTCAGCGAAGCAATCCGCTCTATCATCGACAGACGGCTAGATCCCGGCGTCCTTCATCTCGACAGCGGTTTTGTAAATTCCCAGGGCCCGGACGAGTTCAACATCCTTCTCCAGCAGGTAGGCCGCCAGAAACAGGGGGCTGCCGGAATGCATCTTCATCCAGAGAATGCTGCCTTCTCGTTTAAGGTCAAATACCCAGGGGCGCAGGTCAAGTTCGATGGCACGATGCTTTTTTGTCCTGGTGGCAATGACAGCGCTCTGTTCAAGGAAATCTTTAAGCCGATCTTCAAGCCCGCCGTCGGTATCTTCAGGCAAAGGGACTTTAAAGGTTGCTGCAAGGATGCTGTTCGCCGGAGACTCGCCCTTGCGTGGCCAGCTCTCGGCCTTCAGGACACGGACCCCTTCCGGCAGCTCCTGGTTGAGTCGCTCCATGGCTTCTTGCGGTTGACAGGGTAGCGTCAATTCCAGGTCGATGAGCTCCGCGTCGCTGGCAACGCCAAGGGGCAACGCGTCGCCGAAGCTGATGCGGGGAGCCGGATGGAATCCAGCAGAGTATTTAATCGGCAAGCCGGCCCGACGCACCGCCCGGTGGATCAGAGTCATGTACTCCAGGTGACTGAGGCTGGCGGTTCGGCCGGTTTTGGTCATGGTCAGACGGATCTTCGGTAACAGTCCTGGCTCTGCAAGCATGGCCTCCGGTTGAGCAATCGGAGCTTTAAGCCGATGGCTGTCGGCCAGGCGTGGCCGGACCGTGTCGAAATCACACAGACCGCAGTCGCTGCATTGACCGTTGCGGCAATCGGGAGTGGCTTCGCCGAGCAGGCCGGCCTGGCGTTCGCGCAACAGGAAGTCTTTTGTGACCCCGGCGTCGATATGATCCCAGGGCAAGGTTTCTTCCGCTAGTCGCTGGCGCAGGTACCAGCTCGGGTCGAGGTTGGCAGCGGCAAAGGCCTGCTGCCATAAATCCCAGCGGAAGTGCTCTCGCCAGCCATCGAAGCGACAGCCGCTCTTGACAGCTACTTCGAGGACATCACCCAGCCGTCGGTCGCCGCGGGCAAAGACGCCTTCGAGAAAGGAAAGCTCAGCCTCGTGCCATTTGAGTCGCAAGCGTTTCTTCTTAAGGGCGTCACGTAAATGTCTCTGGCGTGCCAGGGTCTCCTCGATGCCGATCTGGGCGTCCCATTGAAAAGGGGTGTGGGCTTTGGGAACAAAGGTCGAGACCGACACGTTTACGTCGGCGCCGCCCTGTGTGCTGCGCCCGGCGGCTTTGACCCGGGCTGAAAGGTCGACCAGCGCGGCAAGGTCTGCGTCGGTTTCAGTCGGCAGGCCGATCATGAAGTAGAGTTTGATGACGCGCCAGCCAAGTTCAAAAGCGGCGCGGGCGCTGTCCACCAGGTCTTCTTCACGAATCCCCTTGTTGATCACCTGGCGAAGACGTTCGCTGCCAGCCTCGGGCGCGAGGGTAAAGCCGGTCTTGCGCACCTTCTTGATTTCGTTCATCAATGCAGGCGTCAGGGAGCCGACGCGCAGGCTGGGCAGAGAGATCGCCACCCGCTGGTCAGCATAACAGCCCATGAGGTTCTGCATCAGCGTCTCGATGGCACTGTAGTCGCCGGTCGAGAGGGAGAGCAGGGAGACTTCGTCGTGGCCGGAATGACGCAGCAGTTGATCAATCAGTTTGCGGACCGTGTCGGGCTGGCGCTCGCGCACCGGCCGATAAATGTAGCCGGCCTGGCAGAAGCGGCAACCGCGGGTGCAGCCGCGTGCCACTTCGATCGCAACCCGATCGTGGATGGTTTGCAGAAAAGGCACGATCGGCTGTTCCGGATAGGCGGCGGAGTCGAGATCCGCCAGAACCCGGCGACGCACTTTCGGCTGCTGCGGATCATTGGCGGTGATCGTTGCAACCCGGCCGTTCGCTAGATATGTGACGGTAAAATGGGACGGCACATAAATCCCTTCGATGGCCGCCAGACGCTTCAGCAGCTTCGCCCGGCTCTCTCCTGCGGCTTTGCTGGCGCGGACAGCAGCACAGAGTTCAAGGACAACCTCTTCACCGTCACCGATGACGGCACAGTCAAAAAAGTCGGCAAGCGGCTCCGGATTAAACGCACAGGGCCCGCCCACGATGATTAATGGCGCCTGTTCGCTGCGTTCGCTGGCGCGCATCGGCAAGCCTGACAGATCGAGCATCATCAAAACATTTGAGTAGCAGAGCTCATACTGCAGGGAGAAGCCGATGATGTCGAAGTCTGCCAGGCTCCTGCCGCTTTCCAGCGAAGAAAGCTGCACGCCGTCGCTGCGCAACTGAGCCTCACGGTCCGGCCATGGCGTGTAGCTGCGTTCAGCAGCGATCCACGGTGTGTCGTTGAGAACCCGGTAGAGGATGGCCGAGCCGATATGGCTCATGCCGACTTCATAAACATCAGGGAAGGCCAGGGCGAAGGTCACGTCGGTCTGGGTCCAGTCTTTACAGACGCTGCCGCGTTCGCCGCCCAGGTAGCGTGCCGGGCGACTCAGCTCATATATGGATGATTTATTAGTCATAAGTATTTCAGGTGTCGCTGATGTTAGCCTCAGTTGTTTTTCGGGGAAAAATATTCCTGTTTGTCGCTGTATGAAAACATTAAAAATAGCACGTTCTTTTCAGAGTAAACAAGGGCTCTGCAGGAAACAACGACAGTTTTGTGATATTCGATCCTTTGAAGCGTACGTTTTAAATCAATTTCTGAAGATAAAAAAACCCGGCTGGAAAACCAGCCGGGCATAACAGGATAAAAGCATTGCTGTGTTGTAGCCTGGTTTCCATCCGGAAACTCCGGACGAAAACTAGTCTAGAAACGGTAACCGAAACCAAGATAGCCGTAATAGGCGGTACCGTCTTCATCGCCATAGACATACATCTCATCGCTGATGAACTTGTCGTAAGTAAGCGATGCGGTTGTATAGCAGCTCGGCGTGAAGTTGTAAGTGCCGCCGACTGTGACCTGGAACTGCTCGTATGCCAGATCCGAGTAGGAGTCGATCTGATTGTTCATCTCCCAGGTGTCGTAGTTGGTAGAGGCGTATTGACCCGCGGCCTCGATGCCGGTATCCGCCAGCGGTGTAGAAAGATCGTTTTGCGGGTAGAGAGGTGCTCTCTCGCTGAACTTCCAGTCCCAGCGGTCCTTGGCGTTATTATAGGTGAAACCAGCGTTCAGCTTCAGTTGTTCGGTGGCCTGGTAATCCATGTTGAGGGCAACGGTGTGGACATCAGACTGGTATTCCGTGGTGTTGCAGATCGAGCCAAACTGGCCCGACGAGACGTCGTTCGCTCAGCCATGGTACCAGCCGACGCACATCTGGTTCTCTGTCTCCTGCTTGTTGAAGGTGTACGCCATGGTCAGGTTCAGCTTGCCATTTGGCGCGTAGTACAGAGAGACGCCGGGAACATAGGTCTGCTGTTCATAGCTGACGTCATCGTTCTCCTCGATGCGCACCCGGGCGAACAGGGTGGCGGCCATGCCGGTCGACGGTGACCAGGTGGTCGACAGCTTGGCTTCATGGACTTTGTCCGCCAGGTTGGTCGAGGCTAATTGCCGGTTCGGGTAGACATCGGTCCAGTACCAGGTCTTGGTAAAGTCCGTTGCTGTGGGTGTGGCGAAGTCAGCGGTGTTGTAGTACCACAACCCGGATCCCAGAGGATCCTGGAATGCTGTTGAATCGCCCTGGGCGATGCCGACGTGAGCTCCGGCCAGCGGTTCGTCGATATCCTGATACTTGTAGCTGATGTTGCCTGAGAACTGCCGGTTCAGGCGTGATTTGACTGAGGCCTGGAAGGTGTTGGTCTGCGTCTGACCCAGCTCTTCCTCGTCCCGATCGACTTCTTCGTACTCGTAGCCGAGACGCAGGGTCGTCGCTCTGGCCAACCGGTAAACAGCGTCAATGCCGAGTTCCGTAACCTCACGTGCTTCGGCAGAGTGCAAGTCGTCCGTTGCAGTGCCGGGCCAGGCCGCCGCTGCACTGGTGACTTCGCGTGCCGGGAAATAGACCTGATTACCGTCAACATCGATTTCATACATGCTGCCACGCAAGGAGAGGCGCAGATTGTCGCCGAGCTTGGTCGCTACCTTGCCGCCAAAGGATTCGTATTCAGTGTTCAGGGTGTCGCCCTGCAGCAGCAGATACTCGTCCTGGGTGTCTGACTTGGAGCTTTCCACATCGGACTTGACGTAGCTGGCAGTGACGCTGGTGTTCTGCGGCAGGTCTACCCGTGCCTTCAGCGAGTGGCTATCTTTCTCGGAGTCTGGTGTGCGGGCAAAGGCATAGTCTCCGGCCTCATAAAGCAGGTTGAAAGCTGTGGGATTGCCGGCATCTTCAAAAAAGCGTACAGGTGTTGCACCACCATCGGAGAACGTCCGGGCAAGGTAATCATAGTCAACCGTCACCGGACCGAATTTGCCGGTAGCGCCGAAGCCGATCTCTTCCGTGCGTTCGTCGATATCTTTGCCGGTTGCGGAGACGTGGCAATTGTCGCACTTGGTGACGCCGATCGCCTGCTCCAGTCCTTCACGGGTCTCGAGCCGCACCCCGGCGTGAAATGTTATGTTCGGCAGAGAAGGCAGGGTTATGTCGGCCTCGCTCTTAATCTCGCGGCGGGTCACGATGTAGTCGTTGGCCAGCTCCTGCCTGTAAGCCTCGCCGGCATCGTAATTGAGGGTTCCGCCGCCAACAGCGGTCACCGGGGTCGGCAGGGCCGCGAGATCCGAAAAGATCTTGTCCGTAGTTACACTGGGCTGGGAGCCTCCTACGTCATCGCGGGCGGTAGCGCCCATCTGGTCGAGAGTCTCGTGATCCTTCCAGTGTTCCATCACCTGATAATCGATGCCGAGCCGGAAAATGCGGTTAGCATCCACATCCAGGCTGTGTCTCTGGTCACGGGGACCCATGACGTCGATTTCCAGAGCAAACGCTGAATTGCCTTCCTGCGATTCGAGGAACAGCTTCGGCGCGAAGCTGAAGCCCTCTTCGGAACGGGTGTTCACATACTCGTTGACGCGAGCAGGGTTGTCATTGGTATCCATACCTGAAACGCCGATCTCCACATGACCGCTGACTGATTTTTCTTCAGCGACGGCTGCGGTGGCGATCGTCATTAAGGTCAGGACAGACAACATCGCAAGCAGCCAGTAATGGCTCTTCTTCATGTTTATCCTCCTAATGTTAACGGGTCAGACCGCGACCACTGAGCGGTTGCGATGGGTAATCGCTGCCATGGACAACCTTATGGCACGTTGTGCACTTGGTGCCGAAAGAGGTCTGGAATCCTTCATTGCCGTGGACGTTGACAACATCTGCAACCGCTTGCTGGGCCGGAGTTGTTGCCGTTTGTCCGGCAGCAGGGGTCGGCACGGTATAATTGGACTCTCGCAGAATATGGAAGTGTCCCTCATGACATTGCAGGCAAAGGAACGGCTCGTTCTGCACCAGCAGGTTGTTGGCCACCGAACCGTGTGGGTCGTGGCAGATGGTGCAGTCGTCCTCAACCGGCGCATGACCGAACACGAACGGACCCTGATAACGGCTGTGGCAGTTGAGGCAGAGATCGTTGGTGCGCTCGTTGGTGTTCAGCTCCCCGTGCGGATTGTGGCAGTCCGAGCAGGACATCTTGCCTTCCTTGATCGGGTGATGCGAAGGGAAACTGGCCTTGGCCATCTGTTCCTGATGGCAGGAGTAGCAGAGGTCAGGATCTGTCTGCTTGAGGGCCGTCTTGCCGCCGGCGTGGATCGAGTGGCAGTCGCTGCAGGCGACATCGCTCAGCGCATGCAGGCTGTGCGTCCAGTCCATCAACGTGCCATCGCTGTGGCACTTGGCGCAGACCGCCGCCGATTCTTCCGGCAGCAGATCGCCGAATTTGAGAATCTGGTCGTTGTTGTCTGAATCGATATGCAGGCTGCCGCCGCCATGGCAGGTTTCGCACCCTTCGGTGCCGCCCATATACTCGAATCCGGCCAGGCGCGAATGGACCCCTGCGCTCATGCCTTCGTGACACTCCAGACAGGCCTCCTGGCCAATTGAAGTGGCGCCGTCAATGACTGGTAGTGTCAACTGCTTCTCCCTGATTGCTCCGGTGGCACATGCCCCCAGAAACAGTAACAGGGGGAGGAGTTTGACCAGCCAGGACGACCTGGATAGTGATACCTTCCTGTACATAAGTTCTCCTTTTCTTGCTAAAGCCCCAAAAGTATTGAAATGAACGATTTCCGGCGGGTAGTATTGCGCTGACCTCCTTTCTTTGAATGCTGGCCGGTCAGTCTGTGAATTGACTCATTAAAGGTTTAGAATCTGTTGTATGATATTCAGCTTTGATGCTAGGGTAAAACGAATCATTTTAATGGCAGGCATAAGCAAGATTTATAGTTTTAATGCAGATATATGGATTCCTAGATGGAAACGCGTTATCTCAACACCCTCATAACTTCTGTCGATGCGGGGACTTTTTCCAGGGCTGCGGAATTGCTGCATATTACCCAGTCAGCCGTATCGCAGAGAATCAAGTTTCTGGAAGAGTATTTCGGTCAGCAATTGCTTGACCGCTCTGGCCAGAGGCTTGTCCTGACATCCGCCGGCGAGATGGTTTTTGCCAAGGCCAAAGAGATCCTCGAAAAAGAGAAAGAGTTGCTGATATGCCTGCAGGCCTCTGCTGTGCAAAAACGCCTTTCTCTCTGCTGTACGCCAACCTTCGGTATGGCCTATCTGCCCCATGTCCTCAGCAGCTTCCTGCGGGTACACTCAGACCTGAGTGATTTCAAGTTCATCTTTTTGCAGCCATCGGAAGCATTACAAGGTCTGCGCAACGAAGATTTCGATCTGGCAGTAATTGAGCATCGACTGGATCAGGATTTTGCCGGCTTCAACCGCTTTTTTATGCCTGATGACGAAATGCTGGTTGTTGCTTCTGCAACACTGTTGATCCCGAATGTCGATGGTGTCGTCCAG
>Ga0214472_10008943_pt1 | contig 10441 bp, 6 predicted proteins | sample RVTome_6_FD_207662 | JGI IMG/M metagenome (GOLD analysis project Ga0214472, IMG submission 207662) | Soil microbial communities from uranium-contaminated site in the Upper Colorado River Basin, Wyoming, United States - RVT140D175 | ecosystem: Environmental > Terrestrial > Soil > Contaminated >...
AACGGCCAGCGCGCCTACGACTTCCTGAACTGGGGAGTGCTCGACCATACCGACGAGACCCTGTTCGAGGGGGTCTTTCAGGTTCGCGGCGGGGAGGTGCTGGAACTCGACCTGCAGGGAAATGCACCTCCCGCGGCCGGAAACCGCCTGCCGCTCCAGCGCTGGTACGAACTCGCTCCACGCCCGTTTCACGGCTCGTTTGCCGAGGCGTCCGGACAGTTCCGGGCCCTGCTCCTCGATTCGGTGCGGCTCGAGTTGCGCGCGGACGTAGCGGTCGGTTCCTGCCTCTCTGGAGGACTGGATTCTTCGTCCATTGTGTGCCTGATCAACGAGCTGCTTCACGCAAACGGCACCCCGACCGTTCAGAAAACGTTTACGGCGGGCGCAAGCGTCAGGCAATACGACGAGCGGGACTACGCCGAGGAGGTGGCGCGCAAGACGGACGCCCAGGCTTTCTCCTCGGTCCCGGAATCTGACGGTCTGTTCGCGTCCCTGGACAGAATCACCTGGCATCAGGATGAGCCGTTCGGCTCGAGCAGCATTTACGCGCAGTGGGACATCTTCGGGCTTGCCGCAAGAAATGGCGTCAAGGTCATGCTCGACGGCCAGGGCGCCGACGAGCAGCTTGCCGGGTACGACAATTATTATGGGCCCCACTTGGGCAGCTTGTTCCGCTCCTGGAGGTGGGGAAAGCTGTGGCAGGAAATCGAGGCGGCGCGGAGCATCCGATCCGTCCCGCGCTCGTGGCTGCTCAAGCACATGCTCAATAACCTGCTCCCGGAATCGCTGCGCCAGCCGCTGCGGCGACTGGGCGGGTACTCCGCCGCGAATCCTCCCTGGCTCCGACTCACGTTGCTCCAGGCGCAACCGCGGGATCCCTACCTGGCGAGCGGCCAGTCGCGCGCGAAATCCGTCCGGAACATGTCGACCGCGCAGGTCGCGAACTCCACACTGCAGATGCTCCTGCATTGGGAGGACCGCAACTCCATGGCGCACTCTGTGGAGGCGCGCGTGCCGTTTCTCGACCATCGCCTAGTCGAGTTCGTCCTCGGCCTGCCGGACGATTACAAGATATCGGGCGGTACCACGAAGCGTGTTCTGCGGGAAGCCCTGCGCGGCGTGCTGCCGGAGCGCGTGCGCACCCGCGTGGACAAGCTGGGATTCGTCACGCCTGAGGAGGTGTGGCTGCGGGAGCGGTGTCCGGACCTGTTCCGCAAGGCTTTGCGCGACGCCGTGGAGGTCTCGAGCGGCGTGATCAAGCACGATGTTCTGACGCTGCTGGAGCAGATGATCGAGGGCAGGCAGCCGTTTTCCCACCTCATCTGGCGCCTAATCAGCTTTGGATCGTGGATGAAAGTATTCTCGCTGCGATCCTGAGTCAGGTTTATGCCATGGCCATGAAGATACTCTCCGTCGTTGGCGCCCGCCCGCAGTTCATCAAGGCCGCGGCAGTGAGCCGGATGCTCCGTGCCCGTCGCGGCATGACCGAGATCCTAGTGCACACTGGCCAGCACTACGACAACAACATGTCGGCCGTCTTTTTCAGGGAACTCGAGATCCCGCGGCCCGACCGCAATCTCGGGATAGGGTCCGGTACCCACGGCGCGCAGACCGGGCGCATGCTGGCCGCACTCGAACGCGCACTGTCGAAGGAAAGGCCGGACTGGGTGCTCGTCTACGGAGACACCAATTCGACGCTCGCCGGGGCGCTTTCCGCCGCGAAGTTGAAGGCTCCCCTCGCACACATCGAGGCCGGCCTGCGCTCGTTCAACCGCGATGCGCCCGAGGAGGTTAACCGCGTCGTCGCCGACCATACAGCCGACCTGTTGTTTGCCCCGACACGGGCAGCCGTTGCTAACCTGAGAGGCGAGGGCATCGATCGCCGCCGGATCGTCCGCGTCGGCGACGTGATGTACGACGCCGCGCTCTACTACGGCACAAATGCCGAGCACGCGGCTTGCGCGCTTGCACTGGCGCGCCGGCGACTCTCTGCGCCTGATCGAACCTGTCGGCTATCTCGACATGATCATGCTGGAGAAGCATGCGAGCCTGATTGCAACCGATTCCGGCGGCGTCCAGAAGGAAGCCTATTTCCATCGCGTGCCCTGCGCCACCCTGCGCACGGAGACCGAGTGGGTGGAACTGGTCGAGGCAGGATGGAACCGGCTCGTCGCACCCTTCGCTGCCGCGGACATTTACCGTAGACTGCTCCGGATGCTGACGTCGTTTCGCCGGCCGCGCGCACCGGCCGACCTCTTCGGAGCCGGCGATGCCGCGCGGCGCATCGCGCAGGCTTTATGGAATCAATGAGCAGCACCGGCCCGGATGGCCGCCTGGCGATTAGCGTTCTGTACATCCACCACGCCGGGGCATTCGGCGGCGCCTCGCGCAGCCTGCTCGAGCTGATCGAGGGATTTCCTCCCCGGGGCGTAGTACCGCGCCTCATCACGCAAGGCGGCAGCGTGGCGCGCATATTCTCCGACCGCGGAATCGACGTCGTCGCGGCTGCGGGGATCAGTCAGTTCGACCACACGCAGTTCAACTACTACCGCGGCCGGCGCTGGCTGGTGCTGTTGCGCGAGGTCTTCTACCTGCCATTCACCCTGCTCGCACTGTTGCGGGCGCGCATGCGCTGGAAGAGCATAGACCTGATCCATGTCAACGAGGTGGTGGCACTGGCCGCAGTGATCCTCGGGAGAAGGATGTTCCGGTGCCCGGTGATCGTGCACGTGCGCTCGGTGCAGGAGACGCGGCACGGCCGGCTGCGCAGCCGTTTCGTCACCAGCACGCTGAGGCGCGATGCGGCCGCCGTCATAGCCATAGACGAGACCGTGCGCAGGAGCCTGCCGCCCGGAATTGCCGCCGAAGTGGTACACAACGGGCACACGCCGCCGCCGGCCAGGTCGGACGCTTCCGCGGCTCACCGGCCACTGCCGCCGCGTCGGGCCGGGTTCCTGCGAGTGGCAATGGTCGGCGGCCCCCTTGCTTTCAAGGGCGTCCGCGAATTCGTCGAGGCAGCCCGCCTGTGCCGCGAGCAGGGCCTTGCGGTTGAGTTCTTCATGGTCGGCGCGGGCAGCGGCCGGCGGTCCGCCATTCCGGGTCGGCTGTTGCACGCCGCCGGGCTCACCCATGATGCGGGCGAGGAGGTGCGGCGGCTCGTAGAGGAGCACGGCTTGGCCGGGAACGTGCACCTGCTCGACTTCACCCCGGACATCGATCGTGTCTACGCGGACATCGATGTGCTTTGCTTTCCGTCCCACCTAGACGCCGTGGGGCGGCCGGTGTTCGAAGCCGCGTTCTGGAAAGTGCCGAGTATCGTCGCGGTGCGCGACCCGCAGCCGGACACGATGGTGCACCGCGAAACCGGCCTGTGCATCGAGCCCGGCGATCCGCGGGCGATCGCCGAAGCGGTCGCGTATTTCAGCCGCAATCCTTCCGAGGTGGCCCGTATGGGAGAGGCCGCGTACCGCCTGGCGCTCGAGAACTTCGACAGCCGCAAGAATGCGGCGCGCGTGCTGGAAATCTACCGGCGTGTGCTCGCCGCCCGCCCGAACAAGACGCAGGCATGAAAGTACTAATCGTCACGCAGTACTTCTGGCCCGAGGATTTCCGCATCAACGACCTTGCGCTCGCGTTGCGCAGCCGCGGGCACGAGGTTTCGGTGCTGACGGGCAAGCCGAATTATCCGGGCGGAAAGTATTTCCCCGGCTACGGCTTCTTTGGCCGTGTGGCCGAGGATTACAGGGGAATTCGCGTGAACCGCGTTCCTCTCATCCCGCGCGGCGACGGCGGATCGTTGAGGCTGCTTCTTAATTTTCTGTCATTCGCGCTGTTCGCGACGCTGCTCGCGCCCTTGCGCTGCCGGGGTACCTTCGACGCCATTCTGGTCTACGAGCCTTCCCCCGTGACCGTTGGCCTTCCTGCGCTGGTCGTGAAATGGATCAAACGGGCGCCCGTCCTGTTCTGGGTGCAGGACCTCTGGCCGGAAACCCTGTCCGCCACGGGCGTCGTGCGTGTGCGCTGGCTGCTGGCGCTGGTGGATCGCCTTGTGCGCTTCATGTACCGCCGTTGCGAGCTCGTTCTCGTCCAGTCACGGGCGTTCGTGCCCCACGTGCAGGCGCAGGGCGTGCCGGTTGAGAAAACACGCTATTACCCCAACACCGCGGAGGACCTGTACCGCCCGGTCGCGGTCGAGGAGCGTGCACCCGAGCGCGAGATACTGCCTTCGGGCTTTCGCGTGATGTTCGCCGGCAACATCGGTGCGGCACAGGATTTCGAGACCATACTCGCCGCCGCCGAGCGGCTGAAGTCCGAGCGGGACATCCAGTGGGTCATCATCGGCGAGGGCCGCCGCTACGCGTGGGTGGCGCAGGAAATCGCGCGCCGGGGATTGCGCGGCAGCGTGCGCCTGCTCGGCAGGCATCCGGTAGAATCCATGCCGCGTTTCTTTGCGCTGGCGGACGCGCTGCTCGTCACGTTGCGGAACGAACCTATTTTCTCGCTTACCCTCCCCACCAAGGTTCAATCCTACCTCGCCTGCGGCCGGCCGATCGTCGCCGCGCTCGACGGCGAGGGCGCGCGGGTCATCGAAGAATCTGGATCGGGCATCGCGGTAGCTGCCGGCAACGCGGCAGCGTTGGCGGATGCAGTATCGAGGCTGCATCGCACGCCGGCACCGCAGCGCGAAGCCATGGGGCGGCGGGGGCGCGAGTATTTCGAGCGCGAGTTCGGGCGCTCCATGCTGGTCAGCCGGCTCGAGGACTGGATGAAATCGGCGGCGGAATCGCACGGAAGACCATGCGCATCCTGATTATCGGCGGGGATGGGATGCTGGGCCACCGCCTGCTGCGGCAGCTGTCTCCCCGCCACGACGTCCGGGTGACGCTGCGACGCGGGCTCGCTGCCTATTCACGGCACGGGCTGTTTGCGGCCGGCAATGCGTTCGACGAAACCGACGTGCGCGACGCCAGGCGGGTGGAAACGATAATCAGCGAGTTCCGGCCCCAGGCCGTGATCAACGCCACGGGCATCGTCAAGCGGCGTCCCGAGGCTGAAGATCCCGCTGCCTCCAGGGAAGTCAACACGCTCTTCCCTCACCGCCTGGCGCGGCTGTGCCGGGCGAGCGCCGCCCGGCTTCTGCACATCAGCACTGATTGCGTTTTCTTGGGCGAGAAGGGAAACTACCGGGAAGCGGACCGCCCCGACCCGGTCGACGTCTACGGCCGCACCAAGCTCGAGGGAGAAGTCGGCGCGCCGGACGCGATCACGCTGCGCACGTCAATGATCGGAACGGAGCTGGAAAGAAAAACCGGTCTCGTCGAATGGCTGCTCGCACAAAGAGGCAATACGATACGCGGCTGGACGCGGGCGATATTCTCGGGTCTCACGACGGCCGAGCTCGCCCGCGTGATCGAGATGCTCCTCTCGCGATTCCCCGACGCCCGCGGCGTGTATCACGTATCGAGCGCGCCGATCAGCAAGTTCGACCTCCTCTCCGGCCTCAACCGCCGGCTGAATCTCCGGATCACCATCGTGCGCAACGATACCGTGGTATGCGATCGCAGCCTCGACTCGACGCGCTTCCGCACGGCGTTCGGCTACGCGCCGCCGGCGTGGGATTCCATGCTCGATGAACTGGCGGCCGACATCATGAAAGGCACCGTCTGATGTTCCAGGGCAAGCGCATCCTCGTCACCGGCGGCACCGGCTCGATGGGAAGGACCTTCGTGCACCGCGTGCTCGCGGGGAAGCTCGGCACGCCGAAGAAGGTGATCGTGTTCTCCCGCGACGAGGCCAAGCAGCACGACATGCGCATGGCCTACCTTCACCGCACGGTGACCACCGACGAAGTGATCTTCAACAACTTCCGCAGCGTGCTTGAGTTCCGCATCGGCGACGTCCGGGACTTTGGTGACGTTTGCTCGGCGTTGAAGGATGCCGACATAGTCGTGAACGCGGCAGCGCTGAAGCAGGTCCCCACCTGCGAGTACTTCCCGGCGCAGGCAATCCTCACCAACTGCATCGGCGCAGCGAACATCACCCGCGCGATCGAGGAGAACAGCTACCCGGTCGAGACCGTGGTCGGCATCAGCACCGACAAGGCGTGCAAGCCGGTCAACGTGATGGGCATGACCAAGTCGCTGCAGGAGCGCATCCTCGTCGCCGCCAACGTCCTCAACCGCAAGACCCGTTTCATCTGCGTGCGCTACGGCAACGTGCTCGCCTCGCGCGGCTCGGTGATTCCCCTCTTCCACGACCAGATCCGCAACGGCGGGCCGGTCACCGTCACCCATCCCAAGATGACGCGCTTCCTGCTTTCCCTGAACGAGGCGGTGGACACCGTCTTCGCCGCGCTGCGCGCCGCCAAGGCCGGTGAAACGTTCATCCCCCAGGCACCCGCGGCCTCGGTCATGAACATCGCCAAGGCACTGATCGGCGGCCGGCGCATCCCCATCAAGGTGACCGGCGTGCGGCCGGGAGAGAAGCTGCACGAGGTGCTGGTGTCGGAGGAGGAAGTGCATCATTGCGTCAAGCGTGGCGACTACTACGTGATCCGCCCGATGCTTCCCGAGCTCGGCGGCCGGGCGGACGCCCAGCGCAACGCGCTCAACCGGGAGTACAGCTCGGGCGAGGGCGTGCTGAGCCTGGCTGCGACCGTGCAGCTCCTCAATCGCAACCGGCTGATGGTCGAGGACCGCAACCTGTCCCCTGGCGAAGAGCTGCTGCGCTGACATGCCGCTCAAGGTGATGACCGTCGTCGGCACGCGGCCGGAGCTGATCAAGCTCTCGCGCGTGATCGCCGAGCTCGACCGGCGCACGACCCACGTGCTGGTGCACACCGGCCAGAATTACGACTATGAGTTGAATCAGGTGTTCTTCGAGGAGCTCGGCATCCGCAAGCCGGACCATGTCCTCGAGTGCGCGGGCGAGACGCCCGCCGAGACCATCGGCTGCGTCATCAGCAAGGCCGACCGCGTCCTCGCAAGAGAGAAGCCCGATGCGCTGCTCCTGCTGGGCGACACCAACAGCTGCCTTGCCGCGATCGCCGCCAAGCGCCGCAAGGTCCCGGTTTTTCACATGGAGGCGGGCAACCGCTGCTTCGATGAGCGCGTGCCGGAGGAGATCAACCGGCGGCTGGTGGATCATGCGGCCGACATCAACCTGCCTTACACCGAGCACGCGCGCCGCTATCTCCTCGCCGAGGGCCTGAGGCCCGAGACCGTGATCAAGACGGGCTCTCCCATGCACGAGGTGCTCCGGCACTACGGGCCCGGCATCCGGCGCTCGCGCATCCTCACCAAGCTCAAGCTCGCGCCCGGCCGCTACTTCGTGGTGAGCGCGCACCGCGAGGAAAACGTGGATGATGCCCGCAACCTGCGCGGCCTGCTCGACTCCCTCGACGCGGTCGCGAAGCGCTACGGTCGCAGGATCATCTTCTCGACGCATCCGCGCACGCACGCCCGGCTTTCCAGCGGCAAGCGCTCCGGCCGCCCGGCAAGGATCGAGTTCCTGAAGCCGCTCGGCTTTCTCGACTACATCAAGCTGCAGATGAACGCTTATTGCGTGCTCTCCGACAGCGGCACGCTGACCGAGGAATCTTCTATCCTGGGCTTTCCCGCGGTGATGATCCGGCAGGCCCACGAGCGGCCCGAAGGCATGGACGAGGCGGCGGTGATCCAGTCCGATCTCAAGCCGGCGCGGGTGCTCGACGCGATCGACCTCGCGGTGGCCCATTACGCCGGCGGAAAGAAACCCTTGCGCGTCGTTGCCGACTACACGGCTGACAACGTGTCGCAGAAGGTCGTCCGCATCATTCTGAGCTACACCGACTACGTGAACCGCACGGTGTGGCGCAAATAGTCGTCGCCCTCGTCCTGCGCTTCCGTCGCGGTTGGCTCAACTGCGACCCTTTGATTTCCGGCAGTTTGTCCCCCGATGAACGGTCGTTTTCGCTCGGCAATGTGCAATTAAGCACTATCCGATATGCGCGGCACTTGATAGAATTTTAGCCTTATTCAACAAGACGTTAACGCTCAGCCTTCACGCAGTTTGTCGCGATGACCGAATCCGGAAAGCGCATCGATGTACTGCTGGTCAACCCCGGCAGCCGAACCGCGGTCTACCAGGAGCTCGGCGACCGGTACTCGGCGATCGAGCCGCCGTCGCTGGCCGGATTGTTCGCCACCTACCTGAGACAGCACGGCCTGTCGGTCGCGATCGTCGATGCGCCGGCGCTGAACTTGAATCCAGCCGGCGTCGCCGAGACGATCCGGGACAATTTCGAGCCGACGCTGATCGTAATGGTGGTGTACGGCTTCCAGCCCTCCGCCTCCACCCAGAACATGACGGCCGCCGGCGAGACCTGCGCGGCGATCAAGGCGCTGCGCGCGGATTGGCGGATCATGATGACGGGCACGCATCCCGCCGCGCTGCCCGAGCGCACGATGCTCGAGGAGAAGATCGATTTCGTCTGCGACCGCGAGGGTCCGGAGACGATTCTGCTCACGGCGAGGGCACTCAAGGCGCGAACGAGCGATTTCTCGAAGATTCCGAGCCTGTGGTACCGCAACGGGAAAGCGATCCGCTCCAACCTTCCCGGTGAGCTGATGGACGATCTCGACGGCGCGATGCCGGCGGTCGCGTGGGATCTCCTGCCAATGGAGAAATACCGCGCGCACAACTGGCACTGCTTCGAGGACATCCACCACCGCGCGCCCTACGTCTCGATGCACACGAGCCTCGGATGTCCCTACAAGTGCACGTTCTGCCTCCGGGAAGGAACGATCATCGTAACGGCAAAGGGCAAGAATAAGAGAATTGAGGAACTCGTCGTGGGAGATCGTTTGCTAGCTTGGGACGAGGAAGCAAAGGATATTGCGGAGACGCGGATTTCAAAGACCGCATCACGTGTCGTTGACCGCCTGCTGCGAATCTCGATGTCATCCGGAGAAATAATCGACGTAACGGACGAGCATCCTATCTATACCGAGCGTGGATGGATTGAAGCGGGACAAGTTTCCACGAGCGATCGCGTTCTGGTAATGGAAACGTGGGACAAGATGCGCTACCAGATGCGAACCAACAACCCGACAAAGAACGGGCTTACCGCCGAGTGGCGGGATAATATCGAGAGGTCAGTTCGCGGTAAGCGCCGCAGCGCAGAATCGAAGGAACGTTATCGCCTCTCAAAGCTTGGCGACAAGAACCCGATGAAGCGGCCCGAGGTCGCTCTCGCACCGGCACTGAGGGAATTCCGCTCGACGCGCATGAAGGATTTATGGGCGGATCCCCAGCGGGCGGCAGCATTTAACGCGACCCGGCCGACCGGCGAGAAACATTCGCGCTGGGCGGGTGGTCTATCCCGATTTCCATGGCCGCTCAAGTTCAACGATTTCCTCAAGAAGCGGATCAGGAAGCGCGACGGCGAGACCTGCCAAGAGTGCGGGGTCGAGGCGAGTCTGACCGTTCATCACATTGACTACGACAAGAACAATTGCGACGACTGCAACCTCATCACGCTTTGCAGACGATGCAATTCAAGAGCCAACGCCAACCGTCACCAATGGCAGGCGAAATACAGCGCCATACTGTCTGCGCGTGGCCAATGCCCACGCTTCCAAGAAGTAAGAAGTATCGAGGAAATGCGCGGCGAGTTCCGCGTCTATAACTTCGAGTGCTCCCCCCACGACAATTACTGGGCGCACCGCGTTCTGGTTCACAACTGTTGCATCAACGCGCCTTTCGGCAAACCGTCCTACCGCCTGTGGTCGCCGGAGACCGTGATCAAGGAAATCGATCTTTTGGTCGAAAAGCATGGCGTGAAGAACATCAAGTTCGTGGACGAGATGTTCGTGCTGAACCGCAACCACGTGCTCGGCGTCTGCGACCGCATTATCGAGCGCGGCCACGATCTCAATATCTGGGCTTACGCGCGGGTGGACACCGTGAAGGATGAATTTCTCGGCAAGCTCGCCCGCGCCGGCTTCCGCTGGCTCGCGCTCGGCATCGAATCCGGCAGCAAGCACGTGCGCGACGGCGTGGAGAAGGGCCGCTTCGGCTCGCCCGAGATCCTCAAGGTGGTGAAGAAGATCCAGAACGCCGGCATCAACGTAATCGGCAACTACATCTTCGGTCTTCCCGACGACACCCACGAATCGATGCAGGAGACGCTCGACCTCGCGCTCGAGGCAAACTGCGAGTTCGCGAACTTCTATTGCGCACAAGCCTACCCCGGCTCGAAGCTCTACACGATGGCCGTGGAAAAGAGGTGGCAGCTTCCCGATTCCTGGATCGGCTACTCGCAGCACAGCTACGAGACCTTCCCGCTGCGGACCGACGCGCTGACGAACGCGGAGGTATTGAGATTCCGCGACGACGCTTTCTACAAGTATTTTACGAACGACAGCTACCTCGCGCTGGTCAGGCGCAAGTTTGGTGAGGA
>Ga0214472_10008945_pt1 | contig 10439 bp, 10 predicted proteins | sample RVTome_6_FD_207662 | JGI IMG/M metagenome (GOLD analysis project Ga0214472, IMG submission 207662) | Soil microbial communities from uranium-contaminated site in the Upper Colorado River Basin, Wyoming, United States - RVT140D175 | ecosystem: Environmental > Terrestrial > Soil > Contaminated >...
CGGTGTTGACCTTGATCTCCTTGACCGTACCGCGCACCGGCGAGCGCACCTCGGTCCGGGTGACCCGGTCCTCGCCGGCGAACAATACCTCGCGCACCGACTTGAATTCGTTCCGCACCTTGTTGAGCTCGTCGGAAGCTTCCGCCTTGGTGGCCGCGCGGACCTGCACGATACGTTGGGTCGCTTCCTCCGCCGCCGTCTTCAGCCGGGGAATGCTCAGGCGTATGGTGCTGATCTCGCCTTCCAGATCGGCCAACTGACGCTCGATGCGCAGCAGATCGATGCGCGGCACCACGCCGTTGAGCACCAACGGCTCGGTGATCGCCTTTTCCTGGCGGGCTAGCTGCAAGCTGCGCTCGAGTTGTTTGCGGCGGCTGGCCATCTCGCCGGTTTCCTGCTCGCGCTGCGAGGCCTGGGATTCGAGCACCGAGATCTGCGCCTGCAGTTGCCGGCGGCGGGCTTCGAACAGGGACTTCTGGTCGCTCGCGGCGCCGGGTGCTTCCTTCAATATCTCGTCGGGAAAGGTCAGTTCGCTATCGCTCAGCTCGGCCTCCAGGCGAAGAATGGTGGCCTGCAGATTGTAGTATTGGGTTTGCAGGTCGCGGAAGTTCGCCTGGGCCGCCGTGTTGTCGATGCGCAGCAAGATGCTGCCGCGCTCGACGATGTCGCCTTCATGCACCATGATCTCGGAGAGGATGCCGCCTTCCAGGTTCTGGATGATCTGCGTCTTGCTCGTTGGAACGATGCGCCCTTCGCCGCGGGTGACCTCGTCGAGGACGGCATAGTTGGCCCACACGATGAAGGTGACGAAGAACAGCAAGGTGATCAGCGTCAGGATATAGGCGAAGCCATGCCCGCGCCGCCGGGTAGCCGCGTGCACGTCCGGCATGAAATGGATATCTTCTTCGCGGCTAGTCATCTGTTGCGATCCCGGCGGTCATGTTTTGGCGGCGCGGATTTGGCCCTGTTTCAGGGCGTTGAGCACGTCTTCCTTCGGCCCATCCGCCACGACCCGGCCGTTGTCGACGATAATCAGACGATCGACCAAGCTCAGCAACGAGCTTCGGTGGGTGACCAGAAGCAGCGTCTTGCCGGGCAGGATCTGCTCCAGGCGCCGTTTGAACAGCGCTTCCGTGGAGTTGTCCATGTTGCTGGTCGGCTCGTCCATCAGGATGATGGGCGGGTCCAGCAGCAGGGCGCGGGCGATCACGATCGCCTGGCGCTGGCCGCCTGAGAGACCCATGCCGCGCTCGCCCACCTGCAAATCGAAGCCCAGGGGATGATTGCGTAGGAAATCCGACACGCCGGCCACGGCGGCGGCCCGCAACACCGTCGCATCGTCCACATGCGGCGCGCCGAAAGCGATGTTGTCGCGCACCGAGCCGAAGAAGAGATAGTTGTCCTGGGAAACATAGGCGACGTTGCGCCGTAGATCCGCCGGATCGATCTGCCGGATGTCCGTGCCGTCCATCAGCACTGCGCCCTCGGCCGGGTCATAGAGGCCGATGAGCAACCGGGCGATGGTGCTCTTGCCGGAGCCGATGCGGCCGAGAATGCCGATCTTCTCGCCCGGCTTGACCCGGAAGGAGATATTGTCGAGGGCCGGGTTTCCCTGGCCTGGATAGCCGAAGCTGACCTTTTGCATCTCGATCTGCCCACTCAGGCGCGGGCGGTGCAGGAAGGTCTTGTCGAGCGGCCGTTCCACCGGTGCCTTCATGATCGCATCCAGGGAGTGCAGGGCAACCCGCGATTGCTGCAGGCGCGTGAGCATGGCGGCGATGGAGCCCAATGGCGCCAGGGCCCGCCCGGTCAGGATGGTGGCGGCCACCAGGGCGCCCATGGTGATGTCGCCCTCGGCGATCCGATAAACGCCGTAGACCACGACGGCCACCGTGACCAGCTGGATGGACACTTGCGCGAACGTGGTCGCCAGGCCGGACAGGAAGCGCGCCTTGCCCGAGGATTCGGCGGTCAGGCCGACGAAGCGCTCCCAGGCGCGCTGCACCCGGCCCTCGGCGGCGGTCGCCTTGATGGTTTCCAGGCCGTCGATGGTCTCGACCAGCAAGGCGTGCTTCTGCGTCGCCTCGCGGTAGGTCTTCTCGACCACCCGGCGCAAGGGGAACTGCAACAACGCCCCGACCAGGACCACCACCGGCACCGCGGCCAGGGGAATGAAGGCGACGGGCCCGGCGACCAGCCAGATGACCCCGAGGAAAAGAAGAATGAACGGCAGATCGACCAGGACCACGACGGTGCCGGAGGTGAAGAACTCCCGCAGGGATTCGAACTCGCGCAGGTTATTGGCCATGGCGCCGGTGGAGGGGCCCTTGCTGGCCAGCTTCATGGACATGAGCTGCTGGAGCAAACGGCTGGCGATGATCACATCCGCGTTCTTGCCGGCCACATCGACGAAATAGGTGCGGACATTGCGCATGACGAATTCGAAGACAAAGACGGTGGTCACGCCCAGGGCCAGCACCCACAGGGATTCCAGCGCATTGTTCGGCACCACGCGGTCATACACGTTCATGATGAACAGCGGGCTGGCCAGGGCGAAGCAGTTGATCAGCACCGAGGCCAGCAGCACGTGACTATAGATCGGCCAGAATTGGGCCAGAGTGCCCCAGAACCACGCCTTTGGCTGAGTCAGCCGGAGTTCGACGGCGCGCTGATCGAACTTGTACTCGGGCCGGGCGTAGATCGCGTATCCGGTGTATTGCGACTCCAACTCGGCCTGCCTGACGACCTTTTTCGCCGCGCCGCCTTCCGGCAAGATGATCTCGACCCGATCGTCGGTTTGGAAACTGAGAAGGACACAGGCGTTGCCGCCCTTGAGCAACAGGATGCAGGGCAGGGTGACAGGCAGAATCTGCGTCAGCTTGGGCCGCCGGGTAATGCGCGCCTCTAGGCCGGCGCGTTCGGCGGCGCGCACCGCCAGCTCCGGGGACACCCGGTGCTCCGATTGCGGCAGGCCGGCGCGCAGCGCTTCGGGCGAGATGGGCCGCTGCAACAGCGCCGCCAGGGTGGTCAGGCTGCTGAGCAGCGGTTCGACGAAGTCGACCGATGCGGGGGCAATCAGCCAATCCTTCGGGTCTTGCAGGACTTCGCTCTTGGCGATCGGGCCGGGGGAGGCCGCCGGGCCATCCGCCTTCGCCGGGCCGCTGCCCGCCACCTGCGGCGTTGGGATTTCACTGCGCCGACCGCCGCCGTTGGGCTCGCCGCCTTTAGACCCGCCGCTAGACCCGCCGCTTTTCGGGTCGTCGCCCTCAGCCGCCAACCGGCCGGCGGCGGCCAGCCGGCCCTTCAGTTGCGCGATCCCTTGAGGCTCCCCGGCGGTTGGGCTCTTGGCGGTGGCGCGGGCAAGGCGGCCCGTCGAGATCCCGCCCGTTTCGTCATTATTGGCTGCCATACCGGCGTGCTGCCTTCCCGTCCTGCGATTCGGTTCAGATATGTGCGCGATCTGCGCACTGGCGACTGAGAAGCCAGCCCTCTCCGCGCCGCAGCCTCTTGCACCGGCGCCGATCCGCCGGGCCGCTGCCCATTGTGCGGATCGGGCGCCACCGAACGCGGTCGGCTAGATTTAGACCAAGATATTTCGGAAAAGGTTAACGTATTTGGCCCTGCCGTGGCTAGGCTTTGCATGCGGCGGCCGCCCACCCGGCCGGCCGCGGACGGGGGGCGGAGCGATGTCCATTTGCCGTGGCTGCGGGAGGCGGGTATAGTTAACGTGTTGTTAATCGGCCAAGTGGATGATCGTCCCAACGCGTTGACTTTTGGGCGAAACCCGGCGTAATACATGCGCCTTGAGATGCATGTCTGGCTGGTTGTTAGCCGTAAGAGAACGTACTTGCTAGATGTGTATAGACGAACGGGGGATTGATATGCGTTGGTCGCAGGAAAAATTGACCCATCACTTCAGAGCGGTGCTTTTGGGAACGGTCCTCTCCGTCTCTGCCATGACCGCCGCCGAAGCCATGAGTATGAAAGAGGCCATACAGCAGGCCATTTCGAACAATCCGGATATCGGCATCGTCGCCAGCAACCGTGAAGCGGTGGACGAAGAGCTGAAGCAAGCCCGCGGCCTCTACTTGCCGCAGATTGACTTGGCGGCGGGTCTCGGCAGAGAGCGCACCAATGACCGGGCCACCCGGTCCGACGGCATCGGCGGGGACGCCTTGACCCTGACCCGGCAAGAGGCCTCCCTCACCCTGCAGCAGCGCGTTTTCGACGGCTTCGAATCGGACAGCACGGTCCGGCGCGAGAAAGCCCGTGTCGAATCTGCGGCGCAGCGGGTGGCCGAAAACAGCGAATTTCTGGCGCTCGATACCATCGGCGTCTATGTGGAAGTCCTGCGCCAGCGGGAACTGGTACGCTTGGCGGAAGAGAATGTGCGGGTCCATACCGGCATCCTGGCTTCCCTGAGGCAGCGCCTCGTGGGCGGCAGCGGCAGCCGTGCCGACGTGGCGCAGAACGAGGCGCGCACGGCGCGGGCGCGGGCGACTTTGACCCAGACCCTGAACGATCTGCAGAATGCCGAGGCCTTGTTTACCCGCATCGTCGGGCAGTTCCCGGATGGGCTTGAGCCATCGGAATTCCCGTCCGGCGTGTTGCCGACTAATTTGGACTCGGCGATCGGCCTGGCCGGCTCCAGTAACCCGACCACCCGGATTTTCGAGGCGGATGTCCGGTCCGCCGATGCCGAGGTTTCCTTGGCCGAAACGCCGTTCTATCCGGCGATCTCCCTGGAGGCGCAGTCGGAATACAACGACGGCCGCGATGGCATCGATACCTACGAGTTCAACAACCAGGTGATGGTGCGGTTGCGCTGGAATCTGTTCCGTGGCGGCATCGACCGCGCGGCCCGGCAGGAGGCATTGGCCCGGCTGTCTGAAAGCAAGAATCGGCGCCTGCGCTCGTTCCTCGAATCGCAACAGGAGATGCGCCAGTCCTGGTTCGCCCTGGAAGCCAACCGGCAACGGGTCGAGGATTTGTCGGAATCGGTCCGCTTCAACGTGGAAACCCGGGATGCCTATCGCCAGCAGTTCGAGGTGGCGCAGCGCACTTTGCTGGACGTGCTGGATGCCGAGAACGAGCTGTTTGTCGCCAGCGGCCAGTTGGTCACGGCGCAAACTAACGAGCTCCTCGCCTCCTATCGGGTTCTGGCGGTGTCCGGCATGTTGCTGAGCACCCTGGGGATTGCGGTACCGGAACAGGCCGTGGTCGCGCACAAGCCCTGGCTGCAAGGCATCATCGAATAGACTTCAAGGCCGCGGCCCGCCCGCGGTCCTGTTTCGATACCCAACGGCGTCCGGCAAGCTCCGGGCGCCGTTGTCTATTTGGGGCCTGCAGGGGGGGGCCGAGACGGGCCGGGCGGGCCACGGACCGGTTCTTGCCGCCTGAATACCCTCCCGGCCATGGCATAACATATTGAAATATATCAATATAATAATTCAAGGGCGTGGCGGGGCGTGCCTTGAGTTTCGATTGTATCCAGGGCGGGAAAAAGCTATAGTTCCTGGCCTAGAAAGTAATGATTACGGATAGTTGTCAGCCGGATACTTATGGTTAACGCAGATACATTGATGGATGCCAGCGGCGCCGACGAAACCCTCGTCGATCTGATCGATACGGCGTCCGATTTCGTACCGGCCGGGCTGGATGATGCGCTGACCGCGCCGGCGCTGGAGCCATTGTCCCTGGATCTCGGTGATCTGCTACCGGATGCGGCGGGCGAGGTGGTGCTGATGGGCGCCGCCGATGTGCCGTTCAGCATTCATGCGGGCGAGGCGGTGACGGCCACCGGCATCGCCGATGCGCATGTCACCATGGGCGGGCTGGATGTCACCGGCCTGCATTTCTACAGCTTCGAGAGCGGCATCACGCTCTACAGCCCCACCGATTTGGCGATCGATAGCCCGCATACTGCCGGCTAACCTCGGGGACCCAACAGAAACAGCTTTCGCCTGCACCGCGCGCAGGTCTGCCGGCGTCTCAGCCGGCGGGTTTGGCTTGCGGCCCGCCGCGGCTGCCGGTGGCTAGCCACATCACCGCATAGAACGACCCTTCCTCGGCCGCGCGCAGGGCCAGAAGGCGGGCCGCCGCAGCCACCACACGCCCCGGCTCCACATGCAGCACATTCATATCCGCGCGTGCCAGTTTGCCGCTCATCATCTCGTCCCAGATTTCATTCAGGGGCCGCCGGGTACGAACCTGCATCACCGACGTCAACTCGGCGCCGCCCATGGGTTTGCGCCCGGGGCCAAGCCAAGCCTCCAAGGCCTCGTTGTATGCCAGAATGGTGCGCTGACGGGAGAGCACCACACCCGGGCTGGTGCAGCCCATGACCAGGTCCACCAGATTGCCCTGACTGGGCCGCAAGCTGGCCCGGGCCAGCGATTGCTCGGCATCAAGCATGCACAGGACTCGCAGGTGGGAGGCGAAGTTGGCGCCGCGATAGTGTACCGCCCGCTCGGCGATGAAGCGGCCCAGGCGCATGCCCTGGCTTTCCGCCAGCGACTCCAGGGACTGCCAGAATACCGGCTCCAAGCGGATCGAATAACGCCGGCCGCGGTGCTGCACGATGCGCGGTTTTGGCGTCTGGCCGCCAACGGCCGTGAATGCGTCCAGCGCCATCGTCTGCCAATTCGAAGCGAATCCAGGGTACGCGCCCAGCGGCATGGAACGCTCATCGGCGCAGCATGCTCATACAATATTATGTAGGTTTTGACAACTGATCGCGGCGCGGCGGCCGCCGGACGGCACGGCTAGGGCAGGGCCAACTCGTCCGTATCGGCGACGATCCCGCCCAAATCCGAGAGTTTGCTGCGCAATTCATAGCGGCGTGCCAACTTCTGCTGGGCCTGCTGCGGCAGGTCGGTCAGCACGATGATCCGTTTGTCGATGAGCACGGCAATCAGATCCTCGATGACCCGAATCATGTCGGCATCGGAAGCCGCCATGGCGTTCTGCAGGTCGACGCCGCCCTGGGTACGGGCCAAGAACTCCAGCAGCCCCGGATCGTCTGACTGCAACTCCTCCTCGCCATCGGCCGATGACTCGGCGAGCAGCTTGACGATTCGGCCGGATGCGTCGCGCACCACGAAGGGCATGTCCGATCTCCTGCGGGACCGGCCACGGTACGGCCTGACTGGTTAAGGGAATGTGACCCGGGTCAAGACGGGGCAGGCGCGGGCCGCTGCAATGGCAGGCCCGCCGAGCCGGATGACCCCGGTTCTACATGCTTTCCTTCTTGAGGTAGGCGAGCAAATCCTGAATGTCATCTTCCTTCTTGAGGCCGGCGAAGACCATCTTGGTTCCGGGAACCAACGCCTTCGGATCCTTGAGGTAGGAATCGAGGCTGGCTTCGTCCCAGGTAATGCCGGAGCTCGTCATGGCGTCGGAATACTTGAACCCTTCCACGGTTCCCGCGGCTCGGCCGAAAATCCCATGCAGGCTAGGGCCTACCCGGTTCTTGCCGGCTTCCAGCGTGTGGCACGCCTTGCACTTGTTGAAGACCTTCTTGCCTTTGTCGGCATCGCCATCGGCATGGGCGGCGCCGGCGCTGAGCATAACGGTCAAGCCCAGGGCTATCGCGGCGGGCACAAATCTCCGGTTCATCAATTCATCCTCCTCGGGTGGGGTGTAGGCACAGAGTTTTAATGGACTTTCCCGGAGCTTGCCAGCCCCGGCCTTTCAATTTTCGTAAGCAGGCGCTGATATAACGACGGAATCATGAAGCGCACGTGTATCCCCGCCATCTGTCTGACCGCCGTCTTGATCCTGGGACTGCCGGGTTTATCGGCCTGGGCCGAGGAAATCGTTGGGAAACCGCAGGTTATCGATGCCGATACCCTCGATTTCTCCGGCCGTCTGGTGCGCCTGTACGGCATCGATGGCTTGGAGCTCGACCAGGTGTGCGGTGCGGGCGCGGACCAGTGGCCTTGTGGAAAAGAGGCGCGCTGGGCGGTTTTGGACCGGATCAGTCCGCATTGGGTCACCTGCGTTACCGAATCGACAGCCACCCAGGAATTAAGCACCGATGGATCAACGGCCGCCGTTTGCTATCTGGCCGGGGCCGGGCAATACGATCTGAATGCCTGGCTGGTCGAGCGGGGCTGGGCCCTGGCCGATCGCGATGCGACCGAAGCTTACGTCGCCGCCGAGGATGCGGCCCGGCGCGCCGGCCGCGGCCTCTGGCGCGGCGCCTTCGTGCCGCCCTGGGAGTGGCGGGCAGGACGGCGCTGACCATCCGCAGTCGGCTGGCCGAGCATCGCCGTTAATATCCTGGCCCCGGCTTGCTGGAACCGCTCACCGGCGTCGAAGGCATCCACCAGGATGGGCCAATTCCATTCCACGATATCCAGACACTGGACGAACGGCACCGCCGAGCGATTGGCCACATAAGCGGCCACACCCCGGCGATAGGTGCCGATGCGAAAGAACGGTTTGTGCCTGAAGTGGCGCATCCGCAATTTGTCCTCGATCACCGCCGATAGACCGATCCTGCCAGGGATTCGCGCGCCCGCCAGAACCCGCACCATAAAAATCGGTTTGGCAAGATATGACCGGGCGGAAAAAGGCCATGGGATTTTCGTCAATTCCCGTCCTGGTCCTCGACCGATCCGGAATGTAGCCAAATTCGACACTGCCTCGTTAATGCGCTGGTAAGGCTGACGAAAACGGGCCGGCGCTTCGCCTCTGACCGGGTTCATCTTCAGGTTCTTACCTAATCGTGAACGCGTTGGTCATCCTTGTGGCGGCGGATGGCCGGTTTTTGTCACAGAATTCTCACCCTCAAGCCCCGAACTATCTGGCACATCTATTGGCACGAGAGGCCTAGGGATTCAGGACCATGATTGGCGAAGCTCTGGAAATTACCATCATCGTTTCGATGATCGTTCTCATCGTCTATCCGAGCAGCCTGATGCTGTTGGAGGCGATCGAGGAACGGCGACAAAGGCGTGTCCGCGTGCCTGCCCGCCGGAGGCGGAGATAGGCCATGCGCCACGGTTCGAGGACCATGTTCGATCAACTCATTGATGCTGGAATAGCGATTTTATTTGCGATGCTCCTGCTGTGGGTCCTGCTGGTGCAGACCTCGGGATTTACGCTCTACGAGCATCTTTAGAGATTGGTGGCGTAGCGGTTGCACCCGATGCGACCGACGGAGAAAACCCGGCCTCGCGCGGGGCGGCCGTTACGCCACCAGACATTCCCCACCTCGGCATGACTACGCCCCGCTTCGGCGGGGCGCTTTTTTTTCTGTCCTGGTTCGTGAGGGCCAAGGCGCCCAAGCACTCGTGCAAAGATCCCGATGCTGACGATCTGGTCGTCGCCCATGGCGCGCTCATGCTATCCAAGGGATGCGAATAACAAGGACGCGACCATGGCCAAAGATCAAACGCGCCGCCGCCAGGATGAACGCGTTGCGGATGCCCTGATGCGGGCCGAGGCGGCGGGCCGGCGGGGCGACGACCAGACGGCGCTGGCCATCCTCCTGCAGTCGGTCCGCGCGGACCCGGAGGCCGCGCCGCTCTATCCGCCGCTCGCGCGCCGGCTGGCGTCGATGCGCTTTGCCGACGCGAACACCGCTGTCGCCGAAGCGATCGAGCTGGCGATCCGCGCGCCCTGGATCGAGCCGCAGCCATTGGCCCTGGCCGCGATCACGGCGATGAAGGCCCGGCATCGTATCGTCGAGGACGCGGCGGTCAACGTGACTCCGGCGATGGCCTCCGACCCGTTGCTGTTGGCGCTCCTGGAACGGGTTCTGCTGCCCGATGCGGCGGTGGAGGCGATGCTGACCGCCGTCCGGCGGAACCTGCTCGACGACAGGACCGAGGCGCCGCCCGCCGATGTTGCCCGCTTCATGATCGCGCTCGCCCGCCAGGCGCTGCTGAATGGTTGGATGTGGGTGGCGACGGCGGCAGAGACCGCCGCCGTGGCGCGCCTCGCCAACGATCTGGCGGCGGCGGACCGGTTCGCTCCCGCCCATGTCGTCTACGCCCTCTATCGTCCGCTGGCCGATCTACCCGGTGTTGCTGCCCTGGCCGGCCGGGCAAAAGCGCCTTGGCGCGAGGCGGCCCGCGTCCTCGTCGACGAGCCCCTGGAGGAACGCCGCCTGGCGTCGTCGCTGCCGCGCCTTGGCTTTCGTCCGAACGCGGCGACGGAGGTGGTCAAGGCGCAATACGAGGCTTATCCCTATCCGCGCTGGGCGGGCGCCGCCCGGCGCCAGCCCCGGCCTATCCGGGAGGTGGCGGCGGCTTTGTTCCCCGCAGCCGCCCTGCCGGATTGGCCCGCCCATCGCCTCGATGTGCTGATCGCCGGCTGCGGCACGGGCAAGCACGCGGCCGACGTCGCGTCGCGCTTCAAGGAGGCGCACATCCTGGCGGTCGACCTTTCGGCGGCGGCGCTCGGCTATGCCGCCCGGGCGCTCAAGAAAA
>Ga0214472_10008948_pt1 | contig 10438 bp, 9 predicted proteins | sample RVTome_6_FD_207662 | JGI IMG/M metagenome (GOLD analysis project Ga0214472, IMG submission 207662) | Soil microbial communities from uranium-contaminated site in the Upper Colorado River Basin, Wyoming, United States - RVT140D175 | ecosystem: Environmental > Terrestrial > Soil > Contaminated >...
CTCATCGAGGGCTGGAAACACGGCCTGCGCAACACCTGGTGGGTCGTCGACTACAACCGCCAGAGCCTCGATGCGGTAATCTCCCATCTTCTGACGCCCAAGCTCGTCTCCACCTTCGAGAACATGGGCTGGGCGGTGGTGACGGTGAAATACGGCAAGCGTCTCGAGGCCCTGAAGCGCCGGCCCGGCGGCCCGGCCGTCCTCAAGTGGATCGACGATTGCGACAACGCGCTTTACTCCGCCCTCACCTTCGAGGGCGGCGCGGCGTGGCGCCGGCAGTTGACTCAGGATCTTAAAGAAAACCGCCAGGCCCTTGAACTGATTCGCTCTCTCGACGATGACGAACTGGCCGCGGTGGTCACCGATCTGGGCGGTCACTGCGTGGAAACCCTGCTTGAGGCGTTTGCCGCCGCCCCCACCGACCGGCCCGTGTGCTTCATCTGCTACACCATCAAGGGCCGCGGCCTGCCGCTGGCCGGCCACAAGGACAACCATGCCGGTCTGATGACACCCGACCAGATGGCGGCGTTCCTGGCCGCCCAGGGCGTGGCGCCGCAAGAGGCCTGGTCGCAGACGGCGGGCTCGCGCCTGTCGCCAGCCGATCTCCAAGCGGTGCTGGCCGAGGTGCCTTTCGCGGCACGCGGCCGCCGCCGCCTCACGGCGCCCATGGTCCCGGTCGGCGATCTGCCGCTGCCGGCCATCCGCGGCGCGCTGTCGACCCAGATGGGCTTTGGCCAGATCCTCGCCGAGATCGCCCGCAGCGATACCGAACTGGCGCGGCGCATCGTCACCACCTCGCCGGACGTCACCGTGTCCACCAATCTGGGCCCCTGGGTCAACCGGCGCGGCGTCTTTTCGCGCACCGAGGTGGAGGACGTGTTCCAGACCAGGAAGCTGATGTCGGCGCAGCGTTGGGCGATGGGCCCGGCCGGCCAGCACATCGAACTCGGCATCGCCGAGAACAACCTGTTCACCCTGCTGGCGGCATTGGGCCTATCGCATGAGCTGTTCGGTGAGCGCCTGCTGCCCATCGGCACGCTCTATGATCCGTTCATCGCCCGCGGCCTCGATGCCCTCAACTATGCCTGCTACCAGGACGCCCGCTTCATCCTTGTGGCCACCCCCTCCGGCATCACCCTGGCGCCGGAAGGCGGCGCCCACCAGTCCATCGGCACCCCCCTCATCGGCATGGCCCAGGACGGCATCGCCTCGTTCGAGCCGGCCTATGTGGACGAACTGGGGATCATTCTTCAGTGGGCCCTGGAATATATCCAGCGCCAGCCCCGGACCGCCACGGGCGACGACTGGGTGCACGAGCGCGAAGGCGGTTCGGTCTACCTGCGTCTGTCGACCCGGCCCCTCGACCAGCCGGCCCGCATCCTGTCGCAGGACCAGCGCCGCGACATCATCGACGGCGGCTACTGGCTCAGGCCCCCCGCCGAGGGCTCAAGCCTGGCCGTCATCTATCAGGGGGCGGTGGCCGAGGAAGCCGCCAGCGCCATGGGCGACCTGTTGCAGCGCTTCCCCGGTGCCGGGCTGCTCGCGGTGACCTCGGCCGACCGCCTGAACGCCGGCTGGAAGGCCGTCCAGACGGCCCGCCAGCACGGCAAGGACGCTCTCGCCCATGTGGAAAACCTGCTGCGGCCGCTGGATGCCAAAGCCCGTCTGGTCACCGTGCTCGACGGTCATCCCGCCACGCTGGGCTGGCTCGGCAGCGTCCATGGCCACCGGGTGGAGGCGCTGGGGGTCGAGCATTTCGGCCAGTCGGGATCGCTCAAGGAGCTCTACGGCCACTACCGCATCGATGCCGCCGCCATCATCGAGGCGGCCTTCGCCAGCCATCGGCCGGGGCCGCGACAATAACAACGCAACCCCTGTTCACAGTGCCGCGCCATACCCGCTTGTCTTTCAATCGGGGCAAGGCTAAGGATTTAGCCAACAAGAATTCGCGGGCAACGGACGGTTTCGTTCCTCGCACGCCGGGTGGGATTGTCAGGTAAGGGGGGCGCATGGAGTATTTCCTCCAGCAGCTCATAAACGGTGTGACCCTGGGCTCGATCTACGGGCTCATCGCCATCGGCTACACCTTGGTCTACGGCATCATCGGCATGATCAATTTTGCCCATGGTGACATCTTCATGATCGGCGCCTTTATCGCCCTCATTGTCATCGTGGCGCTGGGCCTTTCGGCCGTCACCGGCTTCGGCTTGCTTATTCTGGCGCTGATCCTGGTCCTCGTCATCGCCATGGTCTTTGCCGGCGTCTACAGCTGGACGTTGGAGCGGGTGGCCTACCGCCCCTTGCGCGGTTCGTTCCGGCTGGCGCCGCTGATCTCGGCCATCGGCATGTCGATCACCCTGCAGGAATATGCCCGCATTTCCCAGGACGCCCGGCCCAAGCCGCTGCAACCCATCGTCAGCGGCGGCTTCAAGGTGGCCGAAAGGATCAACGAGGCCGGCTCGTTCGTGGTTTCGCTGTCCTACATCCAGATCATCATCGTGGCCACGACGCTGATCTTGATGACCATCTTCACACTACTCATCACCCACACCTCGCTGGGGCGCGCCCAGCGCGCCTGCGAGCAGGACATGAAAATGGCCTCCCTGCTCGGCATCGACGTCGACCGCACCATCTCCATCACCTTCGTCATGGGGGCGGCGCTGGCGGCGGTGGCCGGCCTGATGTTCCTGCTCTACTATGGGGTGATCGACTTCTATATCGGCTTCCTGGCCGGCGTCAAAGCCTTCACCGCGGCGGTTCTGGGCGGCATCGGCTCGCTGCCGGGGGCCATGCTGGGCGGCCTCGTCATCGGTCTCATCGAAGTCTTCTGGTCGGCCTATTTCTCGGTCGAATACAAGGATGTGGCCGCCTTTTCGATGCTCGCCATGGTGCTGATCTTCCTGCCCCAGGGCATCCTCGGCAAGCCGGAAGTCGAGAAGGTCTGATCGCCATGGCAGCAACCGCCGCCGCCCATGCGGGCAAGGACATGGGCGCGATCCTCAAGGACTGCGCGCTGGCCGGCCTTTTGGGCCTGGCGATCTTCGCCCCCATCATCGGCCTGAAAACCGCTTCGGCACCGGGCGGCCTGATCCTCGAACAGCGCTGGGGAACGGTTTTCATCGCCGCCGGCATCGTGTTCGCCGGGCGCCTGGCGTTACATCTGCTGTTCTGGTCGCGCGTCGATCGGGCCAAGGTGAAAGCCGGAGCGCCCTCGCGCCTGGCCGCCAAACTGGAACCGCTCATTCCCTTCATCGGCGTTACCATGCTGCTCGCAGCGGTGATCCTGCCCTGGCTGCCCTCCACCGACCGCTACATTCTCGACCTCGGCATTCTCGTTCTCACCTATGTGATGCTCGGCTGGGGCCTCAATATCGTGGTCGGCCTGGCGGGCCTGCTCGATCTCGGCTATGTCGCCTTTTACGCGGTCGGAGCCTATTCCTATGCCCTCTTGTCGACGCGCTATTTCCCCATGTGGATGCCCGAGTTTCTGATGCCCTGGGCGTTCTGGATCTGCCTGCCGGTGGCCGGCCTTCTGGCCGCCTGCTGGGGCGTCGTGCTCGGCTTTCCGGTGCTGCGCCTGCGCGGCGACTATCTCGCCATCGTCACCCTGGCGTTCGGCGAGATCATCCGGGTGATCCTGCAGAACTGGTACACCTTCACCGGTGGCCCCAACGGCATTTCCGGCATCCCGCGCCCGAGTTTCTTCGGCATCGAGTTCACCCGCGAGGAAAACGGCTTTGCCAGTGTATTCGGTCTCGACTACACCTCGATGCACCGCATCATCTTCCTCTACTATGTCATCTTGTTGCTGGCCCTCATCACCAATTTCGTCACCATGCGGCTCCGGCGCCTGCCTATCGGCCGGGCCTGGGAGGCGCTGCGCGAGGATGAGATCGCCTGCCGCTCGCTCGGCATCAACACCGTAAGCACCAAGCTGACCGCCTTTGCCATCGGCGCCATGTTCGCGGGCTTTGCCGGCTCGTTCTTCGCCACGCGGCAAGGTTTCGTATCGCCGGAATCCTTCGTTTTCATGGAATCCGCCCTGGTGCTGGCCATCGTGGTGCTGGGCGGCCTGGGCTCGCAGATCGGGGTGGTCATCGCCGCGGTGGTGATGATCGGCGGCTTCGAGATGTTCCGTAACCTCGACTTCCTGAAAAACATCTTCGGCAACGATTTCGACCCCGGCCAGATTCGCATGCTGATCTTTGGTCTGGCCATGGTGCTGATCATGATCTGGCGGCCGCGCGGGCTGATGACCAGGCGCGACCCGACCATCTTCCTCAAGGAGAAAAAGGCGGTATCTGGCGATCTCGTGGCCGAGGGTCAGGGCTGATGACGGCGTCCACCGATACGGCGATGCTGACGGTTGAGCGTTTGACCATGCGCTTCGGCGGCCTTCTGGCCGTCAACGATCTTTCCTTTACAGTCGGGCGCACCGACATTACCGCTCTCATCGGCCCCAACGGCGCCGGCAAGACCACCGTCTTCAACTGCCTCACCGGTTTCTACAAGCCGACCGAGGGGCGGATTACTCTGCGCCGCGCCAATGGCGAGACCTTCCTCTTGGAGCGCATGGACGACTTTCGCATCGCCCGCCATGCCCGCGTGGCGCGTACCTTCCAAAACATCCGCCTGTTCTCCGGCATGACGGTGCTGGAGAACCTGGTGGTAGCCCAGCACAACGTCCTCATGCACGCCTCGCGCCTGACTGTCGGCGGGTTGTTCGGCTTTGCCGGTTACCGCAAGGCCGAACGCGAGGCGATGGATAAATCAAGGTACTGGCTGGAAAAGATCAGGCTGACCGATCGCGCCGACGATCCGGCCGGCGATTTGCCCTATGGCGCCCAGCGCCGTCTGGAGATCGCCCGCGCCATGTGCATCGGACCCGAGCTTTTGTGCCTTGACGAGCCGGCCGCCGGCCTCAACCCGCGCGAGACCGAAGACCTCAACAACCTCCTCTTGTTCATCCGCCGCGAGCACGACATCGGCGTCCTCCTCATCGAGCATGACATGGCGGTGGTGATGGAAATTTCCGACCACGTGGTGGTGCTCGACTATGGCGAGAAGATTTCCGACGGTTCCGCCGCCCAGGTGCGTGCCGATCCGACGGTGATCCGCGCCTATCTGGGTGTGGAAGAAGACGAAGAAGCCCCGGAAGTGGCAGCTCTCGTCAGCGAGGCGGTTCCCGGCGCCGCCGCCAAGGCGAAACCGGCCAGATCGAAACCGGCAAAACCGCGCAAGACGGCCACGAAATCGAACAAGCCCGCCCGCGAGACTGGCCAGGGAGGGCGCAAATGACCACTCCCCTGCTCTCGGTGCGCGGCGTCGAGACCTTCTACGGCAAGATCCAGGCCCTGCGCGGCGTCGACGTCGACGTCAACAAGGGTGAAATCGTCACCCTCATCGGCTCCAACGGCGCCGGCAAGTCGACCCTGATGATGACCATCTGCGGTTCGCCGCGCTGCCGCGCCGGGTCCATCCGGCTGGACGGCAACGAGATCAGCGAAACGCCGACCCACGAGATCGTTCGCATGGGCGTTGCCCAGGCGCCCGAGGGCCGGCGCATCTTCCCGCGCATGACGGTGCTGGAAAACCTGCAGATGGGCGCCGCCACCACCGATGACAGTTTTTTCGCCGAGGATGCGGCGCGGGTCTTCAAGCTGTTTCCCATTCTCGAAAGCCGCAAGAGCCAGCGCGGCGGGACGCTCTCGGGCGGCGAGCAGCAGATGCTGGCGATTGCCCGCGCCCTCATGGCGCGGCCACGCCTGTTGCTGCTGGACGAACCCTCGCTCGGTCTTGCCCCGATCATCGTGCGTCAGATCTTCGATGTCATCCGCGAACTCAACACGACCCAGGGGCTCACCGTGTTCCTGGTCGAGCAGAACGCCTTTCACGCCTTGCGGCTGGCCCACCGCGGTTATGTCATGGTCAACGGCCGCATCACCCTGTCAGGAACCGGCCGCGAACTGCTGGCCAGGGAAGAGGTACGCGCGGCCTATCTCGAAGGCGGCGTCCACTGAGGGAAACCGAAGCATGTCGCTTTTCGTCGAAGATAGCCCGTGGGTCTTCCTGTTCATGACCGTGATCATCGGCGGCGGCGCCGCCTTCCTGGCGGGCCGGGCGCTGGCCGGCAAGTGGCGGCCCATGTGGATGCCCGTCGCCTACATGCTGTTGCTCGGCCTGGCGCTGCGCTTTTTTCATTACGCGCTGTTCGAGGGCAATCTCCTGTCGCTGCACTACTACTTCACCGACACCGCCGTGCTGATCGCTGCCAGCCTCCTCGGCTACCGCCTGACCCAGGTGGCGCTGATGGTCGGCCAGTATCCCTGGCTCTACGAGCGGGCCGGCCCGTTCGCCTGGCGCAGCAAACCCGGCACCCCATGAGAATTGCGTGAAGGGGTGACGGCGCCGATGGCTGCCGATTACCCCTTCCCAATTGCCTCGACTTGCGCGAAGAATTCGGCAAGGGGAGGCATCCAACCCCGAAGGCCCGTGAGGCCAGTTCAATTGAGGGAGATCGAGATGAAGAAGTTCTTGTTGTCCGGCATTGCCATGAGCTTTGCCGCGGCCCTTACGGCCACCACGGCCTGGGCCGATATCCAGGTCGCCACCGCCGGTCCCATCACCGGGCAATATGCCGCCTTCGGCGAGCAGATGAAACGCGGCGCCGAAATGGCGGTCAAGGACATCAACGCCGCCGGCGGCGTGCTCGGCGAGCAGCTGGTGCTGAATGTCGGCGACGATGCCTGCGACCCCAGGCAGGCCGTGTCGGTGGCCAACCAGATGGCCTCCAAGGGCGTGGTGTTCATGGACGGACATTTCTGCTCGTCATCGTCTATTCCGGCCTCCAAGGTCTATGAGGAAGAAGGCATCCTGCAGATCTCACCGGCTTCCACCAACCCGACGTTCACCGACGAGGGTGGCTGGAACACGCACCGCGTGTGCGGCCGTGACGATGCGCAAGGAAAGGTCGCAGGCGCCCTGCTGGCCAGCAAATATGCCGGCAAGAACGTGGCCGTCCTTCACGACAAGACCGCTTACGGCAAGGGCCTGGCCAACGAGACCAAAAAGGCGATGAACGCCAACGGCCTCACCGAAGCCATGTACGAAGCCTATACGCCGGGCGAGAAGGACTACACCGCCCTCGTCTCCAAGATGAAGGACGGCAATATCGATGCCGTCTATGTCGGCGGCTATCACACCGAGGCCGGCCTCATCCTGCGCCAGATGCGCGAGCAGGGCATGACGGCGCAGCTGGTTTCCGGCGATGCGCTGGCCACCGACGAATACTGGTCGATCACCGGCGAGGCCGGCGAAGGCACCATCATGACCTTTGCCCCCGACCCGCAGCAGTACCCCGAAGCCAAGGCCGTGGTCGACGCGTTCAAGGCCGAAAACTACAACCCGGAAGGCTATACGCTCTTCACCTACGCCGCCATGCAGGCCTGGGCGCAGGCCGCCACTGCCGCCGGCACCACCGATCCCAAGACGGTCGGCGCAAAGCTGCGTTCCGGCATGGAGCTCGATACCGTGCTCGGCAAGCTGAAGCTGGACTCGAAAGGCGACGTCATCGATGCCAAGTATGTCTGGTACGTGTGGAGCAACGGCAAGTACACCGAGACCACCACGCCTTGATCGGTGCTGCCGGCAAGGACTGAAACACCTTCAAGCCCCGCGTGGAGAAGCCCTCCACGCGGGGTTTTCTCTTGCCCCACCGCTTGACCCGGACCGAGCGGTTGGCGAAAAGAGTACGATCGTTCAGCCGTTCCCGGCGGAGGCCCTCAAATGAAGCCGTTTTTCGTCCAGATCAAGTGCGAGCTTGGCAAGGCCTATGACGTGGCCACCGCGCTCGCCGATGCCGAAATCGCCTCGGAAATCTATTCCACCGCCGGGGCCTACGATCTGCTCGTCAAGTTCTATCTCGATGAAGGCGAGGATGTGGGCCATTTCATCAACCAGAAGGTCCACTCGATCCCCGGCATCAGGGACACCTACACCATCACCACCTACCGCGCCTTTTGATGCCGCCGTCGCTGCCGTGCCCGGGGGCCGCGGCGTGATCGGCGCCCTCACCCGGCTTGCCCGCCACGGCACGCTGATCCTGCCGGCCGGCCTGATGCTGGGCCTTGCCTGGCAGGACCTGGCCCACCTGATGCGCCCGCTCCTGGCACCTGCCATCTTTTGCATGCTGGTGACCATTCTCACCCGCGTCGATATGGCCGCCGCCATGGGCCGGGTGCGCCGGCCGGCCCCGCTCATCCTCGCCGTGGTGTGGGCAATCGTCGTGATGCCGCCGCTCATGACCCTCGGCAACGCCTGGGCGGGCATCGGTGGGGGCCTGGCCTTTGCACTCGTCGTCTATACCGCCTCGCCGCCCAATTTCGCCGCCGCCGGCCTTGGCTACCTCCTCGGCCTCGACGGCGCCCTGTGCCTGGCCGTCATCCTGGCCACCGTCATCGCCCATCCCGTCATCGCCCCCCTGGCGGTTGAGTTCCTCAGTCATGCCCCTGTCGCCATCCCGGCAAGCGAACTGGCCTTGCGGCTGTTGCTTCTGGTCGGCGGCGCCCTCGTTGCTGCCGCCCTCATCCGCCGCCGCCTCGGCCGCGAGCGTCAACAGGCTCTGGCACCCGCCTTCGACGGCCTCAACGTCGTCTTCATGCTGGTTTTCGCCTTCGCCCTGATGGACGGCATTCCCGACCTGGTGGCGGCGCGGCCGCGCTTTGCGTTGATGCTGTTGGGTCTCGTCTATGCCCTCCACATCGGCATCAACCTGGTCACCGCGCTGCTCTTCGCCGGCTTTGGCCGCCGCACCGCGCTGGTGCTGGGCTATGCCATCGGCGGGCGCAACATCGCCATCGTCATGGCGGCGCTGGGGACGGCGGCCCCTGCCGATGCCTGGCTGTTCTTTGCCCTGCTGCAGTTTCCCATCTATTCCCTGCCGCTGGTGCTCAAGCCGATCTACCGGCGCTTGCTGGGCGATGAGGTGGCGGCGGGGAGAACGAACAGGCGAGCGCCCTAGCCGTCGTAGTCGACCACCAGCCTGGCGCTTTTCGGGTGCGACTGGCAGGTGAGGATGTAGCCGGCGGCGATCTCGTCGGGCTCCAGACCATAGACCACGTCCATGGCGACCTTGCCCTTCACCAGCCTCGCCCGGCAGGTGCAGCACACCCCGCCCTTGCAGGCATAGGGCACATCGATGTTCTCGTCATGGGCGGCATCGAGGATGGCCTTGCCCCCATAGGGCACCAGGATGGTCTTGCGCACCCCGTGATGAATGATCTCGACGCTCGCCGAGGGTGCAGCGGCCTTTGCCGCCAGCCCCCCGGCTGCCGTGCTGGCCACCGGGCGCTCGCCGAAGCTTTCGATCCGGATGCGCTCATCAACCACCCCGAGCCCCATGAGGGCTGCCCTGCCGCCATCCATCATCGGCCCCGGTCCGCAGATGAAGGCCCAGTCCAGACTTTTCACGTCGATCAGCCGCCCCGCCAGTTCGGTGACCTTGTCGGCCGTCATCAGGCCGGAAAACAGCGGCACTTCCGTCATTTCGTCGGAAAGCACGTGGAAGACCCCGAACCGGTCGATATAGCGGTCCTTGAGGTCGGCGAGGCCCTCGCGGAAGATGATGTCGCGGCTGCGCCGGTTGCCGTAGAACAGTGTCACTTGGGCGCGCGGTTCATGGGCCAGGATATGGCGGATGTTGGAGATGACGGGGGTGATCCCCGAGCCGCCGGCCATGAACAGGTAGGATTTGGCCGCGCCCGGCTCTATGGGAGCATGAAAGCGCCCCATCGGCCCCATCACCTCGATGCTGTCGCCGGCCTTGAGGACCTCGTTGACGAAGGTCGAAAAGCGCCCATGGTGCAGCTTCTTCACGCACACCCGAAGTTCGCCCGCATCGGGCGACACGCACAGCGAATAGGGCCGGCGCAGTTCCTCGCCGTTGACCTTGGCCCTGAGCGTCAGATACTGGCCCTGGATGAAGCGGTAGTCGTCGGCCAGGTGCGGCGGCACGGCAAAGGCGACCGAGGCAGCTTCCGGCGTCTCCTTGCCCACCTCCCTCACGGTGAGGGCATGGAACTCGGGCCGCCGCCGTTCGCCGGTCAACGTCTTTTGCGCTAGAGACATTTAGCGTTCCCAATCAACCGGTTGTCAAGATTTCAGGATTCAATCTCTCAGCAATCAGAGACATTTGAAGTAATCGAACGGTTCGCGGCAGGCGGTGCAGCGCCACAAGGACTTGCAGGCCGTCGAGCCGAACTCCGACACCAGCTCGGTGTGGCGCGAGCCGCAGCGCGGGCATTGCACCGGATCAGCCGCCGCAAACAGCGCCCGCTTGCCGGGCTTGCCTTCAGGAGGCGCGATGCCGAAGGCCCGAAGCTGCTCGCGGCCTTCGGGCGTGATCCAGTCGGTGGTCCAGGCCGGATGGAGCTCGCTGGCC
>Ga0214472_10008949_pt1 | contig 10438 bp, 7 predicted proteins | sample RVTome_6_FD_207662 | JGI IMG/M metagenome (GOLD analysis project Ga0214472, IMG submission 207662) | Soil microbial communities from uranium-contaminated site in the Upper Colorado River Basin, Wyoming, United States - RVT140D175 | ecosystem: Environmental > Terrestrial > Soil > Contaminated >...
CATCCCTACCTTAAGGCCGCTCCAGAGACCGTCGCCCTCGCGGATCAAACCTCCGACCCCCTAAAAAAGATCTTTTACCTCCTGCGCCTGCAGACCGGTCATGACTTTTCATTTTATAAGAAAAATACCATCCGCCGGCGGATCGAAAAGCGCATGAGCATCCACCAGATTGAGAATATTTCTCAATACCTGCGCTTGTTGCAACAGAACACCCAAGAAGTGGCCATCCTGTTCAAGGAGTTTTTGATCGGCGTCACCAACTTTTTCCGCGATGCCGAAGCGTTTGAGGCTCTAAGCAAACGGTTGATCAAAGAGACGCTGGCGGACAAACCCAAGGACTATTCCATACGGGTTTGGGTCCCAGGTTGTTCCAGCGGCGAAGAGGTCTACTCCATCGCCATTGTCCTACGGGAGTGCATGGACAAGCTGAAACGGAATTGCCACGTACAGATTTTCGCCACCGATATCGACCAGGACGCGATCCATGCGGCGCGCGCGGGGCTCTATCCCGGCAGTATCGTGGCCGACGTGACACCGGCACGGCTAAAGCGCTTTTTCGTTAAAGAAGGGCATAACTACCGGATCAAGAAAGAGATCCGGGAAATGGTCATCTTCGCCGTTCAGGATCTTATCAAAGACCCGCCGTTCACCAAATTAGACTTATTGAGCTGCAGAAATTTGTTTATTTATTTCGATGCGGCGTTGCAGAAAAAATTACTGCCGCTGTTTCATTATGCGCTGCAACCGGATGGAATTTTGTTTCTGGGTCCCTCTGAAAGCATCGGCGAAGCCGTCGACCTTTTTACCCTGATCGACAAAAAGTGGAAACTCTTAAAGCCCAAAGGCTCCCGATTCGTAGCCGAGTCCGTGATTTCGTTTCCCGACAGCATCTCAAGGGGCGATGTTGGCGATCGCCCCGGCCAAGGAGAGAAGAGCGAAGGCAAAGACCTCGTTTTCTCTAAAGCGGCTGAGAAGATGCTTTTGGATGAGTACGCGCCGCCCTCGGTTCTGATCCGCTCCGAGGGCGAGATTCTCTATGCTCACGGTCGGACAGGCAAATACCTGGAGCTTGCTCAAGGGCGGGCGAGCTTGAATATTCTGGAAATGGCACGGGAGGGGATCCGGCGCGAGTTGGAACCTCTTATTCGCAAGGCTAAGACGCAAAAGAAGCAGGTTTCCATGGAAGGGTTGCAAGTCAAGGCCAATGGCGAGTATCAACGGCTGAACTTGACGGTCAAGCCGCTGCTTCAAACCCAGGCCGGCGGCGACTTGATGATCATCGCATTCGAAGAAATCACGCCGAAAACGACAAAATCACGCAAGGCCAAATCGCCGGGGGGAGGGGCGAAGGCAGCCGAGCGAATCCTGCAATTGGAGCAGGAGCTGCAATACAGCCGGGAACATCTCCAGACGACCATTGAGGAGATCGAGACCGCCAATGAAGAACTTAAATCCGCCAATGAAGAACTCCAGTCCACCAACGAGGAGTCGCAGAGCACCAACGAGGAATTGGAAACATCCAAAGAAGAAATGCAATCGCTTAACGAAGAACTGGTGACGGTCAACGCCGAGCTTCAGTGCAGGATCGACGAGTTGTTCAGCTCCAACGACGACATGAAGAATCTGTTCGACGCCAGCAAAATTGCCATGATCTTTCTCGATCAAAAATTGTCCATCAGGCGGTTCACGACGGAAACCACCAAGATCATCAACTTGATACCGACCGACGTCGGCCGGCCGGTCGGCGACATCGTCGCTAACCTGGAAGGTGCCGATCTCGCCGGCGACGCGCGCGAGGTGATCGATTCTCTGGTTGCCAAAGAAAAAAACCTAAGGAGCCGCGATGGGCACTGGTACCTGATGCGTATTTTACCCTACCGGACGGTTGACAACGTGATTGACGGCGTGGTCGTCACCCTGTCCGATATCACCGAACTTAAGCGCGCGGAGGATCTAATCAATGAGGCTTACGATTATGCCGAGAGTATCGTTGACACGGTGCGGGAACCGATGCTCGTGCTCGACGCGGGTCTGAAGGTCCTCTCGGCTAATCGATCCTTCTACCGGACGTTCAAGGACACGTCGGAAACAACCTTAGGAAAGTCTATCTTCAAGCTCGGCAACGAGCAGTGGGATATCGCCGAGCTGCGGCAATTGCTGCAACAAATCCTCTCCGAGAATACCACCTTCGAGGACTTCCTGGTCGAGCGTGACTTTCCGCAAATCGGTCGAAAAAAGATGCTGCTTAACGGCCGCCGCATTTTTCGTGATGTTATCGGCACCCAGACCATCCTGCTCGCCATCGAGGATGTCACCGAACGAAATCAAACGAGCGATTAAAAGGTCAACAACCGAGTGAGCCATGAATCCGGTAAAACCAGATAAAGCCAAAAAGAAGCGCCACCAAGAGTTGCGCAGCAGGGCGGAAGAGTCGCTGCGGGGATTGGCCAGAGACATCCAGGCGTCGCCCAAGCAAAACGTCCTGGAGCTGATCCACGAGCTTGAGGTTCATCAGGTGGAACTCGAGCTCCAGAACGACGAGCTGCGCCGTACTCAGTCGGAAGTCGAAGACTCGCGCATGAGGTATGTCAATCTCTTCGATTTCGCTCCCGTTGGCTTTCTCACCGTGGATCGCAAAGGGTTGATCAAGGAGGTGAATCTCGCAGCCGCTCAACTCCTCGGGGTGGAGCGGCGGAACTTGATCAACAAGGGGCTGCGCCGTTTGATCGCGAGAGATTTTCAGGAGACTATCCATAAATTTATTCACCGGGTCTTTGAAAGCAGCAAGCAGGAAAGCTGCGATCTCCAATTGACGCGAAATAACGGCGGCGCCATCGATGTGCAACTGTTCGGTACTGCCGTGCTGGACAGCGAGGGAAACGCCGCCCTGTGTCAAATCGCCGTCGTCGACATCACCGAGCGCAAGCAGGCAGCGGAAGCCCTCCTCAGAGCGCATAACGAGCTGGAAGAGAAAGTCCGGCAACGAACCTCAGAGCTGGTCATAAAGAATGAAGTCCTGCAAGCTCGCTATCAGGAGATTCAAGCCCTGCATGAGACAAGCCACGCCATTCTGGGTTCTCTCGATCTCAAAGTAATACTGGACACGATTCTGGAGAAGGCCCTTGCGCTCGGCGGCACAGATCTTGGCAATATCTACCTGGTAGACAACGATCGCCGAACCATCGCGGTGGTGGCATGCCGGGGGCATCGAAATGCCGAAATTGCTCAGACACGTTACCACGATATGATGGATACAACGACGGGAAAGTTTACTCGAAAAGTGCTGGAGTTGAAACAGACCCAGGCGGTGGAAGACCTATCGTCGGTGGAGGGTTTTCGCACCTTCAAAAAAGCGGGAGCGCGATCAGCTATTGTATTTCCCGTGTGGGCAAAAGAAGAGATCCTCGGCATGATCGCACTCGGGAGCCGCACCCCGCGCAAGTTTCATCCTAGTGAAGTCTCGCTTCTTGAATCACTTGGCAATCTTATGGGGATTGCTGTGCAAAAAGTCCGGCTTTACGAGCAGACGCTATTTCAGAGGGACCGTTTAAGCACGCTGCACGAAATTGATTTGGCGGTCACCTCCAGCTTAAGGCTCCAGACCGTATTGGACCTCCTGGTAGAGAAAATTTGCGGTTTCATCCCACATTCCGCCGTAACTGTCAGGTTGTACAAAGAGCAGAGCGACGAATTAGAGTTCACAGTCTGCCGGAATATTGACGAGAAGGAGTGGCGGGCACATGAACAGATTGTCGGAGATCGTAGCGGCTCGATCTGGACAGTCTTGCAGACCCGCGCAGTTGTCGAAGTTTCTAATATTAAAACTGACCCTCGAGTCGCTCACGCTGATTTTTTTCAGCAACAAAGCATAACAAGCTTTCTTTTGATCCCGCTGCTGGTCAGAGATCGTATTCTAGGGGTCCTTGGCCTATACACCCGGGAGCACCACGATTGGTCGAAAGACGAGATAGCATTTTTTATAACCCTTGCCGGCGCGGTAGCGATCGCCGTTAACAATGCCCAACTCTACGAAGAGACTTTGGCCGGCCGTGAGCAACTCAAGGGTCTTTCTCATCGCCTTTTGGAGGCTCAAGAGGCTGAGCGTCAAGACACTGCGCATAAGCTTTACGATGAGGTGGGACAGGAGCTGGCGGCGCTGAGGCTGAATTTGGATATGAGCGAGCGTTTGTCTCAGGACGGGGCTTGCCAGCAGAGCCTGAAGCGGGCGCAGACCGGGGTAGAAAAGTTGTTGAATCGGGTACTGAATTTGTCGCTCGATCTGCGACCGCCGATACTGGATGATTTCGGGATTTTGGCTGCGCTATCGTGGTATTTAAAGCGTTATACGGCGCAGACGGGGGTGCGGGTAGATTTTCAGCATAGTGGGATCGAGGGGCGATTTTCCTCGGCGGTGGAGACCGTGGCGTATCGGATTGCGCAGGAGGCGCTGACCGATGCGGCGCGTCATGCGGGGGTCAAGGGGGTCACGATACAGGTTCGTGCCACTCAGGAGACACTCTACATAGCGGTTGAGGATCGAGGAAAGAGCTTTCACTCCAAGACAGGGTCAAGCGCCAGCGTGGGCGAGGGGTCGTCCGGGATGCGGGAGCGGGCGGCTTCGGTAGGTGGTCAACTGGTTGTGGACTCGGGGATTGGGCGCGCCACTCGTGTCACCGCTGAGTTGCCGTTAATCCCCGTATCTCTGAAAGCGTCGTGAGCGCCGCGCTGGCGGGCGGCACTTTTACCACGGACGCATTGACCTAGAGAGAACGCGAAGTGATGCAGCTCATCGCCGAAGGAAAAAGCAACGAGGAAGTCGCCCAAAATCTTGCCTTGAGCGTAAAAACGGTCGAGTCCCACAGAAGAAACCTGATGGTGAAGCTCAGCATCCACGAGACCGCCGGGCTTGTCCGCCACGCGATAAATTTAGGTCTCGTCCTACTCTAACCTCCTTCACTGCTGCTTTTCAGGTCTTTTCCCGGTCGTTTTAGGGTATCAGCCCGATTCTCCTAATTTGGCTCTCAGCTTATGCTACTCAAAGAAGAAGACCCATGTCCGCATCTATTAACTCAATCAAGGAGGCACAAAATGAATTCTACCGTATTGGCGTTCGATGAGAATCGAAGCATTCGCTACCGGCCGGAAATTTTATCGCAACAAAAGCCATACACAACATTATTCTACGCTCAAGCATTTCGTGTCATCGGCCAACAGCTGGAACCCATCAAGCCCGAGACTGTCGACATTGCTTTCCATAATGGCAGCTTTCTGGTTCGCTGCCTGACGAAGCATACGGAGAAGCAACTTCGACTCTTACCAATTTTTGTTTGGGTGCAGAAACATGAAAACCTCTGGCCCGCCGGACTGGCCCGGCGGCTCCCAAAGAACTTAGAGCTGCTCTACACGGTCGAGGACATCGAGTTCCTGGAACAACAACGCAAAGGAAAACGGTGCGATCCGCGTGGCATGCCGGACCCCTTCTGCCTGTCAAATATATTGCGCGCCATCGGTTGGTTTCTGGACGAGAAAAATGGCACCCGTCTGGTTTTAGCTTCTTACGAAGCGCCTCAAGTTTTAATTATGACTGAGACCGCGCAAGGAGTTCGAAAGGTAGACGAGTTTCCGATGTCGATCCTTTACGACCAATGGGTCAAACTGTACTTAAAAAAGAAAAACAGCATGCACCTGACCCGCGAGCTTTAATTAAATCAGCATCTCGATCCGCGAGAGGTGTTTATAATTCACGGTGAGCCGTCAGGCTTACGGCGGTCTGTTAGCTGGCGCTTGCTCAGCTGTTGCCCCGGAGAGGAGAAGGTTAGGTATCGACGAGATTCCCAATCTTCTTCCTGGAGCGTATACATCAGCCAAATTACGACGACACTTGAGCTTACATGTGCCGAGCCGCAGGCGAGGAGGGAACCATGAAGCATCATGGATCCGATTACTTTGGAAAACCCAGAAACGCCGAGCGTAAGGTCATTTCTTTGGGCCATGCAGTCAAGATGACGCAGCAGCACCAACTCGCGCAGTCGCTATTCAAACAAGAAGAACCTCCATCGATCGAGGCTCTGATCGGACGCTCCCCGGCGATGGAGCGAATTCGCGGACTCATCCGCCGGGCTGGGCCGCGAGACGGCAACGTGCTGATCGTCGGCGAGAGCGGCACCGGCAAAGAACTCATCGCCAAAGCGGTCCATGACGCCAGCGGTCGCGTCGGCAAACCCTTTGTCGATGTGAACTGCGCCGCTTTAACCGAGTCGTTGATCGAAAGCGAGCTCTTCGGTCACCAGCGCGGCGCCTTTACCGGCGCCATTGCTCATCGTCGCGGCAAATTCGAGCAAGCCAACGGTGGCACCCTTTTTCTGGATGAAATCGGCGATATGCCGTTGGCGATCCAGGCCAAGATACTGCGCGTCTTGCAAGAACAGTCGTTCCAACGCGTAGGCGGAGAAGAACAAATCTCCGTGAATGTGCGCATCATCTGCGCTACCAACCATAACCTTCAAGCGGCCATCCAACAAAACAGTTTCCGCATGGACCTCTTCTACAGGATCAATGTAATGGTCATTGAGGTGCCGCCGTTGCGGGAACGGCTCTCCGACGTTCCGGAGCTCGCCCAGCACTTTTTCTCTGCGGCATTTCGCTCGGGCACTTCTAAGGCGCAAAAGATATCCGAGGCGGCCATAAAGGCGCTAAGCGCACACAACTGGCCGGGTAACGTGCGGGAACTCGAGAACGCCATCGAGCGAGCCATGACCATCTGCGACGACGATGAGATCCAGCCCTCACACCTGCCACCCACGGTACTGTGCGTCTGCCAACCTTCGCAGCCGATTGACAACCTTCGAGCCGCGAACCTCGTCGAAAGGGTCAAGCGATACGAGCGAGCCATGATTTTTGCCGCGTTGACAAAATGCGACTGGAACAACGGCCGCGCAGCCGACGCTCTCAAGATCACGCGGCGTATTCTTGCTTACAAAATGAAAAATCTCGAAATTAAATTGCCGCCGCGCGAAAATCATGCACCTCCGGCAGAGCCGGAGGTGCATGATTTGTGACCCGCTCAAGGCGGTCTGGCCAGCTTACGTTGGCAGTTTATACCGCTCTCCCCTTTTACTGCCTCATCTTTGGGGCTTTTTCCCCGGCCAACTAAGGCATGGACCTGATATCTATCACCCCTCCTGCCGATTTATACTTTTGCCCATATGGCGGAACACCAACGCGGCCGATCAGAGTCAATGGTGCAGCGATCATGACAAGCAAATTAACGGCAACCCAATCATAGGAGGTATGAAATGAATGCCAACAGCGCGAAGCGTATTCTGAATCCCATCTCTTCAACAACGGATCGAGAGACAACGAACGCGGCCACCAACAAAAACCAGTTTCTGCTCTATCATCTATTGAAAGAGGCTCTCCATGCCCGCAATCGGGAGTTAGATAAAATTCATAAAATCCATGATCTCATGCTTGCCCCTCCAGTGCTGCTACCTGGAAAGGTTCCCGCTTGGGAAACTCAAAACAACGGCACTGACGTTGGGGTAAGTGGGACGCAGCCACATCATCGTCAGAACCTTCGTGCCGTGGCTTGCAGATATTTGCCTGCGGTTGGACCCAATTCGTTGGCCGTATTGGAACTCAAGACGATATTGGACGTCCTGTTAGAAAGGATTCATGCTTTTATGCCCTATCGCGCTGCTCTGATCCGCTTGGGAGACGGCACGCAAAAACGACCGCTTCAAACCGTCGCATGCCGAGTGTGCCATGATTGGACTGGCGACAATAGGACGGCGCAAAGCTACGAGCTGCTCGTCGACGCAGCATTTAAATCCGGGGCAGCATTTCCTATGGGCACCGTCCGACACAATGGGCACCCAGGCGGCTCCATATTGGCCATCGACGATGCGATGCATTGGCGTTTGGGACTTCCACCGCCGGCTGACAGAAAGATGTTGGCTGTCCTCTCGATCTTTCTTCAAGCCAATACGTCACTAGAACGCGAGAAGATAAAACTGCTAAGTATGCTGGCAGTACAAACAACTAGAGTCATCCAGAGCTCCTTGATCTACGATCAACTGAAAAATCATCTCGCAAATCACGGTCAAGGCGGATACAGCACGGGCCTTCAAAAATTGGTAAATCATTCCGGAAAGATCCATTCACCATTTATGAGAAAAAAAATCCGCCATTACCAGGACACACATTTGGCGTACCTAGTGGGCGCAAGTAGATAGTTAAAACTCGACTCCAAGTGGGCAATCTGTAACTCGGCAGGTTAGCCGCGCGCAACTATTATGAGTCCGATGAAAAGCTCAAGCGCATCGTCGAGCACGACAAACCGTAAAAGAGCGGCGCGGCTAGGAACGCGACATGAGGGAAGAGCTATCACCGACGATCCCATACTCAAGAGACCCTAAGAAAGGAAGGCGAGCTTGACGCTACCTTGCTTTAGAGCGCGATCACGAAGATTTCCCGGCATCGAATTGATGATGGTCTTTTTTGGCAGCATCCTGACGACTGCTCCCTGGGAGAGCAACATGCTGCAACTTCTAAAAGAACTCCACCAGGCAACGATCTTTAATGCGCCGGGCGATCCTGGCCAGCGGTTTGAACCATTTCAGCGCGAGAAAAATGTTTCGGCAAAACGCGCACGGATGCAATCCGTTCAACCTCAGATTGACGGAAACAGGTTCGATGAACATGGAACCGCAGGTAATCTGCCTTTCCTGATCACCGGAGTTGCCCTATACCTTCTCGCTTCTTTGCTGCGCGAGCGGTCGAGCAACGATGATACTAGCGCGAGCAACAAATGTTTTAGGCAAGAGACCGCCCTGTCATCGGACTATTTCGAGGTGAAACGCAACTCGAGTCCCTACTTCGGCGACGTAAAATTGATGCGGAGCAGTCTGTCACGAGAGTTCCTATTTCTTCAAGCACCCTTTCTGGCGATCAAAGATTCAGTCGAAGCGGCAAAACAGCGCATCAGAGACGGTATTGAAGCTGAGGGCCAACCGACGCAAAACAGCGCGGCGATTTTTGAGGCCTTGGGAGACATTGAAAAGGCCGCCAATGGCGTAGTGGCAATTACTCAAGAGGGCATTGAGTCCGTTGAGCGTGCGACCGATTCGACGGTGACCCGCGAACGCTTTCGCAGGTTAACTGGGGCCATCGAAGGCGCGGCCGTTGCGGCCTCCGAGATCATCGCATCCAAGCAACTGCGGCTGGTAAGCATAAATAGCGCAACTGCGGCCACGGAAAACGGTGGCCGAAGTAGGCTGCTCGCTGAGACCGTTGCTGGTGCGATTGCCATGCCGAGAAGCTGACCATGAGTAAAACTAAGAGCGTATCCTTGGGGCATCGAAGTCAGCTTAATAGCCAATTCGTGACCGGTAAATCGGCGGGTGAAGCGTTTCCGCGGTGGAATAGCATCTAAAAGTAGACAAGGAGATTCTTTATTCTGACGAACGCATTACAGTTGGTTGTTCTTGGCCTTGATGACGGATGGTACGCGTTGCGTCTTGCCGCCGTGCAGAGAGTCGTCCGCGCGGTTGAAGTCACACCTTTGCCCAAAGCCCCGCTAATCGTCCTAGGCGTCATCAACGTTGCGGGGCAAATCATCCCGGTCTTCAACCTGCGAAAGCGTTTCAGCCTTAAGCAACGGCAGATCGAACCGTCGAACCAATTTATTATCGCGACAACTCGAACGCGAGTTGTCGCTTTGGTCGTCGATACGGTCGTGGGCGTCATTGAACGGCTCGAGAACGAGATCCTGGCCCCGGCGAGCATTCTTTCGGACATGGAGTATGTCGAAGGGGTGACAAAATTTGAGGACGGCATCGTTTTCATTCACGACCTCGGCGGATTTCTGTCCCTCGACGAAGCAAATCAATTGGACCAAGCACTGAAGAACAGCCAGGACGGCGCCGACCATGTCTAGTGCTTCGCTCTCTGACCTTAGCAACTATTTCGCCGACCAGATGGGGCTGCACTTTCCTCAAGAACGCCGGCGCGATTTAGTGCGCGGGATCGAGGCGGCGGCTCTAGAATTCGGCTTCGACAGTAAAGAGCGCTGTATCGAATGGCTTCTCTCATCCCCGCTGCGAAAAGACCAGATCGAGATTTTGGCGAGCTATCTCACGGTGGGCGAGACTTATTTTTTTCGCGACAAGCACACGTTCGACGCGCTGGAGCAAACGATCCTGCCGGAGTTGATCCGCCGGCGGCGCGATCAAGATCGGCGGCTGCGCATCTGGAGCGCGGGCTGCTGCACCGGCGAAGAGGCTTACTCGATCGCTATTCAGCTCAGCCAATTTCTTCCCAACCATGCGGATTGGAATATCACGATCTTGGCAACCGACATCAATCCCGATTTTTTGCAAAGAGCATCCGCAGGTCGGTACGGCGAATGGTCATTTCGCAGCAGTCCGGCATGGATCAA
>Ga0214472_10008950_pt1 | contig 10438 bp, 7 predicted proteins | sample RVTome_6_FD_207662 | JGI IMG/M metagenome (GOLD analysis project Ga0214472, IMG submission 207662) | Soil microbial communities from uranium-contaminated site in the Upper Colorado River Basin, Wyoming, United States - RVT140D175 | ecosystem: Environmental > Terrestrial > Soil > Contaminated >...
ACGCAATGGCTGGTTGGTGTCTTCGGTGACGCGGTAATGGACAATGGCCCCATTGGCACCAGCACCTGAAATCGTGTCGAAGCTCAGGTCTTTCAATTTGCCGGATTCAGCGCGAAAGGCCTCAAGCTTTTTGGCGGCGGTGATTTCGTCAACGCCACCTTTTGGTGCCGTCGTGCCGAGCCAGGCGAGGAAGCGGGTCAGCGCTTGTCCGTCGCGCAGGTGGGCGGCGCGTGTGCCAGCAACTTCTGATTTATTCTTGCAGGCCTTGGGCAGTTCGCAAGGGTCGGTGCCGCGCTTTACTTTTGATCCGCCTGCGGAAAGTCTTGCCTCGATCCAGGCTGAGCATGTGGAGGGATCGATAAGGGTTGTTTTTTTGGCTCGCCCCAGATCGTCGAGCGCCGCACCGAGCTCGTCGCGCTGACGCAAGGTCACGATATTGCCGAGATGGGCGCGGGTATCTGCCCCGAGTTTGCGTTCGTCGATGAAGAGTTCCGCGTGGCCGTCGGCATGCAACAGGGCGAAGGAGAGTGGCAAAGGTGTATGCGGTACGTCGCTGCCCCGGATGTTGAACAACCAGGCGATGGAGTCCGGCATGGTGAGCACGGCGGTATCCACATTGCTGTTTGTCAGGCTATTCGCCACGCGCTTGATTTTGTCGGCTGCTGCTTCCCCGGCAAAGTCGAGAGCGTGGGGCGTGATCATGGCAGTCGGTGGAGCCGGTTGGTCGCTCCAGACAGCATCCAGCGGATTGCTGTCCACCGCTACAAGTGTACCGCCAGCTTTTTCGGCCGCTTTGCGATAGCGCTCCGCTGCATCGACGGTGTGGAGCCAGGGATCAAAAGCGAGCTTTGCGCCTTTTGGCAGCGTCTTTTCGATCCAGCGTGCGGCGGGTTCATCGACCAGATGTTTGGGTTCGAAAGTATCGATGTCTGTCTGGTTTCTCACCTGCAAGGTGTAGCGACCATCGACAAAAATGGCGGCTTTTTTCAGGAGCACAATGGCAAGGCCAGCCGAGCCGGAAAATCCCGTCAGCCAGCGCAGACGTTCGGCATGAGGTGGCACATATTCGCCCTGATGTTCGTCGGCGCGGGGAACAAGGAATCCGTCAAGCCCGCGTTTGACGAGTTCGTCACGCAGACGTTTGGCGCGTTCGGCCCCAAGGGCGGGATTATTTGTGTCGTTGAATGTCTGGAACATTTTTCAAATGTAAGGGGGAAGCGCGCCCGCGGCAACGGGTCAGCCCCGAATTCTTAAGGTTACCCAATCGCCTTTGGGTTTGCGGCTGACAAGCGTCATGCCTTGGGCCCGCATGGCGCTCCTGACCATTGTTTCCTGCTGGCGCAGAATACCCGACAGGATCAGTGTGCCGCCACCCTGAAGATGCGCCCGGAAGGCGGGTGCAAGCGACACCAGAGGTCGCGCCAGAATATTGGCGATGATGAGATCGTAAGGCGCGTGAGCTTTGATAATCGGATGGCTAAAGCCCTTGGCCGTGCGGGCTTTGACGAAAGGACTGACACCATTGGCGCGGGCATTTTTTCCAGTCACTTTCACCGCGACGGGGTCGATGTCGGTCGCCAGCACCTTGACATGTGTGAGCTTGGCCAAGGCGATGGCGAGGACGCCTGTGCCTGTACCGATGTCGAGGGCATTGACCTTCATGCCCGGTCGGATGAGATCGGAGATGAATTCGAGGCAGCCGGTGGTTGTTTCGTGGTGGCCCGTGCCGAAGGCCTGCCCGGCGTCGATGAGGAGAGGAATAAGGCCTGCTGGCAGTTTGTCCGCGTCATGACTGCCATAGACGAAGAAACGGCCAGCGTGCACCGGATCGAGCCCTTCGAGCGATTTTGTGACCCAATCCTGATCTTCGAGAGGGGCGATGGTTAGTGTACTGATATATGCGCCTGTAGATTCCTCGGTGGATTTTAGAAGGGCGCGCAAAGTGGCTTCATCTGGCGCTTCATCGTAAAGCGCCTCCAGTGTCCAAAGCCCATGCGCCTCAACTTCGTTCCAGTCCGATGCGGTTTGCACGAGGGGACCATTGGAACCTGTTGCTTCGCTGCTTGAGACGGCCAGAGCTTCCGGTGTGAAAGCGTTTTCAAGTGCTTCAGAAAATATGTCGGCGGCTTCATAGGGCACGTCGAAGGAGGCTTTCCACAGGCTCATGGTTCAGGTCCGCTCTATAAAACTGTCGATAACTTTTTTGCGACCAGCTCTGTCGAAGTCAACCGTGAGCTTGTTGCCGTCAATGTCGCGGACGTGGCCATAGCCAAATTTCTGATGGAAGACGCGCTCGTTGAGACGATAGCTTGAAGCCGCAGGATCGCTCGTTGCCACAAGGTCGCCATGCACTTCCGAGCGCGGCGGACGGGTCTGGCTTCGGGCGCTGGCGTTTGTCTGGGCGCGTTTCCAGCCGGGACTGGAGTAAGTGCTGCCTTGCGCGAAATCCTGTGCAAAGCGGCTCGGCGCATAGCTTTGGGATGAGTTCGCATCCATCGCACTTGCGGTGACTTCGACATGCTCTGCGGGGATCTCATCGATGAAACGCGAGGGCAGGGAACTTTGCCACAGCGCGTGAATGCGTCGGTTGGCGGCAAAGGAGATATAGGCGCATTGGCGCGCGCGGGTGATGCCGACATAGGCGAGGCGGCGTTCTTCTTCGAGGCCCGCGATGCCGCTTTGGTCGAGCGAGCGCTGATGGGGAAAGAGGCCTTCCTCCCAGCCGGGTAGAAAAACGTTGTCGAACTCAAGACCTTTGGCGCTATGCAGTGTCATCAGGTTCAGCTTGTCGGCGCTGTCTTGTGTTTCGAGTTCCATGACAAGTGAAATATGTTCGAGATAACCTGCAAGGTTTTCGAAATGCTCCATCGACCGCACGAGTTCCTTGAGGTTGTCGAGCTTGCCCGGCGCATCAGCGGATTTGTCGTTTTGCCACATCTCCGTATAGCCGCTCTCATCAAGAATGATTTCGGCCAGTTCAGTATGCGGCATGCCGGGAACAAGTGAACGCCAGCGTCCCATCATTTCCATGAAGTTGCCAAGGGCGCGCCGCGCGGCGGGTTTCAGCTCTTCGGTCGTGATAAGTTCGGCACTCGCGCGCATCAGCGAAATGCGACGCGCACGGGCGTGAATCTGTATGGTCTGGATTGCGACATCGCCAAGTCCGCGACGCGGTTTGTTGACGATACGCTCAAAGGCGAGGTCATCATCGGGTTGGGCGACGAGGCGCAGGTAGGCATTGGCGTCGCGGATTTCGGCGCGTTCGTAGAACCGTGGGCCGCCGACGACGCGATAGGGAATGCCGAGATTGAGAAAGCGATCTTCGAATTCGCGCATCTGGAAGGAGGCGCGCACCAGAATGGCGATCTGGTGGAGCTTGTTATCCTTGCGCTGCAACTGTTCGACTTCTTCGGCGATGGCGCGAGCTTCTTCCTCACCGTCCCAATAAGACGCGACCTTGACCTTTTCGCCTTCATTCATGTCGGTCCACAGCGTCTTGCCAAGGCGCTGCTCGTTGGAGGCGATGAGGCCAGAGGCAGCGCCGAGGATATGCGGCGTTGAGCGATAATTACGCTCCAGCCGGATTACTTTTGCGCCAGGAAAATCTTTTTCAAAGCGCAGGATGTTATCTACTTCCGCGCCGCGCCAGCCATAGATCGACTGGTCGTCGTCGCCGACGCAGCAGATGTTCTTGTGTTTCTGAGCCAGCAGGCGCAGCCAGAGATATTGTGCGACGTTGGTGTCCTGATATTCGTCAATCAGCATATATTTGAAGCGGCTCTGATATTCGTTCAGAACTTCGGGATGGGCCTGAAAGATGCGCAAAGGTTCCAGCAGCAGGTCGCCGAAGTCAGTGGCGTTCAGGATTTTCAGGCGGGCCTGATAGGCGGCGTAAAGTTCACCTCCCTTGCCGTTGGCAAAGGCCTGGGCTTCGCCTGCGGGCACCTTGTCGGGCGTCAGGCCACGGTTTTTCCAGCCGTCGATGTCGTTGGCGAGTTGTCGGGCAGGCCAGCGTTTTTCGTCGATGTTTTCAGCGATGATCAATTGTTTCATCAGACGGATCTGATCGTCGGCGTCGAGAATGGTGAAGTCGGAGCGAAGGCCCGCTAGTTCGGCGTGACGACGCAGCATCCTGGCACCAATGGCATGGAAAGTGCCGAGCCATTGCATACCTTCGACCGCGCCACCTATGAGGCGACCGATACGGTCCTTCATTTCGCGTGCCGCTTTGTTGGTAAAAGTGACGACCAGGATTTCGCTCGGCCAGGCTCGTCTGGTGGCCAGCAGATGAGCAAGTCGGGTGGTGAGCACGCGGGTTTTGCCGGTGCCTGCGCCCGCCAATACGAGAACCGGACCGTCCAGCGCTTCGACGGCCTCGCGCTGGGCCTCGTTCAATCCTTCCAGATAGGGCGCGCGCATGCCAGCAAGAGCTGCCGCGCTGGTGGAGCGGGCTGTTTCCTGTTCGGGTATAGCTCCCAGGTCGAAAGGATCAGTCATGGGCACAATTTGCTTTTATTTTGTCTGGTCTGCCCTGATCGGACAGGGCGAAAGGCTCGTTTTTTCGAATCCCACTATTATAGCACGGTCGGGAACTGGCGTTTTGGGGCGGCTTTTCGCCCGGTTATGAATGATGTCTTGGTTTCGGGCCTATGCCCCGGTAGATAGAGGGTAGTATCTGTTATAGCTACTCATCAATGAACTGATGGCCTGAGAAGACCATGCATCCTAGGCGCGCAAGACGGCTTTTATATGTACATTCGCATCGCTGGCAGCGGCGATTGATGTTCCTCGCTGGTGGTTTGGCGGTAGGGGCGGCGGCCGTTGGTCTGGCGTTGGCGTCTGACTGGGTGCATGTGCAGTTCCATCGTTTTATCGCCCTGTGGCCTTACGGCACTTTGGTCGTCACGCCGCTTGGCTTTGCGCTCACGCTCTATCTGACCAACAGGTATTTTCCAAATTCCGGCGGTAGCGGCATTCCGCAAGCGATTGCCGCACGCACGATGAAAGATCAGAAGCAGCGGCATGCGCTGGTCTCGCTGCGTATTGCCGTGGGCAAGGTGTTGCTGACCTTGATGGGGTTGATGGTCGGTGCGTCCACGGGCCGCGAGGGTCCGACCGTTCAGGTCGGAGCCTCGATCATGTTCGCGCTTGGGCGGTTTTCCAAGCGCCATCAACCCGGTCTTATCCTCGCCGGGGCGGCGGCAGGCGTTGCGGCGGCCTTCAATACGCCGCTTGCGGGTATTGTCTTTGGCATCGAGGAAATGAGCCGATCGTTTGAAGTGCGCGCCAGTGGTCTTGTTATCGGCACGATTATCGCCGCTGGTCTGACCTCTCTCGCCTTCCTTGGCAATTATACCTATTTTGGCACCTCGGGCGCTGTCATGCCTTTTGGTTTCGACTGGATCGCGGTTTTGGTTTGCGGCGTTGTGGGTGGTTTGCTAGGCGGTGTTTTCAGCCGCCTGTTGATTGCTTTTGCCTTTGGGTTTCCGGGTCGTGTCGGTGCTCTCATCAAAAAGCATCCGGTGATTTTTGCGGGCGTCTGCGGGTTGCTTGTCGCCATTTGCGGCATTGTGTCGGGTGGAACGGTTTACGGCACGGGTTATGAGCAGGCGCGGGCCGTGTTGCACGATCAACAGGACGTGTCGGTCTTTTACGCACCGCTCAAGTTTCTGGCCTCTGTCCTGTCGTCAATCAGCGGTATTCCCGGCGGCATATTCGCGCCTTCGTTGTCCGTCGGCGCAGGTATTGGCGCGGATATGGCGTGGTTTTTTCCTTCCACTCCTATCGGGGCTTTGGTGCTGCTCGGTATGGTTTCTTATTTCAGTGGTGTGGTGCAGGCCCCCATCACGGCCTTTGTGATCGTTTCGGAAATGACGGATAACCATAATCTGATGGTGCCGCTCATGCTGGCGGCGCTCATTGCCCAAGGCGCGTCAAAACTTATCTGCAAGGAAGGCGTGTATCACGCATTGGCGCATAAATTCATTCCGAATTCCGAACCAGAACCCGAGTTGCCATTGGAACCGGGATCGGAAGAGGAAACACCCGGACCTCTGGCTCCGCCACCTGCTACTTCCGCGTGATGCCCATGACGCGACCGGCCTGTGCTGGTCGCGGCAGGTCTTTCTGGCTTTCCATCAGGTTTGCAATCTTTGCCTGTATCGTCTCGGGGAAGGGTGCGACACGTCGCGTTTTCATGTCGATGTGAACGCTCATTTGCTCTGAGGTGGCTGAGAGTTTACCCGTTTCGCCATTGTACATATGGCCGAATATATGGAGACGTTTGGCGTCCCAGTCGAGCAACTGATAAGTGATGCGCACAGGTGTCGCTTCCTTCAGTTCGGCGATGTAGCAAACATGCACTTCGCCGATGAAGCAGGAATTTTCGCCTTTTTTGGTATATTCCCAGCCGATGCCAAGATCGGAAAAAATACCGTCCAGCGATTGGTCAAAAAGCAGGTGGTAATAAGCCATATTCATATGGCCGTTGAGGTCGAGCCAAGCCTTCTCGACCTTGCGGGGCGGGCACTCCAAAGGGGCGGCCTTGGTCATTTCTGGTGTTTCCGGATTTGTTTTGCCTGATTTTCTGAAGCGTCATGCTAGTTTAGTGCGATGCATAGAGCAAAGAATGAGATGCGGGATTTATGAGCCAGGCGACATCACAAGTGAGTGGGCGGGCGGAAGCCTTGCATGAATTGGCGGCGCTGCTCGGTGAGCGTTTCACTACTTCCTTGCCGGTGCGCGAAGCACATGGGCGCGACGAAAGCTGGCATCCTGTTGTTGCGCCTGACGCGGTTGCCTTTGCGCGGTCCACTGAGGAAGTGGCCGAGATTGTTCGCCTTTGCGCGCGGCATGGCTTGCCCGTCATTGCCTTTGGCACGGGTACGTCGCTGGAGGGGCATATCTCGGCGCCCCATGGCGGGTTGTCGCTGGACCTGAGCCAGATGAACCAAATTCTGGAAGTCAATGTCGCCGACCTTGATGTGCATCTGGAAGCGGGTGTCACGCGCAAGGCGCTCAATGCTTATCTGCGCGATCAGGGACTTTTCTTTCCGATTGATCCGGGGGCGGACGCAAGCCTTGGTGGCATGGCGGCGACGCGCGCATCGGGCACCAATGCTGTTCGGTACGGCACGATGCGGGAGAATGTATTGAACGTGACGGCGGTCATGGCCGATGGGCGCATTGTCCGCACGGCGCGGCGGGCGCGCAAATCATCTGCCGGGTATGATCTCACCCGCCTTCTGGTGGGGTCAGAGGGAACGCTTGGCATTATTACGGAATTGACTTTGCGTCTGTATGGAATCCCTGAGGCAATATCCTCAGGTGTCGTCTCCTTTCCGACATTCGCCGGTGCCATTGATGCGGTGATAGAGACCATTCAAACCGGCCTGCCGATGGCGCGGATTGAATTTCTCGATGAAGTGCAGGTGGCCGCCTGTAACGCCTATTCAAAACTCGATCTGCCGGAGACACCGCTGCTGCTCGTTGAGTTTCATGGCAGCGAGGCCTCGGTCGCCGAACAGGCTGAGCGGTTCGGTGAGATCGTTGGTGAATATGGGGGCGGGGATTTCCAATGGGCAACTCTGGCCGAGGATCGCAGCAAACTCTGGGAAGCGCGCCACAATGCGCTTTATGCGGCATTGGCGCTTAAACCCGGCAAGCGTGGCCTTATCACGGATGTTTGCGTGCCGATTTCCAATCTTGCCGAGGCCGTGCGTGGCACCAGGGAAGATCTGGCACGATCAAGCATTGTCGCGCCGATGGTCGGGCATGTGGGGGATGGGAATTTTCATCTCATCATGCTCGTTGATCCAGACAACCCCGCGGAACTCGCCGAAGCTCAAGCTATTCATGACCGGATGGTTTTGCGGGCCTTGTCGCTTGATGGCACCTGCACGGGAGAGCATGGCATTGGTGAAGGGAAGATCGAGTTTCTGGCTGCCGAGCATGGTGAGGGTATCGCCGTGATGCGGGCAATCAAACAGGCGCTTGATCCGCAGAACATCCTCAATCCGGGTAAGATGTTTATCTAGTCGAGTGTCTGGCGATAGCGGTTGAGCGCGATGGCCGTAATAATGACGAAGAACAGCGCCAGTGCACCGGAATCCATCAATATATCCCCGGTCGTGTTGCCCTTGAGCAGGATGCCACGGACGATGCGCAGAAAATGCGTGAGTGGCAGGACCTCGCCTATCCATTGTGCCCAGATCGGCATGCCGCGAAAGGGAAACATGAAGCCCGAAAGCAGGATTGAGGGCAGAAAGAAGAAGACCGCCATTTGCACCGCTTGAAGCTGGTTCCGCGCTAACGTGGAAAAAGTGAAGCCGACGGCAAGGTTGGTGGCGACAAACAGCAAAAGCGCCGCTGAAAGGAGCGTCAGGCTTCCGATCATGGGGACATGAAACAGCCAGCGCGCCGCTGCCAATATCAATACGGTCTGGATGTAACCGACCGCGATATAGGGAAATATTTTGCCCATCATGACCTCGAAGGGTCTGACAGGCATGGTCAGCAGGTTTTCCATTGTGCCGCGTTCAACTTCGCGGGTCACGGCCAGAGCAGTGAACATGACCATCGTCAGGGTCAGGATGACCCCGAGGACACCGGGCACAATATTATATTGGCTGATGCCTTCCGGGTTGTAGCGCTGGTGTGTGATGAGCTGAAAGGGGGGCGCGGTGCTTTGCAGTTTAAGGAGCGGTCCGGTCAGGTCCCGGTTGAGCGCGTCGCGCGCGAGCATATTGATGGCGGCTACGGCGTTACCTGTGGCCGAAGGGTCGGTTGCATCGATATCAAGAAGGATCGACGGGTGTGCGCCACGCACCAGATCGCGCGAAAAATTAGCCGGAATTTCGACGACGAACTGGACCTTGCCGCGGTTGACCAATGTGTCGGCTTCCTGCGCCGTTGTCGGGTATTCCGTGATCCTGAAATATTTACTGTTTTCAAGCGCGGTGACGAAGGTTCGCGTGAATGGCGAATGATCGTGATTGAACACGGCTGTTGGCAATTGTTTTGGATCGGAGTTGATCGCATAACCAAAGAGCAGGAGCTGCATGAGCGGGATGCCGAGCATCATCGCGAATGTCAGCCGATCCCGGCGCATCTGGATGAACTCCTTGCGGATCAGCGCGTTGAGGCGGGCAAGATTAAAGCGGTCTCCCATCATTGATAGTTATCCCGCGATTGCTTCATCATCAGAATGAAGACGTCCTCAAGGGTCGGGCGGTCTTTTTGCCAATGCAGACCGGCTTCATCTCGGAAGGGCGCGATGGCGCGTTCGAGCGCGTCGCCACGGGTGCCGCTGACATGCAGGATTGTGCCGAAGGGGGCGACGATATCCACGCCGGGGCGCTCTGCGACCTCGCGGGCGAGTTGATGGATACGTTTTTGGGAGAGTGCGGTGACGGTCCATGTTTGTAATTGCGAGGAGGCTATGACTTCGGCTTCGGTGCCGCGCGCGAGAAGCTCGCCATAGGCGAGGTAGCAGATTTTGTGGCAGCGCGCGGCCTCGTCCATGTAATGCGTGCTGACAAGAACGGTCAGGCCCTCGTCGGCGAGACTATGGATTTCATCCCAGAATTCGCGTCTTGCCTTGGGATCCACGCCAGCAGTGGGCTCGTCGAGCAGCAGGAGTTCGGGCTTGTGCATGATGCAGGAAGCGAGCGCGAGGCGTTGCTTCCAGCCGCCGGACAATGTGCCGGCAAGCTGATCGGCGCGGGTTGTCAGATTGAGCTTTTCCAGCGTCTCGCGGACAGCTTCTTCGCGGTCGGGGATTTCGTAGATACGCGCAATGAAGTCAAGGTTTTCGCGGATACTCAGGTCTTCATAGAGGCTGAACTTTTGCGTCATATAGCCCACTTTGAGCTTGATGCGCGGGCTTTGGGTCAGAATGTCGTAGCCAAGACATGTCCCGTGACCCGCGTCGGGCGTCAGCAGGCCGCAGAGCAGGCGGATGGTGGTTGTTTTGCCGCTGCCATTGGGACCGAGGAAGCCATAGATTTCACCGCGGGCGACCTGCATATCGACATTGTTCACAACCTTGCGTGTGCCGAAGGATTTGGTCAGTCCTTTGACGTCGATGGCGAGTTCGTGATCGCTTTGCTGTTCGGGCGTGGACATTCATTATTGTCCGGTCGGTTTGGTCAGCGTGACCGTGACGGGTTCGCCGGGATGAAAAGCCTCCGGCTTGGCGTCTGGTGTGGCTTCGGCCATGAAGACGAGTTTTGATTTGGCGTTTTCGCTATAGATCACTGGCGGTGTGAATTCGGCTTGTGAGGCGATGAAGCGCACGGTTGCCGAGACATCCCCGGGGCAGTCGTCGCACGAGAGGCTCACTTTATCCCCGGTATGAAGATCGGCGAATTCGCCTTCTGCAATGAAAAAACGGATCTTGATATTGGCAGGTGGCAAGAGGGAGATAATGGGTTGTCCG
>Ga0214472_10008951_pt1 | contig 10438 bp, 8 predicted proteins | sample RVTome_6_FD_207662 | JGI IMG/M metagenome (GOLD analysis project Ga0214472, IMG submission 207662) | Soil microbial communities from uranium-contaminated site in the Upper Colorado River Basin, Wyoming, United States - RVT140D175 | ecosystem: Environmental > Terrestrial > Soil > Contaminated >...
CAGCCAAGACCCGCTGGTTGGAGGTGCTCTCGCCCGTGTATCGCACTCGCACCGCCGTGGTCTGGGTGCTGTGGGCGAGCGCCTATTTCATCGCCAACGGCCTCAACAACTGGATGCCGACGCTGTACCAGTCGGTGTACGGGCTCGAGCTGCAGGACTCCTTGCGTGCGGCATCGCTGACGAACGTGGCCCAGGTAATCTTGCTGCTCGTATGCGCGTTCACGATCGACCGTATCGGCAGGCGCACCTGGGTCACGGCATCGTTCCTGCTCGGCGGCGGTTTGCTGGCCATGCTCGGATTGTTCGGTGCCGCCAACGTCGTCGCTGTGATGGTCATGGGCACCTTGGCTTACGGCGTCATCGGCTCCACCAACGCCGTGCTCTATCTTTATACGCCCGAGATCTATCCGACACGGATGCGCGCGATCGCGACGGGGCTTGCGACCTCCTGGCTCAGGCTCGCCTCGGCGGTTGCCCCCGCGATCGTCGGTCTTTTGGTCGGCGTGCAGGGCATCGCGGCGGTGTTTCTGATGTTCGCCGGCGTCAGCGCGGTCGGCGTGCTGGCGGCGAGCCGCATGATCGAGACCCGCAACAAGCCGCTCGAGGCGATCGCGCAGTAGCGCGTGCGCTGCGCACCGCGCCCATGCCGGCCCGCGCTCGGATCGGCGGCGGCTATGGTAATCTTGGGCGCTCCAGGATTGCCGAGGGATGGCATGGCCTTAGTGACGTTAATGGTGGACGGCGCAAGCCATACGCTCGACGTCGAGCCGGACATGCCGCTGCTGTACGCGCTTCGCGACCATCTCGGCCTCAGAAACCCCCGCTTCGGCTGCGGCCTCGCCCAGTGCGGCGCCTGCACCGTTCTCATGGACGGCCAGCCCGTGCGCTCCTGCATCCTGCCGGTGTCGGCCGCCACCGGCGCGCTGACGACGCTCGCGGGTCTGGGCACCGAAGCGCAGCCGCACCCGGTGCAGCAGGCCTTCATCGAAGAGCAGGTGCCGTTTTGCGGCTACTGCATCAGCGGCTGGGCACTCTACGCGGTGGCGCTGCTCGAGCGTGACCCGGCGCCTACTGATGCCGCCATCCGTGAGGCCTTCGCGGGGATCAAGTGCCGCTGCGGCGCACACTCGGCCATTCTCCGAGCCGTGAAGCGCGCGGCGCAGCAAATCCAGGCGCAGCAGGCGTAAGCTCCATGCAGCCGTTTGCGGTCAACGTCAGCCGGCGCAGCGTGCTCAAGGGCGGCGGTGCCTTGGTGGTCTCCATCGTCGCGCCGCGCGGCATTGCGCCCGCCCGCGCAGCGGAAGGCGAAAGCGGACCGTTATGGCGTCCGCTGTCGCCGGGGCAGCTCGATACGTATCTGTCGATCGACGAGTCGGGCCAGGTCACCGCGTACTTCGGCAAGATGGACATGGGGCAGGGCGTCGACCTGTCGATCGCGCAGATCGTCGCCGAGGAGCTCGACACCGCGCTCGAGCGCGTCGACGTCGTCATGGGCGACACCGCGCTGACCGTGAATCAGGGCGGCGCGAGCGGCAGCAGCGGCCTGGAGGAGGGCGGCAATCCCTTGCGCAACGCCGCTGCGGAAGCGCGGCGCGTCTTGAGCGAGCTCGGCGCGCAGCGCCTCGGCGTGCTTATGAGCCAGGTCGGCACGCGCGACGGCAGCGTTTACGTGCTGGACTCGCCAGCGGAGCGCATCGGCTACGGCGAGCTCGTCGGCGGCAAGCATTTCGACGTGCGGCTCGAATGGAACGGCCAATACGGCAATGGGCTCGACGCACACGGGCGGGCCACGCCGAAACCGTCGAGCGAATATTCGATCGTCGGCAAGCCGGCCGCGCGGCGCGACCTGCCGAGCATTGTGTTAGGCACGCGCGAGTACATCGTCGATGTCAAGGTTCCGGGGATGCTGCACGCAAGGGTCATTCGACCCCCGGTCGCGGGCAGCGTGCCGGTAACGGTCGATAACGCCTCGATCGCCGATATCCCGGGCGGCCGCGTCGTGCGCGACGGCGATTTTCTCGCCGTCGTCGCCGACAGCGAATGGGGCGCGATCAAGGCCGCGAGACAACTGAGCGTGACCTGGTCGAACGTGCAGGCGCCGTTCCCGGAGCAGCAGGCGCTCTACGATCACATCCGTAACGCGCCGGTCGTGCGCGAAAGCGCCGGCGGCGGCCGCGGCGCGAACGTCGCGCCCGACGTCGCAGCTTTCGAAGCCGCGCTGTCGCGTGCCGATCGCGTCGTCGAGGCCGAGTACGAGTTTCCGTTTCAGTCGCACGCTTGCATGGCGCCGGCCTGCGCCGTCTGCGACTATCGCGGCGATCACGCGACCTTGTGGACCGGCTCGCAGAAGCCGCATTACGCCGCCGAGGGCGTCGCCAAGCTGCTCGGGCTTCCCGTCGAGAAGGTCAGAGGCATCTGGGTGCCGGGGCCCGGCAGCTACGGGCGCAACGACTCAGGCGACGCCGCGATGGAGGCGGCGCTGATCTCGAAATCAATCGGGCGTCCCGTGCGCGTTCAGGGCATGCGCCATGAGGGCCACGCCTGGGATCCTAAAGGACCGGCGTCGATCCATCACGTGCGCGCCGGGCTCGATGCTTCGGGCAACGTCTTGGCCTTGAGCTTCCGCTCCAAGGGTTTTTCGGCCGGCGACATGGAGAGCAACGAAAGCAATCCCAGCCATACCTATGCGGGCATGCTGACCGGTTGGCCGGACGCGAGCGTGCCGCGATTCAACAATCCGGGCGACCGCTACGAGTTTCCCGTCAAGCTCAACTATTGGCAGACGATCGCGCCCTTACTGCAACGAGCATCGCCCTTGCGTACCGCGCATCTGCGTGACCCCTTGGGTCCGCAGATGCATTTCGCGAGCGAATGCTTCATGGACGAGCTTGCGTACGTCGCCGACGCGGACCCGGTGGAGTTTCGCCTGCGTTACCTCAAGGAGCAGCGCGATGCGGACGTGCTGCGTACCGTCGCGGATCGTTATGCGTGGGAGCCGCGGGTTGCGGGCTCAGGCGTAGAGCGGCGCGGCGACATCGCCGTCGGTCGCGGCGTTGCCTACACGCGGCGCAACAGCTCAGTAGTCGCCGTGATCGCCGAGGTCGAGGTGAATCTGAGCAGCGGCCGGGTGTGGCCGCGCAAGTTCGTCGTCGCCGCGGATCAAGGCGTGATCGTGAATCCGCTGTGGCTGCGGCGCACCTTGGAAGGCAACGTGATTCACGGCACGAGCCGCACGTTGTTCGAAGAGGTGCGATTCTCCCGCGAGACGGTCACGAGCACCGACTGGGCTAGCTATCCGATTCTCGAGATGCGCGACGCGCCCGAGGAGATCGATATCGTGCTGGTGAACGGGCCGGAGCTTCCCCCTTACGGTGCCGGCGAGCCCTCGACGCGCACGATCACGCCGGCGATCGCCAACGCGATCTTCGACGCAACCGGCGCGCGGCTGCGGCGAGCACCGTTCACGCCCGAGCGCGTGCACGCAGCACTTCAGAAAGTCGCAACTTAGCGCTGCCGATCTCAGCAAGCGTTCACCGACTCGAAGAGCCGTTCCGGCGGGTACCCGTGCGCGTTTGGCCAGGAGTGGTCATTCAGGAGCACTTCGCCAGCAAGGCATCCAGATGGCTCGCGAAAAGCTGCCTATCGCTCCGGCTCAATGCGGGCGGGCCGCCGGTATGTATGCCGCTCGCACGCAGGGTATCCATAAAATCCCGCATGGTCAGACGTGCCTTGATGTCGTCCGCCGAATACATCTCACCACGAGGGCTGAGCGCGTAGCCTCCCTTGTCGATTACTGCCGCTGCCAGAGGGATATCGCTTGTTATTACGAGATCTCCAGCCCTGCATCTTTTTGCTATCTCGTTGTCTGCGGCATCAAAGCCCGAAGGGACCTGAATCGTTCGAATCGATGGAGACTTCGGGGCATGCATGGATTGGTTGGCAACGAGCGTCAGCTGAATGCCGGTACGCCGTGCCGCTCTAAACAATATCTCCTTGACCACCACAGGGCATGCGTCGGCGTCCACCCAAATCTCCATCCGCGTCACCCCGTCGAAACATCGTGATCAACAAACATCTGCTTTTTCAGCTGCGGACAGTCGAAATAGAGTTGGACCCGGTCATTCCAGCGAAGCGTAACCTTCGCCGAACGCGCAATCGTCGCGATGATGAGGCCCCTTTCCCGAAACGTAAGGATCTCGCCGACTACAGAGACGTCATTCTTGATTCCTGTAATCTGGCAAGTGTCTTCGAAGCGTGTTTCCCGCCCCGCCATGAAAAGCTACTCCCTGAGTTCCTAGCCTCGCCCGGATTCTTAAATTCCTCGCGAGTCAGCTATCGGCCAAAGGCGGGCCTTCGCCCGAGCACAGAATCTTCAGAGATGGATGACTACGAGCTCACCCACCTGCTCGTAGCCGATATTTCGGTAAAGCCGATTCGTCTCCGAAGCACGTTCATCGGCGGCAATCATGCAGTACTTCCTCCCCGAGTCCAAGACGCATCGGCTCGCGGCCGCGACCGCGGCAGTTGCGTATCCTTTGCGTCTGAAGCGCGGCGGCGTGTACACGGAAGAGATCTCCGCGCCGTTTGGCGTCAGCTTTGAGGTTGTCACAACACATCGGGCACCATTGTCGTCCCACAGATATAGCAGCCCTCGTTTTATCATCCGTTCGAAAAACAACTGCATATCGAGCCTTGCGTCGCTTTCGCGGGCATATTCCGGCGCCCATTCATGAAGTAGAGAAAGATCGCTCGCAAGCCCCTTGCGAAGCGAGCCTTTGGCGCGATGCGAAGGTTCGACGACGGACTTTACCCGATAGCACAGGCATCTGATATGTAGCCTCCACTCTCGTGAATTCCATCGCTCGGCAAATGCGGTCGCGATGGGTTCTGGTCCGGTAACCTCCGGTAGCGTCGAATATAGCCCCCGCAATTGCTCAATGATGGTGGACATCGCCTCTTGCGGCAGATCCGTAAGATAAAGGCCATCCGGCGCGGCACGCAGAGCACATCCACACACACGATCATCGGCCTTAACGGTGGCTAGATAGAACGGCGGTTCGAAGTGGCTCTCGCCCTGCAACAGGCGGGCTACGGAAAGTATGGCACGATGGGTAGGCTCATTCTCTTGGAGCCAGGTCTCCGCCCGGTCAAGGAAGACTGTAGCGCTTGGCTGCGGATTTACTTCGATCATGGGTCTCGGCGAGCGTAGGGCATTTTCAGGGCTCGAAGTTCTCCTGTCCACGCAGGAGCCGTCAATCGTTTGATGATATCCGTTTTCGGACAGTTACAGACGTTCCCACGGTTGAGAATAACATTCAAGTGGTTTCTAGCTAGACTTAGGAGCACGAAAAAATTACTTTAAGATGGTACTCGTAACTTTGGAGCGGCAGTTTCTGGCCGAAAACGGAAGGGCAGCTGTCATGCAATCATGAGGACTGGTTGATGCCAAGTGTATTCCCAAGAGCAGACGTTTCGGCGTCTGTACGCGATATGAGAAGGATCGGGGGCCGCTCGGTACAGGCGGCTGCCCTGACCGTTCTCATACTTGGCCAGGCGTTAGCTCAAATATCTTCCGAGCTGACTGACGGCCCGGCCAGTCTGCAATTTCGGGCCTGGATCGCCGCGATAAACAGCGGAGATCTAGCGCAGATCACCGAATTCCAGACTTCGAACCTGCCGGCTGCCATGCGTAACCCGGAGGCGGCCGCTACGCTTAGCTTCGGCACGGGGGGCTTTGACCTTCGGGTGATCGAAGAGACCACTCTCACAAGATTCGTTGGTCTGCTGGAAGCACGCGAGTCCGATGACTTTTGGCGACTCGACTTCGAGGTCGAGCCAGAAAGCCCTCACACATTTGTGCGTGCTTCCTTGCAGAGAACTGCGCGCCCGGACTCTTTCGTGATCCCTCGAATGACCGAGGCGGAGGCGATAGCTGGGCTTCACGCCGAAGCTGAGAGAAAAGTTGCCAGCGATCGTTTCTCGGGAGCTGTCTTGGTAGCCCGGAACGAGGAAGTACTGTTTGAACGTGCCTATGGGCCGGCAGATCACGACAGAGGAACTCCAAACACGGTCGACACTCGATTTCGGATCGGTTCGATGAATAAGATGTTTACGGCAGCATCAGTACTCCAGCTAGTGCAAGCCGGAAGAGTCGAACTCATGGCCTCATTGGCGACCTACGTTGCTGACTACCCGAATGAGGAGCTCGCTGCGAAGGTCACGATCCATCACTTGCTTACCCACACGGGCGGCACGGGAGATTTCTTCGGTCCTGAATATCAAGCCGTGAAGGACGAGCTTCGGACGCTTGATGACTACATGACGCTCCTCGGAGAGCGAGGTCTAGAGTTCGAGCCTGGCACAGAATGGAAGTATAGCAATTACGGCTACATCCTTCTCGGCATCGTTATCGAACTAGTAAGCGGCCAAAGTTATTACTATTACGTGGACGAGCATATCTACGAGCCTGCCGGCATGACGGCCAGCGGCTCGGAGCCCGAGAACCGTGACGTTGCCGATCAGTCCGTAGGATATATGAGACCGCCAGGCAGTGATGATTGGCAGCCGAACTCGGACACGCTGCCTTTTCGAGGAACCTCGGCGGGAGGTGGTTACTCAACTGTCCGTGATCTATTCAGATTTGCGCGGGCGTTGTTGGGACACAAGCTCCTCGATGCGCGTCACACTGATTTGATGACGACCGGGGTAGTAGAGACTGGTTGAGGCCGCTATGGTTATGGTCTACCTGATTTTCGAGGCGCTGATGGAGCCGGATGGGTCGGGCACAATGGCGCTGCGCCGGGCATGAATGGCGACCTGAAGATCTATCCGAAGTCTGGCTACGTGACTGTCGTCCTATCGAATCTGAGCCCGCCTTCCGCGATCGATCTGGGCAATTATCTCTATGCCAGACTACCGATACGCTAGCCGATAAATGTTCGAGATCAGAGGCGATTGAGGGGCGGCAGATTTTGGCCGAAAGCGGAAGTGGGAGAATGCCCTTAGCGCGCCACGAGCGAAACGATGCGACTGATATTCAATGTATTCGGGCGCCGACTTATGGTGGAGACGGCGGCTGGCGGATGGACTGCCTATTTCATGGGAAACGAAGGGAAACTTAGGCCGGCGGATATCGCTATTCCGCCGCAGCTAGACGCAGAAGCGATTTCCCGGTACCCCTCGCAGCAGATCATTGTTTGAGATATGGAATGGACATTGCCCTCTTAGCCGACCATCCGGAGCTGATTCCAGAGCTCGCGGGCTGGTTCCATCGCGAATGGCCGGAAGCGTCAGCGAACTACGATCCAGCCGAACGGCTCCGCCAGTTCAGCGTTCGCGATACGATTCCGATGTCTTTCGTCGCCCCAGAACAGGCCAGCCCCATTGGGACGGCCTCGCTGCTGTCGGAGTCGGTGCATTCCCATCGTCATCTATCACCATGGGTGGGCGGCCTGTACGTGATTCCAGAACGGCGTCATCAAGGCGTGGCAACCCAACTAATCTCCGTAGCAGTCCGTGCCGCAGCGTCACTGGGCGAGTCGATCGTGTATATGGGTATCAGTGCCGCCGGGGATTTCTATGAGCGCACTGGCTGGATCTATGAGGCACAGGGTCGCGCTGGCGATGACGAGGTCATGATATTCAGTATGACGAGCCCCGGACCTCCTAGGTAACATTACGCTAGTGCGGCGACCGCTCTTGGAAGCGGACATTTGCAGGTTGAGAACTTCAGAGGGGACGACAATGAACAAACGTATTCTTACAATCGCGGCGGCCTGTGCCGGTCTTCTAGTATTCGTGCTGCTCGGCAGCCGAGTCGGCGCGCAGGAGCAACCGCTGCCGGGCGCCGGGTTCGCCGCGATCCCGGGGCAGGTAGGCGGGCAGGACACGTTCGGCCCCTACGAAATCGTCCCGAACTGGCCGAAGCCGATGTCGGAAAGCCTGCCGGGGCACGAAGGCTGGACCTGGTCGGTCACGATGGACGTATTCGCCGAAAGTCCGGACCGCGTATTCCTCGTGCAGAAAGGTGAGCTGGTCGAGTTCCCCCAGGAGCGGCCGGAGACGATCTGGCTGCCGCAGCTCGGGCCTGGTTATCACTACCCGAACTTCAGGCTGCCGCTGCGGCAAGCGGGCGGAGCCATCCCGAACGGTGATCAGATTGACGAGCCGGGCAACGGCAGACCCGGCATCGACTGGCGCTGGGAGCATTGCGTGCTCGTTATCGACCGCGAGGGCAACATCGTCGAAGAGTGGACGCAATGGGATCACCTCTGGTATCGGCCTCACGACGTGGAGATCAGTCCCTACGATCCCGAGAAGCATGTCTGGATCGTCGATGCCGACGGGCATTTCATGGCCAAGTTCACCAACGATGGCTCCGAGCTGGTGCAGATGTTCGGCACCCCGGGAGAGCCGGGTGAGGACGACAACCACTTCCGCCGCCCGACCTTTCTCGTCTTCATGGACGAGAACACGTTTTATCTGGCCGACGGCTACGACAACACCCGCGTCATCAAGTACGACATGGACGGCAATATCCTGGCGCAGTGGGGTCAGAAGGGCCGGGGAGCGGGCCAGGAAACCCGCCCGGGATACTGGAACAACGTTCACGGTATCGCCGTCGATCCGACGACGCGGCGCGTTTTCGTCAACGATCGCGATAACGGCCGCGTGCAGGTCTTCGACGAAGACGGCAATTATCTGCACGAGTGGAGCTTCTGGAAGGGCCGACGCGGGCAGCCGCACGACATTCATAGCTTCATCGTCACCAGCGATCAGAAGCTCTGGGCAGCCGACCAGGGTACCCACAAGATCGTAGGTTACGATCTCCAGGGGCATTACCTCTATTCCTGGGGCAGCTGGGGCGAATACCCCGGCGGGATGTGGGGCGTGCACGGCATGTCGACCGACAACGAAGGAAACTTTTACACAGCCTCGGTAAACAACGGCCGAATTCAGAAGTTCAGCCCCCGTGCCGGTGCCAATCCTGAGTTTATGGTTGGTAAACCGTGGCCGAGCGTCTGGTAGAGAACGGCAGCTCGCTCGGCGCGTGAGCGAGTGCGGCACTGTACGGGCGGGGCCGCACCCAGCGTGCTCCGCCCGGGCCTGCACGTGGCTGGCATGTTTCAGCCGGCAAGGCGCTGACGGGCTATTGGTCGGCCCGCCCAACCAGCTGTAACAGAGACACCGCGGCGTTGGAGCTTCGCAAGCCGTCGCCGAAATCGGCAATCGCCGTGGCAAGCGCGGGATCGAGCCTGCCGTAGGCGATATTCGCGGCGCATTTCTTCAGGAGCTCCTCGCGCGTGAGCGGGTCGCGGCTGCCGCCGCGCAGGTGCGGCTGAAGCTCCTCGAGCGTGCGTCCGTCCTTGAGCGTCGCGAGAATCCGGCCGGTGTAGTTTCGCGGGTATTCGTCGTTTGGGTCGATCTCGTAGCGCACGCGGCTCGCGAGCTCGAGAATCGCGGGATCGCGAACGGACTCCTCCGTGAACTCCGCGAGTCCGGCGTCGTCGCGCAGGAAACCGACGGCAACGCAATACGGCGTGCTGAACTTGGCCGCATAGGCGTTCGGCGGCTTCTGCTTGAGCGCCAGCGGTTCCCAGAGCCGGTGCACGGTGCCTTCTCCCACGCGGCAAACCAACGCTTCGATCTCGTCCGCAGCGACGCGCTGCGCGAGCCGCCGCGCGCAATCGATGAACGGTTGCGTCATCGTGCCGCAGGCGTACGGCTTGAACGCGGTGCGCTCGGTATGCCAGACCTTGCCCAGATCGTGGGTCAGCAGGGAGAAATCCGCATCGACCGACGGCGCGAAGCCGTGCAGCAGACCGTGCGTGCCTTCGAACACGGTCCCAGGCCCGGTGAAGCCGTGCTTCGCCATGAGCGCGGCGTGTATGCCCGAATGCGCGGCCCAGCCGGCGTGCATGCGCTTCGTCCATGAGCCGTCGGCCAGATACTCGATGATTCCCGAGGCCATGCTGCCTGCAATCCCGAAGGCGCGCGCCGTCGCCACCGTAGGCAGCGCAGCCGCAGCCGCGACACCTCCGGTGGCAGCCATTGCGCCGAGCACCGCGGTCGGGTGGAAGCCGGCCGCATGCACGCCTTTTTGCGCGACCAGGCCGAGCCTGCACATGAGCTCGCTGGCGACGGCCAAACCTTTGAGCGCTTGCCGGCCACTCAAGGCGAACTGCTCGGCGACGGCGAGCACGGCCGGCACCGCCACGGCGCCCGCATGCACGGGACATCCTTCGAAGGTGTTGTCGAAGTCCTCGCCGTGCGCCGCCGTGCCGTTGATCATCGCCGCGCTTACGGCGTCCAAAGGCTCGGCGAATCCCCAGGCCGTGCACGCGCCCGGCGTGGTCCAGGCCGCGCGTAGCGCCGCGACGTAGTCAGTGCGGCGCGCGGCGATGCCGAGCCCGACGGTGTCGATCACCGTGTCGGCGCA
>Ga0214472_10008952_pt1 | contig 10438 bp, 10 predicted proteins | sample RVTome_6_FD_207662 | JGI IMG/M metagenome (GOLD analysis project Ga0214472, IMG submission 207662) | Soil microbial communities from uranium-contaminated site in the Upper Colorado River Basin, Wyoming, United States - RVT140D175 | ecosystem: Environmental > Terrestrial > Soil > Contaminated >...
TGGGCGGTAGAACTCGCGGGGCGCGGCATCACGGTCAACGCGGTCGGCCCCGGGGTCACCGACAGCGAGATGTACCGGCGCAACAACCCGCCCGACTTCGCGCTCACGCGCAAGACCAACAGCTCGATCCCGATGGGACGCATCGGCACGCCGGGCGACGTGGCCGAGGCGGTGGCCTTCTTTCTCGATCGCCGCAACGGCTACATCACGGGCCAGTTGCTGTTCGTGTGCGGCGGGCTGTCGATCGGCGGCCCCAGCGCGCCTTGAGCGTGCACGGCCGGCGGCGGCATTACAGGCAAGGGAACAGCGCAATGCAAAGCAGCTTCCAGACCAGCGACGGGATCCGCATCGCCTACCACCTGGACGGATTCACGCCGCCGTGGCAGCCGTGCGACGCGATCATCCTGCTGCATTCGATGATGGGCGAGTCGGATCGCTTCTTCGCGTGGATGCCGGCATTGAGCGAGCGCTTCCGCGTGCTGCGCATGGACCTGCGCGGACACGGCGCCTCGCAGGTGCCGGATGCCGATACACCGCTCACGCTCGAACGGCTGGCGAGCGACGTGGCCGAGCTGCTCGACCATGTCGGCATCGACGCGCTGCACGTCGTGGGCAACTCGGCCGGCGGCTACGTCGCGCAGAAGCTCGCGATCACGATGCCGCAGCGGGTGCGCAGCCTGATGCTGTTCGGCTCGACCCCCGGGCTGAAGAGCTCGGGCACGACCGCCTGGATCCCGAAGATCCGCGCGCAGGGACTGCGCGAGTTTCTCGCCGCGACGATCACCGATCGCTTTCCGCTGGATCGCTGCGACCCAGGCCTGGTGGAGTGGTTCCTGGACCGCACCGGGAGCTGCGATGCGCAGTTCATCTGCCGCTGGCTCGCGCTCACGAACAGCCTGGACTGGAGCGACGAACTCGACCGCATCGCCTGCCCGACGCTGATCGTGCGCCCCGGCGGCGAGACCGTGGGCTCGGTGAGCAACTACGACGTGATGCGCGAGCGCATCCCGGACAGCGAGCTGCTCACCTACGTCGGCTTCCCGCACAACATCTGCGACATCGTGCCCAGGCGCTGCGTGGCCGATGTGCTCGCGTTCATCGAGCGCCGCTTTCCGTGAACCGATCCGCGACCGGGTTCGACGCATCCCGGCGCCAGAGCGCGCGCGCCTCAGGCGCCGCGCGCCATCAGCCCGCCGTCGACCAGGATCTCGGTGCCGGTGATGTACCGGGACTCGTCGCAGGCCAGGAACAGCGCCGCATGCGCGACGTCCCACGCATTGCCGCGCCGGCCGAGCGGCACGCGCTGGCGGGCCTGCTCGTGCAAGGTCGCCAGATCCGCACGCCCGGGCTGCCGCGACACGCGATGCTCCAGCAACGGCGTATCGATCATGCCGGGGATCACGGTGTTGCAGCGGATCCCCTGCGGCCCGTAGCGCACCGCGATCTGGCGGGTGAACTCGACCAGCCCGGCCTTGGCAGCCGAGTAGCCGACGTGGTCGTGGCCGAGGTGGCGCATGCCGCCGATCGAACCGACGTTGACGATCGCACCGCTGCGCCGCGCTTCCATCACCGGCAACACCGCCTTGCAGGTGAGGAACACACTGGTGAGGTTCAGCTCGAGCTGCGCGCGGAAGTCCTGCGCCGACATCTCGACCGGGCCGCCGGTGATCGAGCCGCCGACGTTGTTGTGCAGCACGTCGACCCGGCCGAAGCGTTCGATGCACTGCGCGAGCATGGCCGAGACGCTGGCCGCGTCGGTGACATCCGCGCCGCACACGGCGGCGCTTCCACCCTCCTCGCCGATCAGCGCCGCCGTGTGTCGTGCGGCCGCCTCCTCGCGATCGACGACCAGCACCTGCGCGCCCTCGCGCGCGAACAGCACCGCGGTGGCGCGGCCGTTGCCCCAACCGGGTCCGACCGAACCGGCGCCGGTGACGATCGCGACGCGGTCTTGAAGACGATTTCCCATCGGCTGCTCCCTGCTCGTGGTGGCGGCGCGGCGCTAGCGCGCGGCGCTCAACGCATCGTCGCGCACCGTTTCCATCGGCGTCGCGTCGGTGTTGTTCATGTACCAGGCGCGCTGGTTGCGCTCGGTGCGGTTGCTCACCGCGTTGAAGTTGACGTAGTAGATGGAGCGCGGCCAGGGCGTGAGATTGGGCGCCGAGCCGTGCATCAAGGTCGGATGGATGAACGCGACCGAACCGGCCGGACCGCGCAGATCCGTGATGCCGCCGGTCTCGGCCAGGCAGCGCAGCGTGTGCGTGGCAACGCGCTGCACCTTGTATCCCTGGACGTTCTCCTCGCGGCCGAGGATCTCCGCCAGGTCCTCACGATGGCTTTTCGGGATCACCAGCAGCGGCCCGTTCGCGACGTTGCACTCGTGCAGGAAGATGGCCGTCATCACGGCGTGCGGGCGCGGCATGCCATCGCCGCGGTGCCAGGCGGGAAAATCCTGATGCCAGGACCAGGCATCGCCGGTGAACGGCAGCTTGAGGTTGATGCGGCTCTGATAGACGTAGGCACGCTCGCCGAGAAGCTGCTCGACCACGCCGAGGATTCTGGGCAGGCGCGTGACCAGGCCGAAGGCCTCGCTGAGCGCATGCGGCGCGTAGAGGATCTGCGGCTGGCCGCCGTCGCCGCGCCGGATCTCGGGGCCGTCGCGCTGCTGCAACCCGGCACTGGCGGCGTCGAGCGCGGCCACTTCCGGCGGCGCGAGCAATCCGGGAAAGAACAGGAAGCCATCCTCGCGATAAGCCTCGCGCAGCGATTCCGTGAGCTTCATTGGCAAGTCCTTTTCGATTCATCCAGTCTGTTGTCAGACGGCAGACACGCGTGCAGCCGCACACCTGGAAATATAATGCAACGGATGCGCGTCGCGCAGCACGCGCGCGCATGCCCTCGAGATTATTCAGGAACCAACGTCCGAACACCCAGGCAAGCGGAGTGCCAGATTCATGTTGATGTGCGATCCGAGATTTAAGTTCGAGACCAGCGACGGTCTGACCATTCGCTACGAGATCGACGACTACACCGCGCCGTGGGACGACGCGGATACCGTGGTGCTGCTGCATGCCGCAATGGGCAGTTCGCGGCGCTTCTTCGCGTGGGTGCCGCCGCTGGTCTCGCGCTACCGCGTGGTGCGCTGGGACATGCGCGGTCACGGCGCCTCCGGACAGCGCGGCGCCGATTCGCTGTCGATCGAGCGCCTCGCGGCCGACCTCGTCGAGCTTCTCGATCATCTCGAGCTGGATCGGGCACATATGGTCGGCTCCTCCACCGGCGGCATCATCTCGCTGCGCGCCGCGCTCGATCACCCGGATCGGTTCAAGACCTTGTCCGCGTTCGCAGCGATCCCGGGCCTGCGCCCCTCGATCGAGCACAACGACTACGAAGACTGGAAGGCGGGTCTGCAGCGCGAAGGCGTCAGCGCTTTCCTCAAGCGCACGGTCGGACAGCGCTTTCGCACCGATCTGGTCAATCCCGGCTTCGTGGACTGGTTCATCGAGGACGCGGCACGCAACGACCCGCGCTTTCTCGCCGAGTTCGTGACGATGATGACGAAGCTCGATTTCGGCCACGAGCTGCCGGGCATCAGCTGTCCGTCGCTGTTCGTGGTACCCAGCGGCGACCCGGTGCACTCGATGGAGAACTACGCGGTGCTCAAGTCGGTCCCCGATCATCGTTTCATCGTGTACGAGAACATGCCGCACAACATCACCGACGCGATCCCGCAGCGCTGCGTGGGCGATCTGCTCACGTTCCTCGACGCGCACGCGTCGCGCTGAGCCGCGGCGCGCAGGACAGGGCCCGAGCTGACGATTACCGGCCCGGCCGCCGCGCGGCCGCGCCATTGCACGGAGCACCAGCATGCAGTATCAGCCAGTCACCGACGCCTCGGCCTGGAAGGGCGAGGCACTCGAGCACGACGAACGGTGGATCCACCGCTTCAGTGCCGATGAACTCACCGACATCCGCACGGCGTCACGCCGTCGCGGATACCGGTGTTCAGCTGGCAGGACGGCTTGCTGACCTGCGTGTTCAACGCCGACACCATCCGCGATGCGCAGCGCAAGCTCGGCACGCAATTGCCGCCCGAGGAACTCGAGGCGGTGAGCTTCGTCGCCGACACCGCGCGCCGGCCGGATGTCCGGCTGTCGATGGACTTCCGTCCCGGCGACATCCAGCTCCTGAACAACCACACCATCGTGCACTGGCGTACGGCTTTTCGCGACGACCCGCAGCGCAAGCGGCTGCTGCTGCGGCTGTGGATGGATTCGCCCGAGCGGCGGCCGCGCGCGGCGGCGGTCGCACGCGGCTACATCACCGGCGCGCGCACCGGCGTGGCGAGCTGGCGCAGCATGCTGGCGGGCGCGGCCGGTGCCGGATCGGGCGCCTCGCGATGACCCGCGAGGCCGTCATCGTCACCGGTGCGAGCATGGGCATCGGCCTCGGCATCGCCGAGCGGCTGGTCGGCGACGGACACCGCGTGATCAACCTGGACGTCGCCGAGCCGGTACGCGACGTCGGCGCGCACTGGGAAGCGCTCGACTTCCGCGACGCCGAACACACGCAAGCCGTGCTCGCGCGGATCTGCGCCGCCAACGAGGTGCTGCGCCTGTGCAACAACGTCGGCATCGTGTGGCCGCAGCCGCTGGAGCAGACCTCGATCGAGAACTTCGAGAGCTCCATCGCCATCAACCTGCGCTCGGCACTGCTGTGCACGCAGGCGGTGCTGCCGGCGATGAAGGCGGCCGGTTTCGGGCGCATCGTCAACCTGAGCGGCCAGGCCGCGCTGGGCATGGAGCGGCGCAGCGGCGACGGCGCCGCGAAGGGCGCGCTCAACACCATCACCCGGACCTGGGCGATCGAGCTTGCGCGTCACGGCATCACGGTCAACGCGGTCGCCGCCGGGGCCGTGCGCGACGAGGCGAACGACGAGCCGCCGTCGGATCCGATGCGCGCGACCATCGAGCGCTCGATCGCGCTCGGCCGGCTCGGCGAACCCGAAGAGATCGCGCACGGGGTCGCGTTTTTTCCTCGACCGGCGCACCACCTACGCCACCGGCCAGTTGCTGTACCTGTGCGGCGGGCTGACCATCGGCGGCATCACCGGCGAGTGACGTGCAACGCCGGCGCGCGACCCGCACCGTGCCCGCGTCGCGGGCGACATCCATCAACCAGGAGAATCAGACATGGGACGAATCGCCGAACTACGCTACGAGGACATGAGCAGCGAACAGAAGGCCGTCGCGGACCGCATCATGTCCGGGCCCAGGAAGACGCTGGAGATCACCCACAACACCTGGCTCAGGAGCCCGAAGTTCGCCGAGCTGAACCAGGCCGTGGGCAGCTTCATGCGCTACGAGATCCTGGAGCCGAGGCTGCGCGAGCTGGTCATCCTGACCACGGGCAAGCACTGGGACTGCGAACTCGAGTGGCACTTGCACCGCGGACCGGCCGAGGAGGCGGGCCTGGACAAGCCGCTACTGGACGCTCTCGCAGCCGGCCGGCGCCCGCGCTTCGAGCGTGACGAGGAGGCGGCCGCGTACCATTTCGTGACCATGCTGCTCGATGAGCACGCGGTGGACGACGCGACCTACGCGCGCACGCTGCAGGTGCTGGGCGAGCAGCGCCTGGTCGAGGTGATCGCGCTGTGCGGGCACTACGTGATGGTCGCGATGCTGCTCAAGACCTTCGCCTGGCCGCTGCCCGACGGTGTCGAGCCGCAGCTCAGCTGAGTTCGCGCCGCAAAGCCGCCGCGCGCGCCCGTATATCGCCGAACACCGCCCTGATGAGGAGATCCCGAATGAACGAACACATCGCGTGCCTGAGCTTCGACTTCGATGCCATGAGCGGGCTGATCGCGCGCGGCCTGAAATCGCCGACGCCGATTTCGCGCGGCGAGTTCGGTGCCGTCGCGGTCGACCGCATCCTCACGCTGCTCGACAAGTACCGCGTGCCCTCATCCTGGTTCATCCCCGGCACCGTGCTCGAGCTGTATCCCGAGCACTGCCGGCGCATCGCCGCGGCCGGACACGAGATCGGCAATCACGGCTACACGCACGTGCCGCCGGCCAATCTCGCGCCCGAGCAGGAAGAGCAGGGACTGGTGCGCGCCAACGAGGCGATCGCCAAGATCACCGGCAGCCCGCCCGCCGGCTACCGCTCGCCGTCCTGGGATCTCAGCGCGGTCACCATCGAGCTGCTGATCAAGCATGGCTTCGTGTACGACAGCAGCATGATGGGCCACGACCACCACCCCTACTACGCACGCATCAAGGACGTGGTGCTCGACGACGAGCCGATGCAGTTCGGCGAGAAGACGGGCCTGGTCGAGATGCCGATCGCGTGGAGCCTGGACGACTTCCCGCACTTCGAGTACCTGCGCATGCCGGGCGGCCACACCATGCCGGGCTTGCACAACGCAAGCGGCGTGCTGGAGAACTTCGTCAGCGACTTCGAGTTCATGCGCCGCACCGAGCAATGGGGCGTGCTGACCTACACCTTCCACCCCTACGTCAGCGGTCGAGGTCATCGCATGCTGCTGATCGAGCGCCTGATCAACGCGTTGCTCGAGCGCGGCGCACGCTTCAGCACCCTGCGGGACGTGGCGGTCGCGTTCCGCGACGGCAACACCCCGTTGCAGGGCTGAGCGCCGGAGGGAGCACGATGAACAGCATGCTGATGGAACCGGTGACCGAACCGAGCGCCTGGCGGCGCGCGGATCTCGAGCGCGACCGCAGCTGGGAGATCAGGCTGGATGCGGCGCAGCGCGCCGAGCTGGCCGCGGCGCTCGAGCGCAACGCGCGCCGCGGCCTGCGCGCGGCCGAGTTCGCACGCACCGAGTTCGAACTGCCGCGCCTCGCGCCGGTGCTCGAAGGCGTGCTGCGCGCGATGGAGCACGGCCGCGGCGTCGCGCTGCTGCGCGGCCTGCCGGTGCGCGACGATGACGACGAGCACAACGCGCGGCTGCTGTGGGGGATCGGCCTGTACCTGGGCCGCGCGCTGCCGCAGCACCCGCGCGTGAACCTGGGCGGCTACCGCGACGATCTGGTCGCAACGCTGGTCGACCAGGGACTCGACTACAACCGACCCGAGGTGCACGGCGCACAGACCGGCGCCGCGCAGCAGGCGCATTGCGATCCGTCCGATCTGGTCGCGCTGATGTGCGTGCGCCCGGCGGCCAGCGGCGGCGTGTCGCGCATCGTCAGCGCGACGGCGGTGTACAACGAGATCCTGCGCACCCGCCCCGAGCTGCTCGAAGCGCTGTATCGCGGCTACCGGCATTACCTGCGCAAGCTGGTGCACGAGGGCAGCGGCGACGGCCTCACGCCGGCGCGGATCCCGGTGTTCAGCTATCACCTGGGCCGCCTGAGCTGCAACTTCAACACCCGCACCGTGCAGGCCGGCGTGCAGGTGCTCGAACAGCCGCTGCCGCCGGCCGAGCAGCAGGCGCTCGATCACATGGTCACGCTGACCGAGAACGCGGCGCTGTACTACGACATGGACCTCGCAGCGGGCGATCTGCAGTTGCTCAACAACTACACCATCCTGCACGCACGCAGCGGCTGGAGCGACCCACCCGATCCGCGCCGGCGCCGCATGATGCTGCGCCTGTGGCTGAAGGCGCCGAACGCGCGTGCGCTCGCCCCGGGCTTCGCCGGCGGCTACGTCTCCGGATCGAGCTACGACGTCGCGGCTGCGGCATACTGAGCGGGATCCGGGCAGGCGCGGCGCCCGCCACGCATCCGGGTCACCGGAACGTTCCGGCGCGGATCCTCGCAAGCAGACGCGGCGCAGAGCATGGCAACAACCCCGTTCGAGATCGGCCGCTCACCGCTGCGCCTGGAAGACGAGCGCTTCCTGCGCGGCGCGGGCCAGTACCTCGACGACGTGCCGGGCGCCGGCCTCGCGCATGCCGCCTTCGTGCGCAGCCCGCATGCGCACGCGCGGGTGCTGCGCATCGACATCGCGCGTGCCGCGCGCATGCCGGGTGTGCTCGCGGTGCTGACCCACGAGCACGCCGCGCGCGACGGCTTGCAGCCGCTGCATCCGAGCGTGCGCGACAATCCGCACACCGGTGAGCCCTTCGACTACCGACCGCAGCCGGTGCTGGCGGCCGGGCAGGTGCGGCACGTGGGCGAACTGGTGGCGATGGTCATCGCCGCGACGCCGGCACAGGCGGTGGACGGTGCCGAGGCGGTGGCGGTCGAGTACCGGCCGCTCGCTGCCGTGGTCGAGGTGCCCGAGGCCGCGGCGCCGGGTGACGGCGGGCGTGCGGCGCGGTGCCTGGACTGCCGCTTCGGCGATGCCGCTGCTGCCGACGCGGCCTTCGCCGCGGCGGCGCACGTGGTGAGCATGCACACGCTGAACCACCGCGTGATCACGAACTCGATGGAACCGCGCGGCGCGGTCGCCCGCCACGACGCGGCCACGGACCGCTACACGCTGCACGCGTCCACGCAGAACGTGCACGTGCTGCGCGACCAGATCGCCGATGCGCTCGGCGTTGCGCGCGAGCGCGTGCGGCTGCACGCCAGCGACGTCGGCGGCGGCTTCGGCAACCGCAACTTCGTGTACCCGGAGTACCCGTTGCTGCTGTGGGCCGCACGGCGCACCGGACGCGGCGTCAAATGGGTCAATGCGCGCACCGAAGGCTTTGTGTCCGATCACCAGGCGCGCGACTTCCGCGCGCGCGCCGCGCTCGCACTGGATGCCGACGGGCGCTTCCTGGGGCTGCGCGTGCACAGCCAGGCCAACATGGGCGCGTACCTGGCCGGGGCCGGCTGCGGCATCCAGACCGGGCAATACACCACCACCCCCGGCGGCCTGTACCGCATCGCGGCGATCGACCTGCGCATCGGCGCGGCGCTGAGCAACACCGTGCCGGTCGGCGTCACGCGCGGGCCGGGCTTCGGCGAGGCGATCAACGTCATCGAACGCCTGGTCGACAAGGCCGCGCGCGAACTCGGGCTGTGCCGCTTCGAGCTGCGCCGGCGCAACCTGGTCGCACCCGAGCACATGCCCTGGACCAATGCGGTCGGCACCTGCATCGACAGCGGCCATTTCCGCGCCTGCCTGGACGAGGCGCTGCGCCGGGCCGATGCCGATCGCTTCGAGCAGCGGCGCGCGCAGGCGCTGGCGCGCGGCAGCTGGCTTGGCCTCGGGCTGGCCTGCCACGTCAAGGCCACCGGCGGCTTGCCGCAGGAGAACGTCGCGCTCGCGTTCGAGGACGAGCGGCTGGTGTTCAGCACCGGCACGATGGCGATCGGCCAGGGCCACGAGACCAGCTTCCGGCAGATCCTCGGCACGCTGCTCGGGCTCGGCCACGAGCGGATCGTCTACCGCGCCGGCGATTCCGAGCTGATCGCGATGGGCGGCGGCCACGGCAGTTCGCGCGCGACCTACATGGCCGGCACCGCGATGGCGCGCGCCGCCGCGAGTGTAATCGCCGCGGCGCGCCCGCTCGCCGCGCGCACGCTGGGGGTCGATGCCGATGCGCTGTGCTTCGAGGCCGGCCTGTTCCGCGTGCGCGACAGCAACCGCAGCCTGCCGCTGCTGGACGTCGCGCGCCTGGCCCGCGCGGCCGGCCGGCCGCTGGATACCTACCAGCACGTCACCCGCGAGGCGATGACCTTCCCCGGCGGCTGCCACGTCGCCGAGGTCGCGATCGATCCGGACACCGGTGTGCCCAGGCTGCTCGCCTACTGGGCGGTGGACGACTACGGCGTCGAGGTCAACCCGATGCTGGTGCGAGGACAGATGCACGGCGCCATCGCACAAGGCGTCGGGCAGGCACTGTTCGAGCGCGCGGCCTACGACCGCGACAGCGGGCAACTGCTGAGCGCCTCGTTCATGGACTACTGCCTGCCGCGCGCGGACGATCTGCCTCACTTCGACACCGCCACGCGGGCGTCGCGCTGCACCACCAACCCGCTGGGGGTGAAGGGCTGCGGCGAGGCCGGGGCGGTCGCGGCCTTTCCCGCCGTCAACAACGCGATCGCCGACGCGCTGGCCGCGCACGGCATCGGGGAGATCGAGGAGCCGATCAGCGCGCAGCGGATCTGGCGCGCAATCCGGCACCGCAACTGAGATCACCGGCGAGTACCGCCTGCCGCGATTCCCGGACACGACCCTGCTACCCTGATCGGGAAGTACCCTTTCGCCGTAACGCATGCTGACCCAACCGCAACGATGAGCACCTCCTTCCTCGAATCCCTGGACGCGCGCAGCGACGCGATCGTCGACGCGTGCACGCGCTGCGGTGCCTGCGTCGCGGTGTGCCCGACCCCGGCGCTGACCGGCAACGACGCCGGCGATCCGGCCGCCGTCGCGGCCGGCGTCATCGCGATCCTGCAAGCGGGCGAAGGGCCCGAGCCCGCCCGGCGCTGGGCCGGCGAGTGCTGCGGCACCGGTCATTGTCTGGCGGCGTGCGAGC
>Ga0214472_10008953_pt1 | contig 10437 bp, 8 predicted proteins | sample RVTome_6_FD_207662 | JGI IMG/M metagenome (GOLD analysis project Ga0214472, IMG submission 207662) | Soil microbial communities from uranium-contaminated site in the Upper Colorado River Basin, Wyoming, United States - RVT140D175 | ecosystem: Environmental > Terrestrial > Soil > Contaminated >...
GAGATTGGTTTCAACTGAGTTTAAAAGAAGGATTGACAGTTTTTCGGGATCAGGAGTTTTCCTCCGATATGAATTCGCGGAGTGTGCAAAGAATAGATGACGTGAGAGTTCTGAAAAATATTCAGTTCAAGGAAGACGCCGGACCTATGGCACATCCGGTTCGTCCGGATTCTTATCAGGAAATCAATAACTTTTATACTGCAACTGTTTACAACAAGGGAGCAGAGGTTATTCGTATGCTGCACACTCTTCTGGGACCGAAGAATTTTCGAAAAGGAATGGACCTCTATTTTTCACGGCATGACGGCCAGGCAGTAACCTGCGATGATTTTGCAGCAGCTATGAGTTACGCATCCGGAATTGATCTGGAGCAATTTAAAAATTGGTATTGTCAGGCCGGTACTCCAGTATTGCAGGTAAAAGGGGAGTGGGTTGAGGCGCAGGCGGAATATAAACTGCTCATCAGGCAAAGCTGCCCAGACACTCCCGGTCAGACTGCCAAGAAACCTTTTCACATGCCTGTAACCGTTGGTCTTCTTGGTGCAGATGGCAATGATTTGTTGGATAGTCCCGATAATCACGGCAACGTTAAAGGGTCTGCCATTTTAGAGTTGCGAGAAAGGGAGCAGCTTTTTACTTTTCAAAACATACATGAAAAGCCGGTTGTTTCTTTTTTGAGAGATTTTTCCGCACCGGTCAGGGTTGAGCGTTTCCAGTCACGCGAAGAACTTTCGCTTCTTATGAGAACCGACTCAAACCTATTTAATCGTTGGGATGCCGCTTCCCGACTGGCACAGGAGGTGATACTCGATATTGCTGAAAAATTACAAAACAATCAGACTCCGTCCATTGAAGAACTGTATCTCGATGCTATTTCCGGTAGCCTGAAAGAGAATTGCGATGATCCATCGCTTCTTGCACTTTCATTACAATTGCCGGCAGAAACGACTCTGGCTCTGGAAATGGAGGTAGTTGATCCCGATGCGCTACATAACGCCAGACAGCTTTTAAAACGAAAGGTAGCTGAAAGAAACGAGAAACGGTTCATGACGTTATACCAACGTATTAAAGACCAAAGTGCCAACAATGGTACATACAGTATTACCCCGGACGCCATAGGTTTAAGGAGTTTGAAAAATATGTCACTTGCCTACCTCATGTCTCTGGATCCATTGCCACAAAAAATCCAGGACTTGTGCTATAAACAATATAAACAGGCAGCGAATATGACAGATACAATAGCTGCGCTGTCAAATCTGGTGAACATGGACAATGAGATAAAAGAGGACGCACTGGGTGATTTTTATAAAAAATGGGTTAATGATCCTTTAGTGCTTGATAAATGGTTTATCCTGCAGGCGATGTCAAACCTCGATAATACATTAGATAGTGTCAAGCAACTCACTAAAAATAGGTCTTTTTCTATTAAGAATCCGAACAAGGTGAGATCTTTGATCGGAGCGTTTTGTTCGGGTAATCATGTCCGATTTCATGATAGGAGTGGCGCGGGCTATCGTTTTCTTGCAGAAAAGATCGAAGAGCTGAATTCAATTAATCCTCAAATTGCAGCTCGGTTGGTATCACCATTAACCAGCTGGAAACGTTATGATTCGGAACGACAAAAACTGATGCAACAGGAACTTGACACAATTTTATCGATAAAGGATCTTTCGAGTGATGTTTACGAAGTAGTATCAAAAAGCAAATGATTCTATCCGGATTATAGCTGCCCAAGTAGTTGTTAGATGACGAAACATTTTAATTTAAAGCCGCTTGTGACAAAATAAACAACGAAATTTGGGGGGGTGGCCTTCTGGGAGCGGTGCTTCTTTATCCTGATCATGACAGGAAAGACAATATTGTTCAGCCTCTTTTTTACCTTCAATTTGATGGAATCGATTATGTATTTCATCATGGGGAAGGGGAGAGGTCGTCTCTTCGGGAGCATTGAGAAGAAAGATAAGGATACCTGCACAGACAATCACAAAAAGTATATTGCCGAAAAGCAGTTTAAGATTCTTTTTATGTTTCATTGACATTCTGAGAGAGTAAGTGAAAGAAGTCAGTGAGCCATTTCGGCAGCACTGAAGTTTATTATCTTTTTCTTCAGACCAAAGGTGACCAATTCAGCAAGGAAAAATGAGGATAATTGGTGTATTCCAAGTATCGAAACCATTCTTCTGTGGCGGATATGATTTTTAATCATCTTTTGCAAATCTGCAGGAATGAACTCCGGAGTAGTAATACACCTTGCGACAGTTTCGCCTGAAACAATCGCCGGATATATTCCTTCTCCTGTTAAACCTGAGGCGAGCCCGGCTGCATCTCCAACGAGAAAAATATTCTTGAACCGGTAACCCCGATAATCAAAATTTATATATTCAGCAGTTCCTTTGTAATCAGATAAGGAGTAACCCCATTTTTTCGACCATTTCATCAGGTTTTCTTGTAATTGTTTCGCTTTCATCACTCTGGCATCGACATATGCTCCCACAGAGACCGTTTCTTTATGGGGAAAGACCCAGGAATAGCCACTCCTAAACAAAGCACTGTCGAGGTGCCATTCCATATCGGGGAAATTTCCCGGAAGCTGGTAATTGATTCCAATGCCAATACCTTGTATCGGGATACCGAGGTGCCTTCTGACCATGGAAGACGAACCGTCAGCCCCGACTAAGTAACTGAAGGTTTGCCGCACCATTTTTTGAGTTGTTTTATCCAGGAACTCGAGTTCATTACCTTTAATTGACATTACCTGGCAATTGAGACGGATTTGCGCCCCAGCCTGCAGCGCTTTCTCGCCCATCTGTTGTCCTAGTTTTTCCCGGTTAACAGTTGCTATTATCGGCGTAGGAGAAGATATGCTGGTTTTTTGATACCGACTAAAAATAAACTGGGTGCTGAATTGTCTCTCGGAAATATCATGAGGTACTTTTTTCATCAACCCATTCCAGGTTATTCCTCCTGCACAAACTTTTTTGCCAATTACATTTTTGCGTTCCAGGACGAGGGTTTTCAGTCCGTGGGAAGCAGTGATTTCAGCACACGCCAAACCTCCAGGCCCGGCGCCCACAATGATAACATCAAAGGACATATTAGAATGTACCTGGTTATAATAATAGAAAAAATAAGTTAGAAAAGGTTGATATGCGTATCGGAGATATAACAAAAAAACCTGCCCGGTGCAATGGGCGCACGGAGCAGGTTAATAACAGAAAGCAGATTATAAAAAAGACTTATCCTTCAGTGAGCACAGCTTTGATATATTCCTTGTTTAATCTTGCTATATTTCGAATGGAGATCCCTTTCGGACAAACTGCTTCGCATTCTTTAGCATTAGTACAATTTCCAAATCCTTCTGCATCCATCTGTGCAACCATAGCCAGGGCACGTTGCTTTCGTTCGACCTGCCCTTGAGGCAGCAGACAAAGTTGAGATACTTTGGCACTGGCAAAAAGCATCGCAGCACCGTTAGGACAATTGGCGACACAAGCTCCACAGCCAATACAAGCCGCAGCATCCATAGCCAGTTCAGCCTGCTGGGATAGTATGGGGATGCTGTTGCCGTCTGGAGTTCCTCCCGTGTTTACAGAGACATAGCCGCCTGATTGTATAATCCGATCAAGAGCGGAACGATCAATGAGGAGGTCTTTTTTAATTGGGAAGGCTCTTGATCGAAAAGGTTCGATTGCAATGGTGTCACCACTTTTAAAATGTCGCATATGCAGTTGACAAAGGGTAACTTCTTTTTCAGGTCCATGAGCGACGCCATCCACGATAGCCCCGCACATTCCACAGATACCTTCGCGACAATCATGGTCAAAGGCAACCGGATCCTTGCCTTCTTTAGTTAATTTTTCATTAAGTACATCAAGCATCTCGAGAAAAGACATGTCCGTGCTGATGGAGTCGAGAGTATAAGATTCCAAATTGCCCAATGCGTCGCTATTCGGTTGTCGCCAGATTTTTAGCGTTAAGTTAATGCTGCTCATGATGTCTATACCTTAAGAGTTCAGTTTAAAGTCTCCGTTTATCAGGAGCCTTACTTATAACTTCGCTGACTGGGAGTAACAAATTCGAAAGTAAGTGCCTCTTTATGCATTGCCGGTTCCTTATCTTCACCGAGATGCTCCCAGACTGAAACGTGTGAAAAATTAGCGTCGTCCCGTTTTGCTTCATTTTCTTCGGTCTGGCTCTCTTCTCTTAGATGGCATCCACAGGATTCTTCCCTGGCAAGTGCATCCCTTATCATGATTTCGGCAAATTCGAGAAAATCAGCGACTCGACCAGCCCGTTCCAATGATTGATTGATTTCCTTTTTCGTCCCGGGAATATAGACATAATCCCAAAATTTTTGTTTAATATTGGGCAATTCTTCAAGAGCTTTTTGTAAATCTTCTTTGTTCCTGGCCATCCCACAGTTGTCCCACATCAGTTTACCGAGTTCTTTGTGGATTTCATCAACGGTAAACTTACCTGCAGGGCCACCGCTGCTATTTTTAAGCAGTTTGGAAATTCTATCCTCAACCTCGCGTCTTGATGAAATGAAAGAGGTGTCGTGTTCACTGACATTACTAAGTTTGTTGGTCCCAAGATAGTGAGCAATCGAAGTGGCAATAACAAAATATCCATCTGCCAGTCCCTGCATCAGCGCGCTGGCGCCAAGTCTGTTGGCGCCATGGTCGGAGAAATTACACTCCCCGATAGCGAATAATCCGGGAATGGTTGTCATCAAATCGTAATCCACCCACAATCCGCCCATAGTGTAATGAACAGCAGGGTAGATCATCATAGGCTCGACCATCGGATTACTATCCGTTATCTTTTCATACATTTGAAAAAGGTTACCATATTTTTTGAAGATGGTATCTTTCCCATCACGCTTAATAGCATCGGTAAAATCAAGATAGACAGCAAGTCCCGTTCCTCCTACTCCTTTGCCTAGATCGCACTGTTCTTTTGCATTTCTCGAGGCAACATCGCGAGGGACAAGATTACCAAAACTCGGGTATTTGTTCTCAAGGTAATAATCCCGTTCAGTTTCTGGAATATCAGCGGGATGTCGCTTGTCACCTTTATTTTTAGGGACCCAGACTCGACCGTCATTTCGCAGGCTTTCACTCATCAAGGTGAGTTTTGACTGGTAATCGCCATGGACTGGAATGCAGGTTGGATGAATCTGCACAAAAGAAGGATTGGCGAATCCGGCACCTCGTTTATGCGCTCTCCATGCAGCCGTAACGTTTGAAGCCATTGCATTTGTCGAAAGGAAATAAACATTTCCGTAACCACCTGTGGCTAAAATGACAACATCGGCGGAGAAACTTTCAATTTCGCCGGTCATAATATTTCTGGTGGTGATTCCCCTGGCTCTGTCGTCGACAACGACTACGTCCATCATTTCCCGACGGGTAAACATCTTCACTTTTCCTGTGTGAATCTGCCTTGAAAGAGCACCGTATGCACCTAGAAGTAGCTGTTGGCCGGTTTGACCCCGGGCATAAAATGTCCTGGAAACCTGTGCTCCGCCGAAGGATCTGTTGGCCAGAGTACCGCCATATTCTCTTGCAAATGGGACTCCTTGGGCGACGCATTGATCAATGATTTCAGCGCTGACCTCAGCGAGTCTGTGGACGTTTGCTTCCCTTGCCCGGAAGTCACCACCTTTAATGGTATCATAGAACAAGCGATGCACTGAGTCGCCGTCATTCTGATAATTTTTTGCAGCGTTAATACCACCCTGAGCAGCAATTGAATGAGCACGTCTCGGGCTGTCCTGGATACAAAATGTTTTTACCTGATAGCCCTGTTCGGCAAGAGTCGCCGATGCGGATGCACCGGCAAGACCGGTGCCGACCACAATTGCACTGTATTTTCTTCTATTGGCAGGGTTTACAAGTTTATTGGAAAAACGGTGATTATTCCATTTTTCTTCAAGAGGGCCGGAAGGTACACGAGAATTAAGTTCCATATTTTCAAAACCTTGGCTAGTTTCTTTTTGTGAATTACCTTAAATCGTTCAGCTGCAGATTTTTTCATCCTGAGAAGGACCCGAATTAAAACGATGCTCCAAGTCCGCTCATGAAGTAAAAGGCAATGCCGCCGAAAATTAAAAGGAAAAACAGTGGAATAATAAAAGTGAGTTTGGCAATTAACGGATTATAACGAGGATGATTCGCGCCTAATGTCTGCAACATACTCCAGAAGCCATGACTGAGATGGATAGTCAAGGCAATGAAGGCCAGGATATAAAAGAGTGCATAAAAGAAATTGCTCAGCAACTCTTTGACTGTATACGAAATAGGTATATCTTTGGGAGAAAAGGTAAAACCGAAGATATGTACAAAAAGAAATACCAGAACAAATAAACCTGTATAAGGCATTGTTGCGGATGCAAAAGAATTTTTAACAACCCGGGTGGTCACGGCGTATCTGGAATTGCTCACCTGTCGGTTTTCATAGAAAAGGTAGAGACCAACAAAAATGTGCGCTAGAAGAACCACGAGTAAAGAAAGACTAAAGACAAGAACAATCAAAGGATGGCTGTGGAGCTCGTCGGCATAACTCTGAAAAACCGCACTGCCCATGAAGATAGTGGCATTGCCTGCCACATGGGAACATAGAAACAAAAATAACAGCAACCCTGTAGTTGCCATTAAGAATTTTTTGCCAATGGAGGACGCTAAAAATCTGACAAACCACATAAGCACACCTTCGGTGAAAATTTATGAGTTAATGTAAATTTTTGAATGCAATGATAATATAAAAAAATATAAAAAAGAAAAGAGAAAACTTGGTTTTTAGCTGGAGCTTTCACGAGAACTCCGGCTTTGATGTTATTTGTGATTTTTCTTTTTTTGCTAACCAATTATTATTCCAATTATAAACTAAAAAATGACTCGCTTATCACTAATATTTGATCTGGATGGCACTCTTCTTGATACTCTTGTTGACCTGGCTGAAACCTGCAACGAGGTCCTTTTAAATCATCATTTTCCTACGCACCCGACGACTGCTTATAAAACGTTTGTTGGCGATGGACTGCAGATGCTCATGAAGAGAATCACTCCTGTTGGTACAAACGATGCTGTTATTCAACAATGCTGTTCATCCTTTACAAATCTATACTCCCTTAACTGGAAGAGAAATAGTTGTCCATATGAAGGTATAAATGATATGTTGTCCGCGCTGAAGAAACATGGTGTGCGTCTTGCCGTTTTATCCAATAAACCTCACGACTTCACCAAACTTTTTGTAGATGAGTTTTTTCCGCATGGTCAGTTCCCCATAGTCTATGGACAGCGGGATGGGTTTCCTTTTGCACTTGAAATCGCTGCACAACTTGATGCTCGTCCACAAGAAATGCTTTTTGTTGGCGATTCAGGCGTAGATATTCAGACCGGTAAGGCTGCCAAAATGCTGACGGCAGGGGTTGCCTGGGGATTCCGAAGTGTGGAAGAACTCACTGAAAATAACGCTGATATACTAGTCAACAATCCTTTGGAGTTGCAGCAATATGTTTTATCTTTCACCTGAAATACTGCCGTATATAAAATATCTTATTCCTCCTGTAGTTGGCGCATTCATTGGCTATCTGACCAATAGAATAGCCATAAAAATGTTGTTTCGTCCCTTGAAAGCATGGAAAATCGGACGGTTAAGAGTTCCAATGACTCCTGGGGTTATTCCCTCTAAAAGACTTGAGCTAGCCATGAATATGGGGGAAGTCGTTGGGGATCATCTTCTAACCAGCCAGGTAATTGGTAAAGGACTGCAACAGGACGCATTCCAGGATCACCTGTATCATCTTATTCAGGAACGAGTGGAAGGCGTATTGCAAAAAGATTTGGGTACACTCGCTTCGACGATCCCGGTAAAGTTTAAGGCGTATTTTGATATAGGCGTTAAAACGATACGATACCAGTTCAAAGAACACCTTCATGTATTCATTCAATCCAAGGAATTTGCCGAGACTGTCGATGGGGCAATTGATAGTCGACTGGATAAATTTCTATCACAGGATGTAGGAACTATTATCACCGGAACTAACAGAGAAAAGACTTATGGTTTCGTAGAAGAAAATCTCTCGAGAATGTTTGAAAGTGAGGCAATGGAGCAATGGATAGATGATTTTGTGCACCAGAAAGTCTATGGCACTTTGCAGCAGGGAAAATCACTTTCGGATATTCTTCCGGAGTCATTGCAGGATTTGTTTATGGCAATGATAGAAAAACAGGTACCTGTTTTTCTGCGTAAAACAGCTTCAATTGTCAGTGAACCAGATGTTCGTGATAAGATTGTTAAAGGAGCATGCGGTGGCGTTGACAATTTCATAAATTCCCTTGGCTCGATGCGTGAAATGGTCCGGGGTTTTTTGCCTATGGAGAAAGTGGAAGAAAAAATTCGGGAATATCTTATAGAAAAAAATGATGATATTGTTGCGTGGCTTCAGTCTGAGGAAGTACAGGTTCGTGTTGCCGAAATTATAAGAGAAAGGAGTCGGGAGTTTTCCCAAAAACCTATTGTCGGCTTCATCAAAACGGAGAATGAAAATGCTGTTGAAGAATTCAGCTCTCAATGCACACAACAGCTTTTGCTCTTAATAAGGGCGGATGAGGTAACCGAAACACTCACCTCCATGATAAAAACAAATATTGAAAGCCATATTAATGGCGGAACAATGAGTATGCGTCAAGTATTAGTTAATCTTCTTGGCGAACAGGCTATGTTGTCGAGTAAGTGTTGGGTTAAAAAAGAAATACGAGAACTTATCCAAACCAAACAAACTTTAAATACTATTGATTTCCTGATTGATTCTCTTGTTGAATCACTTTTGCAGAAACGGATAGGTAGACTGGGCAATCTTGTTCCTGCCGGGGTGAGAGAAGGATGGTCAAGGTCTTTACAAAAGATGGCTTCAATAATGCTCGAAAATGAGGTTCCTGGTTTGGTTCAATCATTAAATATACGTAAAATTGTAACAGAAAAAGTTAATTCTCTCGATATATTGAAACTCGAAGGGCTCTTGTTATCAATTATGGAGGAACAGTTTAAGTATATCAATTTGTTTGGTGCATTGCTCGGCTTCCTGATAGGCTGCTTGAACACATTAATTATCTATGGAATTTAGTGCCTTACTCCAGAAAATCTGCAACTCCATTGAGTCCCCCCCTTAAGGGGACCTGAAAAGAGTCCCCTCAAAGCGTGGGGATTAAAAAGAATCCCCCTCACAGCATGGGGATTAAAAAGAATCCCCCTCACAGCATGGGGACTAAAAAGAGTACCCCCTTGTGGGGTGATGGCAGAATATTAAGTGATAATTCCAGGTAAAGGAGAGATAAATGGAAAAATGGATATGTACTATTTGCGGCTATGTTTATAATCCGGCTGAAGGGGATCCCGATAATGGCATTGATCCGGGTACCGCCTGGGAAGATGTACCTAATGATTGGGTATGCCCGGTTTGCGGGGCTTCAAAGGATGATTTCGAAAAAGAATAATAATATGCGATAATTCAGATCAAGGAAAGCCGATAACGCTGATAACCAGGATGTTATAATTTTATCAATGAAGGTTGGCTGTGGAAATTGAACTCACACAGGAAAGGATAGAGTTTCTTGAAAAGGATTATCGAAGGGGATTTGTTAAATTCTGTGGATTTCAGGCATCAAAAATGGACAAAGGGATTTTTGAATCGACTTTAACAATAGGAGAAAACCACAAAACCCAAGATAACTTTATTCATGCCGGCTTAATTGCGACCATGTCTGACCATACAGCCGGATATGCTGCATATACCCTTGTTCCCGATGATATAAGAATATTGACCATCGAGTTTAAAATTAATTTTTTAAAACCTGCCTTTGGCCGTGCATTAAAGTGCAAATCAGAAATCATAAGTCAAGGAAAACAAATTATAGTGGCCCAATCCACTGTATTTGATGTCAGGAATATCCATGAAAAAATGGTATCCAAAAGCACCATAACCTTGATGGCAATAGAAGCCGCGAAACTGTACAGGGAAGGAAATAAATAATGGCGTGTCCTGGTTTAGCCGGCATTTTCAGCTACACCACCTACAACGAGCCAAGGGTTAAGCCCCACCATGAAGAGCTTCGTTCCAGAGGATGGTGCGGTTGCGTCCTCCGTCCTTGGCCGCGTAACAGGCTTCGTCGGCCTGGCGGAGGAGATCGTCGATATGCTCATTTCCTGAGCCTAGAGAGGAGATGCCCATGCTTATAGTGATACTCAACATTTTTCCGTCATAGTCCACCATGCTGGATTCGAAGAACGTCCGAATTTTCTCCGCTACGGCAAAGGCTGTCCCCAGGCCTGTGTTCGGGAACAGGATGACGAATTCTTCACCTCCAATCCGCCCGATGGTATCTGTTGCTCGCAGCTGATCTTGCAGAGACGAAGCAAGGAACCTCAAGACCC
>Ga0214472_10008955_pt1 | contig 10436 bp, 13 predicted proteins | sample RVTome_6_FD_207662 | JGI IMG/M metagenome (GOLD analysis project Ga0214472, IMG submission 207662) | Soil microbial communities from uranium-contaminated site in the Upper Colorado River Basin, Wyoming, United States - RVT140D175 | ecosystem: Environmental > Terrestrial > Soil > Contaminated >...
ATCACCATCGAATCGGTCTCGTCGAAGCGCCAGGTGAGCGGGCTGTCGAACTCCGAAGTCGCGTGGCGCTCGAAGGCCTTCCTCGACCACAGCGTCACCCCCGGCGCGTTCACCGCGATGGCGCAGGTGATCGACTCGGGAAGCTGGTTCGGCGCGAGCGGGATCAGGTTGCCGATCCAGATCTCGTTGGCGAACACCGCGCCGGTGGCGAGCATCTTCATCCCGGAGATCACCACGCCGTCGTCGTCCTCGCGCGCCACGCGCAGGGTCGGCACCGGGATGTTCTGCTTGACGTAGAACTCGGGGTTGCGCGCCGCCTGCGGCGGAATCACCGCGTACGCCGCGAACACGTCCTCGCGGCGCATGTGCTCGTAGTACCGCGTCAGGTTGTCGGCGAACTTCCCGAAAACGGAGGGATTGGTCGCCATCCCGGTGACGAAGCTCGACACGTGGTCGGGCGAGCGCCCGAGCAGGCCGTAGCTCATGGCGGCGATGGCGCGGTGCAGCCGCGTGCGCTTCTCGAGATCCTCCCGGCTGCGCGCCTTGAGGAAGTAGGCGCTGAAGCGCTCGCCGTTCTCCTCGAAGCTGTAGCCCGGGTCGGCGGCCTTCATGTCGTAGATCGCCGCCATCGAGCGCGCGCCGTTGCGGAACGCCGGGTGCGTGGTGACGTCGTCGACGCGCTCCGAGCCGATATAGACGACGCGTCCGTCCCTCAGCGACTCGAGATGCTCACTTCCGGTCTTTAACATGGCCCGAGGTCTCGTAATAGTGGATCTCGTGCATGATGCAGCCGCCGCGCGAGCTGAACGGCCCGTGGTGCACCCCCGGCGGGCGGCAGGCGTAGGTCGGCGCAAGGCACTGCTCGCCGCCCCTGCCCTGCGTATCGTTGCCGACCACCAGGTCTCCCTGCACCAGGTACACCTCCTCCCAGTGGTCGTGCACGAACGGCTCGGTCGAGAACGCGCCCGGCTCGATCTTCAGCAGCCGCGTGCGGCTGCCGCGCTTCGCGGTCTCGTCGAGGTCGGAGGCGAGGATCTTCTGGTAGAAGCCCGGCGGGTAGCCGGGCGGCCGCTCCCAGCCGGAATCGAGGTCGACGCTTACGAACTCCAGATGCGATTTCGGCTTCATCAGGCTTGCTCCTCGTTGCCGTCCAGCCAGGGCGAGCGCCACATCTCGTCCTGCGCCAGCGCCTGGTGGATCACCGTCCCGTGGAAGGACGGAAACTGGTGGAAATCGTGGCGCGCCTCGGCGCGCTCCCCGGACTGCAGGGCGCCGTTCAGGTCCGCCTCGCTCTCGAACTCGAGCTGCGCGATCAGCACCGCCGCGCCGCGGTGAACCGGAAACGGGTCGTCCCAGAGCGCGGGCGTATGCAGGATCACCCGCCGGATCCCGGGCCATCGCGAAAGGATCGGCACGTGATGCTCCCGGTAGTGGCGCAGGAACGCGGGGAGATCCTCCGGGCTTCCTTCGTAGCGCACGAAATACGACACCGTCATGCGGCCTCCGCCGCGGGCCTTGCCATTGACGCGATCGATTCTCGATTCGAGAATTCGCCTTGTCAATCAGCTCGCGCCGACGAAGAGGAAACCCATGCTGAAGGTCTACGGCCAGTTCCGATCGCGCGCCTTCCGCGTGATCTGGCTGTGCAAGGAGTCGGATATCCCCTACGAGCATGTCAACGTCACGGTCAACGTCGAGGGGGCGCAGTGCAAGGAGCCGTGGTACCTCGAGATCAACCCCAACGCGCGCGTGCCGACCATCGACGACGACGGCTTCGTGATGTGGGAGTCGGCGGCGATCAACCTGTACCTCGCCGGGAAGTACGCCAGCCCGCTGTGGCCCGCGGGCGTGCAAGGCAGGGGCCGCGCCTGCCAGTGGGCGTTCTTCATCGCCAACGACGTCGAGCCGCCCATGATCACGGTAATGCGCAACCGGGTGATGCTGCCTCTCGAAAAGCGCAACGCCGCGCTCTCGGACGAAGCCGACGCGGCGCTCCAGCCGCGCCTGAAGGTGCTGAACGATCACCTCGCGAAGCACCGTTTCTTCGGCATCGGCCGCTGGGACCTTGCCGACTTCATGGTGGCGAGCGTGTGCTACACCTTCTTCGCCATCAAGTACGACCTCTCGCGCTACCCGCACTTCCAGAAGTGGCTCGCGGCAAGCGTCGAGCGCCCGAAGGCGAAGGAAGCACGCGCTCTGCGCGAATAGCCGATGAGCGAGCTCGACGATCCGCGCGTCCTTCTCGCCATGGAAAGGACGCTGCTCGCGTGGAGCCGCACCGCCACCGGCCTGATGGCGTTCGGCTTTCTCATCGATCGCGCCGGGCTGGTCATTCAGGGAGAGCAGGCGGGGCGCGACCTCGGCTTCTGGATCGGGCTCGCCTTCGTTCTGCTCGGGGGGCTGCTCTCGGCGCTTTCCGTGCTGCATTACCGGCGCTCGATCTCCCGGCTGCGGCCGGCGCAGATCCCGCCCGGGTACTGGCTCAACCTCGCGGTGCTGACCAGCCTGGCGACGAGCTTCCTCGGGTTCGTGCTCGCCGCGTACCTCGTACTCACGTGAGGCTCGAGCGCCGCGACCTCGCCGCAGCGCTGCGTCACCTGGAGAACGGCGACTGGCGCGCGGCGCACGAGATCGTGCAGAAGGACGAGGACTCGCCGCTCGCCTGCTGGGCGCACGGCATCGTGCACCTGATGGAAGGCGATCTCGCCAACGCACGCTACTGGTACGCCGAGGCCGGGCGGAGCTTTCCGGAAGATCCCTCCGCGAGCGGGGAAATCGCCGCATTGAGGCGCTCCCTGCCGAAGCAGGCCGGCTGAGGGCGGCTCAGGCGGCGAAGGCGCCCATCGCGCGGCGCAGGTCTTCCGGGATCGGCATGGCGCGGTAGGTCTCGAGCGACATCATGGCGCGCACGTTGCGCGCGCGCAGGCGCTCCTCGCCGCCGATCCGCCCGGTAAGGCGCAGCTCGAGCGAGGCGCGCCCGATCCTCGCCAGCGAGAGCTCGAGCGCCAGGCGCTCGCCGATGCGGCAGGGCTTGAAGAACTCGCACTGGGTGTTGACGATCGGAAAGCCGAAGCGCCGCCGCATGTGCATGGCTTCGAAGGGCAGGCCGAGCGCGCCGGCGAACCAGTCCTCGACCGCGGAGTTGATCATGTCGAAGAAGCGGGGGAAATGCACGATGCCGCCGGGATCGCAGTGCGAGAAGCGCACGAGGTGCTCGGTCACGAAAACGCTGGCTGCCGCCGGCGCCGGCGCAAGGCGGGCCAGGCCGCCCGCCGCGCCGGCGTGCGGGTCGAGCCGGGCGCGCAGCGCCGGCGCGATCGGTATGGCGCGCAGCGTATCGAGGGAGACCAGCGCCATCAGGTGGCGCGCGCGCAGGCGCTCCTCGCCGCCGACGCGTCCCGCGATCAGGAACTCGACCGAGCTGCGGCCCACCCGCGCGATCGACACGCTCATCGCCACCCGGTCGCCGACGCGGCAGGGCCTCAGGAAGTCGCACTCGGTGTTGACCGTCGGAAAGCCGTTGCCCTCCTGGCGCAGCCGCGACTCGAAGTCCGGCTCGACCGCATGGTCGAGCCAGTCCTCGAGCGTCACGTAGATCATCTCGAAGTAATGCGGGAAGTAGACGATGCCGCCCGGATCGCAATGCGAGAAGCGCACCGCGTGCTCGAGGACGAAGGGCTCCGGCCGCGTCATCCGAAGCGCAGGCAGTAGATGGGCGGCAGGTGGGGCGAGACGCAGCGCCAGGCGTCGCCGCCGTTCGCCGAGAGCCACAGGCCGCCGGTGGTGGAGCCGATCGCCAGGCGCTCGCCGCTCGCGTCGACGTCGAGCGCGTGGCGGTAGACGAGGTCGTAGGCGTGCTCCTGCGGCAGGCCCTCGCTGAGGGTCTCGAACGACTTGCCGCCGTCGCGGGTGCGCGTCACGGCGAGCTTGCCGCCGGCGGGGTAGCGCAGCTCGTCCTTGATCGCCGGGACGAACCACGCCGTGTCCGGGTCGCGCGGATGCGCCGCCACGCCGAAGCCGAAGGAAGGACTGATGGATTCGAAGTTCACTCCTCCATCGGTCGAGCGGTAGATGCCGCCATGGTGCTGTGCCCAGATCACCTCCGGCCGCGCGGCGCAGCGCGCGATGCGGTGCACGTCCTGGATGTTCGGATTCGTTTCCTGTTCAGGCGGCATGTAGGGCGCGCGCATCCCTGCGCCGGCCAGCTCCCAGCTCTCGCCGTTGTCGGGCGACTTCCACACGCCGCCGCACGAAATCCCCAGCGTGATGCCCTTTCCGTCGAGCAGGATCGAATGGATGCCCGGCGCGTCGGCGCCGCCGCCGAACCACTCGGTGCGCTCCTTGCGGTTCCACAGCGACTCGACGAGCCGCCAGGAATCGCCGCCGTCGGCGGAGCGGAACAGGCCGCCGGGAATGGTTCCGGCCCACAGGCCCTCGCCTTTCTCGAGCACCCAGATCTGGTTGAGCGTCGCCCCGCCCTCCTCCTTGGGATAGGCCGGGCAGGCGATCTCCTGCCAGCTCGCGCCGGCGTCGCGCGAGCGCCAGAGCTTGGCGCCGAAATGGCCGAGGTTCAGCGCGCAGTACAAGTCGCTCCGGTCGCAAAGAAACGCCGAAACCGGCTGGCCGGCGAAATGGTGCTTCGCGATCTTTCCCTCGCGCAGCTCGAACAGGCCCTTGCGCGATCCGACCCAGAGACGCTCGCTCATGCTCACCCTCCCGAAAGCGCCTGCAGCACGTGGATCTCGCTCGCAGGCATGATCGACTCGTTCAGCTCGCGCGTGCGGCGGCCGTCGACGAACAGCACGACGTGCTTGCGCAGCGCTCCCTGGTCGTCGATGATGTAGTCGCGCAGGCGCGGGTTGCCCTCGAAGATCGGGCGCAGCGCCGCCGCCACCGTGGCGCCCTCGACCTCGTGCTCCGGGCAGGAGACGAAGCGCTGCAGGTGCGAGGTGAAGACGACGCGCGCCACCTCATCCTCCGACGAGCCCGGCCATCGCGCGCCACAGCGCCTCGATCTCGTTCTTCCCCACCTGCCTGGTGATGAACACCAGCGCGGGCTCGCCGCGCGCCACCGGCCGCAGGCGGTCGAACACGTGGCGCACGCCCTGCACCAGCACCAGCCCGCCGCCCTCCAGCGGCACCATGCCTTTGACGCGCAGCAGGTCCGCGCCGCGCAGCTCGACCAGCGTGGCGATGAAGCGCTCGAGGAGCGAGCGCGGCACCGGTCGCTCGAAGCGCAGCACGAAGGTCTCGATCCCGGCTGCATGCACGGCGGCGGGAAACACACGGTCCGGCTCCGTTCTTGCCTCGAGCAGGACCCCGGGGTCGACTTCGCCGAAGGCCGCCGGAATGCAGCGTACCGAAGGGTTCAGTTGGTGGATTTCACTTTGGACGCCGTCAAGGCCGTGCGCGCGATCCACCTTCGAAAGCACCACCACGTCGGCGGCGGCGATCTGCGCACGGGCGATCTCGGCGGATGAGCGGCGTCCCCCGGCATCCGCGGCGTCGACCACCGTGACCACCGGGCCGAGACGGAAGTCGCGCGCGAGCGCCTGGTCGGCGAACAGCGTCTGCGCCACGCTTCCCGGGTCGGCGAGGCCGCTGGTCTCGACGATGACGCGGTCGAAGCCCGCGATGTCGCCGCGGCGCCGGCGCATGGCGGCGCCGATCAGGGTCTCCTCCAGGTCGCCGCGCAGGCGGCAGCACAGGCAGCCGTTGGGCAGCGCGACGGCGCGCTCCTCGGAGCTGTCGACGAGGTGGTGGTCGACGCCCACCTCGCCGAGCTCGTTCACGATCACGAGCGATTCCTTTCTCGCAGATACCAGCTTGTTCAAAAGCGTCGTTTTCCCGCTCCCCAGGAATCCGGTCACCACCACCACCGGCGTGCGGCCGTCCGGGATCAGAGGTTCATCTCCAGGACGTAGAGGCCGCCGGCGTGCCGGTCGACGGTGAACACGATGCCGCGGTCGTCGACGAACACGTCGTTCAGCTGCACCGTGCCGGCCGGCGCGCCGTCGGGGGCGTCCGGCACGTAGTAGGCGATCTCGCGCGGCGCGTAGGGATCGCTGATGTCGTAGGCGCGCACTCCGGCATTGAAGAAGGTGCCGAGCAGGATGCTCTCCGAGCGCCAGGCACCGGGCAGCGGCGGGTTCTCGTGCAGGTTGTGCGCCCCGAAGCGCCCGCCGCGGCGCAGGAACGCGTCTACCGGCGGCGCGGGGAGCGTCGAGACGCTGACCAGGTGGCGCTCGTCGCGCGCATCGAGCAGCCACACCAGCTTCGGCCAGTCCTCGCCGTCGTCGAGGATCGCCTCGTCGCTCACCGCGAGCAGGCCGCGCCCGAACAGCGGCAGCACGGTGTGCGTGAAGCCGTTGTAGGGCGGCGAGTTCGACCAGCGCGAGACCAGCTTCGGGCGGCTCGGCTGCGAGATGTCGAGCACCATCATGCCGCCGTCGAGATAGCCGAGGTAGCAGCGATCCGGCCGCTCGGGATAGACGTTGGTGTTGTGGGCGCGGAAGCCGGCGTCGAACTTCGGCGCCAGGCGCTCCGGCGGCGGCGCGTCGTCGCCTTCCATGGTGCCCGGCAGGTGCCAGCGCCCGACCGCCACCGGCTTCGCCGGGTCGGACACGTCGACGATGCGATACACCTGGTCGTCCTTGGGGTCGCGCGGCTTGAGCTCGGGGTCGGCGCATGCCATGTGCACCGTGCTTCCGTCGACGAACCAGAGCTGGTGGCAGCCGCGCGAGTACGGCCCCGAGGCGTCGAAGAAGCCGACCGAGCGCGGCCGCTCCGGGACGGAGACGTCGAACAGCTCGAAGCCGGCCGGCTTGAGACCGAATTTCGTCACCTGGTAGGCCACCGCCATCAGGTTGCCCGCGACTTCGAGCGAGTTCGAGCGCATCTGCGCATGCGGCAGGTCGGTCTGCACCACCACCTTCGGCGAGCGCGGGTCGGTGACGTCGACCGCGGTGAAGTTCTTCGGCGCGCTCTCGTGCGCGAGCCACAGCACGCGCCGCCCTCCCGCGAGGAGCTGCATCGACATGCCCTCGCCCATGCCGCCGAAGCCATTGAGGTTGTGGTGCGCGAGCAGCTTCATGTTGAGGAACATCATGCGGTGGCCTTTTGCTGGGCGAGATACCAGTCGAGGATCTGCTCGCCGGTCCAGACGAGCACGTCTTTTCTCTCCCGGATGCGCTCCAGCGCCATGCGGAAGTACTTGAGCCGGTGCGCCGCCCCCATGATGTACGGATGGACCACCAGCGCCATGACACGCGCCGAGCGCTCGGAATCCTGGTAGATCTGCTCGAACTGGTCCATCGCGCGCTGGCAGTACTCGGCGGCGGGATGGTGCTGGATCAGCATCATGGCGACATCGTTGCACTCCTGGGTATACGGCAGGTTGACGATCGGCCGGCCGCGGGTCTTCAGCACCACCGGCTGGTCGTCGAGCACCCAGTCGCAGACGTACTCGTAGCCATTCTCGGCGAGCAGGTCGGGCGTCTCCCAGGTCTCGGTGAGCCCCGGCCCGAGCCAGCCGCGCGGGCGCCTGCCGGCGGCCTTGGCGATCGCTTCCGCGGTGCGCTCGATGTCCTCGCGCTCGTTCTCGACCTTCTGCATGTTGCGCTGCGTATAGCCGTGCCCCATGAATTCCCAGCGCCGCTCGAGCGCGGCGCGGGCGATCGGCGCATAGGACCCGATCGCCGTGCCGTTGATCGCGAGCACCGCGCGCACCTCGTGCCGGTCCAGCACCTCGAGCATGCGCCAGAACCCGACCCGGTTGCCGTACTCGTGCCACGCCCAGTTCGGGATGTCGGGCATGGGCGAGCCGCCCGCCGGGGGCGTGAGCACCGTGCGCGGCATGGTCTGCCGGATGTCCCATTCTTCGACGTTGACGATGACCCACAGCACCATGCGCGCTCCGCCCGGAAGCCTGAGCGGCGGCCGCTCGCTGATCGGGGAATAGGCAATGCGCTCGTTCGGCGTCATTTCGAGTCTCTCTGCTCCGGGATCCGGGCCTCATGGTAACGTTTCGCCATGAGACCGATCATGCGTGCAATCGCGGCGCTTGCGCTCGCCTGTTTCGCCGCCGCCGCCCCCGCCCAGGGCTGGCCCACCAAGCCGGCCCGCATCGTGGTGCCTTATCCACCCGGGGGCGGGATCGACATCCTGGCGCGCCAGCTCGCCGATCATTTCCAGTCGCGCTGGGGCCAGCCGGTGGTGGTCGAGAACAAGCCCGGCGGCAGCACCATCATCGGCGTCGACAACGTCGCCAAGGCGAGCGCCGACGGGCACAGCATCCTGATGACGACCGACGCGTCGTTCTCGATCAACCCGCACCTTTTCAGGAAGCTGCCTTACGACGCGCGGAACGATTTCATCCCGGTCACCAACCTGATCCTGCTGCAGCAGCTCCTGGTCGCGCACCCGTCGCTCCCGGCGAGCTCGCTTGCGGATCTCATTTCCCTGGCGAAGCGCAAGCCCGGAACGATCAACTACGCTTCCTACGGCAGCGGCAGCCAGCCGCACCTCGCCGGCGAGATGCTGAAGAACAAGGCCGGCATCGACCTGGTGCACATTCCCTACAAGGGCATCTCGCTCGCGGTGCCGGCGGTGATGGCGGGCGAGGTCCAGCTCACGTTCTCCGGCATCGCCTCGTCGATCGGGCCGATCAAGGGCGGGCGCATCAAGCCGATCGCGATCGGCGGCGGCAAGCGCTCGCCGCTGCTTCCGGAGGTGCCCACGTTCGCCGAGCTCGGCTACCCCGAGGTCGAGACCCACGCCTGGTTCGGGCTGTTCGTTCCCGCCGGCTCGCCGCGGGAGGCCGTGACGCGCATTTACCGCGATGCGAAGGCGCTGCTCGACGATCCCGCCTTCCGCGCCAAGCAGCTCATCGCCAAGGGCTACGAGGTGGTCGGGAGCTCGCCGCAGGAGTTCGCCGAATTCCTCAAGGCCGACAGCGCGAGCCGCGCCCGGGCGGTGCAGATCTCCGGCGCCAGGGCGGAATAGCACTGGACGAGCTCCTCGTCGGACCCCGGCCTCGCATCGCCGTGAGCGCGGCGGGCCGCGGGCCGCTGGTGCTGTTCCTGCACGGCATCGGCGGCGATCGCCGCCACTGGCGTTTTCAAATGGAAGTATTCTCAAGGCAATACACCGCGGCAGCGTGGGACGCCCGCGGCTACGGCGGCTCGGACGACTACCAAGGCGCGCTCGATTTCTCGGACTTCACGCGGGACGTGGTGAGGGTCATCGACCATTTCAGGCGGGACAAGGCCCATCTGGTCGGCCTGTCGATGGGCGGGCGCATTGCGCGCAACGTAGCGCTGGCGCATCCGGAGCGGGTCGCGAGCCTCACGCTCGCCAACTCGAGCCCGGGCTTCGACGCGCTTTCCGCGGACGAGGTGCGCAGATTCGTCGCCGAGCGCACGGCGCGCAGCCCCGAATCCCTCAGGCGGCTTCTCGGCTCGAAAACGCAGCCGGGGGCGTATGAGGCGCTGCTGGAGAGCTTCTCCGCGCTGAGGCAGGAGTCGTATCTCAAGACCCTGGAGGCCTCGGTGGCGCAGGACCGCGCCGCGCCGCTGGAAGCGATCCGCGCCCCGACGCTGGTCGTCACCGGCTCCGAGGACCGCGTCTATCCGCCGGCGCTCGCGCGCGACATGGCGCGCCGCATCCCGGGCGCGCGGCTGGTCGAGATCGAAGGCGCCGGGCATCTCACCAATCTCGAGCAGCCCGGGCGCTTCAACCAGGCGGTTCTCGAATTTCTCAAGGAGGCAGTCCCATGACGCAGAACAAGGTGGCGCTGGTGACCGGCGCCGGCACCGGCATCGGCAAGGCGGCGGCGCTCGCGATGCTGAAGGACGGCTACCGCGTGGCGCTGGTCGGCCGCCGCAAGGAGCTGCTGGAGAAGGCCGCCGCGGATTCGGGCGCGAAGCACCGTGCGCTGGTGCTGCCGGCGGACATCACGCAGCCCGACGCGGTCAAAGGGGTCTTCGCCAGGGTGAAGGACGCCTGGGGCAGGCTCGACGTGCTGTTCAACAACGCCGGCATGGGCGCGCCCGCGGTGCCGATGGAGGACCTGCCCTACGAGAAGTGGAAGGCGGTCGTCGACATCAACCTGAACGCGATGTTCCTCTGCTGCCAGGAGGCGATCCGCATCATGAAGGCGCAGCAGCCCAGGGGCGGGCGGATCGTCAACAACGGCTCGATCTCGGCGCATGCGCCGCGCCCCAACACCATCGCCTACACCGCCACCAAGCACGCGGTCACCGGCCTCACCAAGTCGATCTCGCTCGACGGCCGCGCGCACGACATCGCCTGCGGCCAGATCGACATCGGCAACGCCGCCACCGAGATGACCGAGCGCATGGCGAAGGGCGTGCAGCAGGCGAGCGGCACGGTCATGGTCGAGCCGCGCATGGATGTCGCGCACATCGGAGCCGCGG
>Ga0214472_10008956_pt1 | contig 10436 bp, 4 predicted proteins | sample RVTome_6_FD_207662 | JGI IMG/M metagenome (GOLD analysis project Ga0214472, IMG submission 207662) | Soil microbial communities from uranium-contaminated site in the Upper Colorado River Basin, Wyoming, United States - RVT140D175 | ecosystem: Environmental > Terrestrial > Soil > Contaminated >...
TCAGAGAAAGGGTTTATGTACAAATTATTCATTGCAAGTGCCCTAAGTTTTCTGGCATTTCTTTTATGGATTATTTACCTTGCCAATACCGGCCGTGGCAGCATTTTTTTCGACTTGGTTGAATCTATTCCCTATGGCGATAAAGCGGGTCATCTTGGACTCTTTGGATTTCTGACCCTGGTTTCCATATTGAGCCTAAAGTTCCGTACCTTCCGCTTGGGAAGTTACTCTGTTTATCTTGGAGCAGCATTCGCTTTTGTTTTTGCCGTAGGCGAAGAAATCACCCAAGTCTTTGTCCCCTACCGAACCTTTGACCTGGTCGATGTAGCCGCCGATTTATTGGGCATTCTGCTGGCTGTTGCCCTCGCATCATTTTTGAGATCCAAATTCGGGGAAACACCAACCCAAAAAAGGACCGTTCCTCCAACCTGAGATGGCAACTCAATGCGCCATTCCCCAGGAAGGGCTATTACCCAAAAAAGCTCGCCACAAACAGGAAAGGCAACGTCCGCTTCCCGAACCCATGCCATCCGCAGAGTCCAATGGATGCAGACGGATCCCAACAACAGTCACCAGGCTCTCTTTCCCAATTCTAACTCCGCTATTCAAGGTCTCCTTTTGCGCCTTTTGCGTCTTTCGCGTTTAAAAATCCGGCGCGTCATTGCGCGTCATTGGGAATAGGTGATTCTTATCAATACGCCGCAATGACGTCAATGAAACATGTAAATTAAGTCACTGGTTAGACAAAATGACTCGATTTATGGTCTCAGGCAGGTTACATCTTAGCCAAGCATGCCACCAAAATTTACGAGTTCCCTGGGTCGTCGACCTTTTGGGGATGTTGAAAGGGTAACCGATGAAACGTTCAACGGTTTTTTCAGTGGTATGGATAACGGGATTCTTACTGATTTTTGGCACAAAGTTTCCGGCCGAAGCAGCCAATGCGAAACCGCAGGCGGGTGCAGGTGCCGCTGTGGATTTGAACCAGGTAGCTGGCGCGAGCGGAGACGTTGGCCGCGACGGCAGCTTCTCACATCGCGTGGCCATTAAGCTGCCTCGTGGTCGCAACGAGGTACATCCAGATCTGGCTCTGGTGTATCAATCGCAAGCAGGCAATGGCTTCCTTGGCGTCGGCTGGGTGCTGGATGGCTTGCCGGCCATTGTGCGAATGGATTGGGATCAGGGGGTAAGCTATGACGGTGGCGACAGTTATGGTTTCGTCGGCGGTTTTGGGGCCCAGCCTCAAGGTGATGGTCGCCTGGTACCGGTGGGCAATCAGCGCTATTTTCAGGCCCGCCATTCAGATGCTGAATTTTCGTCCCACGGCCAAACCATGGATGGGCCAACCTATTGGGAAATGCGCGATGGTCAGGGCAATACGTATTATTTTGGCGGTGATGGCAGCAGCAACGCCGGCGCTACAAACCAGTTCAACAATCATTTCCATGGGATTGTCCCAGCGCCAGACCCAACCCAGGGGATTTATGCCTGGTTGCTAGTTAAGGTTGAGGATTTTTACGACAATGCTTACACGGTTACTTACGGCAGCAACACCACTTGGCCGTTTCCCTCGCGCTTCCCCACCGCGATTGATTACACCCGACACCCGCTGGATCCTGGTTGCAACGGCACGGCCAATCAGGCATGCCGCAGAGTGCTCTTTGATTACAGCAGTCAGCGCCACGATGTAACAGCACCGCCAGGCAATTTCGATCAGTTGCTCACCGATATTATTGTGACATCCAAGGGCCAAACAGTGCGGTCCTACCAGCTCCATTACGAAGTGAGTCCCAGTTCCGGTCGAAACCGGCTTGCCTGGGTCCAGGAACGCGGCGCACTCGGCGGCACAGACCTGCCAAGACAATCCTTTTTCTATACTGAGGCGAGCGGACCGGATGACGCTCTCAGAGTTTGGGAAGGTGAGGAATTCCAGAGTTTCGGGGATACCCAACTTCTCACAGGTGATGTCAACGGCGACGGGCATGACGACCTGGTGTACTTTTTTGCGCCGCATCATTTGGACCATTTCTCCGGCATCGGTGTGCAATATGTGCTGGGCAATGACAACGGCTTTGAGACAAGGGTTCACGAAATAGATTTAAGCACCGCCAACAGCCGGCTTAATAAAGCTTTGTATGCCAACTATGACAAAACCGATGTGCGCTCGCGCAAGCCGGAAGTGTTTTTGATCGACATGAGCGGCGACGGTCGCGACGATTTGGTAATTGTGGACATTGGTTCAGAGAACAAAGATGGGTCTGGCTTTCGATGGCCGTGTTTCAAGAATGTAACGCCCTACATGCGCATGAGCGTGCTTTTAAGTGAGGGTTCCGGAATGGGTGACCCCACCGCCTCAGGCAGCGTGGTCAACAAAAGCATGTATTGGCCCACCTCCACCAAACATGATCAATATCCCTGCGATCTTCAGGGTTATTGGCAGATCACTTATGGCGACATAAATGGCGATATGGCATCCGACCTGGTGTTTGCCGATCCAACCCTGGTGCGGCTGGGTTATGTCCTGGGCGGGCAAGGTCAATACGCCATTCAACTCAAATACGACAGCTACGAGCCAACGGCCCTGCCCCGGTGGCGGCCTTCAGATCCCATTCGTTACTCAAACACAGGCTATATGGATTGGACGGACCCTCGTCCGTTGGGTCTTTTCGTGACGGATGTAGATGGCGATAGCCGCGATGATGTGGTACTGGGTTTCTCCCGGGATTTGCCTTGCCTAACCCAGCCCTATGACTTCACCCAATTGGACGGCATCTTGCGTCTGGAAATAGCCAAGGGCCAACCCGGTGGTTTGGGCCCTATCACCACTATGCAGGTGTCTTCGGGTGTCCTGCGCATGGGGGATTCGAATTCGAAAGCGATTAACGGTTTCGCCACGAAGTTGCGTGCAGGAGATATTGATGGCGATGGACGCGCTGATTTCACCTTTGGCCATCACGGGAACGAAGCGATGACGTGTAACGTTTATGCAACCGAAATCGTGACTTGGTTTCCCAACCGGAGTACGGTGTACCCGCAAATTCGCAACAACATGCCTCAACCCACCTCGGCTCAAGGCAAAAAAACTAAACCGGATCTGCTCTCAGGCGATGTCAACGGTGATGGTCGCACCGATTTTATTTATTTCTACAAGGGCGTGAGTGGTGTCCGCATTGCGACCTACCTGGCTTCCGACCAAACGGCCGGAGCGCTGGACGGCCCGTATCTCCATCCGGTTGAGGACCTCAGCGCGAGCTTCGCCGATAGCGAATTCGGACCGGATAGAGGCTGGAAAGCCCAGTTGGGTGACCTGAACGGAGATCACATTGCCGATTTAATCGTGTATTACCTGCGCCCAGACGGCTGGTGGGTGCAATATGCTTTGGGCAGCGCCGGGCCTATTGACTACGACGGCGATGGTCAAACCGACATCAATTGTGGCCTGGGACCTCTCCTGACGCATCACGGGGGTTCGATACCCAACGCTGCAAACCCTCTGCAACAAGCGATCACCCTGCATTTGGCCGACGCCAACGGCGATGGCAAATCCGACATGATCTTCAGTGCCAACGGCAACCGCCCTATTACCATCATGTCCACTCCTGGCCGTCCCGATCTGCTTCGTTCTGTGCAAAACGGCATCGGGGGCACTACCAATGTGGTCTACAAGCCAGCCAGTCATTTCGCCAAAGCAATCGACGCAGAGGCCAGCTACTGTGGTGGAGAGAATGGTTACCAAACCAGCAGCTTCTGTGGGAACCCTGACACTTCTCGCCGAGACTTGGTCTGGCAATTAAATCAGAACAACGGCCGCACAGGCTTTTGGTCTAAAGGAAGAATTAAAACCTTTGATTACGAAAACGGTCGCTTGAAGCCAGGTGTTTTGTCGGAACGAAGACAGCTCGGCTTTGAACGGGTGATCTCGCGGGATGAAAAAACCGGCCGCCAACTACGTCGCGACTATATCCAGCAGACACCCCTTGAGGGCCAGGTGGTCAAAGAAGCAGATTGGGGTTGTGTCGGCGATCCCAATTGCACGACACCGCAAAAGATTCGCGAAACCCACCACAGCTACGTTTTCGAGGAAACCCACGCCGCAGGAATTTGGTGGTCCGGCCTTTCCCACGAATGGTCTGAGCGCTTTGAGGGGAATCGCCCTTACCACCGCATGGATGTGTACACCGATTACGACATCAGACCCTACAAGCGCATCATTGCTACAGAAAGCCACGCTGCCGGGGTCGTGCTTCGTACCGACCATCAATATTACCCGGTAGATACGAGCCGCTGGCTGATAGGGCGGATTCACCAGCGTTACAAAAGCCGCCCCGATATCCTGGATAGCATGGGCAATCCACTAATTCTCGATTTGGAAGTTTTCACATATGACGATGCGGGTGGAAAGCCCTTACAACTCAAACGCCACCAGAAATTATTGAGCGAAAAACCCGAAACGCTCTTTTGCGATGAGGAAGCGCCCGTTGGCGAAACCTGCCAGGCGCGGATTGCCGAAGGCGTGGCTCGCATGGTGACGGTCGCCTACGACATGACCTACAATCCCTTTGGCGGCTTGGAGCAGGTGCGCGACGCTAAAGGTAGACTGACGCGAACCATTTACGATCCCGATTGGTTCGCCTATGCCCATCGGGTGATCAACGCCCTGAGCCACAACATGTTCAAAAACTACGATGCTCTGGGCCGTCTGACCCATGAAGCGGATGCCAACGGCCTGGTCACCGAAACCCGCTATGATCAGTATGGTCGACCCAAAGCCATCATCAAACCCGGTGATCCGGTAGATGGTTCTACCCGTTTTGATTACATCGATTGGGGCAATCCTGATCGCCAGCATATCCTTGCTGAAAATTGGGTGACCACGAGTCAATCTCAAAAAGCATTCACCTATTTTGATGGCATGGGCGAAACCTATCTCCAAGGGGAAGAAACCGGCCTCAGCGATCCAGCCGAGATTTGGACCTTCCAATATTGGTTCTACCGCAACGGCCAAATGGTTTCGCGCAAATCTTTGCCCTATTCCAGTTCGGCATCCAGTTATCCCGATGTCATCGAAACAGTTGAGGATCACGCAGGTCGAACCCTTGCGGTACACCGTCTCACTGGCGCTAGTGCCACCCTGGTTAAAACCATTCGGTCCACTGAATACCTTTGGGACGGAGTTTCCCGCACTACCGATGCCAATCAACAACAGGCGACCACGATTAAAGATGCCCGTGGCCGCGTCACCCGTTTTCGCGACGGTCTCAATCAGGAGACCCGCTTTGAGTACGACATTTTCGGTAACATCAGCGACATCTATCTACCGTCAGGTGAAACGGATAACCACGTACAGTTCACCTATGACAACTGGGGCCGCCGTCTCGCCATGACGGATTGGGCAACCGGCACGACCACCTATACTTTTGATTTGGTTGGCAATCAATTGAGTGTTCAAAACTCCATGGGTCAGATTACCAGCTCCTGTTATGACGATTTGGATCGCTTGCTCACAGTGCACACCGGCACAGCCGTCCCCTGCTCCAGCCCCGCCCGGATCAGCTATGCCTACGATGCACCTGGCAATTTGGGACGCCTCAACCGGGTGACCTTTGCCGATGGTCAAATTTCTTTCAACTACGATAGCCGCAATCGCGTCGCGGGCAAAACCTATGAGTTGTGGGGTGCTCCGGATTCCAAGGTAGGCATCAGCTTCGGCTATGACTTTCAGGATCGAATCATCTGGAAGATCTATGATCACGGCGGGCCCTTTGAGCGGCGCCTGGATTTTGGTCGTGCCAGCAACGGCCTTTTGCAAAAGGTGCGCTTGGACGGTGATACGCTGGCCTCTTTCGGCAAATACGATGCTGCCCTGCGCTTGGGCATTAAAGCTTTTAACAATGGCGTGACCACCAGCTACGGCTATGACGCCGAAGGGTTTCTGGATGCGCTGCAGAGTAAAAATGCCAGCGGGGATGTACTCCAGCACCTCACCTACGACTTCGATGCGGTGGGTAATGTTGACGCAATCGTCGATCATCGGGTCAACACCATGCATTCTGGAGTGGCTACAGATGAAAGCCAGCATTTTGACTACGATGCGCTCAACCGTCTCACTCAAGCAAGCGGGATCTACGGCCAGCAATCTTTCGGCTATGACGGCATGGGCAATTTCACCGAAAAAGGCGGTTTGGATTACGTCTACAGCCAGCAAGGCGGCTTGCGCGTCATTCAGGGCGAAAACCAAGGCGCGCGGGTTTGGGAGGTGGGGCACGATTCCGCCGGCTTGCGTCGCTATTATGAGGACTTTGATAAGGGGTTGCGCTACGACTACGATTACAACGCCTTTCAACGCCTGACCGAGGTGTATCGCGACGGCGATCTGCGCATGACCGCTGGCTATGATGCCGATGGCATGCGGGTTGTCAAAACGGTTTACCAAGACGATGGTTCCGAAACCACAACCTATTATTTCGACCAAGATTACGAAGTACGCACCAATTCGCATTCAGCTGGCAAGGTTGCACGCACGCTGCAGATCACCGATGGACAGGGCAATCGCCTCGCCACCTTGACCGCAGGGGATGCGTTGCAAGGTCAACCGGATACGGGTGAAGTTTACGCCGCCAGCGGCGCCATGGATGGCGAGACAAGCTACGGACCGCCACCGGGACTTTGGTACCACCATCCCAACCACTTGGGCTCGGCATCGGTCATGACCGATCGCAGCGGCAAAGAAACCAGCCGCTATCTGTATCGTCCCTACGGCGAAGTGGTGAAGCCCAGCGCCCTGACCTTGCAGCCGGCCGGCAGTTGCGGCTTCAATCTCACACCTCATCAGTTCACCGGCAAAGAGTACGATGCCGCTATTGAGCTGAGTTATTACGGCGCCCGCTACTACGATGCCATAACCGGCCGTTTCCTCACCGCCGATGACCGCATGGTGGGCGAGGGTGCCGATCCTCAGGGATTCAACCGCTTTGCCTATGCCCTCAACAATCCGCTGAAGTACACGGATCCTTCGGGACACGATCCTGTCCTCTTTTACGTAACCGTGCTCTTCGCGCCCACCTTTGCACCCATGGCAGGGGCAAGTGGTTCCCTTGAAAGCGCCGTGCGCGGTCTGTTCTTTGGGGATTACTCTGACAGAACGCCCAACGCGCGGGACAAGGTGGTAGAAAAGCTCAAGAGCCCCAACTATTGGCGCGCTGTGTTTTTACGCACCAGTCTCGGAGAAGGCACGATTGAGAACTTCCCGCGCTTGAGCAAATACGCACAGCATTTTCGAAAAATGAGTTGGTCATCCTGGGCCGACAAGCTGGACACCTTTTTCTCTCCCGGTTTCACCTTCGAAACTACCCGCTACTACCGCAAGGCTGCTGTGGTTATGGGATTGACTTCAAGCGAAGCTGGTTATGGCAGGATACTTATCAAAGATGGTACTGAGGAAATGGCCAAGTTCCTCTCTTTCAAACGCGCGTTCGAAAAGATGGGCTATGTCGTGGATTATGCGAAAGGCATCGCCGATGATGTAGGCGTCATTATCTTTCACGGTGTAGAACGTGAAGGCGTCAAAATTGTGGGCCAGGTAGGTCTGAGCCGTGTCGCGAGTTTTGCTGGTGCAGCCATGACGGCGGAAGTCAGCGCTGCCATCGACATTGTGGGCATCACCTACATTGAGCTCACCAATCTGTCCGAATTCAACCGCGAGAAAATCTACTCCGGCACACTCTGCAACTTCGGAGACTGCACCGTGGCCGTTCCCTGGGACGAATGGCCACATACCTGGCGGAGCGACACCCATCAACTCTGGGGACGAACCTTCTTCCGCGCCCCCGGCCATGCCGATTTTTCCGCTTGGAACCAATTCCGCGACAAGTACCGGTAACCGGTTGGCAGGACCCATGGATGTGGCATGCTTGAAACGCCATGGGTTCTGCCTATCATCCTGGATGGATGCCACTCCACCTGAACCCGAGCTTAAAAGTTACTCCGCAACTTCCACAGGAATGACTTTGGGTGCCCGAATGGGCGCGTTCGGATAGCGTCACCAGTGCGTACGAACACGCACCACGTCGCCAAAGTCGAACCGTCTTGGGATACTTTTCATAAGGTCTCCTTTCCCCAGGGAAACCTTGATTTTTCGCATCCAAAACGTTGTCTTCAAGTTCTCACATTTGATATGACGATGGGGTGCGACAAGGTGACCCCAGTAGTTTAAGGCCAGGTTATCCCGGCTTTTTTGGTTATGCCTTGATCACCCTCAATCGTGAGCGGAAATGATCTCGAATATTCTCTGAAGGCATTAAGAACTCTGAAGCAAAATCATCTGCCTCTTTTTCCATAAATTCCGTTGGGAAGTCGTGCATGGCCGCGTGACCTAATTCATGAGCCAGCCTTCAGCGCTTACGGTCCATAGGGAAATCCTTGTTAAGGAAAATGATGGGCATAGAAGAGCCTTCTTTTAGGGTGAAGGCGTCAATAGATTCGGCACCAAAACTGAACTCAATCACATAAAAACCGTTGTCCTCCAATGTCTCTATAGTGTTATAGACTGGCCCTTTTGGAATCGACCAATAACGTCGGATTTTTTGGACAATAGCCTCAGGGCAAGCTTCGGATTCTGTCATGTCGAATCTGGGCAGATTTTCGTCAAGATCTGTTTGGCTTAAAAACTTTTAAAGCTCTATCTTCTTGTTATTTGCTTTGGCAAAGACTGAATCGACGATCTTGGTTGGCACTCTGCTTCTTTTTTGTGGAAGGCGTTGGTTGTTGGGCAAAAGTGGGCCTTTTCATAGAAGAAACTTTCTGTACGGCGAAACACTTTCGCCATTTTGGAAATCAATTCTTCTGAGGGTAGCTTCAAGCCTTTTTCAATTAGTGAGAGGTGCGCCTGAGTAACATTCAGAATTTTTGCCAGCTCACTCTGGGTGATCGCGTCGGCTTTCCAATGTGATTCAGCAAATCATCACTGAAACGGTGGTCAAACGCGGTATTGAAATGGCAGAGTTTCCCCCGTTCAAAAACCCCATTTTCAGTCTTTCCATCACGGACGAGGACCAGTTGTGGGTCCTTCACGATTTTGATTTTGAAACGGGTGCTGGCTTGATAGATATCTTCGATGCGGAAGGGCACTTCCTCGGAAGCCTTCGTCATCCAAACTTCGGCTTATTCTCCGGCTTTGTAAACCGAATGGTCGTAAAAAAAGACCGTGCCTACACCATTGAAACCCTTGACGGTACCAACCACGCCGTTTGTTACAAAATAAAGAGAGGACCCTAAGCAATCATCATCGCGGTTGATAACTTATTCTCTCTGGCCGAAGTCTGACTTGAAATGGTTGCCACCCTTTGCCCAACCCAAAAAATTAATGCGGGGTGTCGTCAAAAGAAAATGACCGCGATTGCTGACGCTAAAATCCGCTTAAACAAGGCCACATGCTTTGAACATCCAGTCTGTACCCTTGAAACCCGACCGCGTTCTTGGGCCATGCCCGTAGATCAAACCTTCAGGGTCATGTTGAAGGTTTCCAACGGGTCTCTGCCTACTTGCCTTCTAAGATCATTTCATCACCCTGTCGCCAGATTTCCAGGCCCAGGCAGGCCTCATCGCTACCGTCGCCCATGTGATGAATCATCAGTTTCCTTTGTGCTTTTACAATGCCCTTGCGTTGCTCGACCTCGCAGGCAAGCCAGGGGGTGATGAAGGCGATGCTGAGCTCTGATTGATCCAGGAGCATCTGAGGATCTTCCGTGTCGCCGGTAAAATACAAATTATGGCCTCGCCACTCAATGAGGTAACTCAAATGAAAAACCTTGCCATGCGGCGTGTTGAAGCCGGTGATTGAGAATGCTCCAACCTTATTTTTGGGTTCTCTGCTAATTACCCGATTCGGATCCAGGTGGACGGTAACTTCCGCTGGTCCCAGAATTTGCCAGTTCTTGGTTTTGAACAATTCAGGGTCGAAATGATCCTCGTGTTCATGAGTAATAACACAAACCACTTCCCCCTTCGCCGGGATGGTTTCTGAATGGTAGTTCATCAAACCATAGGCGCCCGATTGATAAGGTAAATCCACCAAAAGCGTGGTTTCGCCGTCGGACAAGGACACGCCGTTGTTGCCTACAAAAGTGATTTTTAACTGGCTCTCTTGAAAAAACAGCAACAGCAGAAAGACCATTTCATTCTCCTCAAGGTTTAGTTCTCCTGAACGACTGGGGGACGCTCCACACGATAACACCCGCTGACGCATCTCCTTGCAATGGTACGATAGCGGTTAAGAATCCGGAATCGGGAAAATGAAACACTGCACACGTGGATGACACGTAAACAAAGCTGGCATTTTATCCACCGTGGTACCCAGGTTAAACCAATGCCTGTTGCTCTGGCTTTCTCTTTCTCGCTACCCACGACAGGTCGCACCGAGGCACCATGAAAACGGTTCT
>Ga0214472_10008957_pt1 | contig 10435 bp, 5 predicted proteins | sample RVTome_6_FD_207662 | JGI IMG/M metagenome (GOLD analysis project Ga0214472, IMG submission 207662) | Soil microbial communities from uranium-contaminated site in the Upper Colorado River Basin, Wyoming, United States - RVT140D175 | ecosystem: Environmental > Terrestrial > Soil > Contaminated >...
CGGCGCCAGGAAATCCATTCGCCACTACGAGCACTCGATCGAGCTGGATCCCGTGTGCGCCCTGCCATACACGGGCCTCGCGACATCGTACGTCTTCCTCGGCGCCATCGGGTATCTGCCGGCGTCTGAGGCGTTCCCACCGGCGGAGGCGGCTGCGCTGAGAGCGCTCGAGCTCGAGCCCGATGCGGGGCAGTCGCACGTCGCGCTCGGAGCGGTCCGGCTGTTCTTCCACTGGGACTTCGACGGCGCCTACCACTCCCTCCAGAAGGCCCTCACGCTCAACCCGGGATCGGCGGAGGCGCACCACGTCTACGGCCTCTACCTCGAGTCCATCGGCGACCACGAGGAGGCCATTGAGGTCATGCGCACGGCGGTGCAGCTCGATCCACTTTCCGCGGTCTTCAACGACTCGCTCGCGCACGCGCTGTCCGCCGCGGGTAGGCTCGCGGAGGCGCGTGAGGAAATCGATCGCACGCTCGCGGCGCACCCCCGCTTCCGCTCGGCCATCGAGACGTCGGGGTGGATTCACGTGCGGGCCGGCGCCTACGAGGCGGCGCTGGTTGATTTCCAGCGGCTGCCCAAGGAGGCCGGACACGATTTCGCCGGCATCGGCGACCGAGGCTACGCCTACGCGCGAACCGGGCGCATCGAAGAGGCACACCGCATGCTCGCGCTGCTCGACGAGCGAGCGCGCCGGCAGCCCAACATGGCGTTGGAGCTCGACTACGCGTCCATCTACGAGGGACTCGGAGACCGAGAGAAGACGCTCGAGCACCTCGCCCGCGCAATCGAGCGGCGCATGGGCACCGTCGTCCTGCTGGCTTCTTTCTCGGCGTTCGTCGACGCGCACTCCGACCCCCGCTTCCAGGCGCTCCTGGACCGTATCGGCATCCCGAGGGTCATTGCCGCGTGAGCGGCACGAGCCCATCCCCGCACACATCCATGACCTCGTTCGTAAGCACGCGCGGGGGGGGACCGGTCTCCCTCTCCGACGCTCTCTTCGCCGGCCTCGCGCCCGACGGCGGCCTCTACGTTCCCACGGAGGTTGGCCGGCTGGGCGCGCCGCCGCCGGTGCTCGAGCTCGCGGACACGGGGCGCTGGGTCGCACGCTCGCTACTTACGGGCACAGACCCCGCGCTGGTCGACCGCGCCGTGGACGCGGCGCTCGACTTCCCCGTGCCGATCGTCGAGGTCGAGGCCGGGCTCCACGTGCTCGAGCTCTTCCACGGGCCCACGCATGCGTTCAAGGACGTTGGCGCGCGCTTCATGTCGCGGCTCATGGCCGAGCTCGACCCGGGCGGCGGCCGGCGCACGGTGCTCGTGGCGACGTCGGGTGACACCGGGAGCGCGGTGGCGCACGCCTTCCACGGGCTCGACGGCTACCGAGTCGTCCTGCTCTTCCCGAAGGGAAAGGTGAGCGCGCGGCAGCGGCGGCAGATGACGACGCTCGGCGACAACGTCATCGCGCTCGCGGTGCGTGGGAGCTTCGACGATTGCCAGCGCATGGCGAAGGAAGCGTTCCGGGATCCAGAGCTGCGCCGTGAACATCGGCTCACGTCCGCAAACTCGATCAACATCGGCCGGCTGATCCCGCAAAGCTTCTACTACGTGCACGCGGCGGCGCGCCTCGGCTGGGCGGAGCGGCCGGCCCGCTTCGTCGTGCCCTCGGGCAACCTGGGCAGCCTATGCGGCGGACTGCTCGCGCACCGCGCCGGGATGCCGAACGCAGGCTTCGTCGCTGCGACGAATGTGAACCGAACATTCGTCGACTACCTGACGGAGAAACGCTACGAGCCGCGCGCCTCCGTCCCTACCTTCTCCAGCGCGATGGACGTCGGCGATCCGAGCAACCTCGAGCGGATCCGCTGGCTCTACCGCGAGGACCCGACCGCGGTTGGCAGGGACGTCACCGGCGTCTCGGTGAGCGACGACGAGACACAGGAGTGCATCGCCGACGTGTTCCGGCGCACCGGATACGTGCTCGACCCGCACGCGGCTGTCGGAGTGAGGGCACACGGCCGACTCACGGCGAAGGCGGGGACGCCGACGGTCGTGCTGGCGACGGCACACCCCGCGAAGTTTCCCGACGTGGTGGAGGCGGCGATCGGGCGAAGCGTGCCGCTGCCCCCCGGGATCGCATCGGTCATGGAGGCCGCGGAGCGGATGGAAGAGATCGCCGCCGAGCTGGGCGCCTTGGGCGCCGCCCTGGAGGAAAGGTGAGAGACGACCTGCACGCCGCACGCATCCGCGTCCCGTGCTCCACATCGAACCTGGGATCCGGGTACGACACCGTCGGTCTCGCGCTCGAGCGCTACCTCGAGGTTATCTTCGTGCCCGACGACAGCGACGGGCTCGTCCTCGAGCGGGAGGGAACGCTCGCTGGCGAGAATGGCCCGGATCTCGTCGCGACGACCTTCAAGCAGCTGCTCGCGCGTGACGGCATCGAGCCGACAGGTACGCTGAAGCTCACGTCGTCGATCCCCATTGCCCGTGGACTGGGCTCGTCGGCCGCGGCCATTCTCGCGGGCTTCGACCTCGCGCTCGCCGTGTGCGGCAAGCCGCGCGCGGACGACGACGCGTTCGCCGCGGCCCTGAAGCACGAGGGACACGGTGACAACGCGGCGCCCTGCATGTACGGCGGGCTGCGCGCGGTCGCACGCACCCCGGACGGGACCGTCGTCATCCGTCTCCAGCTCTCCGAGGACATCGGGTTCGCCTACGCGGCCCCGGCCGCCCGCCTCACGACCGAGGCGGCCCGTAAGGTCCTCCCGAAGACCGTGCCGCATAAGACGGCGGCGGCTTCCCTGGGACGCCTCGCCGCGCTCCTCCGTGGCCTCGCCGAGGGGCGCGTCGACCTCATTCAGATCGGGGTGCGGGACGAGCTGCACGTGCCGCACCGCCTGTCCATGATCCCGAGCGCTGCGGCCGCGATGGGCGCCGCGTCGGACGTGGGCGCGTGGGCCGTGACGATCTCCGGCGCGGGCTCCGGGCTCATCGCCATGTGCGAGCCCGCCCGCGCCGCCGACGTCGCCGCCGCCATGCACTTCGTCTTCGACGCCGGCACGAACGATCCGGAGTGCGTGGGCTTCGCCGTGCGCCCCGACTACCGGGGCTTGCAGCGGCTCCCGATCTAGGCAACCCACGAGCACGTTGAGGATCTTCGACTTGGCGGCGGGCGCAGGGGGGGTCGCGGCAGACCTCCCTGGTGGCTCGGGGCGGTCATTCGTGCGCCCGCACGTGTGCGAGCAGGCCACGGCAACCGAAGATCAGGTAGCTGTTGCTGAGCGTGCGGCCACACGTAAATGCGGCGAACGCCGCCGTCGCACCCACGAGGTCGAGCCTCCAGGCAAGGATGGCGAAGACGAGCGCGATCGTGACCACCTCCACGGCGCTCGCGACCGTGATGTGCCGGGTGCGTCTCCCTTCGACGAGAATGGCCCGCTGGAACGCGAGCAGCGCGGTGAGGGCAGGAAGCGGGACGATGAGCCGGGCAGGGATGAGTGCGATGCTCGTGAGCTCGGGCGTGAGCCCGGAGATCGTCACGAAGTAGACGTGCGAGAGCGGCGTGAAGGCGACGAGCGCGATGGCGACGGAGGTCAGGAGGCCGAGGCTCGTCGCGAAACGGCCCAGCGCGCGCAGCTGCTCGAAGCGCTCGCCCATGAGCGCGATCGCCGCATCCTGGAACGCGAGCCCGAAGGACCGGAAGAAGAAACCGAGAGCGTGCACCACCGGGAAGACGGCGAGAGACTGCACCGGAGCGACGCTTCTGCCCATGAAGAAGGTGAGCATCGGCTGCACCGTGAGCGCGATCATCGAGGTCAGTGCGAGCGGGAGGTAGAACGACGCGATATCGCGGTAGCGAATCTCAGGGTCCTCGGGGCTGTCGAGCGCGCCGGCGATGAGCTCCTGGACGGTGGAGGCCGACATGAGGCGGGCGGCCACCGCTTCCGCGACCACGCCGGTGGCGAGAGCCATGCCCCCGACCCACGCACCGGGCATGTCGAAGAACAGATAGCCCGCGAAGCCGGCGCCGGACATCGCCGCGAGCCGGATCACCGTTCCATACGCCACCAGGCGCGTCTTTCCTGAGCGGATCAGCACGCCCTGGAGGAAGCGGCGGTAGGCGATCGCGCTCGGCCAGGGGAGGAAGAACCAGAGCGCGCCGTACGTCAGGTCGGCGACCTCCGGGGGGAGTCCCATGGCCCTGCCGGTGAGCAACCGGTACACGCCCGGAATCAGCAAGACGAGCAGCATACTCGTGGTGCCGGCCGCGAGCACGCGCGCGAACGTGCGGAGCTTGTGGTAGCTCGTGCTGTCCCGGACGAGCGCCGTAGCGGCGCTCATGAGCATCATGACCGGCGCTTCGACGACGATCGCGAGCGCGAACGCCACCCCGTACGCGGCGAGGTTGTACGTGGCATCCGGGAGGCGGGCGATGATGGCGGCGAGGAACGGGCCCTCGGTCGCCATCATGACCCAGGTCGCCGCGAGCGGACTCCAGAAGAGGAAAATCGAGCCCTGTGTGTACTGCGGCGGCAAGGCGCTGAGCTCGGCCTATCGTCTCACGGCGATCCCCAGCACCTCGAAGCGAGCGTTGTTGAGAAGGCTGCCCGCCCCGAGGAAAGCGCGCGCCGGAAACTCACGCGTGAAGTACGTCCGGTAGACGGCATTGAACGCGGCGTAGTCGGCGAGATCGTTGGCGAAGACCTGTACCTGAACGAGGTCGTCCATGGTCATGCCGGCGTCCTCGAGCGTGCCCCGGATGCTGTTCATCGCGTTGCGCGCAGCCTCCTCCGGCGTGGCGGACGCCGGCCCGCCCAGGACGCCCGAGAGGTAGAGCGTGTTGCCGACCAGGACCCCGCCGCTGAACGGGAGTGCCTGTGCATCGCTGGCGGAGCGGCCGTTGATGTACTCGCGGGTCTCCTGCGCGCTAGCGCCGCTCGCGAGCCCGAGGGGGAGCACGAGGAAAGCGAAGATCGATGTGCTGCGAAGTCGCATGGGGAGTAGCCCTCCGGATGCTGGGCGGTGGGGGGGAGGCGGCATCCTAGAGGCGCCCGAGCGCCGAGGGCAAGAACGGGCCCAGCAAAGCCCGGGGAGCCCCCCGAAACGAAGACACGTGACCCGCCACCGGGGGGGGAGTAGCTTTCTAGAGGCGCGGGATGCCCGCCCCACTGGCATTTCGGCGAACAACATCGATTTGGAGTCGACGGAAGGGATGCCCCCAGCTCCTTTGCCCGAGAACGAGAGCGAGCGGCTTCGCAGCCTGCGTGCGCTCAATCTTCTGGACACGCCCCCCGAGGAACGCTTCGACCGGCTGACGCGGGTCGCCCGGCGTCTCTTCGACGCACCCATCGCGCTCATGAGCCTCGTGGACGAGGACCGGCAGTGGTTCAAGTCCCGGCCCGGCCTCGACTTTCCTCAAACGCCGAGGGAGCATTCCTTCTGCGCGCACGCGATCCTGGACGAGGGCGCGTTCATCGTCCCCGACGCGCTGGCGGACGAGCGCTTCAGCGACAACCCCCTCGTTCGCACCTTCCCCGAGATCCGGTTCTATGCGGGATATCCGGTGAAGGGGCCGGACGGGAGCACCCTCGGCACGCTGTGCGTGATTGACCACGAGCCCCGCGACGTGGATGACGAGGACGTCGACGCGCTGCGCGACCTCGCAGGCCTGGCGGAGCAGGAGATCAAGTCGCTTTCGCTCGCGACGTCCGACGACCTCACTGGGCTCACGAATCGGCGCGGCTTCGAGGCGATCGCCTCCTATACGCTCGCGCTATGCCACCGGGTGCATCGACCAGCGACACTGCTGCTCTTCGACCTCGACGACTTCAAGATCGTGAACGACACGCGCGGCCACGCGGCCGGAGACCGCATGCTCCAGGACTTTGCCGATCACCTGCTGGCGACTTTCCGGGACTCGGATGTCGTGGCGCGGATGGGGGGCGACGAGTTCTGTGTGCTGCTGAGCGGCGCGACGACGCGCGACATCCCCCGTCCGATTGCGCTCCTGCGGGACCGGCGCAACGAGTCCGGCGAGCCCATCCACCCGTTCAGCGTCGGCGCGGCGGCATACGACGCCAATCGCCACCACACCGTCGCCGACCTCGTCGCAGAAGCGGACGCCGAGATGTACCGGCAAAAGGCCGAGCGGAAGGCCGGTGGCCTGCGCGACGGGAGCCGCTACCGACACTGACCCCGCGAAAAAGCCCTCCAGGTCCGGTGACCTGGAGGGCTGAAGACGGAGCGCGAGGGACTCGAACCCCCAAGCCCTTTCGGGCGCTCGCTTTCGAGGCGAGTGCATTACCATTCTGCCAGCGCTCCTGAGGTCCCTGATGCAACCGGGATCGCGCCTCGGCTGATTCCGAACATGGCCGTGTGAGTGGCGGAGGTCCAATTTCGCGAGGTGAAGGGGCCGGGCTGCTGAACGCGACGCGCTTGGGGGGCCACCGCGGCAATCCTAATCGTGGCGCCCGGATGGATCGAGCTTCGCTCGATCGTCTCGCGAGTCAGCTGGCCGGCCTACGGACCAACCCTTTCGTCCCTCGGCTCGAACCTGCGGTTCGAACCCGGGCGCCTTCGACCAGCTGACTTCGACTCTCCAATCGGGGCGCCCGGATGGATCGAGCTTCGCTCGATCGTCTCGCGAGTCAGCTCGCCGGCCTACGGACCAACCCTTTCGTCCCTCGGCTCGAACCTACGGTTCGAACCCGGGCGCCTTCGACCAGCTGACTTCGACTCTCCAATCGGGGCGCCCGGATTCGAACCGGGGACCTCTGCGACCCGAACGCAGCGCTCTACCGGACTGAGCCACGCCCCGGAAAACTGTCGGGTGATTCTTACCTACGGAGAGGGTGGGATGCACGGCGCTTCGCGCCGTGGTCTCGCGAGTTACCCGGAGGACCTGCGGAACCTCCGTCGCTCGACTCGAACCCGCTCTGCGATCTCTTCGAGATCACGTGGGTTCGAACCCACCTTCAGCTCGGTGCTCTCTCCTTACGGACGGGGTGGGATTCGAACCCACGCGGGCGTGAGCCCACACGATTTCCAATCGTGCGCCTTAAGCCACTCGGCCACCCGTCCTGAGCCGTCTTGCGGCGCGTGCGCTATCCGACCACGGGGGGAGTGGGATTCACGGCGCTTCGCGCCCGTGGCCTCGCGAACAATCCGTTCACGACGCTTCGCGCCCCACCATCCTGTCGCTCGGCTCGAACCCACGCGGGCGTGAGCCCACACGATTTCCAATCGTGCGCCTTAAGCCACTCGGCCACCCGTCCTGAGCCGTCTTGCGGCGCGTGCGCCTGTCCAACCACGGAGGGAGTGGGATTGATGGCGCTGCGCGCCATCGTCTCGCGCGATTTCGCTGTGGGCGCTTCGCGCCGGCCCTCTCGGCGGTATACAGGCTGGCGCCGTCGCGGCCAACTCCTTTGCGCCTCGGCTCGAACCCCCTTTGCGATTCGCCCGCGAATCGCGTGGGTTCGAACGCTCGTGCCTTCGGATGACGGCTGAGGCCCGATCGCGCGGATGCCGTTTCGAACGGAGGGAGTGGGATTCAGCTCGCCTTCGGCTCGCTGCTCTCGCGAGTCACCTGAGCTGCCCCTCGGGCCACGCCGTCGTCGCTCGAGCCGAACCCACTCCGTGGTCTCTTCGAGATCACGTGGGTTCGAACCCACCTTCCACCTGCTGACTGAAGCTGTACGGAGGGAGTGGGATTCGAACCCACGCGGACCTTTCGGTCCAACGCCTTAGCAGGGCGCCGCCTTAAGCCACTCGGCCATCCCTCCAAAGCAGAGACGCTACTCGAGAAAAGAAGCTTCTCCGGATTGCCCCGCTAGGGCTCGAACCTAGACTCTCCGGAGCCAGAATCCGGCGTGTTGCCAGTTACACCACGGGGCACCAACACGAATTCGAGAGCCACCAGTCGGATTCGAACCGACGACCCCGTCATTACGAATGACGTGCTCTACCGGCTGAGCTATGGTGGCGGTCTCGCGACGAAGTGGAGCTGAGGGGAGTCGAACCCCTGACCTCTGCAGTGCGATTGCAGCGCTCTCCCAACTGAGCTACAGCCCCATAACGGCTTGGCAGACCGGAGGCCCTCTCGTCGGGTGCTCGCAGTCTACGCGCGATGGGCGCGAGAGGACTCGAACCTCTGACCTCTACGATGTCAACGTAGCGCTCTAACCAACTGAGCTACGCGCCCGAACTTCGGGACCCGCGGGTCCGCATGCGCCCGGAGGGACTCGAACCCCCAACCTTCTGGTCCGTAGCCAGACGCTCTATCCAATTGAGCTACGGGCGCATCACTGCACATCATGCCCACGACAGGACTCGAACCTGTACGCCATTTCTGGCACTGGTCCCTCAAACCAGCCTGTCTACCAATTCCAGCACGTGGGCGGGGTACCACCTTCCTGGTACGACCGTCCGCCTACACGGAACGGTCCGGGCCAATGCTCGAGGAGGGACTCGAACCCTCACGGGGTCAACCCCCACAGGGTCCTGAACCCTGCGCGTCTACCAATTCCGCCACCCGAGCGCTGCTTCGTCACATCACGATGGAGCCGAGGGGAATCGAACCCCTGACCTCTTGAATGCCATTCAAGCGCTCTCCCAACTGAGCTACGGCCCCCTCACACGACCCGCAAAGCCGGGCCCCGTCGAGGGTTCCGACTTCGATCTTTCAATCAACCGTTGCGTCCAGCGGGGCTGACGAGACTCGAACTCGCGACCTCCGGTGTGACAGACCGGCACTCTAACCGACTGAGCTACAGCCCCTCACCACACCTGCAACTGCTACACTGCAAACCTCGATCCAGCCGACGCCCCGACGGGGAATCGAACCCCGGTCGCCACCTTGAAAGAGTGGTGTCCTAACCGTTAGACGATCGGGGCCTTCCCCCCCCTCACAGGCCCGGAGGGACTCGAACCCCCAACCGCCGGTTTTGGAGACCGGTGCTCTACCAATTGAGCTACGGACCTCTGCTAGCGCTTACGCCGATCCTCCGGCGTCCCGTCATGGCCAGGGGCAGAATCGAACTGCCGACACCATGATTTTCAGTCATGTGCTCTACCAACTGAGCTACCTGGCCCAGACAAAAAACCCGCCCGAGCCAGCGGCGGCGCGGACGGGATCAAGCGGCGGAGGATCGGCCTTACCGCCTCCGCGCTCCCGCCCGCACGCGCGGGCTCCACGTATCAGCCACCGTCCAAAGAACCGGCTTCGTCACACGGTCTCCTCCGAACCCCCACGTGGGAAGCGCCGCCCTGCGGCGGCGCTTCACGACGATAGCGGGGGCGGGATTCGAACCCGCGACCTTCGGGTTATGAGCCCGACGAGCTACCAGACTGCTCCACCCCGCAACAGAGACAGGGAAAGTACACGCCGCGGCGAGGAGAGGTCAACCCGCGGGCGATGTTGCGTTCAGGGACCCTGAAGGTCCTTTTTGGGCGCCGGTTCCCACCACGCGGAGACGTGATGCTCGGCTCCACCTTCATGGATCTGTTGATCGCGCTCGGAATCGGCCTGCTCGTGGGCCTCCAGAAGGAGCGCAGGGAGTCTCCCCTGGCGGGCCTCAGGACGTTCGCGCTGGCCTCGCTCCTTGGGGCGGTGGCCGCCCTGCTCAGCCAGCAGATGGGCTCGTGGATCATCGTGGCCGGCCTCCTGGTCATCGCGGCGCTCATGGTGACTGGAAACGTGATGCTCATGCGGCGCGGTGACATCGATCCGGGGCAGACGACCGAGGTGGCGATCGTCCTCACGTTCCTCGTGGGCGCCCTGGTGGTGGTCGGCCCGCGGGAGGTCGCGATCGTGCTGGGAGCGACGATGGCGATGCTCCTCCACCTGCGCGACGAGCTCAAGGGATGGGTCAAGCGCCTCAGCGATCGGGACGTGCGCGCCGTCATGCAGTTCGTCGTGATCTCGCTGATCATCCTGCCGGTGCTGCCGGACCAGACGTACGGGCCGTACGACGTCCTGAACCCGCGGCAGATATGGTGGATGGTGGTGCTGATCGTGGGGATGAACCTCGCCGGCTACGCGGCCTTCAGGTTGATGGGTCAGCGCGCGGGCACGGCTCTCGCCGGCGTCCTGGGCGGCACGATCTCCAGCACCGCGACCACGATGAGCTACGCACGGCTCGCGAAGGCGAGCCCGAGTCATACGAAGGCCGCGGTCGTCATCGTGTGGATCGCCTCGGGCATCGTTTTCGTTCGGATCTTGATCGAGATCGGCGCGGTCGCGCCCGCGTTCCTGGCCGCCGCCGCGGGGCCGGTGTCCGTCATGATCATGTTCTTCTTCGCCGCCGCAGTGGCGATCTGGAAGTCTTCGACCGCCCCCGCCGAGAGCCCACTCGATCCCGGCAACCCCTCGGAGCTCAAGCCGGCGCTCCTCTTCGGCACGCTCTACGCAGCGGTCTTGTTCGTCGTCGCGGCG